>JABLTH010139239.1_pt1 | contig 19846 bp, 16 predicted proteins | sample 7875711 | NCBI WGS metagenome assembly JABLTH01 (sample SAMN14941262, study PRJNA633318) | bioreactor metagenome | isolation source: bioreactor | place: China | collected 2019-03-05 | reverse complement strand
GGGCCGGACACCGGCAGCCTCGTCGACAAGCACGCCGAGGCCTGCGACGCGTGCCACGACGGCGGCCCGCCGGCCGTCCAGCTCGACCTCGAGTCGCGCTGGCGCGTGTACCGCGACGAGGAGGGCAACCGCGTCCTCGGCATGGTCACCCCGATCTACAACGAGCGCTCCTGCACCGCGGGCAACTGCCACGCGCACCCGCCCGCGGTCCGGGTGCTGGGCGTGCTCGACGTCAGCATGTCGATGCGGCGCGTCGACCAGGAGGTCAGCGAGGCGCGGACGCGCGCGCTGCTCGTCGCCGCGGTGATCATGGTCCTCGCCGCGGTGAGCGTCTTCCTGTTCGTGCGGCGCTACGTCGGCCGGCCCGTGCGGCACCTGATCCACGCCGCGCGCGGGCTGTCCGAGATGAACCTCGACGTGCCGATTCCGATCCACACGCACGACGAGATCGGCGAGCTCGCCGGTGCGTTCGACAGCATGCGCCACCGCCTGCGCGACGCCCTCGAGGAGATCAACCAGTTCACCCTGGGTCTCGAGCAGAAGGTCGAGGAGCGCACCGCGCAGCTCGCCGCGGCGCGCGAGACGCTGGTCCGCAAGGACCGCCTCGTGTCGCTGGGCCAGCTGTCGGCCAGCGTCGCCCACGAGATCAACAACCCCCTGTCGGGCGTCCTCAACTACACCATGCTGATGGACCGCATCCTCAAGCCGGAGGGCATTCCGCCGGGCCGCGTCGACGAGTTCCGCCGCTACCTGAGCTCCGCGTCGCAGGAGACGGCCCGCGTCGGGCGCATCGTCACGAGCCTGCTCTCGTTCGCGCGGCAGTCGAAGCCGCAGCGCACGCCGCAGGACCTCGGGGAGCTGGTGCGGGCGACGATCGACCTCGTGCGCCACAAGCTCGAGATGGAGCAGGTGGGCATCGACCTCGGGCTCGGGGAGCTGCCGCCCGTGCCGTGCGACGGCTCGCAGGTGCGGCAGGTCGTGATGAACCTCGTGATGAACGCGGCGGAGGCGATGCCCAAGGGCGGGCGCGTGGTCGTGCGCACGTTCGTCGACCGCGTCGCGGACGCCGCGGTGCTGGAGATCCAGGACGAGGGCACCGGCATCTCCGAGGAGAACCTCGCGCACGTGTTCGACCCGTTCTTCACCACCAAGCCCGAGGGGCAGGGGACGGGCCTCGGGCTGTCGGTCGTGTACGGCATCGTGTCCGGCCACGGCGGGACGATCGACCTCAAGAGCCGCGCGGGGAAGGGCACCACCGCGCGCGTCGCGCTCCCGCTGCACCCCCCGCCGCCGGCCGGCGAACCCGCACCCGAGGCGGCGCTGCGGGGGCAGGCGTGAACGGGGCGCGGCGCCTCCTCGTCGTCGACGACGAGCGCGTGGCGCGCGAGTCGCTCGCCGCCTGGCTGAACGAGGACGGGCACGCCGTCGACATGGCGTCGGGCAGCGCCGAGGCCGTCGAGCTGGCGCGGGCCCACGAGTACGCGCTGTGCTTCATCGACCTGCGCATGCCGCCCGGGCCGGACGGCATCGAGACGCTCAAGCGGATCCGCGAGATCCGCCCCGACGCGATCTGCGTGATCATGACCGCGTTCGCCGCGGTGGACACCGCGGTCGAGGCGATGAAGCAGGGGGCCGAGGACTACCTCGTCAAGCCGATCAACCCGCAGGAGATCTCGCTCCTGGCCGAGCGCATGCTGCGCGTGCGCCAGATCCGGCGCGAGAACGTCGTCCTGCGCAAGAAGCTGCAGCGCCAGTACTCGCTGCACGACATCATCGCCAAGAGCGCGAAGATGCAGGCGATCATCGCGCTCGTGCGCGAGGTGGCGAGCCTGCGCAGCACGGTCCTGATCGAGGGCGAGAGCGGCACCGGCAAGGAGGTCGTCGCCCGCGCGCTGCACTCGGCCGGCGAGCGCCGCGACCGGCCGTTCGTCGCCGTGTCGTGCGCCGCGCTGCCGGAGTCGCTGCTCGAGTCCGAGCTGTTCGGCTACGAGAAGGGCGCCTTCACGGGCGCCCAGGCGCGGCGCCGCGGCAAGTTCGAGATGGCCGACACGGGCACGCTGTTCCTCGACGAGATCGGCGACATCTCCCCGCGCCTGCAGGCCGACCTTCTGCGCGTGCTGCAGGAGCGTGCCTTCTTCCGCGTCGGCGGCACCGAGGAGCTCGCCGTCGACGTGCGCATCGTCGCGGCGACCAACCGCGACCTCCAGGCGGCGGTCGCGGCCGGGGAGTTCCGCGACGACCTGTTCTACCGGCTGAACGTGATCACGATCCGCGTGCCGCCGCTGCGCGAGCGCATGGAGGACGTGCCGCTGCTCGCCGAGCACTTCGTGGAGCGCCTCGCCACCGAGCTCAAGAAGGACGTCGCCGGGATCTCCGCGGACGGCCTGCGCGTGCTCCTCGGGTACGACTGGCCCGGCAACACGCGGGAACTCGAGAACACGATCGAGCGCGCGCTGGTGACGTGCCGCGGCCGCGAGCTCGGGGAGGAGGATCTCGCGTTCCTTCGCGACATGTCGGCGGAGCGGCAGCAGTGGCGCGTGCCGGACGACAAGTCGCTCACCGAGATCGAGAAGCAGGTGATCGCGGCCGTGCTGCGCCGGACGGGGGGCCACGTGAAGGAGGCCGCCGCGGTGCTGGGAATCGATCGCTCGACGCTCTACGAGAAGATGAAGCGTTACGAGATCACGCGCTGAACCGAAAAGAAGGCCCGGGCCACGGCCCGGGCCTGTCGAAAAAGGGATGCCGAACGATCTTCAGGCAGCCTTGCTCGGCGGCGGCACCAGACGGAGCGGCGCGCGGTGCTCGCGGGCGAGGCGGTTTCTGCGGCGGTCGCGGACTTCCTCCACGATGCCGACGACGATCACGCCCCAAAGGAAGAGCGTGGCAAGTCCGAGTGCGATGTTGGTGAGGTTCAGAACCGTGATCTCGTTCATCGTCGCCCCCGCAAGGCGGGCCAGGTGGGGGAACACTGGGGGGTAGGGCTCGCCTTGGGCAGTACATAGAGCAATTCCCATACCGCCCCATGCCGCGACGCGCGTGCCGCGCGCAAATTCATCGATTGCAAGGACTCCCGCCGGCGAACGCGTTCAACCCGCCGGGCGTCCGCGTCTGGAAATCCCACACGGCGCGTCCTGAATGCCGACACGGTGCGCGGGAGCCCGTGAAAACAAGTGATTTACGCGCGTCGCGAGCGGCCTCTGCGCCGGTCGAAGGTGTATATTCACCACGTCCCCACTCGGGCCTTCGGCCCCAGCCTCACGTCTTCTCCAGGCGGGTGTCACGGCAAGGAGCGCCCATGTCAAGCAGTCCCGGTGGCGCGGGACACGCGATCCTGTTCGACAGCACGTTGTGCATCGGCTGCGGTGCGTGTGCGCTGGCGTGCAAGGAGCGCAACCATCTGCCCCGCACCGCGGAGCAGCCGCTCGCGGACGAGTTGAGCGCACGCACGTACAGCGTCGTGAAGCAGCACGGCCGCGCGTTCGCGCGGCACATGTGCATGCACTGCGAGGTCCCGACCTGCGCCTCGGTGTGTCTCGTCGGCGCGCTCCGGAAGACCTCGGCCGGCCCGGTGGCTTACGAGGAATCGCGCTGCATCGGCTGCCGCTACTGCATGCAGGCGTGCCCGTTCATGGTGCCGCGCTACGAGTGGGACAAGGTGTTCCCGCGCGTCCGCAAGTGCGACATGTGCGGTGACCGGCTCGCGGCCGGTCAGAAGACCGCGTGCTCGTCGGCGTGCCCGACGGGAGCGACGAAGTGCGGCCCGCGGCACGACCTCGTCGAGGAGGCGCGCGCGCGGGTCGAGAAGGAGCCGAACGTCTACGTGAACCACGTGTACGGCGTGGAGGAAGTCGGCGGAACCTCGGTGCTCCTCCTCTCCGGCGTGCCCTTCGAGCAACTCGGCTACCCGACGGACCTGCCGCACCAGCCGCTCCCGCAGCTGACGTGGGAGGTGATGTCGAAGGTGCCGCGCTTCGCCGTGACCGCGTCCGTGTTCCTCGGCGGGCTGTACTGGATCACCAAGCGCCGCGAGCACGTGTCGGTCGAGGAGCACGGCGGGGAGGACCGCCCGTGAGCACCGCGACCATGCAGGGCAGCCTGCGCCGCTACGTTCCCGCGGTCACCGGCTGGCGGATCACCGCCACGCTGCTCCTGGCGCTGGGCGCCGTCGCCGCGATCCAGCGCTTCGTGCTGGGCCTCGGGCGCACCACGCACCTCACCGACTTCTTCCCCTGGGGCCTGTGGATCGGCCTCGACTTCCTCGGGATCGGACTCGCCGCGGCGGGCTTCACCATCGTCGCGACCGTGCACCTGCTCAACATCCACCGCTTCGAGCCGATCGTGCGTCCCGCGATCCTGACCGCGTTCATCGGCTACATGCTCGTCGTCGCGGTGCTGGTGCTCGACCTCGGCCGGCCGGACCGCTTCTGGCACCCGCTCGTGATGTGGAACCCGCACTCGGTGATGTTCGAGATCACCTGGTGCCTGATCCTCTACTCGACGGTGCTGGCCTTCGAGTTCGCGCCGGTGATCCTCGAGCGCTTCCGCATCACGGCCCCGATCCCGATCCTGAGGGCGATCTCGCTGCCGCTCATGCTGGCCGGCGTGATCCTCTCGACGCTGCACCAGTCGTCCTTCGGCTCGCTCTACCTGATCGTGCCGCGGCGGCTGCACCCGCTGTGGTACTCGCCGGTCCTGCCGGTCCTGTTCTACATCAGCTGCATCGCAGCGGGCCTGTCGACGGTGATCCTCCTCTCGCTGCGCATGACACGCACCGGCGAGCGCCACATCCCGATGGACCTCCTGCCGGCGCTGGGGAAGGTGGTGGCCGTCGTCCTCGCGATCTACGGCACCGTGCGCGTGCAGGACCTCATGGACCGGAACGCCCTCGGGCTCGCCGGGCACGGCTACCAGGGCTCGATGTTCGCCGCCGAGTTCGGCTTCGGCGTGCTCCTCCCGATCGTCGTCCTGGCGATCCGGCCGCTGCGCGAGTCGCGGGCCGGGCTGTTCACCGCCTGCATGCTGGTGCTCGTCGGCTTCGCCGCGAACCGGATGAACACGGTCGTGACCGGTCTCGAGGCGTGGCCCTCGCGGACCTACTTCCCCTCGTGGCAGGAGGTGGCGACCGGGGTCGGCATCGCGACCCTCGGCATCTCGGCCTTCGTCATCCTGTCGCGGCTCCTCGACATCATTCCGCGCCGGAGCGCGGCCGAGGCCGTCGCCGCGGCCGACGGGGCGCGGGGCGTCCCGCCGGCGATGATGAGCCACGGCCGGCCGGGGCTCCTGCTGCTCGCCGCCACCGCGACCGCGCTGTTCGTCGCCGGCGTCCTGCTCGTCTCGTCGTTCGCGGACGCCAAGCGCCAGGCCGTGCCCGTCGGACCGGCGGCCTCCGGTCCGCCGGACGTGACGCGCGGCCTCGCGCGCTTCGACCCGCCCGGCGAGTTCGTCATCGCCAGCGTCGCCGGCAGCCCGGGCCCCGTGCGCTTCCACCACGCCGCGCACGTCGACTCCGCGCGTCCCGAGTGCGCGAGCTGCCACGACGGCACGTTCAGCATCGTGCAGGTCGCGGGTCCGGTGCCGCGCGGCGCGCCGATGCACGACAAGACCCGCTGCGGGAAGTGCCACGACGTGGAGCGCGACTGCACGCACTGCCACGGGAACTGAGCCGCGGTTCGGCCGCTCCACCGGGCCGCGCGCCTCCGGGCGCGAGGCCTTCTTCGTGGCTCCGGGAGGTCCCGCGGGGGTCCGCTTCGTGGGGAATCCCCACAGGACCCGCCGTGGCCCTCCGCATCAGTGCGCAACGTCTTCATCATCAATCGCTTGAGGCGTCCGCGGCAGGTTTCGTCGTGGTTGCCGTGTGGCGGGATCCTGCAGTGAATCCCCACACATTCCGCGGGGCGTCCGAAATCCCTACACGGGGATAAGTCTTTATACATCATCGGCTTACAAGACATGAAAGGCAGCTGGCACGACCTGTGCTTATGAATTAGGCAGCCGGGCCGCAAAAGGCCGGATCCCCGGCGACGGAGGCGCAAGATGGTAGCCCTGTTCCTGGTTCTCACCGTGGCGTTCTTCCTGGTCCTCGATGTCGTGCTGGCCGCGCGCCGTCAGTCGGGTTTGGCCGCAGCCGTTGCGCGCCAGGCCAACGCCGAGGACACCCGCTCCACGACCGTGGCCGGCTTCGAACTGATGCCGGACCGCTCCTACCACCCCGGTCACACCTGGGCCAAGTTCCGTGACACCGCGCTCACGCGCGTGGGCGCCGACGAGTTCGCGGCGCGCCTGATCGGTCCCGCCGACGGCATCCAGATGCCGGAGCCCGGCACCACGGTGCGCGCGGGCCGTCCGCTCGTCACGGTGACGCGTCGCGGCCGCACCGCGACCCTGCTGTCCCCGGTGACCGGGATCGTGCAGGCCGTGAACCACGACGTCGAAGACGACCCCGCGACGCTCGCGCGCGCGCCGTACGGCGCCGGCTGGCTCGTCGAGATCAAGGGCGACGACGTCCGCTCCGACCTGCGCACGCTCGAGTTCGGCGAGACCGCGCGGCAGTGGATGGACCAGACCGTGGGCGCACTGCACCAGATGGTCACGCCCGGCATGGCGATGGCCGCTGCCGACGGTGGCCGCCCGGTCGACGCGATCGGCGACCAGCTCGATGAAGCCACCTGGAACCAGGCTCGTCAGCGCTTCCTGCTGAACGCCGAATAACAGCAGCACCGGATAGAGGGAGGAAGACATGTCATACGGGATGCTGATCGACACCACGATGTGCGTCGGCTGCGGGCAGTGCTCGGAAGCCTGCCAGACCCAGAACAAGCTCGAGGTCAAGAAGTACGACCGCCTCAACGCGAAGGCGTGGACGGTCCTGACCGAGAAGGAAGGTGTCAACGTTCGGCGCCAGTGCTTCCACTGCAACGAGCCGGCATGCGCCTCCGTGTGCCCGGTCGGAGCGCTGGTGAAGAACGCCGAAGGCCCGGTCTCCTACGACGTCGACAAGTGCATGGGCTGCCGCTACTGCATGATGGCCTGCCCGTACCAGGTGCCGACGTACGAGTGGACCTCGGTCAACCCGGCGGTCAAGAAGTGCATCATGTGCAAGGAACGCGTCGTGGCCGGCAAGCCCACCGCGTGCTCCGAAGCGTGCCCGACGGGCGCGACCCTCTTCGGCAAGCGCGACGAGCTGATCGCCGAGGCGTACAAGCGCATCGCCGCCGAGCCGAAGAAGTACGTCAACGCGATCTTCGGTGAGAAGGAAGCCGGCGGCACCGCCGTCCTCTACCTCGCCAGCGTCGAGTTCGCGAAGCTGGGATTCCCCACGAACCTGCCGGAACACGGCCTCCCGCACCTGACGTGGGAAGCGATCAGCGAGATCCCGGCGATCGTGACCGCCGGCGTGCCGTTCCTCGGCGGGATCTGGTGGATCTGCAACCGTCGGGACCAGGTGGCCGAAGACGAAGGCCGTCTGCCCGCCTTCACGAAGCACAACGCCGACGACCGGGAGGATGCATGAACATTCCGCGGATCACGTTCTGGCGCATGGTCGCCGTCATCATCGCCGTCCTCGGCCTGTGGGCGACGTTCCTCCGCTTCACCGGCGGCATCGCGGCCGTCTCCAACATGTCCGACGTCTACCCGTGGGGTCTCTGGATCGGGTTCGACGTGATGTGCGGTGTCGGCCTCGCGGCCGGCGGGTTCACGATCTGCGCGGTCGTGTTCCTGTTCAACCTCAAGAAGTTCAAGCCGGTGACGCGGCCGGCGATCCTGACCGCGTACCTCGGCTACCTCCTGGTCTGCGCGGGCCTGATCTTCGACCTGGGCCGCCCCTGGCGCATCTGGCACCCGCTGGTCCACTGGAACCCGCACTCGGTGATGTTCGAGGTGGGCTGGTGCGTGACCCTCTACACGACGGTGCTGACCCTCGAGTTCGCGCCCATCGTGCTCGAGAAGTTCAAGCTGAACACGATGGCGCGGATCCTCCACAAGTTCGAGATCCCGATCGTCATCCTGGGCGTCACGCTCTCGACCCTGCACCAGAGCTCGCTCGGTTCGCTGTTCCTGATCGCCCCCGAGAAGCTGCACCCGCTGTGGTGGACGACGCGTCTCCCGCTGCTGTTCTACACCAGCGCCATCGGGGCCGGTCTCGCCATGGTGATCTTCGAATCGCGGCTGTCCTCGCGCCTCACCGGGCACGAGCTCGAGATGCCGATCCTCTCGCAGCTCGGCAAGGGCATCGTGATGATGCAGTTCGTCTACCTCGCCCTGCGCCTGCAGGACCTGTTCGCTCGCGGCGTGATCGCCAAGGAAGCCTTCAAACCGAATCTCGAAGCCGGACTCTTCTGGCTCGAAATCCTCGGCGGCTCGCTGATCCCGGCGCTGCTCCTCATGAGCCGCCGCGTCCGGACCAGCAGGAACTGGCTGCCGTTCTGCGCCACGCTCGTCGTGCTCGGGTTCATGCTCCATCGCCTGGACGTCGGCCTCACGGCCAACCGCCAGAACATCGGTTACTTCCCGAGCTTCTTCGAGTTCATGGTCTCGGCCTTCCTCGTCGCGATCGGCTTCTTCGCGTTCGCGATGGTCTGCAAGTTCTTCCCGGTCTTCCCCAAGGGCATGGAAGAAGAACACAAAGCCGAACACGGGCAGGTCGTGCCGATCCGGATCGCAGCCGGCGCGCGGCACTGATCAGCTCCCGGTTCCTTAGGCCCGCCCGGTTTCCGGGCGGGCCCTTTTTCATGTCGGGGGTCCGGCCGAAGCCGTCGAGGGTCGGTCAGAGCAGCTTGCCGTGGCGGACGATGACCTCCGCCCGGTAGGCGGGGTCGCGACGATAGCGATCGCGGCAGCGGCGGCACACCGCCCGGGGACGCGATCCATCGTGCGGCACGAGCTGGCTCTTGGCGCGCGCGGTCGCGGGGCGCTCCTCGCGGCACAGCGCACAGCTGAACGGCTCCTTCGCCGCCGCGCGGCGCGCGTCGCCGTCGAGGCGCGGGCGCTTGATGAACGCCGACAGCGCGGCCCGCTCGGCGGGGTCGGGTTCGTGCAGGAACACGCCGGGCCACGTGCGGACGTACAGCTCCGCCTCGTAGCCGGCGGGGAAGCGTCCGGGCAGGAGGGCGCGCCGCGCGGAGCCGCGCGGGTCGGCGGGGCAGCGCTCGCTGCACCAGCCGAAACACGAGCGCAGGACGAGCCCGCCGGTCGCCGCGACGAGCAACGCGAGCAGGCGGTCGTGCCCGGGGTCGCTGCGCAACGCCGGGAACCCGCTGTCGGTCAGCGCGGCCGCGAGCCGCGTCCGGAGCAGTGCGACCAGATCGGGCGGGAGTTCCTCGAGGCGCGCGTCGGGCGCCACCCGGCCGCCGAGCGAGCGCGCGACCGTGCGTGCGGCGACCTGCGCGAGCGCGATCACCGTCTGCTGCACCTGGTCGCTGTGCGGCCGCTCCGCGCTCGGCGTGCGCGAACTCCAGACCTCGATCGCCCGGCTGTAGATCAGGCCGAGGTCGACGGCGAGCGCGCGGAGCTTCGTCGGCCGGTGCGTGCCGATGACGAGCGACGCCATGTCGGTCCGCTCCGGCACTTCCGGCACCGGCGTGAAGAAGTAGTGCCCCGGGTGCAGGCTCTCGCACACCATGCGCCGCACGAGCGGCAGCCCCACGAACGAGCCCGACGCGATCGCCGCGGCGGACGCCAGCGCGACCGTGGTCCACTCCGGCTCGCCCGCGGCGCGGTGCACGAACGCGTTGTGGCGCAGCATGCGCATCACCCGGCGCGGCTCGCCGGTCTGCGCGAGGCGCTCGGCCGCGATGCTGACGATGCCGTCGTCGGCGCGGATCGCGTGCTTCTCGCGATGCAGCACCTCGAGGCGCAGGTCGTCGAGCACGTGGTCGCCCGCGTCGTAGAACCAGCCGGCGTACCCCGGATGCTGCAGCAGTTCGGCGGAGCGCCGCGCGTCGGAGAGGGTCGAGGGCGAGGGCAGGGGCTCGGGCACGCGCGGCCGCAGGTCCGCGAGCGGATCGAGCAGCTGGCGCGCGCGGCGGTGGTCGCGCGGGGCGTGGCGGCCCTCGCGGCGGTCCGCGCGTTCGGCGTCGACGAGCAGCCCCAGCGCGTCCTGCACGGACAACGGGTACATCATCGTCCGCGTGTCCGCGCCGTCCATGTCGACGTCCTCGGGGCCGAGGTCGTCGTAGCGCTGGACCTCGGTGCCGGACAGCGCCAGCGATTCGCGCACGCCGGTCTCGAAGTTGAGGACGAACACCGTGCTGCGCGGCCGGCGGCCCGCCGCGCGGAAATCGAAGCGCAACGGGAAGCTGCCCGTTCCGTCGCAGTAGCCGATGCGGGCCGACCAGCCGTCCGGCACGCGCTCGGGATCCGCGGCGGCGGCGAGCGCGGCGAGCGCGCCGGTGATGATGTCGCGCTCCTCGGGGCTGCGCGGCGCCACCCGGCGCAGCGCGGCGCGGCTCGACGCGTCGGGCACGCGCGAGAGGGCCTCGAGCAGGAACGCGCGGAGGTCCGGGTCCTCCTCGATCTCGAGCAGCATCTCGAACGTGGCCGCGCGCCCCTCGGCGTCGAGCAGTTCGCGATCCTGCAGCGCCGACCACGACGCGCGCTCCGAGCGGCAGGCCTGGCCGTAGAGCCGCATCAGCGGCGCGCGCAGGCTCGCCTCCTCGGCGACGAAGCGTGCCTGCCAGCGCAGCACGAGCCCCGAGACGTCGGGCGTCGTGATCAGGTCGGAGCGGTCGCGGCCGAGGAGCACGAGCCCGCACGCGACGCGCGCGCCCTCGGGGCAGCGCGTGTCGTTGACCATGCGCGCGAGCGTCGGCTCGTCTTCCTCGGAGGTCAGGCGGCCCAGCACCTCGAGCCCGGCGACCTCGTCGGCCACACGGCCCTCGCCGAAGAACCGCAGGAGCTGCCGCAGCGCGACCTTGCGCCGGCGGCCGAGGCTGAGGAGCGCGTCCTCGAACTCGGCGGGGGCCCAGCCACCCTGACCGAGGATTCGGTCCAGGATGTCCCGCACTTCGCGACGCACGGCGAACGCGCGTCGATCGACAGGCCCAGCCTCCCGCGCCATGACCGGGAGAATACCTTCCGGACACGGCCCGCACCACACGAACCGGCGCCGGACCCGCTCCCGGCGCAACGGTTGCGCCGTTCCCGCGGCCGCTTCGCAGGTTCGCCGCGAGTCGTCCGCAACGCGCGCCCCACGGTGCGAAAAGCCTCGCGCGGCGCGCAGTCGCACGGCAAACTATCTATTGAGAAAGCGACCGGAGGGAACGTGTCCGTCGACGAACAGGGAGCCAGCGCACCGACTCCATTCCACCCCGCGGCGCTCGCCGAGCGGCGGCGCATCATGGCCTTCGTCCTGTGCCTCGGCGCCCTCCTGATGGTGCTCAAGGCCGCCGCGTTCTGGATCACCGGGTCGCGCGCGCTGCTGTCGGACGCCCTCGAGTCCGTGGTCAACGTCATCACCGGCGGCTTCGGCCTGTTCAGCGTGTGGCTCGCCGGCCGGCCGCCCGACGACTCGCATCCGTACGGACACGGCAAGGTGGAGTTCTTCGCCGCCGGACTGCAGGGCACGATGATCCTGCTCGCCGCGGTCGGCATCGTGCGCGAGTCGATCCCGATGTTCCTCGACCCGCAGCCGATCCCCGCGATCGAGACCGGCCTCCTGCTCGCCGGCGCGGCCGGGGTGATCAACGGCGTGGTCGGCGCGTTCCTGGTCCGGCGCGGCAAGCGCGTGCACAGCGCGACCCTCGCGGGGGAAGGCCATCACCTCCTCACCGACACGGTGACCACGGCCGGCGTCGCGATCGGCCTCGTGCTGGTCCGCGTCACCGGCAACACGATCTTCGACCCGATCGCCGCGTGCCTGGTGGCGGCCTCGATCGCGTGGTCCGGCATCACGCTGCTGCGCGAGGCCGGCTCGCGTCTGATGGACAGCTCGGACGACGAACTGCTGGCCGGGATCTCGCACGCGCTCGAGCGCGCGCCGCGCAAGCCGGAGTGGATCGAGATCCACCTGATGCGCGCCTGGCGTTCGGGTGAGTTCGTGCACATCGACTTCCACCTGACGTTCCCGCGCGCCTGGCCGATGAGCTCGGTGCATGCCTCGCAGCTCGAGATGCTGCAGCTCCTGATCCGCACCCTGGGCCGCCCGGGCGACGTGATGATCCACCCCGACCCGTGTACGCCCGCGCTCTGCGCGAGCTGCCAGGTGACGACCTGCCGCGAGCGCACCGCGGCGTTCGTGCGCGAGCAGTCGTTCGCCCTCGACAAGCTCACCGCCGGTCCCGCGGGCCTCGAAGAGGACGCGTGCCAGACGCTGCAGGCCGCGGCGAGCCGGGACACGACCCGCGAGGCGATGACCCACTCGTAGGATTCCGGTCCCGGACGGGAGGTTTCCGCTCCCGGGGAAGCGGCGTTTGCCCCGCGCGGCGTCCCGCGCCGCGAAGCCACCCCGGCCGCCTCCAATGCTAGAGTCTTGCGGTTCCCCGTCGGCGGCCGGAACGGGCCGCCCGAGGCGAAAGGTACCCGCCATGACCCTGGCTCGTGCATCGGCGCGGACGTTGTGCGCCGTTCTCGTGATGGCCCTGTTCGTCACGCTCCCGATCGCCGCGCCCGCGGACGCCGCCAAGACCGCGTCCGCGCCCGCGGCGCCGCCCGCGCCGCCGGCCCCTCCGAGCTGGGACCGCCCCGTCAACGACCTCATGCGGTCGCCGGCCGTGCTCCTCATGACCCCCGAGGAGATCGTGGCCTACACGAACGCGAGCAGCCTCGCCCAGCGGGCCCAGATCAAGGACCGGTTCTGGCGCAGCGCGACCCCCAACTGCCCGCCCGGCGACAACCCGGTGCGCACGGCGTTCCAGGCGGCGGTCCTCGAGGCCAACGACAAGTTCGGCGACGAGGGCGTGCCGGGCTGGACCACCGATCGCGGCTCGATCTACGTCCTGGCGGGCGCGCCCGCGACGACCGAGACCAAGACGGCCGGTGGCCGGCAGCTGCTCGTCTGGACCTGGAACGCGGGCTCGAACCTCGCGCAGGCCGTGTTCGTGCGCGACCGCCTCGTGTGGCGCTACGCCGGCGAGAGCGTCGAGACGGCGACCCCGACGGCCGATCGCCCGGTCCTGCTCGCGCGCCTCGCGGGGGCGTACCGCGGCCGCGGCTGCCAGCTGTCGGCCGAGCAGAAGGCCGAGGCGCAGCAGGTGGCCTGGCGCAAGGACCTGTTCGAAGCGACCGAGCCGCTGCTCAAGGGCGGGAAGGCCGAGATCGCCAACCCGCTCGAGCCGGTCTGGTACTTCTTCCCCGCCGAGAACGACGCGACCTTCGTCATGCTGACCGTGCCGCTCGACAAGCCGCTCGCGGAGGGCGAGAAGCTCGTCGGCCTCGTGCGCAGCGTCGACGATCCCGAGACCTCGGCCTTCAGCTTCGGCACCGAGGACGTGCCGTTCGAAGTGCGCAGCACGCCGCTGGGCCCGCTGGCGCAGGCCGTGCGCACGCTGCAGCCCGGGCACTACGTGCAGGCGCTCGCGCGCCTGTCCGCGACCGGCGAGGCCACGTTGCTCTTCGCGGGCGATCGCGTGATCCCGACGCTGCGGCGCGACTCGCTGACGCTGACCTCGGTGATCCTCGCGCGCGAGCTGAAGGCCCTCGGCAAGGACGAGGGCAAGGCTCCGTTCCGCCTCTACGGCTTCGAGATCGTGCCGAACCCCGACGCGCTGTACCACCCGGGCGACGCGATGACGCTGTTCTTCGTCGCGATGGGCGCGGAGGACCCCGCGACCAAGAAGACCGATCTCAAGGTGGGCTACCACATCTACTTCAGCGACCCGCGCAAGGGCTGGATCGACACCAAGGCCCAGGCGGTGAGCCCCAAGCAGGAGGCCTCGGTGCAGGCGCGCGACCTCACGCTGCCCGCGGCGTGGCCGATCGGCGACTACAAGGTGGTCATCGAGGTCACGGACAATCGCAGCGGCGCGACGGTGAAGAAGGAAATCGGGTTCGGCCTGCGCAAGAAGGGCTGAGCGGGCATACTCCGGCGCCCCGGCACGGCCGGGAAGGCGAGGGACGACATGAGCGACTTGACCTGCAACCGTTGCCACACCGCCGGCGCCCCGCGGCTCGAATTCGCGCCGTGGCCGGGCGCCCTCGGCCGCCAGCTGCAGCAGTCCGTCTGCTCGAACTGCTGGAACGAGTGGCTGGGACTGCAGACGAAGATCATCAACGAGTACCGGCTGAACGTGCTCGATCCCGGTCACTCCAAGGCGCTGCGGGACCAGATGGAGATCTTCTTCGGGTTCAAGGCGCCCGAGCCGGCCGCGGGCGAGGGGAACACGCCCTGAGGTCCGGCTGCGGATCGACTCGGCCCATTATTTGCGGTGAATGTGCAGCGGTTCCCGGGGCGGGCCGATTCGGCCCGCCCCGTCGCTTGCGTATGCTCCGCCGCAAGATCCTCCTGAGCGGGAGACGCGGCCGGGCTCCACTCCCCCCTGCCTGGCGCGGCTTTCCCGACGTGACCCACCGTTTCGTGGCATCCGGCCCTTCGGCGAACCCCTCCCCGACACACCGCCGAAGGGCCGAACTTTGCCCGGACGGCGCCGCTCCGCCCCCGGGCACGCGCGGCGCCGCGCGCCGAATTCAGGCAAACTCTTCGCGGTTAGCCGCATTCCACGGAGCCGCCACCGCATGTCGCACGACGGTTTGATCCGCAAGGGGTTCGGACTGCGCCAGGAGGTCGCGGGCGACCTCGCGCGCGACTACCACTCGGAGCTGGTGCAGCGCGCCCGGGCGAGCGGGTACCGGCTCGAGCGGCCGGGCCTCGTCGTCCGCATCGCCGAGGAGTTCGGCTTCTGCTACGGCGTCGAGCGCGCCGTCGACTACGCCTACGAGGCGCGGATGCGCTTCCCCGAGCGGCGGCTGTTCGTGACGGGCGAGATCATCCACAACCCGGGCGTGAACCGCCGGCTCCGCGAACTGGGCTACGAGTTCCTCGACGGCTCGCACGGCTCGACGCTCGGTTTCGAAGACCTCACGGCGGACGACGTCGTGCTGCTGCCCGCGTTCGGCGTGACGATGGAGCTCCTGACGCGGCTGCGCGGGGTCGGCTGCGTCCTCGTCGACACGACCTGCGGCTCGGTGCTCAACGTGTGGCGCAACGTCGAGAGCTACGCGAAGAGCGGCTTCACGTGCCTGATCCACGGCAAGTGGAATCACGAGGAGACGCGCGCCACGGCGAGCCGCGCGCTGCAGCACGCGGGGGGCCAGTACCTCATCGTGCGCGACATGGACGAGGCGCTCGAGGTGGCCGCCTACATCGAGGGCACGGGCGAGCGCGCGGCCTTCGAGGCGCGCTTCGCGCCGGCGGCGTCCCCGGGCTTCGATCCCGACCGCGACCTCGGGCGGGTCGGCATGGCGAACCAGACCACGATGCTCTCGTCGGAGTCTCTGGCGATCGCGGCGCGCATCCGCGAGGCGCTGGAGCGGCGCTACGGCCCCGCGGCGGCCGAGCGCTTCCGCTCCTTCGACACGATCTGCTCGGCGACGCAGGACCGCCAGGACGCGGTGCGCCGGCTGATGCAGGATCCGCCCGACCTGATGCTGATCATCGGCGGCTTCAACTCCTCGAACACGGGACACCTCGCCGAGATCTGCGCGGACGTCGTGCCCACGTTCCACGTCGAGGGCGCGGACGGGCTGCTCGACGCGCACCGCATCCGGCACAAGCCGATCCACCAGACCGCGCTGGTCGAGACGGCGGGCTGGCTTCCCGCGGGCCCGGTGACGATCGGCGTGACCGCGGGCGCGTCCACTCCCGACAAGGAGATCGGACGGCTCATCGACCGCCTGCTGCTGCTGCGCGGCGTCGCGGCGCAGTGAAACGGCCGGGCGGTTCGCGCCCGGCCGTCGTCGTCATCCACCGCCTCGCGCGGCGCCGTCAGTCGCGGTCCCTGCGGTCGCGCCACCCGTCGCGGCCGTCGCGCCCGCGGTCGCGATCCCGTTCCCGTTCACGGTTGCGGTACTCGCGGTACTCGCGGTCCTCGTGCCGGTCGCGGTTCCGCTCCCAGCGCTCGTGCCGCTCGTAGCGCTCGTAGCGGTCGCGGTGCCACGGACGGTCGAAGCGGCGATCGTCCCAGCGCCCGCCGTAGGCCGGGCCGACGGCGAGGCCCACGAGGCGGCCGTCACAGTACGCGTACGGGCGGTACACCACGCCGTAGGGCGTCTCGACGGGGAAGCGGTACACGATCTGCAGCTGCGGCCCGATCGCCACGCGGGCGGCGAAGTAGGGCGCGAAGCGGTCCGCGTCCCACGGCGAAATGAAGCCCGGGACGGGGAAGTTCACCGCGATCCCGATCTGCGGGCCGTGCGCGAACGCGGGCGCGGAGAACACACCGGCCGCGACGGTCAATCCGGCCGCGAGGGCCAGCTTCGAGAACCACGAATGCGATCTGCTGCTGCGCGGGATCCTGGGGTTCATGGGGGAGCCTCCTTCGCCCCCCATGAATGCGAGAACCGGGCCAGCCGGCGGCGCCTCGCAACGCGCTGAACAAGAAGCGCTTACACGATTGGCCGGCGGGCCGTCCGTCCTCCGCGGCGCGGACGGCCGTCCTCGGTGGAGGACGGCCGCCGGCCCGCGCGCGTCACCCGAGGTTCTGCTCGATCCGCGGGAGCGCGCGTTCGGCCGTCGCGCGGACCTCGCCGAGCAGCGCCGCGACGCGCGTCCCGTACGCGTCGCGTTCCGCGGCGGACGGCAGCCCGGCGAGGTTGATGCGCACGTTGAGCGCCGCGCCCTCGGCGGCCGCACGCGCGCACCACAGGGCGACCCCGCAGTCCGACGCGGCGGCCGCGAGGCCGATCTCCGCGACGCGCTCGGCGAGCGCGGCCGCGTCGCGCGCGGCTTCGACGACACCGAGCGGCACGTCGATGCCGCGGCGCGTGGCGGCGGTCAGCGCGGCGTCGCGCGCCGCCTTCTGCTCCTCGGTGGCCTTGGGCAGGCGGCGCGCCGCCCGCATCGCCTCGAACGCGGCCGTGTCGTCGTCGACCGCGCGCAGCAGGCGGTCCTTGAGCGGCTGCGCCGCGAGGCCGAGCCGCTCGAACTCCGCGCGGCGTTCGGCATCCTTCTCGCCGCCGTGCGTGAGCGCCGCGACCATCGACACGAGCGCGGCGGACAGCGCGCCGAGCAGCGCGGAGACCGAGCCGCCGCCCGGGGCCGGCGTGTCGCGCGAGAGCTCGTCGGCGAACCCGACCAGCGAGAGCGCGCGCAGCCCCTCCTCGCGCCGTTCGAGCCGGTACTCGATCACGGCCTTGTCCGGCTCGAAGGCCTTCACGTCGGACAGGCCGAGCGAGAGGCGCGCGGACTCGATCAGGTCGGGATCGGGCACGCCGGGCGTGCGGCCCTGGCGCACGAGGTAGTGCCGCCCCGCGGCGCGCACCGCGTCGAGCGGAACCAGCCCCACGAGTTCGGAGCCGGTGACGCGCAGGCCGCGCTTGCGCGCCTCCGTGTCGACCTCGTCGAACGCGGCGTGGGGCGGGGTGACGTTGAAGTCCAGCACGTTGATCGAGACCTGCGCGCGTCCGAACTCCGGGATGTACCAGCCCACGGCGCGGATCGCGGGCAGGCGGCCCGGCTGCATGACGTCCTGGCCCTGCGCGTCGCGCAGCGCCTTGCCGTCGGGCCCCTTCACCTTGCGGCCCTGCTCGCGGATCTCGAGCGCGATGTCGTGCGCGAGCTTCTTCTCGCGCGTGTTGAGGTTCACGTTGTACGCGATGAGGAACGGCCGCGCGCCGACCACGGTCGCCCCCGCGCGCTCGTTGAACACGGGCGCGCCGAAGTCGGGGACCCACGCGGGGTCGCGCAGCTTCGCGGCCAGCCCCTCGTACTCGCCCTTGCGCACCTCGGCGAGCGAGCGCCGCTCCGGGCGGCTCGCCGCGCGCTCGTAGAGGTACACGGGGATCTCGAGTTCGTCCGCGATCCGCGCGCCCACGCGCCGCGCGAGCTCGACGCAGTCCTCCATCGTCGCGCCGCCGCCGACGGGGATGAACGGCACGACGTCGGTCGCGCCGAGGCGCGCGTGCGCGCCCGTGTGCCGCCGCATGTCGATCAGTCCCGCCGCGGTCTCCGCGAGGCGGAACGCGGCCTCGGCGACCGCGTCGGGGCCGCCGACGAACGTGAACACCGTGCGGTTCGTTTCCGCGCCGGGATCGACGTCGAGCAGTTCCACGCCGGGGACGGCACGGACCGCCGCGGCGATCGCGTCCAGCACGTTCGCGTCGCGGCCCTCGGAGACGTTGGGGACGCACTCGATGATCTTCATGCGCGGTGATCCTCGTTCGTGGGCGGGGGGGCGAAGCGCGGGCCCGGCGTTCAGCGCGCGAGCTGCTTCGCGATCATCTCGGCGCCGGCCACCGCGGCGAGCCCGTCCTCGAGCGTCACGGGCACCGGCGCGCCGTCGAGCAGCGCGGCGATGAACGCGCGCAGCACCTCGCGCACGGTCGGGACCGGCGGCGGGGTGGGAACGGGCACGAGCCTGCGGCCGCGCACCTCGGCGAGGCGGTTGTGCACGTGGTCGGCCACGAGCTGTCCGTGCTCGCCGACGAGCTCGACGCGTCCCGTGCGCCCGCCGGTCGCCCACGTGTTGTCGAGCGTGGCGAGCACGCGCCCCGGCTCGAGGCGCAGCACCGCGGCGAACACGTCGTCGACGTCGGAGGTCACGAGGCGGTTGCCGATCGCGTGCACCTCGGTGATCTCGGCGCCGGTGAGGAAGCGGAGCAGGTCGACGCCGTGCGCGCCCGTGTTGATCACCATGCCGCCGTGCACGGGGTCGTTGAACCACAGCCGGTCGGCCGGCTCGAAGCGGTTGTCGATCGCGACGAGGTGCAGGGGGCCGATCGCCTCCGCCCGGCGCTTCAGCTCCTGCACGACGCCGGAGAAGCGCATCGTCTGCGCGACCATCGCGACGATCCCCGCCGCGCGCGCCGCGTCCACGACCGCGCGCCCTTCCGCGGCGGTGGGCGCGAGCGGCTTCTCGACCAGGATCGGCTTGCGGTAACGCGCGGCGAGCGCGACGGCCGCGGGATGCACCGCGGGCGGCGCGGCCGCGACCAGCATGTCGACCTCGGGGTCGGCGGCGAGCGCCTCCATGTCCGCGTGGAAGCGCAGTCCGCGCGGCTCGGCCCAGTCGAGGCCCGCCTCGCGGTCGCGCCGGAACACGGCGACCAGGCGTGCGCGCGGCACGTCGCCGGCGAGCAGGTGGGACGCGTAGCGCATCCCGTGCCGCCCCATGCCGATCAAGCCGATCCGGACGACGCTCTCCGCCATGACCTTCGCTCTCCGGCGGGGAGGTTAGCACGCCGCCGCGGGGCGGGTGTGCTGGTGCGACAGTGCGGTCAGGGCGCGGTGTAGACCAGCGCGGACAGCCGCTCGACGGCCGCGGCCGCGGGATGGATGAAGCACAGCGCGACCTCGACGCTCGCCCCGGTGCGCTTCTGCCGCACGCCGAGCGCGGTCACGCGCAGCGGCGCGCCGCCGTCGGGCAGGTCGAGCACCAGCGTCAGCTCGAGGCCGAGCGGAACCTCGGTCGCGAGCGTGACGAGCGCGCCGTGCGTCGAGAGGTTGATCGTGTGGCCCGTCACCGGCGCGAGGCCCGCGACACGGACCTGCGCCGGAACGTCGGCCGGAGTGCGGGTGTGTTCGCGACGCTCCGCGCCGCCCGGCGTCTCGCGTCCCACGGTCTCGTCGTTCATCGTGTGAACCATTTCCGCCACCCGCTGCGTGGCTCCTTGCGCGGCGCGTCGCCGGACGGCGCGGCCTCCTCGCGCGCGGCGCGGCGGCCGAGGTCGGCCACCACCGCGTCGTCGAGCGGCAGGG
>JABLTH010052674.1_pt1 | contig 19848 bp, 19 predicted proteins | sample 7875711 | NCBI WGS metagenome assembly JABLTH01 (sample SAMN14941262, study PRJNA633318) | bioreactor metagenome | isolation source: bioreactor | place: China | collected 2019-03-05 | reverse complement strand
GCCGTCGTGCAGGGTCATCCGGACCCCCTGGCGGGGACGATCGACGCCCCGATCGGGCGGCACCCGAACCACTCGTGGAAGTTCGCGGTGATCCCCGATGGCAAGCCGTCGGTCACGCACTACGAGACGCTCGAGGCGTTCCCCGGCGCGTCGCTGCTGGAGATCCATCTGGAGACCGGCCGCACCCACCAGATCCGCGTGCACATGGCCGCTCATCGCCATCCCTGCGTCGGCGACCCCCTCTACGGCGCCGACCCGACCCTTTCGGCGCGCCTGGGACTCACGCGGCAGTGGCTGCACGCGCATCGGCTGGGCTTCGCGCATCCGGTCACCGGCGAGTGGGTGCAGACCGAGTCGCCGTACCCCGCCGACTTCCAGCACGCGCTGGACGTGCTCCGCGGGGAGGCCTGAGGCCGAGATCGGCCAGGCGGTCAGCCGAGCTGCAGCGCCCCCGTGGCGGCCACGACGCCGTCGAGCGTCCCCTCGAGGAACCGCACGACCTGCTCCGGATCCTCGTCGCGGTCGATCACGAGACTGAGCAGCGTCTCCTCCGTGAACGCGACCCAGGATCGCATCGCGACACGCAGCGCCGGCGTGTCCGGCGTGCCGAGCTCCGTGAAGGCATCGATCAGACGCTGGGCGTTGAGATCCCGGGATTCGTCCACGACGCGGCGGACCGCCGGATCACCGCTCGCGATGCCCCGCACGAGGGAGTGGAAGGTGCTCTGATGCTGGCGCACGAACTCCGTGATGCGCAGCAGCGTGTCGCGGATCCGGTCCCGCGGCTCGAGGTCGTCCCGCGGCTCCGAGGCCCGCAGCAGGCTGTCGCGCGCCATCGTGACCACCGCGAGGTGCATGCCCTGCCGCGTGTCGAAGTAGTGGAAGAGCAGCGGTCGGGAGACCCCGGCGCGCTGCGCGAGCACGTCCATGGTGAGCTCATCGAGGGGATGGTCCGCGAGGAAGTTGACTCCGGTCGCGACCAGCTGGGCGCGACGCTCGTCCGGAGTCAGGCGGGCACGTCGCTCCTCAGGCATGCTCTGAGCCTAGCGGCGCGGCGCGGGGTCTCGCACCGCGTATTGACTCTGAGTCAATGAGCAATATACTCGACGTGGTGAGCGCCGCCACGGCTGTCGGCGCACAGGAGGAGGATCGATGAAGTTCCCGAAGTCCGACCGTGTCCGCAAGCTCGGCTCGTCGCACGCCGGCCGCATCGCGCTCGTCGCGGTCCCCGCTGGAGTCGTGGCCGCAGCCCTCATGGGCGGCGTCGCCCAGGGTGCCGTCCCCGTGTCGTTCGCGGTGTCGGGGAGCCAGTTCCAGATCAGCGCATCGCAGCTGGAGGGCACCGGCTTCTCGCAGTACGCCGGAGTGGCGAAGGACACCGAAGGCAAGGAGCACACGGTCGCGATCGCGAACATCAAGAGCGCGACGCTGGCGGATCTGTGCCAGTCGGTGATCACCGACACGCCTCTCGGCAAGGTCGGTGTGCTCATCAAGGCGGGCGGGAACGGAAACCCCGCATCGGCGAGCGATCTGCAGATCGGCATGACCGGGCTCAAGGGCGATGCCTCGTTCGGCGCCATCCGCATCGGCGTCGACGCCTCCACCGTCAATACCGACGCCAAGGGCAGTGCCGGCGACTTCGCCCAGGACGCCGACACGGTCTCCATCAAGAACCTGCAGCAGACGGCCTGGAGCACTCAGGCCTCGGTGTTCACGCTCACGGGCATGACGCTGGAGCTGACGGACGGTTCGCAGGGATGCTTCTGAGGAACGCCGCCACGATGACCGACGAGACGGACGAGCGGGGATCCGCGCGGCGCGAGCGTCGGAAGCCCGAGACGAGCGCGATGCCGCCCGTGCGCGGTGCGGAGTCCGAGGAGGGCGCCGCCGCGTCGACGCCCGCCGATCGGGCGCCGGCCGGCGGCTTCCGGCATTGGCGCAGGCAGCGCCCGTTCGTCGGCGGGCTGCTGGTCGCTCTCGGCGGCATCGAGATGTTCTTCTCGGGCCAGCTCGACATCGGCCACCTGCATGTGCAGCTCGGGATCGAAGGACTGCAGGCCACGATCATCCCCATCGCCCTGCTGCTCCTCGGGATCCTTGCGATCACGATGCCGGCGCATCACGTGTTCTACGGGATCCTCGCCCTGGTCGTCGCGATCTACTCGCTGATCGGCGTCAACCTCGGCGGCTTCATCGTCGGCATGCTGCTCGCCGGAACAGGCGCCGTGCTGGTCGTGGCCTGGATGGGCCCGCGCGTGCCGGCACCAGAGGTCGCGGAGAGCACGACGTGATCCGCGTGCCCCGCGCCGGCGTCCTCGCCATCACGGTCCTCGCCCTGGTCGCGCCGATGACGCTCGGCGCTGCCGCGGCGCCTGCGGCGCATCCCGCGGGCCTGTGCATCCCGCTGATCTGGTGCCCGTCGCCGAGTCCGACGCCCGCGCCGACGCCCACCTCGGGGGTGCCGGGGCTCCCGGGAGTTCCCGGAGTCCCTGCGGTGCCCGGCACGCCGTCCGCACCCGGGACGACGCCCGCCGCGCCGGGCGAGACGACCCCGACGCCCGCGCCGACACCGGTCGTCGCCGCCAAGGACGAGGGCGCGCCGATCTTCACCAAGACGCCCGCGTCGATGGGATCCCAGGGGCTGTCGTTCACGGGATTGAGTGGCATCGCGATCGTGGATGTGCCGACGATCGACGGCAGCACCGTGCGCGCTCTGAAGATCTCCGCGGATTCCATCACCATCAGCGGCTTCTCGCTCACCGTGCGTCCGCCCGACAAGGCGGGACTCGTCACGAACGCCGACACGATGACTCTCAAAGGGCATGTCAGCGTCTACCTCGGATCGATCACGGCGACGACGCAGGACGGACGTGCGCTCACTCTCGGTACGGACACGCCTCCACCGCTGGACGATGTCTCACCGGGACTGCTCCGGGTGACGATGGGGCTCGTCGGCACGGTGGCCGACTCGATCAGTTACACCAACACCGATCAGCGCATCGTCGAGCCGTGATGTCTGCCCCGAGGCGACGGATGCGAATGTCGATGCCACGGAGCAGACTGAGCCCATGAGCATCGAGGTGCGGCCGGCGAACGTCTTCCAGGACGTCGCGACGCTGGTGGGGCCGAAGAACCCGACATCGCAGTCCTGCTTCTGCCTGAGCTACCGGATCCCGAGCAAGGAGAGCCTGTCTCTGCGCGGCGAGGCCCGGGCGGAGCGTGTGCGCGGGCTCTGTGCCGAGGATCCGCCTCCCGGCGTGATCGCCTATCTGGACGACGAGCCGGTCGGCTGGGCCGCGGTGCATCCGCGGCGGGACACCGCTTTTGCGGCCAATCGGCTGATCCCGCACGTCGATGAGCTCGACGTGTGGTCATTGTGGTGCTGCGTGTCCGGCCGGGGTATCGCAAGCAGGGCATCACCCACACCCTCATCGAAGGCGCGGTCTCCTTCGCACGCGCGTACGGCGCTCCCGCCGTCGAGGCGTATCCCGTCGACAACCAGGGCGCGAAGGTCGATCTCACGATGGCGTACGTGGGCACCCGCGCACTGTTCGAGTCCGCCGGATTCACCAAGGCAGCCGACACCGAATCGGTGATCAACAAGTTCCCCCGTGTGCTGATGCGGCTGGATCTCCGTTAGTAGCGTGCGGCGGGCGCGTCCAACCGGGGCGGCCTTCCGCCCCGGAAGTGCGCGGGGTCGTCCTCCGCCACCGCCAGGGCGATCTTGCGCACGTGCGCGTCGTCGATGTCGCCCATCGCGGCGAGGTCGTAGAAGCCGACCTCGGTCAGCTCTCCGTCGGCGGGATGCGGCTCGCCCGCGATCCAGGAGCAGCGGAACACCAGATCCAGGTAGTCGACTTCGTCGCCGTTCGCGTAGGTGACCCGGGGGAGCTGCTGCACGAGTGCGAGCCGTTCGACCTTCACGGTCACGCCTGCCTCCTCGAGGCACTCCCGCACGGCGGTGTCGGCGGGCTCCTCGCCCGGTTCGACGATGCCGGAGATCGCCTGCCAGGCGCCGTTGTCGGCGCGCTTGCCGAGCAGCACCTTCTCGTCGCGGAACACGATCGCCGTCACTCCGACGAGATTCAGCGGGGAGTGGCCGACGTGCTCGCGGAGTGCGACGACGAAGTCGGGAGTGGTCATGGATCCAGGCTAGCCTCGTCCATCGCGCGGCATCCTGCGAGTCCCGGAGAATACGAACAGCGTCCGGAGAAAGCCCGTGCACGATTTTCGAACCGTCATCAACCGTTCAGGCAATACATAGTGTGAGCACAGACAGCGAGATCATTCAGCGTTCGCTCGGGAACCCCCGAGCCTTCGCCGAATTGTTCGACCGGCACGCCGGGATGCTGGGCGGCTACGCCGCCCGGCGGCTCGGTGCGGACGCCGGGCAGGACATCCTGAGCGAGACGTTCCTGGTGGCGTTCGCGCGGCGCACCTCCTTCGACACCGCGTGGGATTCGGCCCTTCCGTGGTTGTACGGAATCGCCTCCCGGCTGATCAGGAAACACCGTGCGACGGAGGCGAAGCACCTGCGCTCGAGTGCGGAGTTCGCCCGCCGAGAGGAACTCATCTCCCACGGCGACCTCGACTCGACGATCTCCCGGCTCGATGCCGAGCTCTCGACGAGAGAGCTCGCGCCTCGCATCGCTGCGCTGTCCGGCAAGGAGCGCGAGACGCTGCTTCTCTATGCCTGGGGCGACCTGACCTACGAGGAAGTAGCGGAGGCGCTCGGCGTGCCCGTGGGAACGGTGCGGTCGAGGATGAATCGCATTCGCACGAAGCTGCACCCCGCCGGTGCGATCGCTTCGGTGCGGAACACCAGCAGGAAAGGGGAAGTCGATGGACGTTTTCGAGCGCGTGCGTGAGGTGAACACAGGGGCGGAGCTGACGTCGGCACAGATCTCCGCGGCGCGTTCGCGGCTCCTGGCCGGGATCGACGACCAGCATGCCGCAGTTCGGACGCACGTGTCTCGGCGCCCGATGCTTCTCATCGCCGGAGGCCTCGTCGGAGTCGCCGCGATCACGACGGCGGTTCTGGTCGTCACCCACGGCACGGCGTCCGGGCCGCGGGTCGACGCGGTGCCTGCTCCGACCGCGAGCGCCGCGACGACCCCGGCACCGACCGCCGGCCCCACCTCCTCTCAGAGCAGCGGAGCGGGCGCTGTCGGAGCGGAGCCCTTCCCGGGTACCACCCCGCACGCGGGGCAGTACCTCAAGCTCTCCACCACGGCTCAGGTGCTCCTCTATCACGGCCCCGAAGGCACGGCGTATCAGTGGTCCTTTCGAGACCCCACGATCCCCCTTCCGTCCTCCGCGGTCGTCGTCCAGGACAGCAGTGCGCTCTATGTCCCCGCGGATCGCGCATCCGACTGGGTCCAGTCGACCGGCCGCAGCGCGCAGCGGGTCGGCTCCTTTCCGGATCCGCAGTCGGCGGCGGACTCGGCGGCGTGGGACACACTGATCCCGGCGAGAGACGACATGCTCTCCCGCGCGCCGGGAGGGGTGTTCGAGGGGCAGTCGGCTCCGATCGACTTCACCGACTACCCGACGGATCCTGGCGCTCTGCTGGAGCGGATCCGCCAGGAGCACGCGGATGCGGGCCCCGACCAGGATGAACGCACGGTGAGCTGGATCATCCGGGTGCTGAGATCGAACCTCGCGCCGGCGACGCTGCGCGATGGTCTCCTCCAGGCGCTGGAGCTCACAGGGCGGAGCACGGTCACCTCGATCCAGGGAACCTCGACGACGTATGCGGTGGACTTCACCGCCACAGGAGTCCGCCGGGAGACGATCACGATCGATGCCAGAACCGGATGGGCCGCCGAATACACGGTCACGTCCCCTCGGACGGACGGTGGCCTGGTCCCCGCGGAAGTGCCGGATGTGCGTTTCATCCTGAGCCAGGAGATCGTCGACTCGGCGCCGTAGCCGAGGATCGCGGGCTCCGTCGTCGAACCCACGACGACGGAGCCCGCGCGGCTCGCGTCAGAGGTCGAACGTAGACTCGAAGCATGGCATCAGACTCCTTCGTCCACCTGCACGTGCACAGCGAGTACTCGATGCTGGACGGGGCCGCGCGCATCCAGCCGCTCGTGCAGGAGGCGGTCGCGCAGGGCATGCCTGCCGTCGCCGTGACCGACCACGGCAACACGTTCGCTGCCTTCGAGTTCTACAAGGCGGCGCAGGCCGCGGGCGTCAAGCCGATCATCGGGATCGAGGCGTATGTGACGCCCGGCACGCACCGCAGCGACAAGTCCCGGGTGCAGTGGGGAACGCCGGAGCAGCGCAGCGACGACGTCTCCGGATCCGGTGCGTACACCCACATGACGCTGCTCTCCGAGACGACGGAGGGCATGCACAACCTGTTCCGGCTCTCGTCGATCTCGAGCCTCGAGGGCTACTACTTCAAGCCCCGCATGGACCGGGAGATCCTGCAGAAGTACTCGAAGGGCCTCATCGCCACGACGGGCTGCCCGTCCGGCGAGATCCAGACGCGGCTGCGCCTGGGCCAGTACGACGCGGCACGGGCGGCGGCCGCCGAGTTCCAGGACATCTTCGGCAAGGAGAACTACTTCGCCGAGATCATGGACCACGGCCTCGAGATCGAGCGGCGCGTCACCGGCGACCTGCTCCGCATCGCGAAGGATCTGGGGATCCCGCTGGTCGGCACCAACGACCTGCACTACACGCACCAGCACGACGCGAAGAGCCACGAGGCGCTGCTGTGCGTGCAGTCGGGATCGACCCTGGCCGACCCGAACCGGTTCAAGTTCGACGGCGACGGCTACTACGTGAAGTCGGCTGCCGAGATGCGCCAGATCTTCCGCGACAACCCGGAGGCGTGCGACAACACGCTGCTCATCGCCGAGCGGTGCGACGTGTCGTTCAACACGAGCGCGAACTTCATGCCGCGCTTCCCGGTCCCCGACGGGGAGACCGAGGAGAGCTGGTTCATCAAGGAGGTCGAGAAGGGCCTGCACATCCGCTATCCCGGGGGCATCCCGGACGCGGTGCGCAAGCAGGCCAACTACGAGGTCGAGGTCATCAGCTCGATGGGCTTCCCCGGCTACTTCCTGGTCGTCGCCGACTTCATCAACTGGGCCAAGGACAACGGCGTGCGCGTCGGACCGGGCCGTGGCTCCGGTGCCGGATCCATGGCCGCCTACGCGATGCGGATCACCGACCTCGACCCGCTCGAGCACGGCCTCATCTTCGAGCGCTTCCTCAACCCCGACCGCGTCTCGATGCCCGACTTCGACGTCGACTTCGACGACCGCCGTCGTGGCGAGGTGATCCAGTACGTCACCGAGAAGTACGGCGACGAGCGCGTCGCGCAGATCGTCACCTACGGCACGATCAAGGCGAAGCAGGCCCTGAAGGACGCCGGCCGCGTGCTCGGCTTCCCCTTCAGCATGGGGGAGAAGCTGACCAAGGCGATGCCGCCGGCGGTCATGGGCAAGGACATGCCGCTGGACGGGATGTTCAATCCCGAGCACCCCCGGTACAAGGAGGCCAGCGAGTTCCGCGTCGTGATCGAGACGGATCCCGAGGCGAAGACGGTGTTCGACACGGCCCTGGGCCTGGAGAACCTGAAGCGCCAGTGGGGCGTGCACGCGGCCGGCGTCATCATGTCGTCGCACCCTCTGATCGACATCATCCCGATCATGAAGCGCGAGCAGGACGGGCAGATCGTCACCCAGTTCGACTACCCGTCGTGCGAGTCCCTGGGCCTGATCAAGATGGACTTCCTGGGGCTGCGCAACCTCACGATCATCTCGGACGCCCTCGCGAACATCCGGATGAACCGCGGGGAGGAGCTCGTCCTCGAGGATCTCGCGCTCGACGACCGCCCCTCCTACGACCTGCTCACCCGCGGTGACTCGCTCGGCGTGTTCCAGCTCGACGGCGGGCCGATGCGCGCGCTCATGCGGCTCATGAAGCCGGACAACTTCGGTGACATCTCGGCCCTCATCGCGCTGTACCGGCCGGGCCCGATGGGCGCCAACTCGCACACCAACTACGCGCTCCGCAAGAACGGGCTCCAGGAGATCACGCCGATCCACCCGGAGTTCGCGGAATCGCTGAAGGACATCCTGGAGGAGAGCTACGGCCTCATCATCTACCAGGAGCAGGTGATGGCGATCGCCCAGCGCGTGGCCGGGTTCTCGCTCGGTCAGGCAGACATCCTCCGCCGCGCGATGGGCAAGAAGAAGAAGTCCGAGCTGGACAAGCAGTTCGAGGGCTTCCAGGCGGGCATGCACGCCAACGGCTACTCCGACGGCGCGGTGAACGCCCTGTGGGAGATCCTGCTGCCGTTCTCCGACTACGCCTTCAACAAAGCCCACTCGGCTGCCTACGGCGTGATCTCCTACTGGACCGCGTACCTGAAGGCGCATTACCCCGCCGAGTACATGGCGGCGCTGCTGACCAGCGTCGGCGACTCCAAGGACAAGATGGCGCTGTACCTCAACGAATGCCGCCGCATGGGCATCAAGGTGCTGCCGCCGGATGTGCGCGAGTCGATCAACTTCTTCGCGGCCGTCGGCGAGGACATCCGCTTCGGGCTCGGAGCCGTCCGCAACGTCGGATCCAACGTCGTCGACGGCATCGTGAAGGCGCGCCAGGAGGAGAACTTCACCTCGGTCCACGACTTCCTCAAGAAGGTCCCGCTGCACGTCGCGAACAAGCGCACGGTGGAGTCGCTGATCAAGGCCGGCGCCTTCGACTCCATGGGCGACACCCGCCGTGCGCTCGTCGAGATCCATGAGGACGCTGTCGAGGCCTCGGTCGACCAGAAGCGCAACGAGGCCCAGGGCGCCATCGGCTTCGACTTCGACAGCCTGTACGACGAGGTCGAGGAGGTCGCTCCGCCCAAGGTGCCGAACCGGCCGGAGTGGACCAAGAAGGACAAGCTCGCGTTCGAGCGCGACATGCTGGGCCTGTACGTGTCCGACCATCCGCTGGCGGGGCTCGAGGTGCCGCTCGCCAAGCACGCGTCCATCGCGATCAACGCGCTGCTCGAGTCGGAGGATCTGCAGGACGGCGACCAGGTGACGGTGGCGGGACTCGTGACCAGCGTGCAGCACCGCGTCGCGAAGGCCAGCGGCAACCCGTACGGCATGATCACGGTGGAGGACTTCCATGGCGAGATCACGATCATGTTCATGGGCAAGACGTACCTCGAGTTCCAGAGCATGCTGCAGCAGGACGCGATCCTCGCCGTGCGAGGCCGCGTCTCGCGCCGTGACGACGGGATGAACCTGCACGCCCAGTCCGCGTTCACGCCGGATGTCGGCGCGTTCGACGCCGCCGGTCCGCTGTCGCTGATCGTCCCGGAGCAGCGCGCCACGGAGCGCGTGATCGAAGACCTCGCCGAGGTGCTCCGGCGCCATGCCGGCGACACCGAGGTCATGCTCAAGATGCATCGCGGCGGGCGCGCGAAGGTGTTCGAAGTGCCGCTTCCCGTCACCGTCACCGCGGACCTCTTCGGCGATCTGAAGTCGCTGCTCGGCCCGCAGTGCCTGGGCTGAACCGCGACTCACGCAGCCATGCAGCCGGACATCCCGTCGTGCGACTCCGCTCAGGAGGCGTCCAAACCTGCCCGGTAGTATCTGGTCGCGTTCGACGGCCGACCCCCAGACGGCCGCACGACGAAAGGAAGCACTGATGACCAGCGACGCCCCCTTCGCTGAGACGACGCAGGACGACGACACCTCGACGCCGGCTCCCGAGTCCCTCACCGGCGACGCGCTCCCGGAGGACGCTCTGCCCGCCGCAGCGCCTCAGCAGGGCTACTTCGGATTCACCCTGCGCGAGCTGATCATCGTCGGGCTGTGGCTCCTCGCGTTCGTGCTGTCCTTCGTCCCGGCCGCGGGGAGCGTGCTGGACGGCTCGGCCACCGTGTGGACGATGAACGGCGCCTGGCTGCTCGCCATCGGCGTGCCCACGGCCGCCGTGTTCCTGATCGTGCTGCGCCGCCTGTCGCCCGAAGGGATCCGCCGTGTCGGCTCCCTCGGCATCGATCAGTTCGCGTCGGTCGCCTTCTCGGTCGCCCTCGTCAACGGGGGTGTGCTGCTGTGGCAGCAGCTCGACCTCGTCGCGGCCCAGCGACGCAGCGCGCTCACCACGTGGCCGCTGTGGCTGGAGCTCCTCTTCCTGCTCGGGCTGGTCGTGGTCACGGTGTTCGCGACGCTCATCCCCGGGATCCGCGAGGACTTCGAAGGACGTACCGACACGCTGGCGCACCGCAGCGCGAACCCCGTACGCCCGGTGTTCACCCGCCCGCGCCCGGTGCGCGCGCGGGGGAGCGTCTCTGATCCGCAGAACGAGGACGACGTGGATCCGGGTCTCCTGCACGAGAACGAGGTCGGAGCGAACGCGCATCTGTCCGCAGGCACGACGGGCGCCGCGATCGCGGGTGCGGCCGGCTACGTGCCGGAGCATCACCGCGAGTCGTTCCTCGCCTCGGCGGAAAGCACCGAAGGCGTCGCGCTCGCCGATGCGGCCGAGGCGCCGCGCGCCGCCGAAGCGCCGCCCGCCGCCGAGGCGCTGACCGAGGCCATCCCGGACGCCGGTGCGCCGACGATCGTCGACAGCGGGGCCGAGCCGGCGGTGCCGTCCTCCTCGGAGGACGAGCCCGCCACGCGTGCCGACGCGCGCCGCGGTGCGACGGCCTCGGAATCGGCGCCGATCGTCGACTTCGCGGAGCCCTCGCCGGCGGACGACGCCCCGGCGGAGGCGGAGCCCGCGCCGCGCGACCTGTCGGACACCATGACCGAGGTGCTCGGCGACCTTCTCGAGCCCGCTCCGGCCGACGACGTGGCCACGCACGCGGTCGACGTGGTCGCGGAGGACGGCGCCGCGGCGCCGTCCGGACAGTCCCAGCCCTTCTGGGCGCTGGCGCCCGACACCCGCGCGGTCCATGACGCGCGAGGCGAGGAGATTTTCACGATCGGGCCCGATGCGTGGATCCTTGTACTCGAGGACCGCGGCGGAGCCTTCGTCGTGCGGCACGACGACGGCCGCGTCGGCTACCTGCACGACACCGACAACATGACCCGAGGCTGAGGACGCATGCAGACGATCGACCTGAGGGGACGCTCCCTCTCCACCGCCGAGATGCTCGCGGCGGTGCCGCGCGCCACGGCCGCCCGCGCCGAAGCGCTGGCGACCGCGACAGAGATCGTGGAGGACGTGCGCGTCCGCGGCGAGGAGTCCCTGCGCGAGCAGGCGGAGCGGTTCGACCGGGTCACGGGGCACGCCATCCGCGTTCCGCGAGAGCACCTCCAGGAGGCTCTCGCCGCCGTGGCGCCGGAGGTGCGTGCCGCGCTGGAGGCCGCGATCGAGCGGGTCCGCCGCGGATCCGCCGCTCAGGTGCCGGAGGATCGGGAGACGCAGATCGGTCCCGGCGCCCGCATCGTCCAGCGCTGGCAGCCGGTCGGCCGGGTCGGCGTCTACATCCCTGGCGGCAAAGCCCCCCTCGCGTCGAGCGTCGTGATGAACGTGGTCCCGGCGCAGGTCGCCGGGGTCGGCAGCATCGCGCTCGCCTCTCCGCCGCAGCAGAGCGAGGGCGGGCGGATCCACCCGACGATCCTCGCCGCGGCCGCTCTGCTGGGAATCGACGAGGTCTATGCCATCGGCGGTGCCGGGGCGATCGGCGCCTTCGCCCACGGGGTCAGCGCGGTCGGGCTCGACCCGGTCGACGTGATCTCCGGCCCCGGGAACAACTTCGTCGCCTCCGCGAAGCGCGCCGTCGCCGGCGTCGTCGGCACCGACTCCGAGGCCGGCGCCACCGAGATCCTCATCATCGCCGACGACCAGGCCGATCCACGCCTCATCGCGGCCGATCTGATCAGCCAGGCGGAGCACGACGAGCAGGCCTCCGCCGTTTTCGTCACGGATGCCCCGGCGCTCGCCGAGCGCGTCGCTCACGAGGTCGAGGAGCAGGCTGGCCGCACCCGGCACGCCGAGCGCGTGCGGGCGGCCCTGAGCGGTCCGCAGTCCGCGATCGTGCTGGTGGACGACCGTGCCGCGGCGGTCGCGTTCAGCAACGCCTACGCGCCCGAGCACCTCGAGCTGCACCTCGTCGACGCGGCGCAGGCGGCTGCCTCCTTCACGAGCGCGGGCGCCGTCTTCGTGGGCGACCAGACCCCGGTCAGCCTCGGCGACTACATGGCGGGCAGCAACCACGTGCTGCCGACCGGCGGCCAGGCGCGCTACGCGTCCGGGCTCGGTGCGTACACGTTCCTCCGTCCGCAGCAGGTCGTGGCGTACGACCACGCAGCGCTCACCGAAGCGCGCGCCGGTGTGGCGGCGCTGGCCTCCGCAGAGCTGCTGCCGGCGCACGGCGAAGCGGTCGAGGCACGGTTCGCGCCGGTGCCGGTCACCGAGGCGTAGGCTTTCACGAATGCACTGCCCGTTCTGCCGTCACCCGGACTCCCGCGTCATCGACTCCCGCACGAGCGACGACGGTCTGTCGATCCGGAGGCGCCGCCAGTGCCCGGAGTGCGGGGGGCGGTTCACGACCACCGAGACCGCGAGCCTGAACGTGATCAAGCGCAGCGGCGTGATGGAGCCGTTCAGCCGCGAGAAGGTGATCTCCGGCGTGCGCAAGGCGTGCCAGGGGCGGCCCGTGACGGAGGCCGATCTGGCGATCCTCGCGCAGCGTGTCGAGGAGGCGGTGCGGCAGACGGGGGTGTCCCAGCTCGACACGAACGAGATCGGGCTGGCCATCCTGGGGCCGCTGCGCGACCTCGACGAGGTCGCCTACCTGCGGTTCGCGAGCGTGTACCAGGCGTTCGACTCGCTGGAGGACTTCGAGGCGTCGATCGCCGAGCTCCGCGCCGATCACCACGCCGCCGCGGAGCAGACCGCGCTCTGAGGCGGGAGCGGGCGCCTCGGCGGCGGTCGGGATCCACGGCCGCGGACCGGTAGCCTGGCAGGGATGTATGCGCTGCTCTTCCGCCTCGTCCTCGCGCGCTTCGACCCGGAGTTCGCACACCACGCCGGCATGGCCGTGGTGCGCATCCTCGGCGTGCCTCCGTTCTCCTGGATCGCGCGGTCGCTGACGCGCCCATTGCCGGACGACGAGGTCCGGACGCTGGGGCTGACGTTCCCCACACCGTTCGGCATCGCCGCCGGCTTCGACAAGAACGCGGTCGGCGTGCGCGGGCTCTCGGCCCTCGGGTTCGGGCACGTCGAGGTGGGCACCATCACGGCGATCCCGCAGCCGGGCAACCCGAAGCCGCGCCTGTTCCGCCTCATCGCGGATCGCGCGGTCGTCAACCGGATGGGCTTCAACAACGCGGGGGCCGAAGCCGCGGAGAAGCGGCTCTGGAAGCTGCGCCGTCGCCGTCCCTCCGCCGTGATCGGCGTGAACATCGGCAAGAGCCGAGTGGTGGCGGTGGAGGACGCCACCGCCGACTACGTCGCCTCGGCGGTGCGTCTGGCACCGCTCGCCGACTACCTCGCCATCAACGTGTCCTCGCCCAACACACCCGGGCTGCGCGGACTGCAGGCGGTCGAGACGCTGGCGCCGCTGCTGCGCGCGGTGAAGGCCGCCGCGGGCGCGACCCCGCTGCTGGTCAAGATCGCACCGGATCTGCCCGACGACGAGGTCACCGCGATCGCAGAGCTCGCCGTCGCCGAGGGGCTGGACGGACTGATCGCGACGAACACGACGATCTCCCGCGAGGGCCTGGTGACGGATCCCGCGAAGGTCGCCGCCGCGGGGGAGGGCGGGCTCTCCGGCGCGCCGCTCAAGGAGCGTTCCCTCGCCGTGCTGCGCCTGGTGCGCGCCGCGGTGCCGGCGGAGTTCTGCGTGATCTCCGTGGGTGGTGTCGAGACGGGCGCCGAGGTGCGCGAGCGTCTGGAGGCCGGCGCCACGCTCGTGCAGGGCTACACGGCGTTCCTCTACCGCGGACCGTCCTGGGCCCGGCAGATCCGCGCCGGCCTGCGCGCACGCTGACCGGCGGACGAAGAGAAGATCCCGGGCGCATCACGCGCACCGGGATCTTCGTCGTTCTGAGCGGGGGCCGGATCAGTCCGGGTACTGGCCGCGCTTGACCTGCGGCTTCGGCAGGCGCATGAAGCGCATCTGCAGGGAGCGCATCGCCGCGTACCAGGCCAGGCCGCGCTCGCGCTTGTCCTTGCCGAACTTGTCGGCGATCCGGCGGTTCACGCGGATCCCGAGGAAGACCATGTCGATGATCGCGATCGCGATGAAGCCCCACAGACCGACGAACGCCCAGTACGCCACGAGCGTGTTCGGGATCAGCGACACGATGATCACGACGACCATGAGCGCCATGATCCATTCGCTGACGTGCCAGCCGGCGTCGACGTAGTCGCGCACCCAGCGGCGCTGCGGACCGCGGTCCCGGACCGGGAGGTACTTCTCCTCGCCGTTGGCCATCCCGATGCGCTGACGCTCCTGGCGCTGGCGCAGCTCGGCGCGCGCCTGCGCCTTGGCCTCCTTCGTGTCCGGCACCAGCGGACGGCGCCGGGCGGCCTCCTGCTCCGCGCGCGTGGGCGTGCGGCGACCCTTGCCGCTCGTCGCCTCGTCGGCGGAGTCGTCGGGGGCGGGGGTGGGAGTGCTGGGCACGAAGGCTCCTGGATGTCGAGAGAGGAGAAACGGGTGTTCCCTAAGATTACCTGCATGACTTCTCCCTCCTCCTCGGTCACCGCACCCGGTGACGTCGAAGCCGCCGTCGCCGCCGCCGTCTCCACCGGGATCCCGGCCGCGCTGAGCGACCTCGGAGACCTCGTGCGCATCCCCGGCATCGCGTGGCCGGCGTTCGACCAGACGCAGCTGGTGCGCAGCGCGGCCGCGGTCGCGGAGCTCGCCGAGGGCACGGGCGTGTTCGACAGCGTGCGCGTGCTGCGCTCGGCGATCCCCGGCACCGACGAGGTCGGTCAGCCGGCCGTGCTCGCCCGCCGGGTCGCCCGCAACGGCAAGCCGACGATCCTGCTCTACGCGCACCACGACGTCCAGCCCCCGGGGGCGGACGAGCTGTGGGAGACCCCGCCGTTCGAGCCCACGGTGCGCGACGGCCGGCTGTACGGTCGCGGCGCGGCCGACGACAAGGCCGGCATCATGGCGCACATCGCGTCGATCCGCGCGGTCGCGGAATCGCTCGGCGACGACCTCGATCTCGGGATCGCGATGTTCATCGAGGGGGAGGAGGAGTACGGCTCCCGGTCGTTCGCCCAGTTCCTCACCGACAACGAGGACGCCCTCCGCGCCGACGCGATCGTCGTGGCCGACTCGGGCAACTGGGACTCTTCCACGCCCGGCCTCACGGTCTCGCTGCGCGGCGCGGTGCGCTTCACGCTCACCGTGCGCACTCTCGGTCACGCCTCGCACTCAGGCATGTTCGGGGGAGCGGTGCCCGACGCGATGCTCGCCACGATCCGTCTGCTCGACACGCTCTGGGACGAGAACGGATCCGTCGCCGTCGAGGGGCTCACGGTGCGCGACGCCGAGACCCCCGAGTACAGCGAGGAGACGCTGCGCGATGAGACCGGGCTGCTCCCCGGCGTCTCGCCCATCGGTGACGGGACGATCCTCAGCCGCATCTGGAACAAGCCGTCGGTCACGGTCATCGGCATCGACGCCACCTCGGTGGCCGCCGCGTCCAACACGCTCGCCCCCGAGACCACCGTGGTGCTGAGCTGCCGCATCGCGCCCGGCCAGAGCGCAGACGAGGCGTATGCGGCGCTCGAGGCGCACCTGCGGGCGCACGCCCCCTTCGGCGCCCAGCTGTCCTTCTCAGACCTCGATCTCGGCAACCCCTTCCTCGTCGACACGTCGGGCTGGGCTGTGGGGCTGACGCGCGGGGCGATGGCCGACGGCTACGGCAAGGACCCGGTCGATCTCGGCGTCGGCGGATCCATCCCGTTCATCGCCGACCTCGTCGAGCGGTTCCCGGGCGCGGAGATCCTGGTGACCGGCGTCGAGGACCCGCACGCGCGCGCACACAGCCCGAACGAGTCGCTGCACCTGCAGACCTTCCGCAACGCGGTCGCGACCGAGGCGCTGCTGCTGGCGCGGATGAACGAGATCACCCTCTGACACGCCCGGCATCGAGACGCGGTCGTGACGGCCGCGCTCGATGCCACCCCCGTGCGCGGCGGTAGACTCGAGGGACGGAAACCGTGCCGCTGCACGGCCGATCCAAGGAGCGACATGAGCGACATCACCCTCACCCCCGAGACCACCACCGCGCACGGTGTGAAGCTCACCGACGCCGCTGCGGCGAAGGTGAAGAGCCTGCTGGAGCAGGAGGGCCGCGACGACCTCCGCCTGCGCGTCGCCGTGCAGCCCGGCGGCTGCTCCGGCCTGATCTACCAGCTCTACTTCGACGAGCGCTATCTCGAAGGCGACGAGACCGTCGATTTCGACGGCGTCGAGGTGATCGTCGACAACATGAGCGTGCCGTATCTGGACGGTGCCTCGATCGACTTCAAGGACACGATCTCGGAGCAGGGGTTCACCATCGACAACCCCAACGCGCAGGGCTCCTGCGCCTGCGGCGACAGCTTCCACTGACCCGCGGAATTCCCCTCTCCCACCCCTGCGCCATCCACGCCGAACCTGCGTGGATGGCGTGAATCGGGTGTGAGCTTGCCCTAGACTGGGGTAGCCCACGTCCGTGATCTGAAAGGTGCATCGTGCCCTCGAAACGCCGCCTTCGTTGGGCCGCACTCCCCTTGGGAGTCGCGGCAGCCGTGGCCCTCGCGGGATGCTCTCCCACAGAGCTCCACGGATTCCTTCCGGGCTTCGTCGCCGATGGCACACCCGCCACCAACCAGACCGATCGCGTCGCCGCGCTCTGGGTCAACTCGTGGATCGTTCTCCTCGTCGTCGGCCTCATCACCTGGGGTCTGATGGGCTGGGCCGCGATCGCGTACCGCCGTCGCAAGGGCCAGACCGGCCTGCCGGTGCAGCTGCGCTACAACATGCCGATCGAGATCTTCTACACGATCGTGCCGCTGATCCTCATCTTCGGGATGTTCGCGTTCACGGCTCGTGACCAGACGATCATCGAGACCCAGTACGAGAAGCCCGATGTGTCGATCACCGCGATCGGCAAGCAGTGGGCCTGGGACTTCCAGTACGACGGCACGGAGAAGGACAACTCCGACGCGGTCTGGACCATGGGCGTCCAGGCGCAGCCGGACAAGGCCGGCAACATCGACCAGGCGGCTCTTCCGACGCTGTACCTGCCGGTGAACAAGAAGGTGCACATCACGCTGCAGTCGCGCGACGTGATCCACTCCTTCTGGATCATCGACTTCCTGTACAAGAAGGACATGTACATCGGGAAGGACAACTCGTGGTCCTTCACCCCGACGCGTGAGGGCACCTACCAGGGCAAGTGCGCCGAGCTCTGCGGCGAGTACCACTCGATGATGCTCTTCAACGTGAAGGTCGTCAGCGACGCCGAGTACCAGGCCTACCTGACCAAGCTCAAGGATGAGGGGAACACGGGCGACATCACCGACGCCTACGACCGCCTCACCAACTTCCCCGGCACCGGGAAGCCCACGACCGACTCGGAAGCGAAGTAAGCAGAATGACGAGCACTCTTCCCGACACGTCTGAGGTCGGCGCGCGTCCGACGACGATCCCGCCGCGTCAGGCGGCCCTGCTCAGCTCGACCCGCGTCGAGCAGAAGGGCAACATCGTCGTCAAGTGGATCACCTCCACGGACCACAAGACCATCGGGTACATGTACCTGATCGCCTCGGTGCTGTTCTTCCTCCTCGGCGGCGTGATGGCGCTCATCATCCGCGCCGAGCTGTTCTCGCCGGGCATGCAGATCATCCCGACCAAGGAGCAGTACAACCAGCTGTTCACGATGCACGGCACGATCATGCTGCTCATGTTCGCGACGCCGCTGTTCGCGGGCTTCGCGAACGCGATCCTGCCGCTGCAGATCGGTGCTCCCGATGTGGCCTTCCCGCGTCTGAACGCCTTCGCGTTCTGGCTGTTCCTGTTCGGCTCGACCATCGCGGTCGCCGGATTCCTCACTCCGCAGGGCGCGGCGTCGTTCGGCTGGTTCGCGTATCAGCCCCTCGCCAGCGCCTCGTTCACGCCGGGTGCGGGTGGAAACCTGTGGATGCTCGGCCTCGGCATGTCCGGTTTCGGCACGATCCTCGGCGCGGTGAACTTCATCACCACGATCATCACGATGCGCGCCCCGGGCATGACGATGTGGCGCATGCCGATCTTCTCGTGGAACACGCTGATCACGAGCCTCCTCATCCTGATGGCGTTCCCGGTGCTCGCCGCGGCGATGCTGGCTGCGGCCGCCGACCGCGTCCTCGGCGCGCACATCTACGACCCGGCCAACGGCGGCGTCCTGCTCTGGCAGCACCTGTTCTGGTTCTTCGGCCACCCCGAGGTCTACATCATCGCGCTGCCGTTCTTCGGCATCGTCTCCGAGATCTTCCCGGTGTTCAGCCGCAAGCCGATCTTCGGGTACAAGACCCTCGTCTACGCGACGATCGCCATCGCGGCCCTGTCGGTCGCGGTGTGGGCGCACCACATGTACGTCACCGGCGGTGTGCTGCTGCCGTTCTTCGCTCTGATGACGATGCTCATCGCCGTCCCGACCGGTGTGAAGATCTTCAACTGGATCGGCACGCTGTGGCGAGGATCCGTGACGTTCGAGACGCCGATGGTGTTCTCGCTCGGCTTCCTGGTGTCGTTCGTCTTCGGTGGTCTGACCGGTGTGATCCTGGCCTCCCCGCCGCTGGACTTCTTCCTCTCGGACTCCTACTTCGTCGTGGCCCACTTCCACTACGTGGTGTTCGGAACCGTCGTGTTCGCGATGTTCGCCGGCTTCTACTTCTGGTGGCCGAAGTGGACGGGTCGCATGCTCAACGAGCGCCTCGGCTACGTGCACTTCTGGATGCTGTTCATCGGCTTCCACATGACGTTCCTCATCCAGCACTGGCTGGGCGTCGACGGCATGCCTCGTCGTTACGCGGACTACTCCGCGTACGACAACTGGACGTGGGAGAACCAGGTCTCGACGATCGGCGCGATCATCCTGGGCGCTTCGATGCTGCCGTTCTTCCTGAACGTCTGGCTCACCGCGCGCAAGGCGCCGAAGGTCACGGTGAACGACCCGTGGGGATACGGCGCGTCGCTCGAGTGGGCGACGTCGTGCCCGCCGCCGCGGCACAACTTCACGTCGATCCCGCGCATCCGCAGCGAGCGTCCCGCATTCGACCTCAACCACCCGGAGGCCGCAGAGCACCCGGTTGCCGCGGCCGCCGACGGAAAGGGCCACTGACCCATGCGCGACAACATCGTCCTGTGGTGGATCCTCACCGCCTTCTTCGCCCTCATGGGCGTGACGTACACGGTCTGGAACCTCATCGCGCACGCCGGTGAGCCGCCTGTGAAGGCGATCGAATGGGTCGGCACCGTCGCCCTGTTCTTCGCCGCGTTCATGGGCGCGATGGTGGCGTTCTACCTCGACCGCACCCACAAGGCTCAGGGCGGCACGCTGCCCGAGGACATCCTCACGAGCGACATCGACGACGGCGACCCGGAGCTGGGCGAGTTCAGCCCCTGGTCCTGGTGGCCGATCGTGCTGGCCGGCGCCGCCGCTGTCGGCATGATCGCCCTCGCTGTCGGTGTCTTCCTCTTCCCCGTCGCCCTTGCGATCTTCGTCGTGGCGATCGTCGGCTGGGTGTACGAGTACTACCGCGGTCACTTCGCTCGCTGAGCGAAGGTCGTCGAGAGGCCCTGGAGCATCGCTCCAGGGCCTCTTTCGTGCATGGGCGACTGCGTCGAGAGAACGCGCCCCCGTCCCTTGCGCATCGCGCGCG
>JABLTH010069801.1_pt1 | contig 19851 bp, 18 predicted proteins | sample 7875711 | NCBI WGS metagenome assembly JABLTH01 (sample SAMN14941262, study PRJNA633318) | bioreactor metagenome | isolation source: bioreactor | place: China | collected 2019-03-05 | reverse complement strand
TTGCTGACCACGATGAGCGGCAGGCCGGTGGCGGCCAGCATGCGCAGGCCTTCTCCCGCCCCGGGTGCCAATGCGATGCGCGCGGGGTCGACGTTGTAGGGCACGTCTTCGAGCAGCGTGCCGTCCTTGTCGAGAAAGACGGCGGGGCTTGGTCGCAGCCGCAACGGCGCGCGCATCAGGGCCATGACGTCTCCCGCATCGGCAGCACCATCACTTCCGGGATCACGGTCTCGGGCGGCTGCAGCAGCACGAAGCGCACGGCGGCAGCCACGTTGGCCGGGTCCTGCAGATTGTTCACATCAATATCGGGAAAGCGGTCGAGCAGGAACGGCGTGCGCATGCCGCCGGCAATCACGGCAGAGACCTTGATGCCGAGCGGGCGCAGCTCGGCATGCAGCGCATGCGACAACCCCAGCAGCCCCCATTTGGTGGCGTGGTAGACCGACGCATTCGGCCACGCACGGCGCGATGCGGTCGAGGCAATGTTGACGATGGCGCCGCTCGCGCGTTTGCGCATCAGCACGCTGGCGTGCTTGGCCAGCAGGAACGGGCCGCGCAGGTTGGTGCGCACCACGCGGTCCCAGTCTTCGACGTTCAGTTCATCAATGGGCAGCGTGATGTCGATGGCCGCGTTGTTGATGACGGCATCCAAGCGGCCAAAGCGATCGACCACTTCATCGAGCGCGCCGCGTACGGCCGCTTCGTCGCCCACGTCCAGCGCAATGGCATGCGACTGGCTGCCCTCGGCGATCAGCTCGGCGGCGGTGCGGTCCGCGGTGCCGGCATCGTAGTCAGTGGCCACCACCGTGGCGCCTTCGGCAGAGAGCACGCGGCTGATGGCGGCGCCCAGCCCGCGCCCCGCGCCGGTCACGATGATGACCTGGTCGCGTAGCGTGGGCGTGGCGTTGGGGTTCGAGTTCAAATCAGTCTGGGTCATGGCGGCGTGAAGATGGAACGGTGGGAAAGAAGATCAGGTCAGGCTGCGAGCCCCGCCAGCGCGGCAGCGTTGGCACTGGGCGCGGCGTCGGTCATGCGGCCCACGGAGCGCGCGTGGGTGTCGATGGCTTTGAGGTAGGCGCGTTCAAGCTGTCCGGCCACACCCAGCCACGTGTAGAGCATGCGGGCGCGCACCAGTCCGGCCTGCCCTAGCTCGCGGCACAGGTCGGGTTGCTGTATCAGCTGCAGCAGGCGTGCGGCCAAGGCTTGCGGGTCCTTGGGCGGCACAAGGAAGCCGGTGCGCTCATGCCGAACGGTCGATCGGATGCCGCCCACGTCGGCACCAATGACGGCACGCCCGCATGCCATGGCCTCCACCGGCGTGATGCCGAACGGCTCGTACCACGGCGTGCTCACAAACACATCGCAGGCGCTATACCAGGCGCGCAGATCGGCGCGGCCGCGCTTGCCGACAAAGGTGGTCTGCGCGCTCACGCCGGCGCGCTCGGCAATGGCTTGCAGGCGGCCGAGTTCAGGCGTGGCGGCCACGTCCGGCGCGACGGTGTTGCCGCCCACCACATACAGGCGCACGCGCTTACGGGCATCGGGCGGCAGCTTGCCGATGGCCTCGATGACGTTGTCCACGCCCTTGCGCGCCACCATGCGGCCGAGTTGCAGCACGACAAACGCGTCGGCCGGCACGCCCAGCCGGCGTCGCGCTTGCGCGCGGTCAATCGGAGCAAACTCGCTCGCGTCGAAGCCGCACGGCACCACGTCGATCTGCTCGGCGCGCGCGCGGTAGAGCGTTTCCAGATCAGCCTGATCTTGCGGGCATTCGGCAATGACACGATCGGCGCGCTGCACCAGCGTTTCTTCAATCGCGAAGCGCGCATCAGGAAAGCCATCGGCGCTGCCCTGGTGCAACCGGCGCACGCGGCCGAGCGCGTGGAAGGTCATGATCAACGGCAGGTGCAACCGCGCGGACGCTGCCAGCGATGCGAGGCCCGACATGAAGAAGTTGGCGTGGATGACGTCGTAACCCTCACCGCTGGCCTGGGCGCGCGCGCAGTGGTTCAGCAGGTGGCGGCCAAAGGCGTGCATGTGCGGCAGCAGCGCTTCCTTGGGCAGCACGGCAGCCGGCCCGGCCGGTACGTGGACGACACGGCATCCGCTATCGAACGGCACCACCTCTGGGTCCCACGGGCGCTCGCGGCGCGTGAAGACATCGACACGGTGGCCCAGCCGTGCAAGCTGGCGCGCGACATGGCGCACGTAGACGTTTTGTCCGCCGCAGTCGACACCGCCCAGGTCGGCGAGTGGCGATGCGTGTTCACTGACCATGGCGATGCGCATGTCGTTTCTCCTCTTATCGTCGCGGCCTGTGGTGATGAAGCGTTGGAAGCCGCGTGCGAAGTCCCTCAGCAGCCGGCGTGCCACCGCGCGCAACCTTGTGCTGCGGGGTATTCCGGCGCTACGCGCGGAGCGAATGTGGGGAAGCGTCTCTCGCTTGTCCGGACAAGCGTTTGCGGCAGGTTGATGCGGACATGGCGTGTGGCACGTACGCGCGGTGGGCCGTCATGGCGTCACGCGTTCGGGCCAGCCCGCCGCCGAAGTGACCGCGCAATTCTTACGTGGAGGGCAAGGAGAAACGGCGCGGCGACGGCATCACGCCCGTCGTGCCGCGCGCGGAAGGGAGGGCGTCAGGCGAGCCGCAGCGTACCGCTCGTGGCGGCCGCGGCCTGTTTGGCGATGGCGCGCAGGCACGCGGCCACCACATGTGCAAAGGCCTCGTCATAAAACGGCAGTGCGCCGCTCACGCCGATCACGATGCCGTCGAGCACGGCGCTGCCCCACAGGTTGGTGTCGCCCGCACGCAGCACGTGCGGGCGCAGTGCCTGCAGTGCATGTGTGCTCATGCCGTGCTGCCACGCCAGCCGCGCCTTGGCGCGCGCGTAAGCGGCGTAGTCCGCATCCCATTGCGTGCGATCGCCCACCGAGTATTCGTAGAGCACCGCCTCGTCGAAGGCGCATTCGCCGGGCGAGCGTGCCGGGTCCATCACCACGATGTGCAGAAAACCGCTGTCGCCCACCTCCTGCGGACGCGTCATCGCTTGCGTGATGAGCGGCAGTGCCATTTCGACAGCACGGCGCGCGGCGTCTGCGCTGGCAAAGTGCGATGTGCTCTGTTGCGGTGGTTTCTGCGTCGCCTGCGTTGGCTCTGCTTGGGCGGAAGGATCGAAATCGGCCAGCATGCTTATGGAGACTCCTGGGCTGATTGGAAGGAAACGGATGCGTGCGATTCACGTGCGGGCGCGTGCCGTGCGCGAATGACGCTCAGGATGGCGGTGACCAGTTCGCCGTGTTCGGTCGGCTTGGCCAGGTGCAGCTGGAAGCCGGCCAGCAGCGCGCGCGTGCGGTCTTCGGCTCTGTCATAGCCGGATAGCGCGACGGCGGGCAGGCGGGCATCGAGCGGCATGTCGCGTTCGCTCTCCAGCATGCGCACGTTGCGCAGCAGCGCGTAGCCGTCTTCGTCTTCACCCAGGGCAATGTCGGAGACGAGCACATCGGGCCATGAGTTGCCCGGCGCCGCGCGCAACGCGGCCAGCGCGGGCTTGGCGGCGCCATAGGCGGTGACGGTCGCGCCGTAGTCTTCGAGCAGCAGTTGGAGGATCTCGCGGGCGTCTTCCTGGTCATCGACGATGAGCACGTGCACGCCGGACAGCGCATCCGGGGGCGGAAGCGCGGTGCGCTCGGCCGGTGGCGCCTGCTGCGGGGTGGCTGGCATGGCCTCGCCCGGCGCGGCCGCGAGCGGCGCCACGGCGCGAATCGGGAAGTCCATCACGTACGTGGTGCCGTCGCCATGGGGCAGCGGCACGACGGCAAAGCGCCCGCCGTGCTGCTCCACAACCGAGCGGATCCACAATGGGTCGAGCGTGGCTGCAGGCGTGGGGGCCGTGTCTTGCGCGGTCGCAGCCAGCACCGGATCGAACGTGCGTGGCTCCTGCCGCAGCGGCGCAAGCGGCTCCACCGGGTCCAGCACGTCGAACGGCGCAGGCGCCGGCGGAGTCGCCGTGGGCCCAAAGGCCGAGAGGGCGGCGTCGGGCTCCATCTCGGCGGGCGTGTGCGAGGCGGTGGGAATGGCGGCAGCCGCCACCGCCGGTATGGCAATCGTGTCCGTCACGCGCAACTGCGCCATGCCTTCCACGCGCTCCAGCACGATCTCGATGCGGCTGCCTGGGTGGCTGGCGAGCACGGCGTGGCTCAGCACGTCGCCCACGATGCCTTGCAGGCGGCTCGGGTCACCCGTGATGCTTGGCGTTTCTGATCGGATGACGGAATACACCGTGATACGGCGTGCATCGATTGCCTCGCGCAAGCCGTCGAGCACGCTCACCACCAGTGCCACGAGGTTGATCGGCTGCTGTGCAAGCCGGTGCTGGGCCTGTTCCAGGTCGGACTGCTGACGCTGCAGCGTCCAAAGCTGGGCGTATACGCCGTTGGACGCCAGCAGATCGACATGGCGGCCGCGCTCGACAATGCGGCCCTTTTCCAGCACGACGATTTCGTGGGCGTCCACCACCGTGGAAAGCCGGTGTGCAATCACCAGCGTCGTGCGATGTGCCGAGAGCCGGTCCAGCTCGCGCTGGATGGCGCGTTCCGAACGGGTATCCAGGGCGGAGGTCGCCTCGTCGAAGATCAGGATCGACGGGTTCTTCAGCAGCGCCCGCGCAATGGCAATGCGCTGCTTTTCACCGCCCGAGAGTTTCAGGCCGCGCTCGCCGACCATGGTCTGGTAGCCCTCGGGCAGCGCGGCGATGAAGTCGTGCACATAGGCCGCGCGGGCGGCCTCGATCACCTCGGCCATCGTTGCGCCTTCGCGCCCGTAGGCGATGTTGTAGGCGATGGTGTCGTTGAAGAGGATCGTGTCTTGCGGGACGATGCCGATCGCGCGCCGCACGCTGTCTTGCGTGACCACGCGCAGGTCTTGCCCGTCGATGGACACGCGCCCCGCCCAGGGGTCGTAAAAGCGCAACAGCAGCCGCGCCAGCGTCGACTTGCCTGAGCCGCTGCCCCCCACCACGGCCACCGTGTGCCCGGCCGGAATATGTAGCGACAGGTCGTGCAGGATGGGTCGCGTGTTCTCGTAGCCGAAATCCACGTGGTCGAACTGCACCTCGCCCTGCGTCACGCGCAGCGGTGCGCCGTTGGGCAGGTCCACCACATCGGCCCGCTGTTCAAGCAACTGGAACAGGCGCTCGGCATTGATGGCGGCGTCTTTCGCCTCGCGGAACATGAAGCCCAGCGCGTTGAGCGGCAGGCACACCTGGATGATGTACGCGTTGATCAGCACAAGGTCGCCGACCGACAGCACGCCGCGCGTCACGTCCTGCCCGGCCAGCAGCATGACGGTCGCTACACCGCCGGCAATGACGCCGCTTTGCGACACGTGCAGCAATGACAAAGCACGCTGGTTGGCGACCGCCGTCTCGATGCGCTGGCGCAGGATGTCGCGGTAGCGGTGGGCCTCGAAGCGCTCGCTGGTGTAGACCTTCACGGCTTCGTGGTTGAGCATGCTGTCGAGCAGCCGGCTGCCGGCCATCGAGTCGAACTCGTTCATCTGCCGCTGCAGGCGTACGCGGCGTCGCGTGAGGAGCACGGTGGCGGTGCAGTAGGCGGCAAACGTGGCCAGGATGGTGACGAGATACCACCCGCTGTAGCGGCTCATCATGATGATGAGCACGGAGCCGATCTCCACCATGGTCGGCAGGATCGTGAACAGCGCGACACCCAGCAGGAACTCGATGCCGGTCGTGCCGCGTTCCACATCGCGGATCAGCCCGCCGGTCTGCCGACTTGCATGAAAGCGCGGCCCGAGCTGGTGCAGGTGCTCGAACGCCTGCGCCATGAAGCCCGCCACCGTGGGCTGCGACACGCGCGAGAACACCATGTCGCGCAGCTCGCCGAACAGCGTGCCGCCAAAGCGCAGCACCGCATAGGCCAGAAGCAGGAAGGCGGGAAAGACACGCGCCCGCGTGGCATCGCCAAAGCCATCGACGATCCACTTGAGCACGATCGGCACGCCCACCGCGCATAGCTTGGCGAGCACCAGCAGCCCCACGGCCACCAGCACGCGCTTGCGGTAGCGCCAGATGGCACGCCACAGCGCGCCCACGATCCGCTGCTGCAGGCTGGATGCCTCAGCAGGATGGGGAGGAGGGGAGGATGCAGGAGATGGGCTCGTCACCAGGTGTGGAATCCGGTCGGTCTTGCAACGCGAGGGTGCGACGCAAGCCATGTTCCACGCCCGCTCCGGTTCGACCGCCCAGGTGGCCCCGGAATCGCGCGATAATGCAGGACTTTCCTGCCGTTTCCTGCCTTTCTGCTGCCCCCGCCATGACCGGACTGACCACCGCCCTCCTGCACGCCGACCGCGAAGCCGGCGTCGAGCACTACGCCATCCACAAGCCGCTGCACACGTCCACCACGTACGGTTATACCGATACGCGCGAGCTGATCGACGTGTTCCAGGGCAAGCCCGGCTACACCTACGCGCGCCAGGGCAACCCGACCACGGCCGCACTCGAAGCCAAGATCACGATGATGGAAGCCGGCGTGGCCACGGCGTGCTTCGCCACCGGCATGGCAGCCATCATGGCGGTGTTTTCGACCATGCTGCGCGCCGGCGACCACGTGGTCTCCAGCGCGTTCCTGTTCGGCAACACCAACAGCGTGTTTGAGACGCTGCGCAACCTGGGCGTGGAAGTGACGTTTGTCGACGCCACGTCGGCCCAGGCGGTGGCTGACGCGGTGCAGCCAAACACGCGCCTCGTCTTTGTGGAAACCATTGCCAACCCGCGCACGCAAGTGGCGGATCTGAAGGGCATTGGTGACATCTGCAAGGCACGCGGGCTGATCTACGTGGTCGACAGCACGATGACCTCGCCGTGGCTGTTCCGCGCGTGTGATGCGCAGGCGAGCCTCGTGGTGCATTCGCTGTCCAAGTACATCGGCGGGCATGGCAATGCGCTGGGCGGCGCGGTGGTGGATACGGGCCTGTTCGACTGGGCGGCGTATCCGAACATCTACCCGGCCTACCGCAAGGCCAAGCCGGAAATGCAGGGCATCCAGCAGATCCGCAAGAAGGGCCTGCGCGATCAGGGTGCGACGTTGATTGCCGATGCCGCGCACCGTATTACCGTGGGCGCCGAAACGATGGCGCTGCGCGTGGACCGCACCTGCAGCAACGCGCTGGCGCTGGCCCGCACGCTGGCCGCGCACCCGAAGGTGGCACGCGTGTATTACCCCGGCCTGCCGGAGCACCCCGAACACGCCCGCGCCACCGAGCTGTTCCGTCACTACGGCGGCCTGCTGAGCTTCGAACTGGTGGACGGCGCTGACTACGTCGACATGCTCGACCACCTGCGCTACGCCGTGCGCGCCACGCACCTGGGCGACACGCGCACGCTGGTGATTCCGGTCGCCCCAACCATCTACTGGGAAATGGGCGCCGAGCGCCGCGCGTCGATGGGCATTGCCGATTCGCTGGTTCGCGTATCGGTCGGCATTGAAGACGAAGCTGACCTGCTGGCCGATTTCACGCAGGCGCTGGACGCTACGGCCGTCGGCTAAGCCGACATCGATGCGGTTTTGAAGGCCCGCACACTCGCACAGAGTGGCGGGCCTTTTTCATGGCACGTCAGAACACGTGCCGGATACCAACCATCGTGCCGAGCTGGTTTCCGCCAGCGGCAGGTGCGGCGCCCGTGGCGGCACTGTCCACTGACAGCGCCAGGCTGCCGCGGTTGTCGATATAGCCCACCGTGGCATATACCGACGAGCGCTTGCTGAACGCGTAGCTGGCGCGCACCGCCCCCAGCCATGCCTTGTTGGCGCTGTTGTGGAACCGCAGATGGAACACCTCGCCAGTCAACATCAGGGCCGGTGTCAGATCGTATGCGGCGCCGGCGTAAAAGAGATCACTGCGCGGCGTGGCCGATGCGCCATTGCGTCGGCCAATCCAGCCCAGGCCGACCTTTGCGCGATCGAATAGCGCATAGCCGCCCAACGCCATGCGCTCATCCTTGAGCGAGCTTGACGTCAACCCGGCAAATGCGCCGGGCCCGCCGCGTTGCGAATCGTACGCGGCCGACACGCCCCACTTGCCGGTCTCGTACATCAGCATGGCCGACCACTCGCGGCAGGCCAGTCTGTCAGCGGGGTTCTCGCCTGCGCAGTTGGTGCCGGATGGGCTGGGCCCGGCGTTGACGGCATCGCGGCCAAAGCTGTAGGTGGCACCCACCGTGAAGCCGCCGAACTTGCCCTTGTAGGCAACGGCGTTGTCGGCGCGGGCGTTGGGCAGATACGTGTCGAGCGAGCTGGAGCCGTAGGCGTTGGGGCCGAGCAGATCGGTATCGAGCGTGGCCCAGAACAGCATCGTGTATTGACGGCCGAGGCTGATTTGCCCCCAGTTGTTGGACAGGCCCACCCACGCCTGCCGGCCAAACAGGCGGCCGCCCTGGTTGCTCGTGCCGCTGTCGGGCGCAAAGCCCGATTCCAGCGTGAACAGCGCCTTGGCGCCGCCGCCCAGATCCTCGGTGCCGCGCAGGCCCCAGCGCGAGGGCACCGTGCCGCTCAGGTTGGGCATGCGCACGACGCTATTGCCGGTCGAGCCGATGCGGTTGACGTATTCGACGCCGGTATCGATCACGCCATACAGCGTCACGGATTGGGCTGCTGATTGTGCGGCGGCAAGCGCGGGCGCCGCCAGCAGCAGGGGGAACGCCAGGTGGCGCAGGTTCATGATGTCTCCTCCGTTGTGGTTGTTTTTTCAGCAATGCGTGACGTGCATCAGGCGGTGAAATCCGGTTGCTGTGCCGGGGCAGCCGCCTTGAAGGCCGGATGCGCACTGGCGTGTTCGTAGACGGCCATCGCCCGTTCGTACCGTTCCAGCGAACACCCCATGCGCAGCGCGTTGGCCATCTGCGGCACGAGCGTCACGTCGGCCAGCGTGGGCGATTCACCAAAGCACCAGGGGCCTGCGCCGTACCGCGCGAGCAAGCGTTCCACGGTGGACATGCCTTCGTCGATCCAGTGGCGGTACCAGGCGTCTTTCTGCTCGGGTGAGACCTCCAGCACGTCCTGCAGATAGCGCAGCACGCGCAGGTTGTTGACGGGGTGGATATCGCAGGCAATGGCGTTGGCCAGTTCCAGCACGCGTGCGCGCCGCAACGGTTCGCGCGGAATGAGCCGTGTTGCGGGGTGGCACGCGTCGAGGTAATCGATGATCGCGAGCGACTGGCTCAAGTGCATCTCACCGTCGATGAGCGCCGGTACGCCCGCCGACGGGTTGATGTGCTCCACATAACCCGCCGCGCGATGCTCGTCGGTGCGGATGTTGACCGGCAAGGTCTCGTAAGGCAGCCCTTTGAGTGCCAGCGCAATGCGCACCCGATAGGACGTCGAGCTGTTGAAGAAGCTGTAGAGCTGCATGGCCGGCGCGCTCAGACGATGCGAGCCTTCAGCTCGCCCAGGCCGTCGACTCCCATCACGATGCTGTCGCTGGGATTCACGGCACCCACACCCTCCGGCGTGCCGGTAAAGATCACGTCGCCCGGTTCCAGCCGGAAGAACTGCGAGAGGTACGCCACCGTTTCCGCCACCGACCAGATCAGGTGCGATACGTCGCTGCGTTGCTTGGTCTCGCCATTGACGGTCAGCCAGATGCCGGCCCGCTGCGGGTGGCCGATCTTGGTGGCCGGGTGGATTGGCCCCATCGGCGCGGACACATCGAACGCCTTGCCGATCTCCCAGGGGCGGCCCATCTCTCGCATCTTCATCTGCAGATCACGGCGCGTCATATCCAGCCCGACGGCGTAGCCCCACACATGATCGAGCGCGTTGTCCACCGAGATGTCGGCGCCGGATTTTCCGATCACGGCCACCAGCTCGGCTTCGTAGTGGTAGTTCTGCGTTTGCGACGGATACGGCAGTTCAAGCGTCTGCCCATCAGCCACCGGCACGATGGCATCGGCGGGCTTGCAGAAGAAGAACGGCGGTTCGCGGTCAGGGTCGTAGCCCATTTCACGGGCGTGGGCGGCGTAGTTGCGGCCGACGCAATAGACGCGGCGGACAACAAACTCCTCGTTGCTGCCCGCAACGGGCACGGCGGTAAGGGCTGGGGGCGTGAAGACGTAGGTCATGGTCGGCTCAGTGTGGTCAGTCAAAACGCAGGGGTGAATGGGTCCGGCGGCGGTGCCAGCTGGCACCCCGCAAGAGCAATGGAGTGGGGTCTCGTCAGGTACGCGCTTCGCGGAGCAGATTCAGTGCAGACAGCACGGGCCGGTCGGAATAGCTGAACAGCACCGCATCCTCCGATGCATGGAGCTGCACCGGCGCCCACGACGGCGCGACAAAGACGTCGCGCGGCTCGAACTCGAATTGCATGTCGCCAATGCGAGCCGTGCCGCGGCCTTCCACCACGCTGTAGACGGTGGCATCGGTGCTGCGGTAGGCCTTGCCCGCAAAGCCCTTGGGCAGGAACTGCATGAAGGTGGCGATGGTCGGCATCGGCCAGCCGCCGGTGGCGGGATTGACGTAGCGCAGCTTCACGCCGTCCCAGGGGTCCAGTTCACCGTGGCGGTACAACGTGTCCAGCGCGTCGCGCGTGCGCTCATATGGGTAGCTGAAGATGGGCGAGGTGGGGTCGGTCACACGATGGCGCACCGGCACCATGTTGTGGCCGAAGCGCGCGTAGCTGTCGCCTTCCGGGCGCATCACGGGTTGCTGGGCTTGCGCGTAGTTCTCGGCAAAGCCGCAGTCGAACTGTTGCACCAGCGGAATGTCGAGGCCGTCCAGCCAGACGACGGGTTCGCCGCCATCCTCAAGCGTCGGGCAGCCGTGGTCGTGCCACGTCCACGAAGGCGTGATGATGAAATCGCCGGGGTGCATCGTCGTGCGTTCGCCATTCACCGCCGTCCATGCGCCACGGCCTTCGACGATGAAACGCAGCGCCGACTGCGTATGCCGGTGGCTCGGCGCGATCTCGCCGGGCAGGATCAGCTGCAGCCCTGCATACAGCGTGGTCGTAACGCTGGCCTTGCCCGGCAGCCCCGGGTTCTCCAGGATCAGAACGCGGCGCACGGCCTCTTCCGCGCTGATGACGGCGCCGGCCTGCATGACCAGCGGGCGCACCTCGTTGTACTTCCAGATGGCGGGCACGATGCGCGGCTTGGGCTCACGCGGCACCAGCGAATGCAGCGACTCCCACAGCGGCGCCAGTTGCTTGCCATCGAGTTGCGCGTAGTACGCACTGCGCTCCGTTTGCAGCGTGGTGGATGTCATGACGGCTCCTTACAGCTCGACGAAGACGTGGCCGTCTTCGATCTTGATCGGGAACGTGCGCACGTCGGTCGTCAGCGGTTCGCACATCGCCTTGCCCGAGCGCACGTCGAACTTGCCCTGATGCAGCGGGCATTCGATCTCGTAGCCGTCGAGAAAGCCGTCGCACAGGCGCGCATGACCATGCGTGCAGACGTTGTCGGTGGCAAAGACCTCGCCGTCAACGCGGTACACCGCGATCTCCGCATCGCCGGCAACGACTGCGATCACGTCGTCGTCCGGCAGGTCGTCAACGCTGATGAGCTTGAGCCAGGTGGTGGTTGATGTGTTGCTCATGGGCAGACCTCAGATCGGGTAGATGATCGAGTTGGGGATCATTTCGCTGTCGAACACGCAGGTGCGCGACTTCAGCTTCAATCCCGTTTCGGTGCGGACGATGGTGTCGATATAACGGCCGACGTTGAACACCGTCGACAGCTCGTCGGGCTTGGTGCGGAACACGGCGTAGTTGGCCTGCGCCTCTATGCGGTCGCCCTCCACGTGCGTCACCTCGGGCAGGCCGACCACATGGCGCTGGTAGTACGGGTCGTGGAAGATCGTCTCGGTGATGCCGTAGATGCGATCCTTCAACATGCCCTTGCTTTCGAACGACAGCGTGGCGAGCGGAAAGCCGCGTTCGTAGTTTTCGCGGGGCTGGACCTTGTAGGTGCAGTCGTCGACGAAGAGGTCGGTCCATTGATCCCACGCAGCGTTGTCCACGGCGCTGGCGTAGCGGGTGTAGAGCGCCAGCAGTTGCTGGTAGGTCGGGAAATCGAGCGTGTAAGCGACGTCAGCCATGTCAGATCTCCATCACCTTGCGCCAGTATTCGTACATGCCCCGGATGAGCGTTTCCGTGACCATGTGGTCGGTGTCGCCCACCTCGCGGCCGCCCAGTTCGACCACGGTGCGGTGGCCGGGCTTCTGCTCGAAGCCTTCCTGCGAGAACTCGATGACCTCGCCGTCGTCTGCCGAGACAAAGCCGGCGGGCCCGAACAGGTTGGCCTGGCGCAGGCGGCGCTGCGTCATCTCTTCGGTGTCGTCTTCAAAACCGAAGTGGGTCCAGACGAAATCGAACGAGCCGTGACCGTTGGGCTGGATATGCCGCGTGGACACCGAATTGACCTGCTGCTGGATGATCACGCTCGGGAAGACGGTCATCATCACGGCCGTCGGGCCGCCCCACCAGGGTTCCTGCACCACGTCGAGAAAGCGGTCGTCGTGCAGCGTCATCTTCTCTTTGAAGCTTGTGACGCCGCTGGTGACGGCGCTTTTGCCGCCGGTGCCGCGCGTGGAGATCATCGCTGCATGGCGATGCAGCGCATCCATCTTCAGCTCGGACTTGTTGTCGGCACGCCAGAGCCCGAACGTGACGAACCACGTATGCAGGAGGCCCGGGTGATACGGGTCTTTGATGTTCTCCTGCATCAGCTTCCAGTTGCCCGGAATGCGCTGCTTGTTGTAGCCCAAGATCTTCAGCTTGCGGCCGTCGAATACGCGGTCGAAGTAACCGAGGATGGTGGGCCCCAGAAAGTCTTCCAATGACGGCAGGTCGTGGTCGAACGAGGCAAAGATGACCCCATTGCGCACGGCGACGTTGAGCTGCGTGAGGCCGTGTTCCTTCGGGTCAAAGTCGGCGGGCATGCCACCCTGCACCTTGCCTTCCGACTTCACACCACGCCGGAACGGCACGCCGATCAGGTTGCCTTTCAGGTCGTAGTTCCACTGGTGGTATGGGCAGGTGAAGTCTTTGCGGTTGCCGGATTTCTCGCGGCAGAAGCGCACGCCGCGGTGCGCGCAGACGTTTTCCACTACGGCAATCGAGCCGTCCGGCGTGCGCGTGACGATCACCGAGCGTTCACCCACCACCGTGCGCTTGAAATCGCCCGCGTTGGGGATCTCCGCTTCCAGGCCGACGTAGCACCAGTGGCCGTTGTAGAACAGGCGTTCGAGCTCGCGCTGGTGGATCTCGTCGTCGGTGTACGCGCGGAATGGAATCCGGCTGCAGCCGTCGTCTTTCCAGACGGGTCTGGAAAACGTGAGGGTCGACTCTTTCATGGGCGTCTCCGAGGTTTGTAATGCGTGCTGCTTCAGACGCCAACGGCGTAGAAGGCATCCGCGTAGATGTGTTCGGGCAGCACGCCGCGCTGGCGCAGCAGCAGGCTCGCGGCGTCCACCATGACGGGCGCGCCAGCCAGATAGGCGCGCCAGCCGGTGAGGCTCGGCCAGTCGCTCGCCACGGCATCGGTGACGACGCCCGAGCGGTAGCGGCGGTCCGTATTCGATGTGGTGATGACGACGTGCGTGTGCAGGTTTGGAAGACGCTCGCGCAGCGCGTCCAGCCAATGCGTGCCGTACACGTCGATGGGCGAGCGCACGCCGAAGTACACGTGCACCGGGTTCGTCATGCGCGCATCGGCCATGCCGCGCAGGATGGACAGGATGGGCGCGAGACCCGTGCCGCCGGCCACGCAAAGGATCGGGTCTGCATTGCGGCGGCGCAGATACGCCGTGCCCAGTGGGCCGCTTACGCGTACATCGTCGCCAACCTTGAGTTCGCTTGCGATATACGAGGTGACGCGGCCATCCGGCACCACACGCACATGGAACTCCAGCGTGTTCCCTTCGTTGGCGACGGCCATGGAATACGGCCGCACATGCTTGGGCGTGAACTGCAGCGTGGCGTACTGGCCGGGCGAGTATTCGAGTGGCTTGGCGAGGTCCAGCTGGATGCGCTTGATGTCGTGGGTCATGTCCTCGATGGACACCACCTTCGACTTGACGATCCTGGCCGCGTGCACAACCACTTCATCGATTTCCGGCAGCTCGATCGCGCAGTCTTCCACCAGCGTGGTCTGGCACGCCAGCACAATCTGGCCGGAAGTCGAGGGGCCGTTCATATCTGCGCCGCCGGTCACGGCCACATTGCCGGACACGACCCGGCAGCGGCACGTACCGCAGCGGCCCGCCATACAGCTGTACGAGATGGGCACTTCGTTGGTGCGAAGGACTTCGAGCAGGTTATCGCCCGAGCGCGCGCTCACGATGCGCTGCAGTGGGGTGACGGTGACGTCCATGCCGTGTCTCCGGGCTAGTCGTTTTTCTGTGTGAACGCATCATGGCCCGCTTGACGACATACATAAATAGAAGCAACCTGATGTGTCATATCACCCGCAGTGATAATGCAAAAACGAGAGGAGACACGCGGTGGAACTACAGGACATCGACCTCAACCTGTTGGTCGTCTTCAATGAGTTGCTTCGGCAACGTCGTGTCTCTGCCGTGGCGGAAACACTGGGCATCTCGCAACCCGCCATCAGCAATGCGCTGAACCGCATGCGCAAGTTGTTTGGGGACGAGTTGTTCATCCGCACATCGAAAGGCATGGTGCCGACACCGTTTGCCGAGACGCTGGCCGAACCCATCGCTTACGCACTCGGGGCGATCTACAACTCGCTCAACGCCACGACCAAGTTCGACCCCAAGACGAGCACACGCGCCTTCACCATCGCGATGACGGACATTGGCGAGATCTACTTTCTGCCCAGTCTGATGCGCCGCCTGGAGAAGGACGCGCCTGGGGTCACCATCAGTACGGTGCGCAACCATGCCGACACGCTGCGCGATGAAATGGAGGCCGGCCGCGTGGACCTCGCCATTGGCTTTCTGCCGGATCTGAAAGCGGGGTTCTTCCAGCGCAGGCTGTTCAAGCAGCGCTATGTGTGCCTCTTCCGCAAGGGCCATCCGCTCGCCAGGAACGGCATGACAATGAAGAGCTTCCTGGAAGCCGAGCATGTGTCGATCGTCGCCGAGGGAACGGGACACGGCATGGTGGATTCAACGATCCTGCGGGCAGGGATGTCGCGGCGCGTGAGCCTGCGTGTGCCGCACTTCGTGGCGCTGGGGCACATCCTGCAGTCGACCGACATGATTGCGGTGGTGCCCGAGGCCTATGCCACGCGTACGCTCAAACCGTTTGACCTGGCCACGGCGCCGTGCCCGGCCAAGATCCCGGATATCACCATCAATGTGCTGTGGCACGGGCGCAATCACCGCGAGCCGGCCAATCAATGGCTGCGGCAGTTGTTGTTCGAGATGTTTGCCATCTAGGCGGGCCGGCAACGTGTCGGCTTCGTCGTCGGTGAGTATTGGAGCCTCGCGCCTCACCGCCTAACACTCGAATTCCACCTTTGGATCGTGACGCTTCAAGCTCGAACACTGGCGCCCCACCGTCCGAGGGTCGAGCGTCCGGCTCGAACGCTCGAACTTGGCGCTCTGAGGGTCGAACTCCACCGCCAGAGGGTCGTGCTTCACCCTCGAACACTCGACTGCCACGCTCGGGGGCTGAAGTTTCAGTCTCGAACGCTCGAAGGCGACTATCCGAGGCTCGCGCTCCGCTCTAAAACATCCGACCCATCCGTGCTCCGAGGCCTGCATTTCGTTCTGGGATCGGCGAAGTTGTCGCGTTGAGGCTGGCGTTCCGCTCCCGGACGGTCGAGCGCCGCAGTTGGAGGTCGAGATTTTCGACCTCAGACAGTGGAGCTTCACTGTTTGAGGTCCGCAATCCGCTCTCGACGGGCCGGATGCTTAGGTGCCTTCCGACGCCATGGGCAACGCCTGCCCAGCGGCGGAGCGTTTGGCTTGGCTGCCGCATAGGAACATGGCCACCGCCGCAATTGCTGCCGGCACCGCCACGATCAGGAACAGCAGCTGGAACCCGATGTTTGCCGTCAGCAAGACGCCACCCACCAGCGCACCGCACACCGAACCGAGGCGGCCCACGCCCAGTGCCCAGCTGATGCCCGTTACACGGTTGGCAGTGGGATAGAACTGCGCTGCGAACGCATTCGCGCCGATTTGCGAGCCGCTGATGCAGAAACCGACGCCCGTGACGGCAAAGGCGAGCATCGTGCCTTGCGTCACGCCGGTCAGAGCAAGGAATATGGCGCCCAGGCCGTAGGTGCCGCACAGCACGATCGTCGCGGGGTGCCGATCCATCAACCGTCCGATGATGAGCGCGCCGATGGTGCCGCCCACCTGGTACATCACCGCAATGCGCGACGCCAGCGCGAGCGACACGCCACCCGCGTGAATCAGCGTCGGCAGCCAGTTCGTCAACAGATAGACGATCAGCAGGCTCATGAAGAACACCGTCCACAGCAGCAGCGTGCCCGTGCGGAAAGCCGGCAGGAAGAGCTGCCGCACCGGCGACCCCGGCGCCTTGGCTTCATGCAGCGCGAAGCGGGTGTCGGGCGTGACGTCCAATGGCGCAATCCGGTTGAGCAGCTTGCCGACCGCTGTGTTGCTTGCGCCACTGGACACTAAATAGCGCACCGACTCCGGCAATGCAAAGGCCATCACCGGCACCAGCACCAGCGGCACGACGCCGCCGAACAGCAGCACGCTGCGCCAGCCAAAATCGGGCACCAGTTGCGCGGCAACGATGCCACCAAAGCCCGACCCCAATGTGAAGCCGCAGAACATGACGGTGGTGAGGAAGGAGCGCCGCCGCTCCGGGCAGTATTCAGACGTGAGGGCGATGGCGTTGGGCATGGCGCCGCCCAGGCCGAGGCCCGTCAGGAATCGCAACGCAATCAGCGCGCTGACGTTTGGTGCAAACGCCGATGCCACCGTGGCAACGCCAAACGCCGAGACCGTAATCAGCAGCGTGCGCTTGCGCCCGATGCGGTCGGCCAATGGGCCAAAGGCGAGCGCCCCAACCATCAGCCCCGCCAGGCCGGCACTGAACACGGTGCCCAACACGCCGGGGGTGACGTGCCAGTCCTGCACGAGCGCCGGTGCGATGAAGCCGACGCATGCGGTATCAAAGCCGTCAATGGCGACGATGAAAAAACACAGCGCGACGACGCGCCATTGGAACGCGGAAAAGCGCTGGCCATCGAGCCACGCGCGCACGTCGATGGTTGCAGGGTGGGGCAGCATGGTGTCTCCTCAGTTTTTTGTAGGTGTGCGCTGAAGGTAGCGGGCACCGAGGAGGCACGCCAGTCGGCTGGTGAATGCGCGACATTCACCAGATTGATACTGGACGGAAAAGGTAGGCGTTGTCGGCCTGGGGCGGCCCGTCAAACGACAGCCGAGAGGCGGCTCAGTGGAAGAACAACATGCGCATCCCGAACGTGTGATGCGCCTCCGCCGCCATCAACACCATCAGCACCAGCAGCGCGAGCGGCGGCATCAGGATCGCGTACACCAGGGCCAGCCGCTCCCACATCATGTGCATGAACACGGAGACGATCAGCCCAGCCTTGGCGATCATCAGCACGACGATCAGCACCCAGCGCGTGAGGCCTTCCACGCGAAAGTAATCGACCAAGTACGACAGCGTGCTGAGCACGAACAGCAGGCCCCAGATTTTCAGGTAGACGCTGATGCTGTGCTGCTGGCCATGGGTGTCGGGCGCCGCTGACGTGGGAGATGGGTCGGTGTGGTTCATGGCTGCCTCACCACAGGTAGAACAACGCAAAGATGAACACCCAGACGAGATCGACGAAGTGCCAGTAGAGGCCCGCGATCTCAACGATCTGGAAGTTGCCGTGTTCGGCAAAGCCCGGCTGCCGGATCTTGCGTGCGACCAGCAACAGGTAGATCACGCCGCAGGTCACGTGAAAGCCGTGGAAGCCGGTGATCATGAAAAAGCACGCGCCAAACTGCGCCGCACCCAGCGGATTGCCCCAGGGCCGCACGCCTTCGAGCACGATCAGCTTGGTCCACTCGAATGCCTGCAGGCTGACGAAGCAGACGCCGAGCAATGCCGTGGCCAGCATGAGCGCGGCGGCGCGCCTGGCGTTGCGCCGGTAGCCGAAGTTGACGGCCATGGCCATGGTTCCGCTGCTGCTGATGAGCACGAAGGTCATGATGGCGATCAGCAGCAATGGCACCTCCACGCCGCCGATCTTCATGCCGAACACTTCGGCCGTGTTGGGCCACGGCACCGTGGTCGACATGCGCACCGTCATGTAGCCGATGAGGAAGCTGCTGAAGACGAAGGTGTCCGACAGCAGGAAGATCCACATCATGGCCTTGCCCCACGGCACCTTGAAGGCTTCGCGGTCGCCAGACCAGTCGTTGACGACGCCAGGCCAACCTTCGGGCAAGGCGTTGGCCGGGTCGGTGGGAAGCGTGGGGTTGCTCATGGCGTGGCTCCGTACAGCGGCCCGCAGATGGCACTGACGAATGCGGGCGTGATCCACCACATTGCGGCCAGCAGCAAGAGCCACACGGCCAGCAGAAAGTGCCAGTACGTCGCGCAGACGGCAACGGCACGCTGCGTGCGATCGGCGTTGCGGTGCAAGCGTGCAACCGTCACCGCCCAGACGACGAGCCCACCGATGACATGCGCGGCGTGCAGCCCGGTGAACACATATAGAAAGCTGTTGGATGGGTTGACCGACACGCCTTGCCCCGTGGCCGACAGTTGCTGCCACGCAGCCCATTGGCCGAACACGAACAGTGCGGCAAGCGCGCCACCCGCGAGCAGCCAGATCGTGCGGCGTGCGTCGGTTCGCCGTGCCAGTTCCATGGCCACGCTGGCCAGCGCCAGCGCGCCGGTGTTCCACCAAAGCAGGACCGGGTGCGGAACCGGCATCCAATCCGGCTCGCGCATGCGCATGGCATAAGCCAGGATCAGCAGCGAGAACAGCGCCGTCACCACGGCCATGAACACACGCAAGCCAACGCGCCCGGGGTGCGGCAATACAGGCGCGGTATCGGGAACAAAGTGGCGGGGAAGGGTCGTCATGTGCGCACCCCGCTGGTGTGGAGGATGTCGGTTCCCGGCGCCGCTTCCGTTCCCATGTCGGGTGCACCGGTGGGTGGTTCGTTCTGCGGTACGAAGTCATCCACACGGTCGGGTGGGCTGTACTCGTATGCCCACCGATAGACCACCGGCAGCGTCGGCCCCCAGTTGCCGTGCACGGGTGGCGTCTGCGGCGTCTGCCATTCGAGCGTGGTGGCGCGCCACGGGTTGGCCTCGGCCTTTTTGCCGCGCACGAGGCTCCACGCCAGGTTGAAGAGGAACAGCAACTGCGCCACGCCCACGATGATGGCGATGACGGTGATGAACGTATTCAGCGTCTGCGCGGAGGGCGGGATGAAGCTGTAGCCCTCATACGCGTAATACCGGCGCGGCATGCCGAGCAAGCCCAGGTAGTGCATCGGGAAGTAGATCAGGTACGTGCCGATGAAGGTGATCCAGAAATGCGCGCGGCCCAGCGTGTCGTTCAGCATGCGGCCCGTCACCTTCGGGTACCAGTGATAGAGCCCGCCGAACACCACCAGGATCGGCGACACGCCCATCACCATGTGGAAGTGCGCAACCACGAAGTACGTGTTGGACAGCGGAATGTCCACGCTGACGTTGCCGAGGAACAGCCCCGTCAAGCCGCCGATCAGGAACGTGCTGATGAAGCCGATGGCAAACAGCATCGGCACGGTCAGGTGGATGTTGCCGCGCCACAGCGTGAGCACCCAGTTGTAGACCTTCAGCGCCGTCGGGATGGCGATGATGAGCGTGGTGGTGG
>JABLTH010006639.1_pt1 | contig 19851 bp, 14 predicted proteins | sample 7875711 | NCBI WGS metagenome assembly JABLTH01 (sample SAMN14941262, study PRJNA633318) | bioreactor metagenome | isolation source: bioreactor | place: China | collected 2019-03-05 | reverse complement strand
CGCGTCCTCGAGGGACCCGGGCCCGCGCATGGGCGTCACGGTCAGGGAATTGATGGCCGTGAACTTGTCCCAGCGGACCGTCGGGCTGGTGCGGACGTCCACGCCGACGCCGTAGGTGCCGGGCTGGGTGTTGGAGGGGAGGGTCCAGGTGTTCGTGGTGCTGTAGTCCTGCACCATGGTCCAGCCCAGGTTCGCGTCGATGTACATCCAGAACTGGTACTGGTAGGCGCTGGCGGGCGCCGGCGTGGCGGTCCCCTGGACCAGGGAGCCCGAGCCCGCCGCGGTGAAGGTCACCGGCCAGGAGCCGCCCGTGCGCGAGACCGGGAAGGACGTGCTGGGGGTCAGGGTGACCGCGGTGGCGGGGGTGTACTGGCGGAGGACCGTCAGCCTGGCGCCTCGGGACGTCGCAGTGTTGGTCCCGTCTGAGACCACACAGCTGTAGAACCCTCCGTTCATCGCGTCGGTGGTTGGGTTGATGGTCAGGGTGGACGTCGCGGAACCGGTGCTATTGCGGGCGTTGACGGCAGTGGTGCCGTTCGTGGTGGTTTGACCCGCCGAAGTGTTCACCCACGCGTATCCGCCCGAGCCATGGGTCAGGTTCTGACCATTCAACCTCCACTGGAAGGTGAGGTTCCGGTTCCTTCCCACGCGGCCGCCGCCACTCGTGACGGTGAAGGTCACCGAATTGGGCGCGGTCACGGTGGCATCCTGGGGCTGGGTGAGGATGTTCGGGGGTTGGCTGGTGCCTGAACTGATCACCGCACCGTTGGAGGTCACCGAACAGCCCCCGGAGGCGGTGACGACGCAGTCATAGGTTCCATTCTGGGTGCTGGTGGCTCCCGTGAAGGTGAGTGTTGCGGTGGTCACCCCTGAATAGACTGCGGAATCGGCGATGTTCGAGCCGTCCTTGCGCCACTGGTAGGAGAGGCCGGCCCCGGTCGCCGCAACGGACAATGTGAAATTCGATCCCGAGGCGAAACGGAGGTTCGCGGGCTGCGTGGTGATCACCGGCGGCGCCACGGCGCTCGTCATTGTTGCGGTCGAGCTCCTTCCTGTCCCCGCGCAGTTGGTGGCCACGAGGGTGTAGTCTCCGGCACTGCCGCAAGAGGGGTTCGACACGGTCAGGGATGCGGTGGTCGCCCCTGAAATGTTTTCAGACCCACCGTTCGCCAGGTTCACGCCATTCCGCTGCCACTGGTAGGTCGGCGGCGGATAGGGGTTGGAGAGGGTCGCGGTGAGCGTGAAGGGGACGCCGTTCGTGATGGAACCGCCGGCGGGCTGCACGGAGAAGGAAGGAATCGCGTACAGGGGCGTGGGCCCCACCTGCCAGATGCCGCGGCCATAGATGGAGGCGCGCAGGAACGAGCCTGTGGGATGCACGTAGAGGTCGGAGACGAATGCCTGGGGCAGCCCCGATCCGAAGAGGCTCCAGCTGGCCCCGGCATCCGTGGTGCGGTAGACGCCGAGCCAGGTCGCGGCATAGAGGGTATTCGAGTCCCCCGGATCCACCACGACCTTCACCACGGGAAGGTCCGGGAGCCCAGTGTCGCGGGCAACCCAGGTCGCGCCACCATCGGTAGATTTCGCAACATGAATTGAATTGGCCACCGTGGATTCAGAACAAGCGTACAGAGTGTTGTTATCCACCCAAGTGACCGAGGCGTTGAATCCCTGCCAGGTGCGGCCGCCGGCAGGTGGTACAAGGGCAGTGAGATTGCGTTCGGTCCAGGCCGCTCCTCCATTCGTGGTGATGATCACCATGCCGCCGTCGCACGCTGCGGCGATCCGGTTGAGGTCGGATGGATGAACACCGACCCCGTGGCTCACAGCTCGAACGAAGCGGTTCGTGGACAGCCCGGGCGTGTTCGTCCCGTCCGCCCTGGCGATGACGCTCCATGTGGAGGCGTTGGACTTGAAAATCCGGTTCTTCGCAAGTCCAGAACCGCCAGCTGCTGCCGCATCCGGCCCGCTGTAGGTGAAGAAAACGTTTCCGGTCGGATCGGCAGCCCCGCCGGGCGTGATGATCGGCGTCACGAAGTAATAGTCCGGGTCATTGCCGGGTGACCCGGGCAGTCCGGACGTAAACGGCGTGGTCAGGTTCCAATTGCTTTGGTCTACAGGCGGGTTGGTGGTGCAGCGACTGATGTCGTTGTAAACGTAAGTAGCCAAACTTGCCGCGTTGTTCGCCTGGCTCCACCCCACGCCGAAGCCGTCCCCACCCTTGGTCTGGTCGAACACCGACGTGGCGCCGATGCGGTTGTGCGTCCCGTTGTCCTGGAGGCCCATGAGGACGCTGTTCGCATCGCAGTTGTTCAAAGGCCCCGAAGCCATGGCATAAGCCAGGTGCGAGACGATGCCCGCATTCTTGGAATGGTCCCAGGTGTTCCAATTGCTCGCGCGATTGGTGCCGATCGCGATACCGCCGTCATTGCCGAACATGACGCGCTCGGTGCCGCCTGCATTCGTGAAGGCGGCGCAGTGGAAATCGGCATGGGCATAGGGCACGCCCGTGGTCCCGGTCGGGGGAGCGCCGGCACGTCCGCCCGGCAGCCAGTTGGTGAGGATGCGCCATGTGCTCCCGAAGGAGGCAGCCTTCGCATTCGTGGAGTAGGCCGAGCTGAGCTGACCCCCCAGGTAGACCGTGTTGCGGCTCGCATCGGTCGGGTCCACCAGGATCATCTGGTTATAGAAGGCCTGACCCGCCATTATGTCCATGTCCTGCTGGTCGCCATTCCTGTTCGAGGGCGTTTTGCTGGCGCCCGTGCTCGGCACAGTGATCTGAGTCGCGGTCCAATTCTGGCCACCATTCGTGGAATAGAAGAGGTCGTACTGGCCGTAATCACTGGCGGTCGCGGGACTGACCACGGAATAGGCGGCGAACGCGTAGACCGTGGAATCCAACGGTGCGCCCACCGCCAGGGTCATCCGGCCCGGGGAGATGTTGTAGGTGGTCCCGCCGATGACGGTGGTGCTGTTGGGGATCTGGGTGGTGGTGGCGGCCCAGGAGGCCCCTCCGTCCGTGCTGATGGCCAAGGAGCCCACTCGCGGGGAATTGGTTGTTTGCACCGATGCGAGCCAGCCTGCGCTCGTCCTCACGAGGCTCCAGACCTTCCGGCCGTTCAACAAGGGGCTATTGACGAGCTGGAAGGAGGCCCCGGCGTCCGTGGACCGGAACAATCCGACATTCGTCCCCACCAGGATGACGTCCGAGGCGCCGCTCGAATCCACCTTGAGGTCGAGGACCTGCGTCGCGGTGTACGTCGTGGCCCCGACCGTCCCGGTCAGCTGGATCGATGGGCTCCACGTGGTCCCCGCGTCCGTCGACTTGACGAAGAATCCACCGACTCCGCTGTCGAAGGCGTCGCCCAAACCGAGGTAGAGCGTGCTGTAGGCTCCGCTCACAGGCCTGCCGAAGGCGGCCGCGCCGCCCATGCAGCTGCCGATCCTGTCCGTGAGCGAAAGCCACGTGGGCGTGGCGTTGGTCAGGTTGGTCGTCTTCCAGAACCCACCTCCCGAGGTCAGCACGTACAGGACGTCCGGGTTCGTCGGGTCCGGCAGGATGGTCCGCAGTCTTCCGCTGTTGACCGCCGTCAGGGTGACGCCGTTCTGGATCTTGTTGGACTTGGTTGGCCCCAGATTGGTCCAGGTGGAGGCCGCCAGGGCCGCGGGAAGCGGCGTCCCCTCGGGGATCACGGTCGGGGCGTAGCCTTCAGGCCGGAAGTTGTCGGGGTAGAGCAGCCGCTGCCGCTCGGCCTCGCGCATGACCCGGTTCATGAACTCGGTGCCCAGTTCGCCGCCGAACCGCATGAGCCACCACTCATGGCGGGCCTCAGGATCGTCCTTCCGCGGGCCGTTCTTCTTGGCCTCGCCCCAGCCAGAGGCCACGCCCGGAGGTGGATCCTGCTTCCCCGCGCCCCCCCTGGGGCTGCGTTCCAGGGTGTCCTTGTCCCCGGCCCTGGGATTCAGATTCTCCTGGGCCCCTGCGAAGCCCGCGACGAGGGCCAGGGCCACCAGGGCCCGGACCGGTGTGGAGGGACGGCGGGAGGAGAGGGACATGGTTGCCTCGGGGAGAAACGGGGTGCGGATGCATCAAGCCGCCGGATCCGCGGGGCGGGTCTGGCGGCTGGGACTGGCAAGGACCGGCGTGTGGATGGACGGGCGCTCCGAACCCGAAGGTCACGGGCGAGGCAGCATGGTGAACCCGACGGAGTCCTGGGTGAGAGGCCTGCGGGTCAACATAAGCCTTCCGAAATGGTAGGAAGAATCCCAGGCGGGGCAAGCGAAAGAACAAGTCCCCCCGGGGATTTCGATCCTCGATTCCTGGACGGCGCCTCCGGTCGCCCCGGAAAGGGACCTGGAGACGGCGATTGTTCCTGGAGCCGCCAGTTAAGGTCTTGTCAGGTTGGCCCCTGGAACCTCCTGGATCCAGGCTTCTGCGCCGCCTTGCCCCTTGACCTCGCGGGGGGCCCCAGTAATCTGCACAGCAGCGCAGCCAAGGTCCGCCATTCCATTCCTAAACGCCTTCGGCACCCCAGGAGCGGTCATGTCACGCACCCCTTTCCTTCTCGCGGCCCTCGCCTTGGGCGGGACCTTCCTCGCCGCCCAGGCCCCCGCCCCGTCGCCGGCCAAGCCGAAGGCCCCCTACCTCGAGGAATTCCGTTTCGGAGCCCACCTGGGGCTGACCAGCGGCACCACGGATTCGGTCAAGTACCTGACGGACAAGAAGCAGGGCTTCGTGCTGGGGCTGCAGGGGACCTGGGACGTGTCGGCCCCCGGCCACCGGCTGCGGGCCCGCCTGGACTTCATGACCTTCCCGTCCGCCACCGTGCGCAGCCTGAACGGATCCGGACGCATGGAGGACAACACCATCAAGGCCCTGTCCCTGGGCCTCGACTACCTCTACTTCTTCAAGCACATGCCCGAGGGCTGGTACTGGACCGGCGGCGGCAACCTCAACAACTGGAAGCAGGACAACAACAGCGGCGACAGCAAGAACCACAACGCCCTGGGCGTCGCCACGGGCTTCGGCTACCAGTTCAACCGCACCTTCGGGCTGGAGGCCCGGGGGACCTGGACGCGCTGGCAGACCAACTTCCGTCCCGGCAGCATCCACAACGCGGGCACGGCGAGCCTGGAGGCGAGCTTCCGCTTCTGACCTTCCAGGAAAACCGGGCGTGCGGGCCGCCGACCGGCGGCCCGCGCTCGTTCACAGCCGCCCCGCCCCCTTCAGCTCCAGGTAGCGGTTCACCAGGCTCACGGCGAGCCGGCCCGGCACCACGTCCAGGGTCTGCACGCCCAGGCCGCGGAGGCGCTCGAAGGCGGCGCGGCGGTGGCGGAGGTACTCGTGGAGCGCCCCGGCCCGGAGGGCTCCCTGGAAGTCCTGGACCGGCTCGCCGGCCTTCGGGTCCAGTACCCGGTCCAGCTCCTGTTCCCGCAGGGAGGCCAGCAGCACCAGGTGGCGCTTCTGGAGGAGCTTGAGGGCCGGGGCGAGGGTCTCGTCGTCCTCGTCGCGGACGTTGCTCACCACCACCACCAGGCTGCGCTTGGGCAGGCGCACCATGGCCTCCCGGGCCGCCTCCAGGTAGTCCGGCGCCTGCACCGTGGCGTCCAGGTCGTAGAGCTCGTTGAGCAGGCGGTTCACCGAGGCGACGGACTTGCGGGGCCGCAGGAAGCGCTTGTCCCCGGCGAAGGAGAGCAGGCCCACCGCGTCCCCCTGGCGCAGGGCCACGTAGCTGAGCAGCAGGACGGCGTTGAGGGCGTGGTCGAAGTGGGAGAGGCCATCCCCTCCTTCCAGCTCCAGGGCCCGCATGCGCCGCCCGCAGTCCAGGAGGAAGAAGACCTGCTGGTCCCGCTCGTCCTGGTACTCGCGGCTGATGAGCTTGCGCATGCGGCTGGTGGCCTTCCAGTCCACCTGGCGGGAGGCGTCCCCCACGCGGTACTCCCGCAGCTGGTGGAACTCCAGGCCCTCGCCGCGCCGGCGCTTCTTCAGCACGCCGAGCTGGGAGAGGCGCTGGTCCGTGGCCAGCAGCGCGTACTTCGCCACCGCCGCGAAGTTGGGGTAGACCTTCACCTCCTGGGCAGCGTCGAGCCGCAGGTCGCGGGTCCACAGGCCCCAGGGCGAGTCCAGGAAGACCTGCACGGGCCCGAAGGCGTGGCGGCCCCGCCGGAGGGGCCGCACCGCGTAGCGCAGCTCCGCCCAGGCGCCCGGCGGGAGGTCCAGGCCCCGGGGCTGCCCCGCCACGTCGAAGGCCGCGGGATGGTGGTCGTGGACCTCCAGGCGCAGGCGGCGGGACCCGGGGTTGCGCAGCCTCAGCCGCACCTCGGTCCAGGCCCCCAGGGGCAGGGAGCCCGGGACCCGGCGCCCCGCGTCCGGCAGGGGCGTGCGCAGGGTCCTCAGCGCGTCCGCGGCCGCCGCCAGGGCCGTGAGCGCGCCCAGGATCCACCAGGCGGGCAGGAGGCCCCGCCAGGGCACCGCCAGGGCCCCCAGCAGCAGCCAGGGGCCCAGGGCGAAGAGGAGCCGGCGGGCGGGGAACATCGCGGGCTCAGGACCTCGGGGCCTGGACCTTCTCGAGGACGCCCTCCAGGAGGCCGTCCACGGTGTGGCCCTCCAGCTCCACCTCGGGGCTCGGCGTGAGGCGGTGGCGCAGGGCGGGCTTCGCCATCGCCTTCACGTCGTCGGGGGTCACGAAGTCCCGCCCCGCCAGCAGGGCCGAGGCCCGGGCCGTGCGCACCAGGGCGATGGCGCCCCGGGGGCCCGCGCCGAGGGTCACCCCGGGCCAGCCCCGGGTGGCGCGGACGATCTGCACCGCGTAGGCCAGCACGGCGTCGTCCACGGTGAGGGCGGAGGCCGCCCGCTGGGCCGCGAGGATGTCCGCCGGAGCGGCCACGGGGCCCACCGCCTCCACCTGGAGGTCGTCCCCCACCCGGCCGCCGGTGACCTGGCGGACCATGCGGGTCTCCTCGGCCTCGCCGGGGTAGGCGATGAAGACCTTGAGGAGGAAGCGGTCCAGCTGGGCCTCGGGCAGCGGGTAGGTGCCCTCGCTCTCGATGGGGTTCTGGGTGGCCAGCACCATGAAGGGCGCCTCCACCTCGAGGCTCTGGCCCTCGAGGCTCACCTGGCGCTCCTGCATCACCTCCAGCAGGGCGCTCTGGGTCTTCGCGGGGGCGCGGTTGATCTCGTCGGCCAGGAGCAGGTTCGTGAAGACGGGCCCGCGGCGGATGCTGAAGACGCCGGTCTGCAGGTCGTAGAGGCTGTGGCCCATGACGTCGCTGGGCATGAGGTCCGGCGTGAACTGGATGCGGGCGTGGCGGCCCTGGAAGGTCCGCGCCAGGGCGCGCACCAGCAGGGTCTTGCCCAGGCCGGGCACCCCCTCCAGCAGCACGTGGCCGCCGGCGAGGAAGGCCGCGAGCACCTGCTCCACCACGGCGTCCTGGCCCACCAGGGCCTTCGAGATCTCCGCGCGCATCCGCGCCGCCAGGGCGTGGGCGGCGGCAAGGTCCATGGGCTGGGTCATAGGCTTCTCCTGAGGCGTTCGAGGGTCTGGAGGGCGGTACGGAAGGCCGCGGCGTCCACGGGATGGTCGTCCAGCAGGGCGCGGCGGACGTCGGGTTCGGGCAGGCCGGCGAAGTCGGCGAGGCGGGAGCTGAGCACCGGCAGGGGCAGGCGCGCCCAGGCGGGATGGACCCGCTCCAGGCGCTGGAGCAGGGCCGCCCGGGCCGCGCGCACCATGCGGCCCCCCTGGCCCATGGTCCACATCAGGCGGCCAGTGGCCTCCACGTGCTCCAGGAGGCTGCGGCGCACCGGCTCCGGGGCGGGCAGCACCGGCCCCAGGCGGCGCCAGCCCCGCCAGACCGCCAGGGCCACCAGCGCCGCGAGGGCGGCCAGGGGAGCCCAGGCCTCGGCCTTCAGCCAGTCCAGGAGGCTGGCAGTGCGCTCGCCGCGGACCAGCCAGACCCGGCCCTCCTTCGGTCGGTCCTCCAGGGCCCACGCGAGGAACTCGGCGTGGTCCAGCTTCACCAGGCGGGCATTCTTCCAGGCGTCCAGGTCCGCGAAGACCCGCACCCTGCCCGCCCCCACCGGAGCCTCGAGGCCCACCGCGCCCCGGTGGGACCCCAGGACCCGCAGGCCCGCATGGCGGCCCCGGTCGCCCAGGCGCAGCCGGGGGGAGACGTGGACGGTGAAGGGCGCGCCGCCGTCCAGGGCGAGGCGGGGCTCCCACAGCGCCCGGCGCCGCCGCTCCCGGGCCGCCTCGTCCTTCTCGTCCTCGGGTTCGGGCTCGTCGGGGTTCCAGGCGCGCCAGGGCACCTGGACCACGTCCACCCCCAGCCGCTCCAGCAGGTGGTCCCGCAGGGCCATGGCCCGGTGCCGGGGCCGTGCCGGGGCCTTCTCCCGGAAGGGCTCCGGAGGGTCGTCCCCCAGGAGCCCCTGGGTGGCGTCCACCTCCACGATGAACTGGCCCCCGGCCCTGGCGAAGGCCAGGATGCGGTCGGCCTCCTGGGGCGTGAAGCCCCGCTCCCGGTCCAGCATGATCACCGTGTCCGCGGGCCCCAGGCCGTCGGCGTCGGCGGGCAGCCCCGCCCGGGACACGGGATGGCGGCCCAGGGACTCCAGCAGGAACTGGGCGGCGAGCAGGGGATTCCGATAGGCCTCCGGCTTGAAGCCGGTGTGGACCTTCTCCACCCGCCAGGCGGTGTTGCGCGCGACGTACCACACGCCGAGGGCCAGGAGCCCGGCGGCGGCGAGGATGGCGAGGAGGCGCCTCACGGCGCGGCCCCTTCCGGCAGGCGGAAGTGCCGGGGCCAGCCTTCGCAGAGGGCCCGGACCGCCTCGGCGCCGGGGGCCTCGTGGCGGTAGGCGAGGCGCAGCCAGGCCAGGGTGAGGTCCGAGAAGAAGTCCGATCCCGGCGCCGGCAGGGCGGCCCGGGCCAGGCGGAGGGCGTCCCCCTCGGTGCTCCCGGCGTGGAGGGCCGCGTCGTGGACGTGGACCAGGCTCGCCAGGGCCCCGCGGTAGAGGAGGGCCAGGGCCGCCCGGGCCTCGCCCGCCTGCCACAGCCTCCAGGCCGCCGCGCCCACGTCGTCCGGCAGGCTCTCGGGGCGGATGTCGAGGCCGAAGAGGGTGTCCAGGGGCGCGGCCTTGCGGCCGGGCCGCAGGAGCCCCGCCAGGCGGTCCCGGAAGTGCCAGAGGACCCAGGCCACCGCGGCGAAGAGGGCCGCCACCGCGCCGCCCTTCACGAAGGGCGCGAGCCATTCGCCGAGCCAGGCCAGGTTGAAGGGCTCCCGCCGCTTCAGCCGGCGGTTCCGCTTCATCCACTCGGGGATGCGGACCTCCTTCAGCTCGCCGAACTCCTTGCGCTTGAGCACCTCGATGGCGGCGCGCTTGGCCGACCCCTCGGGGCGCGTGCCCGGGGTGGGCGTGACGGGATCGTCCGGCCGGACGGCGGGCGGGGCCGTCGCGGAGGCGGGGGCCGGCGCGGGCTTGGCGCCCTCCTCGGCCCGGGCGGGGGCCGCGGCGAGGAGCAGGGCCAGCAGGGCCACCGCCAGGCGCCGCGCCATGCGGCGGAAGGCCAGCTCGATGTCCCAGCCCTCCAGGGCCGTGCGCCGGTTGAGGTAGAGGGCGAAGCCCCCGGCGGCGAGGAAGGGCTCCACGAACAGCGTGGCCAGGACGTGGAGGGCCAGGAGGCAGCGCGGGCCGCCGAGGGAGGTGTCCTGCTCGAAGAGCCAGTCGCCGACATGGAGGCTGGACGGGGCGAGGAGGGCGAGGAGGGCCGCCAGCCCCGCCCACACCACCAGCTCGAAGACGAAGCACAGGAGGAGCAGGGCCGTGGCCGCGCCGCCGCCCTGGCGGGCCAGCACGGTCCAGCGCTGGCGGAAGGCGCGGCCCTTCAGGCCCTCGAGCTGGCGCACCGGCAGGGCCATGGCGCGGGCCGGGGCGAGGCGGCGCCAGAGGAGGTCCGCGAGGAGGCCCGTCTTCGGCCCCCGCAGCAAGTCCCGCAGGGTCTCCCGGGGGGCCGGCACCTGGCCGAAGGTGGCCCGGGCGAGCACGTGGAGGGGGACGCGGTCCAGGAGGGGCTTCAGCCAGCGCCAGGCGAGGATGCCCCACACGGGGGCCTTCCAGAAGGCGAGGAGCACCGCGGCGCCCAGGGGCAGGCCCACCGCCAGGAGGGGCGGCACCACGGCCCCGGCGTGGCGCCGGAGCAGGGCGAAGCCCAGGTCCACCGCCTCGAAGGGGCGGCGGGGGCGCACGGCCACCTGGAGGTCCTCAACCCGCATGGCCGCCCTTGTGGCGGAAGGACCGCCCGAGCAGGAGGAAGTAGGCCGCCACCAGCAGGGCCAGGGCGGCGCCGAAGGCCACCTTCACGGGGAAGGGGATGGCGGCGTTGGAGGACCAGAAGGCTTCCACGAAGGCCGCCATGAGGGTCATGGCCGCGGTGCCGTAGAGCATGCGCACCGAGGTCCCGGCGGCTTCCCGCAGGGCCTCCCGGCGGCTGCGCCGGCCCGGGGCGAGGAGGGAGAAGCCCAGCTTCATCCCCGCGGCGCCGGCCAGCACGGCCCCGGTGAGCTCCAGGGCGCTGTGGCCCGCCACGAAGCCGTAGAAGGTCCTCGCCAGGCCCGCGTTCACCAGGTGGCCCTCCACGGTGCCGAAGTGGAGGCCGTTGAACACCAGGAAGAGCATGGTGCCCACGCCGAGGAAGATGCCCCAGGCGAAGCAGCGGAAGTCCAGGCCGATGTTGTTGCGGATGTAGAAGCCGAACATGGCCACGTCGGTGTCCGCCTCCCGGCCGGGCCCGATGCTGTCCCGGTCCGGGCGGTACATGTCCTCGAAGCGCGCCAGCTCGCTGGGATCCATGACGAGGTAGGCGGCCTCGGGGCGGTGGCGCACCCAGAGCCCCATGGCGGCATAGGGGCCGTAGAGCAGCAGGCTCGACAGGGCCACCAGGCGCCACTCCCTGCGCACGAGGCGGGGGAAGTCCTCGCGGATGTAGCGCAGCCACGCGGACTGCAGCCGCGCCCGGCTGCCGTGGAGGCGCTGGTGGGCGCGCAGCACCAAACCGTTGAGCCGCTCCTGGAGGGCGAGGCTGTAGCCCCGCTCCCGGGCCAGGGCGAGGTGGCCGCAGACCTGCCGATAGAGGTGGGGGATGTCCCGGTCGTCGGGGCCCTCGGCGGGCCGGTCCAGCCAGGCCTCCAGCGCCCGCCAGTGGGGCTCGCAGGCCGCGGTGAAGGCCTCCTGCTTCATGCGGAGCCCTTCCCTTCCCCCGGCCCCTGCGGGGGCCCCTGGGGCGGGCCCTGCGGCGGCCCCGGCGGCGGCGGAAGGGCGCGGTCCTCCCGGCGGCCCACGAGGCCCCGGGCGAAGTCCAGCAGACGGTTCACCCCTGCGGGCCCGGTGGTGCCGGTGACGGGTTCGGCGAGGGCGGCCAGCTCCTCGGCGCGCTGGGGGCTGAAGGTGGGCAGCCGCTCGGCGAAGGCCACCACCGCGCGCTGCTCCTCCAGGGTGAGGCGGGTGCGGGGCAGTTCGATGTCCCCTCTGGGCAGGCGCCGGGGCGGCGGGGGCGGCTCGGCGTGGACCACCACCGTGCCCGCCGCCAGGTCCCCCAGGCGCTTGGCGTCCCTGGAGACGAGCATGGAGACCAGGCCGAACCCGTAGAAGAAGGGCATGAAGTCCGCCGCCAGGAGCAGGTTCCTCGCGAGGCTGGCGGACCAGGTCACCGGCGCGCCGTCGTCCATCATCACCCGCAGCCCCGCCACCCGCTTGCCCGGCGTGCGCCCGTCGCCCAGCACCTCGAAGACCACGGGGTAGAACCACTCCGTGAGGAAGACCAGGATGGACCAGACGCCGAGGCCCGTCCGCCCGAGGAAGGCGCAGCCCACCCCGTAGACGATGTAGAGCACCGCGCGGAGCAGGAAGTCCCAGAGCCACGCCTGGGCGCGGATCGCGGGCCCCGCGGGCGCGAGGTCCAGGGTCACGCCCTCCGGCGTCTCGATGGCGCGGGTGGTGTCGAGCATCAGGCCTTCACCACCGTGAACCCGCCGAGCTCGTCCATCCAGGTCCGCCCCGCGGCCCGGGCGGCGCTCAGGGCGTTCGCGCAGAGGGCCAGCAGGCCCGCGAAGCGCAGCAGGGCGTCCAGGGGCCCGCCCAGGCTCAGGGCGCCCGCGGCCAGGACCGGGGCCCAGAAGACCGCCACGGTGGGCAGGCCGTGGAAGAGCAGGATGCGCCAGGCCTCCACGGGCGCGCCTCCGGGCCTCGCGAAGCGCAGGCCCAGCATGCGCAGGGGCAGGGTCTGGCCCGTGCGGGCGAGGCGCCGCCAGGCGTAGGGGGCGTAGACCGCGAGCCCCGCGGCGCCGACGGCGTAGTCCAGGGGCTCCCACACCGTGAAGCGGGCGGCGATGCCCAGGCGCTCCGCCAGGATGTCGCCGCTGATGGCGCTGGCGAGGAAGGCGGCCCAGCCCAGGGCGAGGCCCACCACGGCGGCGGTCAGGCGGTGGGCGGGGGAGGCGGGGCGCGCCCCCTCCGCCGGCGTTTCCGCGGGCATTCCCCCGGGAACCGCCTCCGCGAGGAGGGCCGAAGGCGGGGCGAAGGGGTTCTCGGGATCGGGGGCCATGCGGGAAAGCCCGAGTCTAGCGGGTTCCTTGGATGTCCGCCGAAGCCGGGGAAGGTTCCCCTGCCCCGATCCCGTTAGACTGTTCGTTTTCAGTGCCCGCGCCCCTCCCCGACCCATGCCCTTCCGAGCCCGCCCCTCCGATTCCGGCCCCCGTCCCGTGGCCCTCCTGGCCATCGGCGGCAACGCCCTGCTTCGGGAGGGGGAGAAGGGGCTCCAGGAGGAGCAGCTGGAGAACGCCCGGGACTGCGCCGAGATGCTGGCCCGGGTGGTGGCCCAGGGCTACGCGCTCTGCGTGATCCACGGCAACGGCCCCCAGGTGGGCAACCTGCTCATCCAGCAGGACGCCGCCTACAACCAGATCCCGCCCTACACCCTGGACATCTGCGGCGCCATGACCCAGGGCTCCATGGGCTACATGCTGGAGCGCATGCTCATCAACCGCCTGCGCTTCGAGCGCCTGGACACGCCGGTGACGAGCCTCCTCACGGAGGTGGTGGTGGACAAGCACGACCCCGGCTTCGAGCACCCGACCAAGCCCGTGGGGCCGTTCTACCCCGAGTTCCGCGCCGTGGAGCTCATGCGGTCGAAGAAGTGGAAGATGAAGGAGGACAGCGGCCGGGGCTGGCGCAAGGTGGTGCCCTCCCCGAGGCCCCTCGAGATCGTGCAGCTGGGCGCCATCAAGGCCCTCCTCGAGAAAGGCCACTGCGTGATCGCCGGCGGGGGCGGCGGCATCCCCGTGATCCGCGACGCCTCGGGCTACCTCGTGGGCGTGGAGGCCGTCATCGACAAGGACCGCCTCAGCGCCCTGCTGGCGGCCCAGCTGGGGGCCGAGCTCTACATCATCCTCACGGGCATCGAGAAGGTGGCCCTCGACTTCGGCAAGCCCACCCAGCGGTGGATCGACCGCATGCCCGCCGCGGAGGCCCGCGGGCACCTCGCCGACGGCCAGTTCCCGCCCGGCTCCATGGGCCCGAAGATCGAGAGCGCCCTGGCCTTCCTGGAGGGGGGCGGGCGCGAGGTGCTCATCACCACCGCCGAGGCCCTCAAGCACGGGGATCCCGAGACCCTGGGCACCCGCATCGTGCGGGACTGAGCCCGGCGCCTCAGACTCCGGCGCCCCAGACCCCGGCGCCTCAGACCAGAGGGAAGCGGATCCGGAACGTGGTGCCGCGGCCCAGGGCGCTGTCCACTTCGATGCGGGCGCCGTGGGCGTCCAGGAGGCTCTTCACGATGCTGAGCCCCAGGCCCCAGCCCTGGCCCACGTCGGTGATCTCCACCTGGGTGAAGGGCTGGAAGATGCGCCGCACCTGGTCGGGGGTGAGGCCGCGCCCCGTGTCCCAGATCTCCAGCCGCCACAGGGCGCCCTCCTTCCCGGACCGCACCCCCACCGTCCCCCCCGCCGGGGTCACCTTCAGCGCGTTGTTGAAGAGGTTGAGCACCACCTGCTGGACCGCGAGGGCGTCCGCGTGGACCTGCCCCTCGAAGGCCTGCAGCTCCCAGACGAAGCCCAGGCCGGCGCGCTCGGCCTTGAGGCGCAGGCCCTCCTCCAGGCCTTCCACCAGCGCCCCGGGCGCGGCGGGCAGCATGTAGAGGGTCTGGTCCACCGCCTCGGTCCGGGACTGGTCCAGCAGCCGCCGCAGGAGCCCCTCCAGGCGGGCCGCCTCCTTGTTCATCAGCTCCAGCTGGGCCGGGGGCGCCTCTCCCCGGTCCTCGGCCTCCAGGGCCATCTGGTCTGCCAGGAGATTGATGGTCGTGATGGGGGAGCGGAGGTCGTGGATCACCATCCGCGTGAAGGTCACCTTGGACTCCAGGAGCTCCTTCACCTGGGCGTGGGCGATTTCCAGTTCCTGGTTGCGCTGGTCGAGGCTGCGGGTCCGCTCCTCCACTCTGGCCTCGAGCATGCGGGCCTGGGCCTTGAGGCGCCGGGTCCTCCAGCCCACCACCCCGAGCAAGGCGGCGAGGAGCAGCAGCCCCAGGGCGGCGCGGCCCGCGGGATGCTCGTACCAGGTGGCCCGCACCCGGATCCGCGTGGGCGGGCCCTCGACCCAGTGCTGGCCGTCCAGGCTGGCCCGCACGCGGAAGACGTATTCCCCGGCCCCCAGCCGCCCGAAGCGCATGGTGTGCACGTCCCCCGTGCCCTGCCACTCCTCCGCCAGGCCCTCCAGGCGGACCTGGTAGAGGGGCGGGCGGCTCGCGACCGGCAGGCCCACCTCGAACTCGAATTCGGCGAAGTCCGGGCGGGCCGCCAGCTCGGCCGACTGGGGCAGGAGGCTCCGGCCGCCCGGCCAGCGGAGCTCCAGGACCTGGGGGGCCGGGAGCTCGGGGACCCGCGGCACCTCCCGGGTATCCAGGATGCAGAGGCCGTTGATCATGCCGAACCACAGACGGCCCCGCTCGTCGAGGCGGACGGCCCCCTGGTTCGTCTCGTCGGAGAGGAGCCCCAGCCCCTGGTTGAGGTTCAGCAGCCTGCCGGAGGGCTCCACCACGGTGACGCCCTTGCCGTGGCCCAGCACCACCCGGCCGGCCCCGCCGTCCCCGATGAAGTAGATGTGGGCGTCGGGAAGCCCCTGCTCCACGCTGATGCTCTCCCAGCCCTGGCCCTTCTGCCGGTGGAAGCCGCCCACCGTGCCCACGCAGAGCGCCCCGCCCGGTTCCCGGAAGAGCGAGACCACGCGGGTGTCCCGGAAGGGGGCCTCCGGAAAGGCCCGGAAGAGGCGCGACCCGTCGAAGCGGTAGAGGCCCTTGGAGCACCCCACCAGCACGTCGTCTGCCCCCCCCAGCAGGACGTAGGCGTCGTTGACCCCCGTCTCCCGCGGCAAGTCGAAGGTGGCGATGGGCGTGCCGGCAGCCCCCACTTCCGAAAGCCCGTGCTCCGTCCCGGCGAGGGTGCGCCCCCGCCAGCGGATGACCTCGTAGACCCGCGCGTTCCCCAGGCTGGTGCCGGGCAGGATCCGGCCGTTCCGCCACCGGGCCAGGCCTTTCGCGGTGCCCAGCCAGAGCCCGCCCGCGCCGTCGGGGGAGATGCACCAGATCTCGTTGTCGGGCAGGCCCTCGCGCTTGGACCAGCGCTGGACCAGGCCCCTGCCCTCCTCGAACTGGAAGAGCCCGCGGCTGGTGCCCAGGAGCAGCCCCGTGCCTCCGGGACGGGGTTCCAGGGCGAGCACGGCCCCCAGCTCCATGTCGCCCCGGCCCTGGAGGGCCCGGAGGCCCGGGAGCACCAGGGCGTGGAGCCCCTCGCCGTCGGTGCCGACCCAGAGGATGCCGTTCCGGTCGCGGTAGCCGACGTTCACGTGCTCCTCCGGCAGGCCGTCGGCATGGGAGAGGATCCGGGCCGGGCCGCCGGTTGGAGCGAGGTAGAGCCCTTCGGCGCCCAGGCCCACCACCAGCCCGCCCTGGCCGTCGAAGGCCAGATCCTGGAGCTTGGGCAGGCCCTGCAGCCCCGGGAGCGGCACGGGCGCCCAGGCCTCCCCCTCCCGGCGAAAGAGCCCGGGGCGGGTCAGGGCCCAGATCCGGCGCTGGGGGTCCATCACGAGCTTCCAGACCTCGCGGTCGGCCACGGGCAGGGGGAGCTCATGCAGGGTCCGCCCGTCCCAGCGCGCCACCCTGCCCTTGCGGGAACTGAGCCACAGGTCGTTCCCCTCCCCGGCGAGGCTGTAGACCGGCTCCCGGCCCCAACCCGGAAGTTCCAGGCGGCGGAAGGCCCTGCCATCCCAGCGGTGGAGGCCATCGCTGGTGCCGACCAGGACGCCGCCCGCGCCGTCCTCGGCGAGGGCGAAGCAGTTCCGGTCTTCCAGGCCTTCCGCCGGGCCGAGGGCACGGACCACGCTGCCTTCGATGCGGGCCACCCCCGCGTCGGTCTGGGCCACCCACACGGCGCCCTGGGAGTCCTGCATCAGCGCGCGCACCCGGCCCACCCCCAGGCCCTGGGCGAGGCCGTAGGCGCGGATGCCCGAGGCGCCGAGGCGGGCGACGCCCCCGTGGGTCCCCACCCAGAGGAAGCCCTGCCGGTCCTCCATCAGGACCCGGACCTGGCTCTGGGGCAGGCCGTCCCGCCCGTCGAAGCGGCGGAAGGCGAAGGTCTGCGCCCGGAGCAGGGAGGGCAGGAGCAAGCACAGGAGCGCCGCCCAGGTTCGGGTTGAGGCAGGGGTGCGGGGGATCCGGAGCGTCACGGCGGGGGGCGGGCCCTTGAAGGGTATTCACAGGCCTTGGATCAGGAAATGCCCAGAAAGACTTTTCTTCTCCCGTCCTCGACTGGATCGGCGAGTCCCCTCGGCCGCAGGCCCTCGTGACCGGCATCGCCCCGCGCTCCGGCTGCCCGGCCCGTTTACCCTGGAGCCATGGCCGTCCAGAAGTGGAGCTTCACCGTGGCGCCGGAGGACGAGGGCCTCCGGCTCGACCAGCTCATTTCCGCCCGCACGGGGCTGAGCCGCCGCAAGGCCCGGGAGGCCCTGAAGCTCGGGGGCGTGCTGGTGGCCAAGGCCCGGGTGCGGGTGGCGGGTCGTGTCCTGAAGCCCGGCACCGAGGTGCGGGTGGCCTTCGACGAGACCCTGGGGGAGCCGCCCCGGCAGGCCCTCGACATCGTGTACGAGGACGCCTGGCTGCTGGCGGTGAACAAGCCCGCCGGCCTGCCCACCCAGGGGACCTGGGCCTCGGACCGCCACGACGTGCTCGCCCTCCTGCGGCGCCTGCGGCCGGACCTGACGGTGCACCTCCAGCATCGCCTGGACCAGGGGACCTCGGGCCTGCTCCTCTTCTCCAAGGACCCCGCCGTCAACGCCTCCCTCACCCGCCAGTTCACGGAGCACACCCTGCGCAAGACCTACCTCGCCCGGGTCTCCCGCCCCCTGGCGCCCTGCACCGTGGACCGGCCCGTGGGACGGTTGCGGGGGGCCCAGCCGGGGCGCTTCGCCTGCGAGGGGGACCTGCTGGATCCCAAGCCCGCCCTCACCCGCTTCCGCCCGGCCACCGAGGAGGAGACCCGCGGCCTGGTCCCCGGGCCCTGGGTGGTGGCCGAGCCCGAGACCGGGCGCACCCACCAGATCCGGGTCCATCTGGCCCACCTGGGCAACCCGGTGCGGGGCGACCGCCTCTACGGCGGCGCGCCTGACGGGGAGCTGGGCCTGCACGCCTGGCGGCTCGACCTCGACCACCCCGCCACGGGGGAGCGCCTGCGTCTGGAGGCCCCGCCCCTGCGCTTCCAGGAGACCGCCGGGTGACGAAGCTGCCGCTGCTCTTCAATCCGAAGTCGGGCCCCCGGGGGAAGGACCCCGACGGCCTCCTCCGCGCCCTTCCCGCCGCCCTCCGGGACCGGGTCGAGGCCGTGGTCTTCGAGGCGCCCTACGATTTCGCCCCCTTCATCGCCCAGGCCGTCCAGGCCGGCGGGCCGCTGCTGGTGTGGGGCGGGGACGGCACCATCCACCACGCGGGCCGCGCCCTCCTGGCAGCGGGATGCCCCGTGGCGCTGGGCGCGATCCCCGGCGGCAGCGGCAACGGCCTGGTGCGGGGGCTGCGCACGCCCCTGGAGCCCGCGGGAGCGGTGCGCCGGCTCCTGGAAGGCCGGGAACTGGCCATGGACGTCGGGATGCTGGACGGCGAGCCCTTCCTCAACCTCTGCGGCACGGGCTTCGAGGCCACCGTGGCCCACGCCTTCGAAGGCGGCCGGGGGCGCGGCTTCACGGGCTACGCGCGCACCTGCCTGAGGCTCTATCGCACGGAGCGGGCCCTGGACCTCGCCTGGGAGGCCGACCTGCCGCCCGGAGCGCCGGCCCGGGAAGGACGGGCCGGGCGTCTCAAGGCCGCCTGGGGTGGGGAGGATCAGGGGCTGCCGCAGCAGGCCTGGAGCCTCTGCTTCGCGGTGCTGCCCCAGTACGGTTCCGGACTCTGGATCGCCCCCGGGGCCGATCCCGTCGACGGGATCCTGAGCTGGGTCCGCCTGCGGCGCCCCGGCCTGCTGGACCTCCTCACCGCCCTCCCGGCCCTCTTCCGGGAGGGTGGCAGAACGCATCTCCGCGAGGAGGGACGCCTCATCCGGGCCAGCCTCCGCCTGGACCGCCCCATGCCCTGGCACATGGACGGCGAGGCGGTGGCGGCCCGGGACCGCGCCGAACTGGCGGTGCGGCCGCGGGCCTTCCGCATGCAGGTGACCGGGGCCTGTCCCTGGGCCTAGGGGCGCGGGGCTTCGTGGAGGGCCACGGCGCGCCCGGGCCGGAGCCGGGACGCGTCCTCGAGCCGCGGGGCCGGCGGGGCGCCGCCTTCCCGGGCCAGCAGCGCCCAGGCCATCAGGGCCAGGGCCAAGGCCACCAGCCAGGGCCGGCGGTTCGCGGCGGTGGAGGGGCGCGGGGTGGCCATGCCCACCTCAATCCACAGTCGTGCCAAAAGGAAGACCGGGCTGGAGGCCCGGTCTTCCGTGGGGTGCTGGCGCTTCAGGGGCGGGGGGCGCTCTTCGCGTCCGCCGCCTCGGCCGCGGGCTTGGACTCCCCATGCTCGGCCTTCGCCCCCGCGGGGGCCGCGTCCTTCCGTGCCCAGATGCCGACCACCTGGGGCATCGGGTTCGGACCATCCTTCTTGCCGTCCCAATTGCGCTTGATGACGAGGGTGTAGGGGAGCTGCTTCGAGCTCATCCAGCCCGGGTCGTCGGCGATGATGAAGACCGGCTGGGGCTGGCGTTTCGGGTTCTTGAAGCTGACCACCGGGGTGCCCTTGGGCATGAGGTTCTGCAGCATGCCTTCCTGCAGCGTCCCCCACTTGTTCACCATGGCCAGCCTGAACCACCCCAAGTTCGGGTGCTCGAGGCGGACCTCGAGTTCACCGTTCCCGGGCACCGTGAAACCGTAGGCCTTCCAGCCCGAGGGGATGGCGGTGACATCCTTGAGGGAGTCCACGTCCCCGCCCACGGGGATGACAGAGATCAGCCCATGCCGGGCAATGGCCTGGATCTCCTTCATCAGGTCCCGGTGCCGCCAGACGTTCTCGGTGGGCATGACGATGCAGCGTTCCGTGGGCCGGGGTTCCACGACGTGGGACCGCCGGGTGGCGAAGGTGTCCGAGAACCGGACAAGGTTGCCGCCGCCCGATCCGGACTCCATGGTGCGGAAGGACTGGTAGGTGCCTTCGGGGGTGGTGGCGCGGGGCATCGGACGGTCCGGGTGGCCGCTGCCCTCCTGCTGGGCGGCAAGGGCCGGGCCGAGGAGCGCGGCCAGGAGCGGAACGAGGATGCGGGGGGGGTTCATGGGACCTCCTGGGGGATGTGGGATGG
>JABLTH010050122.1_pt1 | contig 19864 bp, 12 predicted proteins | sample 7875711 | NCBI WGS metagenome assembly JABLTH01 (sample SAMN14941262, study PRJNA633318) | bioreactor metagenome | isolation source: bioreactor | place: China | collected 2019-03-05 | reverse complement strand
GGTGTTCTCGCTGCCGGCCTCGGCGGTGCTGCGCCGCACCGGCATGAAGCGGGGCATCGCGATCGGCCTGTTCGTGATGGCGGTCGGCGCGGCGGCGTTCGGCCAGTTCGCCACCATGCGGGTGTATCCGGGCGCGCTGACGGGGCTGTTCGTGATCGGCGCCGGCCTGTCGATGCTGCAGACCGCGTCCAACCCGTACATCTCCATCCTCGGCCCGATCGAGAGCGCGGCGCAGCGCATCGCCTTCATGGGCATCTGCAACAAGGTGGCCGGCATCCTCGCGCCGATCACCATCAGCGCGCTGGTGCTGAAGGGTATCGACGACATCGACGCCCAGGTGAAGGCCGCCGGCAGTCCGGAGGCCCGCGAGGCGCTGCTGAACGCCTTCGCCGGGAAGGTCCACCTGCCCTACCTGGTGATGGCCGGCCTGCTGGTGCTGCTGGCGATCTGGATCGCGTTCTCCTCGCTGCCGGAGATCAGGCCCTCCGGTGCGAATGCCGAGACGGCGATCGGCCACCGCGACGGCAGCCTCTTCAGCTTTCCGCATCTGTGGCTGGGCGTGCTGTGCCTGTTCCTCTACGTCGGCGTGGAGGTGATGGCCGGCGACGCGATCGGCACCTACGGCGCCAGCTTCCACCTGCCGCTGGACCAGACCAAGTTCTTTACCGCATTCACCCTGGGCGCGATGCTGGTGGGCTATCTGGCCGGGCTAGTGCTGATCCCGCGCTTCATCAGCCAGCAGCGCTACCTGGCGGTGTCGGCGGTGCTCGGCGTGCTGTTCTGCCTGGGCGCCTATGCCACCTCCGGCTATATCTCGGTCGGCTTCGTGGCGGCGCTGGGCTTCGCCAACGCCATGATGTGGCCGGCGATCTTCCCGCTGGCGATCAACGGCCTGGGCCGGCACACCGAGGCCGGTTCGGCCTGGATGATCATGGGTATCGCCGGCGGCGCGATCCTGCCGCAGGCGTTCGCGCACCTGAAGCTACACATCGACTTCCAGCTCGCCTTCGTGCTGCTGATGGTGCCGTGCTACCTGTACATCCTGTTCTACGGCGTGCGCGGGCATCGCGTCGGCCAGCGCGCCGGCTGAGGTCGCGATGACGGCGGCGCCCCTCACATCCGCCACGGGCCGGGCCGGGTGGGCTACGATGCGTCGCCCCCTGCCAGGAGTGTCATCCGTTGCACCATGCCACCATCAAGGACGTCGCCAAGCGGGCCGGAGTGTCGCTGAAAACCGTCTCGCGGGTGATCAACCAGGAGGCGTCCGTCCGTGCCGACACCCGGCAGAAGGTGGAGCGCGCGATCGAAGCGCTGGGCTACCGACCGAACCTGTCCGCGCGCAGCCTGCGCGCGGCGCATTCCTACGCGATCGGACTGGTCTACGACAACCCGAACGCGCACTACGTGATCAGCCTGCAGGAGGGTGTGCTGTCGGCCTGCCGCGAGCGCGGCTTCGGCCTGCAGATCCACCCCTGCGACGCCAGCTCGCCGCATCTGGCGAACGAACTGGTATCGCTGGTCAAACGCGCGCGACTGGCCGGCCTGGTGCTGGCGCCGCCGATGTCCGAGCAGGCGGAGCTGATCGCCACGCTGAGGGAACACGACGTGGCCTTCGTGCGCATCATCGCCTCGCGCGAGGACCCGAAGGACGGCTATCCCTGCGTCTACGTGGACGACCGCGACGCGGCCTACGCGATCACCGAGCACCTGATCCAGCTCGGCCACACGCGCATCGGCTTCCTGTGGGGCGAGCCGCACCACCGCTCCAGCCCCGAGCGCTACCAGGGCTACGCCGACGCACTGAAGGACTACGGCATCCCGCTCAACAGGAAGCTGGTGCTGCCGGGCCGCTACGCCTTCGACGACGGCTTCCGCGGCGCGCGCAAGCTGTTCACGCTGAAGGAGCCGCCCACCGCGATCTTCGGCAGCAACGACGAGATCGCCGCCGGCGTGCTGGCCGCGGCGCGCTCGACCGGGCTCGACGTGCCGTGGGATCTCTCCATCGCCGGTTTCGAGGACAACCCGTTCTCCAAGCAGGCCTGGCCGGCGCTCACCACGGCGCGCCAGTCCACCCGCGAAATCGCCCGTCACGCCGCGCTGCGGTTGATGGACGAGCTGGCCCATCGCGAGGCCGGCGAGGACACACCGCCACCGGCCAACGAGGGGTTCGTGCCCGAGCTGGTGGTGCGCGGCTCCACCGCGCCGCCGCGCGGCGCCGCGCCGCGCAAGCGCGCGGACTGACCGCCGGCCGCGCGCCGGCCCAACCCCATTACCGCATCCGCCATCCACGTCGCCCGCCCGGCGCCGTGGCGCGCGGCTGCGCGTTCCCTTTTGCCTAACGGATACCCCGATGAAAGACGCAAGCACCACCCTGATGTACCGCGAGGCCGGCGAGAGCGCCGAGGTGATCGAGCGCCAGTTCGCCCGCAACGCCGAGCGGCTGGCCGAGCTGGGCGCGCGCCTGCGCGCGGATCCGCCGCGCTTCATCGTCACCTGCGCCCGCGGCAGCTCCGATCACGCCGCGGCGTACGCCAAGTACGTGTTCGAGACCCAGCTCGGGCTGGTCACCGCCTCGGCCTCGCCGTCGGTGTCCTCGATCTACGACGCGCCGCTGAAGCTCGAGGGCGCGCTGTTCGTGGCGATCTCGCAGTCCGGCAAGAGCCCGGACCTGCTGCGCGCGGCGCAGGCGGCGAAGGACGCCGGCGCCACCGTGCTGGCACTGGTCAACGTGGAGGACTCGCCGCTGGCGGCGATGGCCGACACCTTCATCCCGCTGCATGCCGGCCCGGAAAAAAGCGTTGCGGCTACCAAGAGCTACCTCGCCTCGCTGGCCGCGGTGCTGCAGCTGACCGCCTGCTGGCGCGGTGACGGTGCGCTCGACGCGATGCTGGCGGAGCTGCCCGGCCAGCTGCGCGCCGGCTGGAACGCCGACTGGTCGCCGATGGTGGATGGCCTGCGCGAGGTGCAGAACCTGTTCGTGGTCGGCCGCGGCCTCGGTTTCGGCGCAGCGCTGGAGGCCGCCCTCAAGCTCAAGGAAACCTGCGGCCTGCACGCCGAGGCATTCAGCGCCGCCGAGGTTAAGCACGGCCCGATGGCGCTGGTCGGCGCCGGTTTCCCGGTGCTGTTCTTCGCCCAGGACGACGGCACCTTGCCGAACACGCTGGCGGTGGCCGGCGAATTCCGCCAGCGCAACGCCCGCGTGCTGCTGGCGGCCCCCGGCGCCGATGACGAGGACTGCCTGCCGCTGGCGGCGGGCGTCTCGCCGCTGGCCGCGCCGCTGCTGGCCGTGCAGAGCTTCTACAAGGCGGCCGCGGCGCTCGCGCTGGCGCGCGGATACGATCCGGACGTACCGCCCCACCTGCGCAAGGTCACGGAGACCGTCTGATGTCCGCCATCACCGCCCTGGTCAACGGTCGCGTCATGGGCGAGCACGGCCCGCGCGACGGCCTTGTCGTGCTGTTGCAGGAAGGCCGCATCCTCGCCGTCTGCCCGGCACACGATGCGCGTGTGGCCGGCGCCACGACCCACGACCTGCAGGGACGGCTGTTGCTGCCCGGCTTCATCGACGTGCAGGTCAACGGCGGTGGCGGCCTGTTGTTCAACGATGCACCGACCGTCGCGACGCTGCGCGGCATCGCCGAGGCACACCGGAAGTTCGGCACTACCGGCCTGCTGCCCACGCTGATCACCGATACGCCTGCCGTGATGGCCACCGCGCTGGATGCCGTGGATGCGGCCATCGAGGAGGGCGTGCCGGGCATCCTCGGCATCCATCTGGAAGGCCCGTTCCTGGCTGGCGCACGCAAGGGCATCCACGACAGCTCGCTGTTCCGCCCGCTGGGCGAGGACGATCTCGCGCTGATCTGCAAGCCGAGGCTGGGCGTGGTGATGCTGACCCTGGCGCCGGAGTGTGTCTCCACCGACACGATCCGCCGACTCAGCGAAGCCGGCGTGGTGGTGGTGGCTGGCCATACCGGTGCCGACTACGCCACCGTCCGCGCCGCCCTCGACGCCGGCGTGCGCGGCTTTACCCACCTGTACAACGCGATGACCCCGCTGACCAGCCGCGAGCCCGGCGTGGTCGGCGCCGCGCTGGAAGATGCCGACAGCTGGTGCGGGCTGATCGTCGACGGCCATCACGTGCATCCGGCCAGCCTGCGGGTAGCGATCGCGGCCAAGGTGCGCGGCAGGAGCGTGCTGGTCACCGACGCAATGCCGCCGGTCGGCTCGGACAACCCCGAATACGTGCTCAACGGCCGGACCATCGTGATGAAGGACGGCATCTGCCAGAGCGACGACGGCGTGCTCGCCGGCTCCGCGCTGGACATGGCGACCGGTCTGCGCAACCTGGTGCAGATGGTCGGCGTCCCGCTGGCCGAAGCCTCACGCATGGCCAGTAGCTACCCCGCCGACTGGATCGGGCTTAGCGCCACCCATGGGCGTATCGTCGCCGGCCAGCGTGCCGACCTGGTCCTCCTGGACGACGCACTCGCCGTGCATGGCAGCTGGATCGGGGGCAGCTTCGCACCGCGCTGAGTCCCCGCCGCTCTGCGCCACCTCACTGGTAGACGTGCAACCGATCGAAGATCCAGGCGTGGTAGGAGGCCAGCAGGCCGGGCTGTCGGCAATCGGTGTACAGGCCATCACAACGATCACGCAGTCCGGTCTCGGCAGCGAAGTACGGGTCGACGGGCAAGCCGGCGGCCTGCAGCACCATGCTGGGCAGGAACGCGATATCCAGCACGGGATAGTCCGGCACCGGCGGCGGCCGGGCCAGGTTGCTCTTGAGCATGTAGTAGGTGAGGTAGTCCCGCTTAGCCTCCAGCGCCCGTGGCGCCCCGGGCGGCAACGTGCGCACCAGGTCGCGGATCAATCCGCTGAAGGCCGGCTGGTGGTCGCCGAAACTGAGCAACACGGTCGGCTGCGCGCGCTGGAGGAAACGCGCCTCGAGATCGCGCATCGCCCGGTCCGACGCCTGCAGCCGTGACAGGTAGGTATCGAAGTTGAGCGCAGCCTGCGCCGGCAGGCCGCGTAGCAGGCCGCGGCTGTAGGGCGCCGGCAGGGACGATAGCGGCTGCAGGTCGTGCGGCCCGTGCTGGGCCAGCGTCAGGATCATCATGAACACCGGACGGCCTGGCTGCTTGAGCTGGCGATACACTTTCCACGCCGCGTCGAAGATCTGCACGTCGCTGCTCTTCCAGGCGACCAGACCGAGGTCGTTGACGTCGTAGAAGCGGTCGAATCCGTAGTCGCGATAGGCGTTTCGGCCGTTGATGAAGCCGCCGGCAGTCGGATAGATCGCCACCGTGAGGTAGCCCAGCCGCTGCAACTGGCGCGGCAGCGTGTCGCGCACCCGCGGCGCCAGCACGTAGGGCGCGTACATGCCACCGGGACCGAAGATGCTCTGCGGCAGCCCGGTCAGCGAGGCGAATTCGCTGACCCAGGTGCCGCCACCGAAGGTGTGCACACGCAGCGCGCCATGGGCGCGGGTGCGCGCGTCGGCGCGGAACATGCCGACCCGGCACGGCGGCAGGTTGCACGCGGCGAAGGCAGAGGGATCGAACGTGCTTTCCTCCAGCACCTGGACGATGTCCGGGTAGCCGGCCGCTCCAACGGGCATGGCCGGGCGCACGCCTGCTGCCGTGGCAGCCCATTGCCGCTCGGCCTGCGCGTCGCCCGAACGCGGGGGGAGGTGGATGTCGTCGTCCTCGATGTTGACGAAGAAGTTGGTCAACTGGGCCGGATCGGAAAGCTTCTCCCATGCGTTACGGCGGTGGGCGGCGGCGAACGGCCCGTCCGGGGCCAGCACCAGGTGCATGGCCAGCACGCCGATGGCCACACCGAACGCACGGGTTGCCAGCGCGCGCAGCGACGGCCGTCGCCGGTCCGCCGCCGGCTCGATCCGCCACAGCAGCCAGGCCAGCAACGGCAGGCCAAGAGCGATCACGACCGCCCCGATCAGCAAGGGCGGGTAGTGCTCCAGCGTCTGAAGCAGGCTGGCACGTACGAAGTAGACGAAATCCGCCGGCATCAGCGACGAATCGAGGTAGCGCAGCTTGAGCTCGCCCAGCGCCTTCAGCAGCACGAACAGCCCGCCCCCGAATACCAGCGCCAGCACCGGCCGCGCGGTAGCGGCCAGCAGTATTGCCACCGTGGAAAGCATTACCGAGAGCACGAACAGGCGCTCGCCCGCGGCCGGCTCCTGCCACGCGGCCCAGGCCACGCAGGCGACGAACCAGGCCGATGCCAGCCAGCGGACGGCTCGCGGGCACGAAGTGCCGGATTCGGTTGCGCTCATCGGTCCCCCTGTGCGGATCGCGGCTGATCCGGGGCGTATGTTACGGCCGGGTGACAGCCGCACGCGCATGCCATCCGGACTACCGTTGCCCGGCTACCGACCGGCGCGACCGGGATCGGCCGTCATGCCGATCTGCTAGGTTTCGCCCTCTCGTACGCCGACGGTAACGCCCCATGCCTTCCCACCGCCCCGCACCATCCCGTCCCTTCTTGCTCGCCGCCCTGGCCGCCGCCCTGGTGACGGGCTGCAGCAGCCTGGGCCACCGCGCGCAGGCGCTGGCCGACGGCGCCCGTGCCGACGTGGCGATCCTGGAAACCACCGACATCCACTCGAACATCCTCGGCTACGACTACTACAAGGAAAAAGCCGACCCGACGCTGGGTTATGAGCGCACGGTCACGTTGATCCGCCAGGCACGCAGGGAGTTTCCCAACACCCTCCTGTTCGACGACGGTGACACCATCCAGGGCAGCGTGCTGGCCGATTACCAGGCGCTGGCCAAGCCGGTGGGCTGCGATCAGGAGCTGGCGATCTACCGGGCGATGGATGCCGTTGGCTACGACGGCGGCACCGCCGGCAATCACGAGTTCAACTATGGCCTGGGTTTCCTGTCCCAGGTCACCGGCACGCCGATGAACGTCGAGGGCGGTGCCCGCAAGCGCTGCGCCGGACCGCATTTCCCGCTGGTGCTGTCCAATGTGTACAGCGCCCGCGACGGGCAACCGATCTTCAAGCCGTGGGCGGTGGTGACCAGGACCATCGAGGCCTACACCCCGGACGGCAGCCGCATCGAGGTCCCGCTGAAGGTGGGCATCATCGGCTTTACGCCGCCGCCGATCCTGCAATGGGACAAGCAGAAGCTTGAAGGCAAGGTCACCGTCAGCGGGGTGGTCGAGGCGGCGAAAAAATACCTGCCGCAGCTCGAGGCCGAACACCCGGATCTGGTCGTCGCGGTGCTCCACGGGGGCCTGGATACCCATCCCTACACGGACGAGATGGAGAACGGCGGCTGGTACCTGGCCGGCGTCCCGGGCATCGACGCGCTGCTGCTGGGGCATTCGCACACCGAGTTCCCCGGCCCGCACTACGCCGGCATGCAGGACGTCGACGCAAGGCGCGGGTTCGTCCGCGGCGTGCCGGCGGTGATAGGCGGCTTCTTCGGCAAGGACCTGGGCGTGATCAAGCTGGCGCTGGTCCGCCGGGGCGGTCGCTGGGCGGTGGACAAGACCGACACGCATAGCGAGGTGCGACCGATCTGCCGGCCGGCCGCGAAGGGCAAGGCGCCGGATTGCGTCGCGCCCGACCCGCAGATCGCCCCGCTTGTGGCCAAGGTGCACGCGGCCGCCATCGCCTACGTCAATACGCCGATCGGCGACACCTCGATCCGGCTGAGCAGCTATTTCGCGGACGAAGGCAACATGACCGCACTGGCCCCGGTCAATGCCGCGCAGGCCGATTACGTCCGCACCGAATTGCCCAAGACCCACCCGGAACTGGCAGGGGTGCCGGTGCTCTCGGCGGCGGCGGCGTTCCGCACCGGCTTCGGCGGTCCGGACGATTACACCGACGTGGCACCCGGCCCGCTGACCCTGCGCAACGCAGCGGACCTGTACTTCTATCCCAACACGGTCGCCGCGGTGAAAACCGACGGCGCCGGAGTGAAGGCCTGGCTGGAACAGTCGGCGCGGCGCTTCAACCGCATCGACCCGGCCAAGGAAGGTCCGCAGGAGCTGATCAATTCGCACTACGTAGGCTACAACTTCGATCAACTTCAGGGCGGACTGGCCTACACGATCGACCTCACGAAACCGGTTGGCGAGCGAATCACCTCGCTGACCTACCACGGCAAGCCGGTCGCCCCGAACCAGCCGTTCATCGTGGCTACCAACAACTACCGTGCGAACGGTGGCGGGCACTTCCCGGGACTGGACGGCAGCAACGTCGTGCTGGCCTCCCCGGACGGCGCACGGGAGATCCTTGCCCGTTGGATCGAACGCAGGCAGCACCTTGGGCCGGGCGACCTCGAGCCCGCGTCCTGGCATTTCGCCCCGGTACGGACCCGCGGCCCGGTGGTGTTCCGCGGCGCGGCCGGCAAGCAGGCGGTTGCCGAGGCGGCCGGTCTGGGTGGCATCCGCCAGCTCGCCGACCACGGCGACGGCAGCGCCACCTATGCCATCGACCTGTCCCGCCGAAACCCGAGGTAGGGGGGGAGGGCGCCGGGTGCGTTGAAGGAGGTGTGGGCCGGTGATGCCAGAGGCTGGCCGGCCCGGACACCCCCCGCGCATGGAGAGCGGCCCAAAGACTTCCGCATGGACGCGGAAGCACTTTCAACCCGGTAGCCACAAGCCGCGACGGTTGCGATATCGTGACGACTGTTTCCCTGGTCAATACACGGTGCCGCACCATGGCTCTGGGTGCGCCCAAGCGATCGCTCGCGCGGGCCGATGATGCAAACGAGTTCGAGGGCTTCGTGCGGTCGCAGCGCGAAGGGCTGGTGCGTTTCCTGCACAGGCGAACCCGCTCGGCCGACGATGCCGAAGACCTCGCCCAGGAGAGCTTCACCCGGCTGATGCGGTATCGCGGTTACGCGCCGGACAGTTGGGCCGGACTGCTCTACCGGATCGCCGTCAACGCCCTGCACGACCGCGGGCGGCGCGCGGCAAGCCGCTTCGATGCCCTGCACGTGAGCCTGGACGACGAGGCGGCCGAGCTGACCGCGAACGAGCCGTCGCACGAGCAGCGCACGGCCTCCGAACAGGAACTGGCGGCGCTACAGCGGGCGCTCCTGCGACTGCCGGAACGCTGCCGCCAGGTCTACCTGCTCAACCGGATCGAAGGGATGAGCTACACCGAAATCGCCGAGCACTGCGGGATCAGTGTGAAGGCAGTGGAGAAGCACATCAGCCGGGCACTGCGCTTGCTGCGCGAGCGCCTTGGCGCGTATCACACGGAGGTCAGGCCATGAGTGCGCAAGCGACGGATCACGCAACACCCGACCAACCCGGCAATGCCGAGGAATGGCTGGCCAGGCTGCACTCCCCGGCCCGCAGTCCGCAGGACGAGGAGGCGTTCGAGCGCTGGCGGGCTGCCGATCCGGACCATGCGGCTGCCTATGCGGAAGTGGAATACCTGCATCGCAACGCCGCGCTTTTGGGCGGCGACCCGCTGCTGCGTGCCGTAGCGCGGGCGGCCCGGCGCGACTTCACCCGGCGCCGGGCGAGCCGGCCCCCACGGCGCACCTGGTGGGTGGCGGCGGGACTCGCTGCCGGCCTGCTGGTGGCGGTCAGTATCGTGCAGATGATGGTGGACCGGCCGGATCAGGGTGGCCGGGCCTATGCCGCCGGCGTCGGCCTGCCCCGCTCGTTCACCCTGTCCGACGGCACCAAGGTGGAACTGGATGCGCAGACCAGCCTGATCGCCCGTTTCGACGACCATCGGCGTGAAGTGATCCTGCGTAACGGGCGCGCCCAGTTCCAGGTCGCCCACGACGCCACGCGGCCGTTCCTGGTGGTGGCTGACGGCAACCTGGTCCGCGACATCGGCACGACCTTCCAGGTCAGCCGCGGCGTCGACGGCGTCACCGTGGGCCTGCTCGAAGGTCGCGTCTCGGTCAGCCGCGACGCAGTCGGCCACGCCTGGGTCAGCGACCTCGAGCCTGCCCCGCAGCTGCATATCGACGCCAGCGGCGCGGCCGGCCGGGTGACCCGGCTGGACCTGGACGAGGCACGTGGCTGGACCCGCGGCGAGCTCGCCTTCAGCGAGCAGCGCCTGGACGCACTGTTGCACGCCATGAACCGCTATTCGCTGACCCAACTGCGCCTGGGCGATCCGTCGCTCGCCGCGCTGACGGTCAGCGGCCGCTTCCATGCCGGCGATCAACAGGCGCTGGCCGAAGCACTCGCCCAGGGCTGGAAGCTGCGCGTGGTGCGCACCGGCGCACGCGAACTGACCCTGCTACCCGCGTCCGAGGCACGCTGAGCGGCATGCCGTCGCGCCGGTCCGCGCCATCCGCGCCGTCCGGCCGGGCCATCGCAACCGCGCTGGCCGTCATGCTTGGCCTGGCCTGTACTGCCGCGCGAGGCGAGGTTCCGACCCGGCACTACCGTCTCCCGGCGGGCACGCTCGACCAATCCCTACATGCGCTGGCCCGCGACGGCAACATCCAGCTCCTGTATGCGCCGGAGCTCACTGCCCACCGGCATGCAACAGCGCTGGAAGGCGACTTCACGCCAGCCGGCGCACTGGCCGCACTGTTGCGTGGCAGCGGACTTGAGGTGCAGCAGGTCACCGCCGACACCTTCGTGCTCAGACGCTCGCGGGCCGCCCCTGCACTTGCGCACCCTGCGGAGCGCACACTGCCGGCGGTGCCGCTGCAGAGCGTTCCGGTACCCCTGCTGGCAGTGGAGGTAACCGGTACCCACCTGCGTCGCACCGAGGTGGAAACGGCTTCCCCGCTGACCGTGATCACACGGCGCCAGATCGAGCGCAGCGGTTATCAGACCCTGTTCGAGCTGCTGCGCGCCCAGCCGGGCGTGCGGGTCAACAATGCCCCGGTGGCGATGACGGACAACGCCCTGTACCAGACCAATGGACTGTCGGGCGCCACCGGCGCAGCGGCGGTGGACCTGCACGGACTGGGCGCCACCGCCACGCTGTTCCTGGTGGACGGCCAGCGGATGGCCGGCTATGGCCTTGCCCAGGGGGAATTCGCCCTGGTCAACGATCTGGAGAGCATCCCGCTTTCGCTGGTCGAGCGGATCGAGGTGTTGCGCGACGGCGCCTCGGCGATCTACGGCTCCGATGCCATGGCCGGGGTGGTCAACATCATCCTTCGCAAGCACTTCGAGGGAGTGGCGGTGGATGGCAACAGCGGCATCTCATCCCGTGGCGATGCCGCACAGCACCGCGGCACGATCAGTGCCGGAACGGCATTCGGCCAGGGTGGCCACGCGATCCTGAGCGCCGACTACCTCGATCGCTCGCCGCTGCTCGGCGCGGACCGCTCCTGGGCGCGGCACTCCGGCGAGGACAGCAACGGCTACTACTACTTCGACGGCGGGCAGATCGGCTACGACAGCAAGGGCGGCGGTTGCACCCAGACCTCGCTGGACGGTCCCTGTGTCAACACCTCCGGTCCGGTCACTTCGCTGCAGACCAGACTCGACAGCCGCTCGCTGCTGGTCCACGTCGACCACCCGCTCGGCCCGCTGCGCGCCTATGCCGACCTGCGCTGGAACATGGTACGCCAGCACCAGCAGACCGGCCCGGCTACCGAGCAACTGGAGATCTACGACCCGGCGACGCCGCAGGACACGCGGGTAATCAACTACGCGTTCGCCGACGTCGGGCCGATCCGCGACTTCACCCAGTCCCGCAATACCCAGCTCAGCTTCGGATTGCATGGCACACCGGGCGACTGGGAGTGGGACCTGCGCCTGGACAGTCAGCACAATACCGGGACCGATCGCGTTCACGGCCTGCTGCGCTCCAGCGTGCTCGACCAGGCACTCGCCAATGGCAGCTACCTCCCCGGCGGCCACAACGACCCGGCCCTGCTGGCAGCGCTTGCTCCACCGCTGATGCGCACCGGTCACACCAGCCAGAGCGGCTTCAGCCTGCGCACCGACGGTCCGCTGGTCGAGTGGCGGCAGGGCAGCGTCGGTCTCGCCGCGGGAGTCGAGGGCTACCGCGAAAAGATGCAGGACCAGCCCGACCCCCTGCTGATCTCCAACGACATATTCCAGTTCCAGCCTCCCTACCAGCGGCGCGGCGACCGCTGGATCTCGGCCGCGTATGTCGAACTCGAATCGCCTTTGGCCCACGGACTCACCGCCAGTCTGGCCGGACGCGCCGACCACAGCGGTGGATTCGGCTGGGCGTTTTCGCCGAAGCTCGGACTGAAGTGGGACGTAACGGAGAGCGTGAGCCTGCGCGGTACCGTGGCGAACGGTTACCGCGCACCGACGCTGCCGGAACTGGATCGGCCGCAGGCACTGCTGCCCACCGGCGTGCGGGTGGAAGTTCCCGATTCCCTGCTGCCATGCGCGAATCCCACGCCAACCCAGCCAGGCTATGCGCTGTGCACCCTGCGCCTGGACAGCGTCAGCAACCCCAACCTCAAGCCGGAACGCTCGCGCAGCCTCACGTTTGGCGTGGTCTGGGCACCGTCGCCAGTACTTGGCATCGCGCTGGACGTCTACCAGGTGAACCGTCGCAACGAGATCCGTGCCCTGCCGGTGTCCTACGCACTGGACCATCCAGACGCCTACCCGGAGCTGTTTCGCCGCAACGACCAGGGTGTGCTCTACGCTTTCGACCAGCAACTGGTGAACCTGGGCAAGACCATGGTGCGTTCGTTCGACCTGGACGCGCGGTACCGGCTGGACACGGCGCGCTACGGCAGCGTGAGCCTCAGCCTGGGCGTGGATTGGCTGTCCAGGCTGCGCCGGCAGATCGAGCCCGGTGCTCCGGCACAGTCCTATGCCGGCTATGCGGACCAGCCCAGGGCCACCGCGCTGGCCGGCATCGAATGGACGCTGAGCGACTGGGTCGCGACCGCCAACCTGCGCTACACCGGCCACTACGCCTTCCAGTCCAGCGCGGGCAGCCTGCCGGCCTGTCCCGACACCTTGCGCCAGGCCGGCCACTGCAGGACCCCGGCGTTCACCCTGCTCGATCTCAATCTCGAGTACGGTGGCATCGCGCACTGGCGTTTCGGGCTGGACGTCCACAACGCGCTGGACCACCGGCCGGTCTATTACGGCCGGCCGTCCCTCGCCTACAGCCCTTCATTCGACGACGTGGTCGGCCGATATTTCCTGGTGAGCTTCCACTACCAGCGCTGATCGCAGCGCCCCATGGTTGCAAATGCACCTGTTGACGCCGCCACGAAACCGCCCGTAGTGTCCTGATCATGTCGATCGACAACGCCCCTGCCAGCCTTCGCCCCGCTCGCCTCCCCGGCGTGGTGCCCTGCGCTGGCGCGCGCTGCGTCGACACCTTTTCCATCGCCACGATTACCACCACCACGACCATTACTACCCGGTCGGGGTGGGTATCCGTGCGCGACTAGCTTCATCACACGCAACGGCCCCGCCCTCGACGAGGCGGGCCGGCATTCCCACCGACACGCCAGCGAGCACGGGCCTCATCCGGAGGCTTACCGTGAGTACCTGTGCACCCAACCTGCTCGAGCACCCCAAACCGTTGCCGTCGGTGCTCGCGCCGACGGCTGGCTTGCCCCGTTGCCGTGAACTTGCCGTCGGCGTGATCGGCCCGGGCCGCGTCGGCAGCGCCCTGCTCGACCAGCTGCGTGCGGCACAGCCCCGGCTCGAGCGCGAGGGTCGCGTGCGGTTGCGCCTGTGTGGCGTGGTCGCCAGCAAGCGCATGTGGCTGGACTGCGATGACGCCGAATTGAACAGCCGCCACGGTGGCGCGCAGGTCTGGCGACCCAACGACCTCGATGCCTTCGCTGCCCACGTGCGCGGCGTCGAACCACGCGACGCATTGCTGATCGACTGCAGCGCCAGCGATGCGGTGGTCTCCCATTACCCGGCCTGGCTGGCCGCCGGCCTGCACGTGGTCACCCCGAACAAGCTCGCCGGCAGCGGCGCGCTGGAGCGCTGGCAGGCGATACGCGCCGCCAGCGCCGCCAGCGGCGCGCGCTTCCGCTACGAGGCAACGGTCTGCGCCGGCCTGCCGGTGGTGCAGACGTTGCGTGACTTGCTCGATACCGGTGACGAACTGGTCGCCGCCGAAGGCATGTTCTCCGGCACGCTGGCCTGGCTGTGCAATCGCCACGATGGTTCGCGACCCTTTTCCGCGCTGGTGCGCGAAGCGCACTCGCTGGGCTACACCGAGCCGGATCCGCGCGACGACCTATCCGGCATGGACGTGGCACGCAAGCTGGTGATCCTGGCACGCGAGGCGGGCTGGGCGCTGTCGCTGGAAGACGTGGCGGTGGAGAGCCTGGTGCCGGCAGCGCTGGATCCGCTGTCCCGCGATGCATTTATGGAACGGCTGGAGGAACTGGATGCGCCGATGGCCGCCAAGCTGGCCGAGGCATGTGCACAGGGCGGCGTACTGCGCCACGTCGCCCATCTCGACGCCTCGGGCCGTGCCAGCGTGAAGCTGGCGGTGCTGCCGGCCGCGCATGCCTTCGCCCACTCCCGCCTCACCGACAACGTGGTGCAGTTCACCACCCGCCGCTACTGCGATAATCCGCTGCTGGTGCAGGGCCCGGGTGCCGGTCCCGAGGTCACTGCTGCCGGCATCTTCGCCGACCTGCTGCGCATCGCCGAGTCGCTGGAGGTGCGCGCATGAACGCCCAATTGCGAGACCGCATGAGCCACACCCCGCAACGCGCCCTGAGTGCCTACGCCTTCGCCCCCGCCTGCGTGGGCAACGTCGGCGTCGGCTTCGATATCCTCGGCCACTCCAGGGCCGGCGCCGGCGACCGTGCCGAGGTCCGGCGCATCGACGAGCCGGTGGTGCGCATCGCAGCGATCGAGGGGCTGGTCACCGAGTTGCCGCTGGACCCACAGCGCAATACCGCCGGTATGGCCTTGCTTTCCCTGCGGCGCGCACTGAGCCTGCACCACGGCTTCGAGCTGACCCTGCACAAGGGCATCGCGCTGGGCTCGGGCATGGCCGGCTCGGCAGCCTCCTGCGTGGCCGCGCTGATCGCCGCGAACGCGCTGCTGGAGCGCCCGCTGCCGCCGGAGTCGCTGTACGAGTTCGCGCTCGACGGCGAGGCCGTGGCCAGCGGCAGCCGCCATGGCGACAACATCGGCCCGATGCTGCTCGGCGGCCTGGTGCTGGCCACCCACGACCGGCTGGTGCGCATCCCGGTGCCGCCCGGTTGGCACTGCGCGCTGGTCCACCCGCATTTCGTGCTGGAAACGCGCAAGGCGCGCGCGGCGCTGGCCGGCGACTACCCGCTGGGAAGCTTCGTGCAGCAGAGCGCCAACCTCTCTCTGGTGCTGGCCGGCTACTACCGCGGCGAGGCGGCGCTGGTGCGCGAAGGTCTGAAGGACGTGCTGGTCGAACCGCGCCGCGCACCGCTGGTGCCCAACTTCGCGCGGGTGAAGCAGGCCGCGATGGATCACCGCGCGATGGGTGCCAGCATCTCCGGCGCCGGCCCCAGCGTGTTCGGCTGGTACGAACACCGCGCCGATGCGGAAAAGGCGGCCGCCGCCATGCGCAACGCCTTCGCCGAGGCGGGGCTGGGCAGCGACATCTTCGTCGCCCCGGTCGATGGCCCGGCGGCCAGCGTGCTCGATGCCGGGGATGCCGGATGAGTCGGGAATTTCCTGTAGGAGCGCACCCTGTGCGCGAAAGCCGTTTGCCGATGACGCGCATGGCGCCAGACGCGGTCGCGCACAGGGGGCGCTCCCACAGCCACGAGGCGGGGCATTGATGGGCACCTTGCGCTACATCAGCACCCGCGGCGGCAGTCCGGCGGCAACTTTAAGCGAAGCCATCGCCGCCGGCCTCGCCCCGGATGGCGGCCTCTACGTGCCCGAGACGATGCCGCACCTCGACGCGGCCGGCTTCGATCCGCACGGCTCCCTGGCCGATACCGCCGCCACCCTGCTCGCACCGTTCTTCGCCGGCGACCCGCTGGCCGACGCGCTGCCGTCGATCTGCGCCGAGGCGCTGGATTTCCCCGTGCCGCATCGCGCACTGCCCGCCCATGGCGCCCACATGCTGGAGCTGTTCCACGGCCCCACCGCCGCGTTCAAGGACATCGGCGCCCGCTTCCTCGCCGCCTGCCTGGCGCGGCTGCCACGCAATGACGCGCGCCCGCTGACCATCCTGGTGGCCACCTCCGGCGACACCGGGGCGGCGGTCGGTGCCGCCTTCCATGGCCGCCCCGGCGTGCGGGTGGTGATCCTGTATCCCGACGGCAAGGTATCGCCGCGGCAGGCGCACCAGCTGGGTTGCTTCGGTGACAACGTAACCGCGTTGCGCGTGGCCGGCCGCTTCGACGACTGCCAGCGCATGGTCAAGGCCGCGCTCAACGACGCCGCGCTGCAGGCCGCGGTACCGCTGTCTTCCGCCAACAGCATCAGCCTCGGCCGCCTGTTGCCACAGATGAGCTACTACGCCCACGCCGCGCTGGCCTGGTGGCGGGAGCGCGGGCAGCCGCTCGACCTGATCGTGCCGACCGGCAACCTGGGCAACGCACTGGCTGCGCTGTGGGTGCACGAACTCGGCCTGCCGGTCGGCCGGGTACATCTGGCCTGCAACGCCAACGCCACGCTGCCGGAATTCCTTGGCGGCACCGACTACCGTCCGCGCGAGGCCGTGGCAACGATCGCCAACGCGATGGACGTGGGTGCGCCGAGCAACGTCGAACGGCTGCGCTGGACCTTCGACGACGCCACCCTGCGCCGCGAGCTGCCGGCCACCAGCGTCGACGATGCAGCGATCCGCGCCACCCTCGCCCGCCACGCACGCGAGCACGGCGAGGTGTTCTGCCCGCATACCGCCACGGCCGTGCACGTGCTCGACACGCTGCGGGCGGCAGGCGATCGCGATGACTGGACGGTGGTCGCCACCGCCCACCCGGCCAAGTTCGAGAGCGTGGTGGAGCCGCTGGTGGGCCATCCGGTCGAGGTGCCGCCTGCGCTGGCGGCGATGCTGGCCCGCCCGGCGGAGGCCGAGGCGATCGCCGCCGAGGACGACGCCCTGAAGAGCTGGCTGCGGGCCCGGCCATCCTGACCCATACCCTTCCGGATGGTGCTACGGCGGTGCGTCATTACCCGGCGCAGCGCCATGGACACCCCCACCGAAGCCGCGCCGTGGGGTTCATCGTGCGGAAATGCGAAACGCTTCAAACCACCCCTCCGGCCTTGTACCGCAAGGCTTGAAGGTGTTTTTCATTCGGCCATCTGGACGTCCGAACGAGATTTTTCGCTTGGATTCACATGAAACTGTTGACGCGGCCTTTTCCGCTGCCCTAAGGTCGGTTGCATGTCGCAGCGCAACAGCCACCACAGCCTCGCCCTGAGCCGTCGCCCAACGACGGTCGGCGACCCGCTGCTGGCCGGCGGCGCCCTCCTTCTTATTGGCCTTGTACTCGTACTCCTCATTACCAGCGGAGGTGCGGGCTAGCGGCTGTGTCCAGGTAACCAAGCAATACACCTGAGACTCCCCAAGACCCCGCACCGACACCGGAGCGGGGTTTTTTTTCGCCTGCGTTCCGCCCCTTCCGGAGATTCCCGATGAACCGCGACAACGACGTAGCCGTAGCCACCCAGAACGACGCCGACCGCGTGCGCATCTTCGACACCACCCTGCGTGACGGCGAGCAGGCGCCGGGTTTCTCGATGGACCGGCGCGCCAAGCTGCGCATGGCACAGGCGCTGGAGGCGCTTGGCGTGGACATCCTGGAAGCCGGCTTCCCGCAGGCCTCGCCGGACGACTTCGCCGCCGTCGCCGAAATCGCCCGCACGCTGAAGACCACCACCGTGTGTGGCCTGGCACGCTGCCAGAGTGGCGACATCGACACCACCGGCCGGGCGCTGGAAAAGGCACAGCGCTCACGTATCCACGTGTTCCTGTCCACCAGCCCGCTGCATCGCGAACACAAGCTGCGCATGAGCAAGGCGCAGGTGCTCGATGCCACCGTTGCCGCCGTCGAGCGCGCACGTCAGCTCTGCCATGAAGTCGAGTTCTCCGCCGAAGACGCCCTTCGCACCGAGCCCGACTTCCTGGCCGAGGTGTTCAGTGCCGCCATCGCTGCCGGCGCCAGCACCCTCAACGCGCCGGACACCGTGGGCTACACCACGCCGGCAGAGATCGCCGAGCTGTTCGGCTACCTGCGCCAGCACGTACAGGGTGCCGACAAGGTGATCTTCTCCAGCCATTGCCACGACGACCTCGGCATGGCGGTGGCCAACTCGATGGCCGCGATCGGTGCCGGCGCGCGCCAGGTGGAATGCACCATCAACGGCATCGGCGAACGCGCCGGCAATGCCGCGATGGAAGAGATCGTGATGGCGCTGAAGGTGCGCAAGCCGTACTTCGGCGTAGACACGCGCATCGACACCCGCAAGCTCTACCCGACCTCACGCCTGCTGGCCCAGCTGACCGGCCAGCCGGTGCCGCGCAACAAGGCGATCGTCGGCGAGAACGCCTTCGCGCACGAGTCGGGCATCCACCAGCACGGCATGCTCAAGCACCGCGGCACCTACGAGATCATGCGCCCGCAGGACGTCGGCATCGGCGAGACCCGGCTGGTGCTGGGCAAGCACTCCGGCCGCGCCGCGCTGCGCCAGCGGCTGGAGTCGCTGGGCCACGCGCCCGACGAGGCGGCGATGGACTCGATCTTCGCCCGCTTCAAGACCCTGGCCGACAAGAAGCGCGAGGTGCACGACGAGGACCTGGAAGCGATCGCGCTGGGCCAGGACCCGGAAGCCACCGGCCCCTGGAACATCGTCCAGCTCAACAGCACCACCCACCTGGGCAGCGCCTCGGCCTCGGTGAAGCTGGCCCACGACGACGGCCACGAGGTCAGCGAGGCGGCGATCGGCGACGGCCCGGTCGACGCGGTGCTGCGCGCGATCGAGCGCGCCACCGGCCACGCCGTGGAACTGACCGATTTCAGCGTGCGCGCGGTCAGCGAGGGCGGCGACGCCCAGGGCCAGGCGCAGCTCACCGCCCGCCATGCCGACCGCGCCTGGCGCGGCCACGGCATCAGCACCGACATCGTCGAGGCCACCGCGCTCGCCGCACTGGCCATCGTCAACCGCATCGAGCGCCAGCAGCCCGCCACCGAGCCGGCCGCCGTCGCCCACCTGTGATCCCGCCCATGCCGCACCACGCCACCGCACGGAGCTTCCAATGAGCACGCCCTTCCTCTGGCACAACGGCCGCATCAGGCCCTGGGCCGACGCCAACGTTCATGTCACCACCCACGCGCTGCACTACGGCTCGTCGGTGTTCGAGGGCGAGCGCGTCTACGCCACGCCGCGGGGCCCGGCCTATTTCCGCCTGGCCGACCACACCCGCCGGCTGTTCGAGTCCGCCCGCGTGTACGACATCGAGATCGGCTACAGCGAGGAAGAGATCAACGCCGCCTGCCTGGAGGTGATCCGAGCCAACCGCATGCGTTCGGCCTATGTGCGGCCGATCGTGTTCCGCGGCGCCGGCGGACTCGGCGTACTGCCGAAGGACGGCTCGCCGGTGGACGTGGCGATCATGGCGATGGAATGGGGCGCCTACCTGGGCGATGCCCGCGAGAAGGGCGCCAACGTCTGCGTGTCTTCCTGGCATCGTCCGGCGCCGAACACCCTGCCGAGCTGGGCCAAGGCCGGCGGCAATTACCTGTCCAGCCAGCTGATCGCCGCCGAGGCGCGGCGCGGCGGCTACGACGAAGGCATCGCGCTGGGCCACACCGGCCTGCTCAGCGAAGGTGCCGGCGAAAACCTGTTCCTGGTCAAGAAGGGCAAGCTGCTCACCCCGCCGTCCAGCGCCGGCATCCTCGCCGGCATCACCCGCGACTCGGTGATCACCCTGGCCGAAGACCTGGGCCTCACCGTGGAAGAACGCGACCTGCCG
>JABLTH010035372.1_pt1 | contig 19864 bp, 15 predicted proteins | sample 7875711 | NCBI WGS metagenome assembly JABLTH01 (sample SAMN14941262, study PRJNA633318) | bioreactor metagenome | isolation source: bioreactor | place: China | collected 2019-03-05 | reverse complement strand
CTTGCCCTGATCAAAAAGGCGGGGGCGTCCTGCCCCCGCCCGCTGCGCGGCCTGATCGTCCAGCCCTCACCGCCGCGAAGGGGCCCGAACGTCAAAAGCCAAGAGCAACAGCCAGGCCGAGCGTTGCGGCGTTCGCCGCTTGCTCTGGCGAAGGAGTTTGTTCGTTTGGCTGCTCGCCTCAGTACGTCACTTCTCCTTCTCCCCGCCGGAGAGAAGGCGGGATGAGGGGCGGGTGCTCGTGGGAGCGCGTCTATGAAGACGCGCTTCGGCCAGAACGCAACAACGAATAATCAATCCTTGTACCGCTTGATCATCCCACTCACCGGCGTCGGCGCCGGCGAATTGCCGAACATGCTGTGCAGGGCCTTCTTGGCCATGGAGCGTTTGTCGAACAGTTCGTCGCTCTGCGCGATGGTCGCGTCCAGGTGCCCGGGGCGCAGGCCGCTGTAGTTTGTCCGCAAGGCGAGCCCGTGCTCCTGGCGCAGCGCGTTCTCGCTGGGATTGAAGGCGCCGCGCGGCGTGCGGCTGAGGCCCACTGTCTCGAACTCCTCCTGGTGATGGCCGGCCTGCTGCACCACATTCATCAGGTGCTGCCCCAGGCGTACGTTGTCCTGGGGATCCACCATCGCGCCCTGCGAGCGCGGGTCGTTGAACAACGGATGGTTGGCCTGGTTGAGCTGCGGTACGCCCACCGCCTTGCCATGCGCCAGGCGGTGGGCATGCACCATCTCATGGCCCAGGCCGATGAAGCGATTGGCTTTCGCCTCGTTGGGATCGATGCGCACCTCGCTGCCCCAGCCGCGCCCTTCCCGCCCATCGAACCGGTAGCCTTCCGCCATGCCCTGCCCGATGTGAGGCGAGTTCATGTTCGAGGTGTCGCCGGCTTTCAGCGATCGGATGTACACCTTGGCCTGATCGCCGGCATGCGCCCGGTTCTGCGCGGAGCGCGTGTCGATCTCGCTCATCATCTGGCGACCGACGGGCTGGCTCATCAGCGTGTGCATCGAGCTTCGCGCGTCGCGCGCCAGATCCATGAACGCGCCGACGTCCTGCCCCGCCGCGCGCTTGGCTTGCACGTTGTTCAACTCGCCATGCACGCGCACTTCTTCCACCGGCTTGAGCTTCTGCTTCTGCGCCCTGAGCAGCTCGGGCGTGAAGCCGGCCTGCGGCGAACGCGCGACCCGCGCCACCACCGGCGCCCAGCGCTGCGAGATGTTCGTGCGCTTGCCGCTCTCATTGGCCTTGGCGAGCCGGTCGGTGATGTGATCGACGAAGCGCTGCTCGCGCTTGGCGAGCGTGGGCGCTACGCCTCTGCTGTTCGCCTCGGCGAATTTGTTGGCGATGCGTGTCCTCAGGCTTTCTTTGGGCATGTCCTTCTCCTCTCCTGGAAACGTGCCGCGTAGCGAACGAGGGCTGCGCCGGCATCGTGAGTTCCGAAAGGTGCCGGCTTACCGTCGCCGCACCGCTCAAACAGGATTGAACGTGAACTTGTGATAGGTCCTGGTGTTGTTGGTGTGGTTCTTGATGCTCACCATGTACGTGCGGCCGGTGGGCCGGCCCGCCTGGCTGAAGGTCTCGCGGATCACCAGGCCGCCGCGCGTCCGCAGCGGATTGGTATCGCCGGGCGCGGTGACGGCTTTCATCAGCCGGTCGATGCGGTTCTCGATCTTCTTGTGCCCGCTCCTGTTGATGCCGCTCAGTTCATTGGAAAGATTCTGCGGAATGCTGGGGCTGCCGAAGATATCCGGCGAAAGGTGCGACTTATTGCGGTTCGGCGGCGCATAGCCCGGATTGAGTACGTTGATGTAGGCAAGCGCCGCGCGCGCTGCACCTGGGCGGCGGCGGCGCAGCTTGGCCGACACCCAAGCCTTTTTGATTCCCCCGCCCTGAGCCGCAAGGTAGTTGCGCTGCCGATGACCGAAACGGGCCTGACCGCGATCCAACCCGGCCCTGTCCTTGAACGCTTGGTAATCCCCCTGGTTCGACTGGCTGTAATAGACGCGCCCCACGTTCGCGCCACCGTGCTTGACGTTCGCCCAGGTCCAATCTGGGTTGCGTGCGGGCATGAGCGGTCTCCTTCAGGTCGGCTTGGAAATCCAATTACGATGCATACGCGCGTTGTCGGCGCGGACGGCTCGCATCAATGTCCTCGACTGTTCGGTGGCGGTGCCACCGGGAGCATGCGCGCGTCGCTGAGCGAACGCTGCCGCTTTCCCGGTTTCGTCTTGGTCGCCATCTGGTGCAGCGATTTCGTTGTCAGGTCGCGCGTATCCGACTCCGCCGAGATATTGACCGGCGGCGGGACCTTCTTGTTGTGCAGATCTTTCCGGAAGGCTTCCATCGCCACTAAGGGCTGGTTGCCGTTCGCCTTCAAATAGCTACGGATTACCGGAGGCACCATGCCCTTGAGGCGCTTGTCGCCGCGCATCACCGAGCCAACCTCCCACTTCTTGCGCTCGCGCTCTTCCTGCACGTGGGCGACCAGGCTCTTGAAGTGCTTCTTCTTGCGCAGGTCCTTGTTGCCGGTCAGCGCCGAATAGCGCGGCGTCTGCAAGGCTTTCACGTGCGGCCTGGCCAGTTTGAGGCGGGTCGACGGATCCGACATGTACTTGATCGTGGCGAGCGTGCCCATCACCAGGGTGTCGTGCAGAGGATCGGGCGAGTTGGCATCCTGCCGGGTTCGATCCACCGCCTGCTCACGCCGGCCGTCACGTCCGCTCCCCGGCGTACCGTTGCCGTGCCCCTCGGTGATGGCAGCCTTGGTGCCGCCGATGGGAGAAGACTTGATCGAAGGCGTATGCCCGGCAATGGGCTGCCATGTGCCCGGCGCTGCGCCGACGGTCGGCGGTGGGTTGTACCAGACCAGATCGGCAGTGCGCGAACGGTTCGCGAATACGTTGCGGGCCTTTCGCTTGCTGATATTGGCCCAGAGCGCGCGGGACTTCAGAAGGCGCGTGGCGATGTGCTCGTCCAATCCGATGCCGACAAAGCTCTGCGTGGCGCCCTGGCGATTGCTCAGCGTCTTGTCGGTCTTGACCCGGATCTTGCCCTTGTATTCGCCGCCTCCGCCCGCCCTTACCCAAGGGACCCATTTGCGGCGTAGATTCTTCATCTCGACCTTGAGCGCAGGCGCCAGGCCACGGCTGGCAAGCCGTCCCAGCTGCTGCCTCATCAACGCGGGCTTGCCCGCCTTCGTGAAGCGGCGTTCATTGCGCGCCAGCATGTGGATGTGGCTGGGCGTCGGCTTGTCCTTGGCGGTATGGGGCATGGGTATCTCGTAAGGTGATCGCTGCCGGGCTGGCCCGGCTGCCGCCGGCGCCGTCCCGGTGGTCTCAGAGCGGCGTGAACGTCAGCTTGTGGTAGCTACGCGTATTGGTGTTGTGGTCCTTCACGCTCACCATGTACGTCCGCCCGGTCGGCCGCCCGCCGGGGCTATAGGTTTCCCTGACGATCAAGCCGCCGCGGTTGCGGTTGTGGTTGGTGTCGCCGGGAACGGTGCCGGCCTTGATGATCCGAGCGATGCGGTTCTCGATGCGTTTGTGCGCGCTGAGGTTGATCCGGCTTTTCTCATTCACCAGGTTGCGCTGGGTGCTGGGTCCGCCGAACCGGTCCGATGCCAGGTGTGCCTTGTGCACATTGGCCGGCGCATAACCCGGATTGACCACGCCGACACCCGCCAGGTTGTCGCGCGCGGCACCCGGCGGTCGCGTGCGCAGCTTCGCCGACACATAGACCTTCTTCACTCCGCCGCCGACGCCCGGGTAATTGCGCTGCCGCTGCCCGAAGCGGTTGACCCTTGCGATGTTGGCCTTGCCCTTGAAGGCCCGGTATCGCGGCTGATCGATCTGCGCGTAATGAATCCGACCGATGGTCGTCCCGTTTTCCTTGATGTCTCGCCGTGTCCAAGCAGGCATATGCCGCCTCCCCCATGTGGTTGGACGTCAAGCGTCCGCTTCGCCCCCAAGCAGCTCGAAAATGTCGATTCGCCCGCCCCCTTTCTGGAACACCTCTCGATACAGCTCCGCCGCGTTCAAGCCGCCCCACGCCACCGCGCGCTGGATCAGGTACGGCACGGGGCTATGCGGTTCCACCTGCATCAGGTAATCGCCGATCTCGGCCAGCATCTGGTAGGCGCGTTCGCGCTCGCCGAGTACCTCGGCCATGCCGCGCGGCGGTGCTTCGCCGCCGCCATCGTCCTCGTCCATTTCGACGCCGGCATCGTCATGCGCCTGGGCCGTGACCGGCAGCAGCGCGACCGGGCCGCGCCGGGTCAGCTCGCCGCGCAGCAGCGCCTCGATCCGTGCGAGCAGGTCGTCCAGCCTACCCAGCGAAGGGGTCTCCGGCCCCATGCGTTCGCGCAGCGCGTGATCGAATGCGGCGAGCGCGGCGCGCCCGTCGCCGAGCACGGCATGGCGTTCGCGCAGCGACGACACGCCCATGCGCGCCAGCAATCCGTGCAGGTCATCCAGCGAGGCCGCTTCCTGTGCTTCGTCCGGAAGATGGCCGTTCACCGCGCGCGGGCGCTCGTGATAGTGCGCCAGTTCCCAGTCGGACCAGCTGGCGGCATGGTCGTCGTCCTCGACCAGCGGTAGCAGCGAGATCGCGTTGAGCAGCTTGTCGTTGATCCAGCGCACGATGTTGGCGCGCGCGTCGTAGCCGTCCTCATCGGCCAACGGATGCAGCGCGTCCCACCATGTCTCGCACAGGCCGCGCAACAACACGAAGCACGGCGCCAGCGCGACGTAGCCGCATTGCTGCAGCTCGGCCTCCAGCAGCCACGCGCCAAGCTGCAAATCCTTGCCGACGGTATCGAGCATGCCGGCCGACAGTTGCGAGACTTTGGGCCAGTTCGCTCGCCGCAGCTCGGTCGCCCAGGCGCCCTGCGGCAGCGTGGTGTCGTCGCTCTGGCGCAGCTGCTGGATCATGCGGAAGCCCATGTTCCGGCGCGCCGGCGCGCCGGCGGGTGCGGGGCCCTCCAGTGGCGCGAGCAGGCGCGCGAGCGAAAGGCCGAGCCGGCGCTCGAAGTAACCGCCGTCGTCGCAGGCCGGCCGCTCTCCGGCCTCCGTGGCGGCGTCCATCGTTCGGGCTTGCGCTTGCTGGTTCATCGCACCACTCCCAAGGGTTTCACCACAACACCGGCGCTTCGCGCGGGAACGCGGGCGCTTCCAGCGGTACCGGGGCCTTGGTGGCCGGGTCGCTGCCGGAAAGTTTCAGGGTCAGATACAGGTCAGCCTGTTCGTTCGCCTTGGCGCCGCCGGCCGTCGCATTGGCGTCCAGCACCGGCACGCGGAAACGCAGCAGGCGTTGGCCCGCGTCGAGCGATCCGGTTTCCGCTGGCGCGCCATGCGTATCCAGCCAGCGCAGCAACGCCCACGCACCGCCGGTTTCGAACACGGCGTGGTAGCCGCTGCTGTGCAGTTCCGGTTGCGTGGCGTCCGGCAACGGCATGTAGCGCGAACGGTCGGCCCATTGCAGGTCCAGCGACAGCGGCGTGCCGACGCTCCAGGCGAAGCTGTCGTCGGCGCCGGGCCACGCCGCGCCCTGCGCGCCGCCCGCGCGCAGCGTCCAGCCGATCAGCTGGTTGCTGATCGGCGAGCGGTCCGGCAAGGCGCGGAAGCCTGCCTTCACCTGGATCGGCAGGCTCTGCGGCTGCGCGGAGAGATTGCCGGCGAAGAACGCTTCCACCGCATCCAACTGCTCGACGAAGGCCTTCATCTTCGCGGCGCGCGCTCCGGCGGTGCCGGTGGTCGAGGCATGTTCCAGCCACGCCTTGAGCTCCGGCTTCTCCTTGGCGTAGTAGACGAAGAAGGCCTTCACCACCGCCGGCGATACCTCGCGCGAATCGGCCGCGCCGAACGGATAGCGTCCCGCCAGCTGGCTGTTGAACAGCATGCCGATACGCGCGTAGTGCAGGTCCGCGCTCGACTGGCCGCGGCCGGAACAGGCGGCGCGGGCCTGCTTTTCCATCTCGGCGCGGCGCGCGGAGAACAGGTCGTTCCCCGCCGGCGGCGCGTTGTAGTCGGCCAGCGTGCTCTCGCAGTTGGCATAGCTGAGGCTGGACAGCTGCTTGAGGAAGAAGTCGTTGAGATGCGCGACCTGGCCGGCCGGGTCGGCGAACTGCACCGCGCGGTTGAGTTCGGAAATCGTGCCGCCCCAGTACACATCGACCTGGGTGTTGAGACGCTGGCTGTTGTTGACGCCTTGCACCTGCTTGAGCAGCGTGACGAACGGCGCCGCATAGCGCGAGAGTACCTGCACGCGTTGCAGCTGGCGGTCCAGATAGCCTTGCAGCACCGGCGTGCTGCCCAGGTCGAACAGCGGTGCCGCATCATCGCCGCCGCCCTGCAGCGGGGGATCGTACAGATGACTGGACGAACCCAGCGTGGAGACATCCAGCAGCATGCTGGAGGCATAGTTCTGCGCGCACTGACCGACTTCGTCGGCGACGCTGCCGAAGCCGAGCTGGCGCATGCGCTGCTGGGCTTGCAGCATGGGATCGAGCGCGGCGGAGAGACTGGAGCTCTCCTCCGCCAGCTCGCGGTCCAGCTGCGAGGTCGCATCCAGGCCCGTGTCCATCGCCTGCACTTGCCCCCGCTGATTGCGCGCCAGGCTGTCCTGCAAGGCCAGGCGCAGCTGGGTGCGCGCGAGGCGCTCGTACAGCGGCTGGTCCGAGGCCGAGCCGACCTGACCGAGCTTCTCGCGGCTGGCGAACTCCTGGTACTCGCGCAGCTGCGCCAGGATCTCGTCGAAGGTGCTCGGCCGCCAGCCGCCCGCGGCGCCATTGCAGCTGTAGGGCAGCGGCGACTTGATCTGCATGAACGCGGTATCGGCCAGGGCGCGCAGCCCGCCGACCTCGCGCCCCAGGCCGGGGCTGATGCCTTCGAGCTGGTGATTGGTCGGATTGACCACGAACAGCGAGCCGTACGGCGCCAGCGTGGCGCTGCGCAGGCTGTCCACGGCCGGCTGGTAGCAGCTGTCCAGGTCGAAGTAGCCCAGCGTGTTGCGCAGGCGCGGATCGTAGTGATGGTGCTTGACCAGATCCTCGATGCCGGGCGCGATCTCGCCGCCCATGCGTGTGCAGGGGTTATCTTCCGGCGTGCTCAGCAACCAGCGGTTGTGCACCCAGGTGAGCCAGCTGTTGAAGCCGCGCAGCGTGTCCAGCAGCGGCGGCTTGCCCTCCTGCAATGTGGCCAGCAGCGGTACGCCGGCCGCGGCGCGGCGCAGCAGGTCGCGCTCGGCCTGCGCGGCCATGCTCTCGAACTGGTTGCCCAGGTGCTCGCGCAGGTCGGGGGAAATGGTCGGCACGTCCGCGTAGCTTGCCGCCGACAGTGCGTCCGCCAACGGACTGTCGCGCCCGACCGTGTCCGCCGGCAGCGGGCTGCCGTACAGGTAATCGGCCAAGGCGCCGAAATCCAGCAGCAGCCCGCGCTGCTCGATCATGCCCGGCTGGGCGATGCGCGAGAAACGCTGCAGATTCTCTTCCAGCGCCGACAACTCGTTGAGCTGGTGCTTGAGCTGGCCCACGTAGTTCGCGTAGACCGCATCCGGCGCCGCCTGCGCTTCTGAAATCTGCAGGCTGGCCGCCGACATCGCCTCGATGCGCTGCGACAGCTTGCAGGCCATCGACGGCAGGATCACCTGCTGCAAAGCGTTCTTCGAGACGACGTCGGTGATGCCGCGATGGATGCGCCCGTCCACCCACGACAGCGGAATCGCGGCGTAACGCGTGTCCTCACTCAAGGTGGTGATCTGCGCCACCAGCTTATAGACATGTTCCTGGTCCAGGCAGCCGCGCTGCGCCAGCGTCTTGCTGTTGAGCGAGATGTTCAGCAGCGTGTCGCGCAAGCCCTGGGCGTGGCGATTCACCTGCGTGGCGCTCCACGGCAGCGCGATCGCCAACGCCAGCGAGATCCCGACCAGACCCAGCTGCAGCCGCCGGATCAGCCGGTTGCGCGCCAGCAGGCCTTTCTGCGTGCGCTGCGCCAGGCGCTGCTCGGCCAGCGCCTTGTCGCGGATCAGGCCTTCGACGAAGGAGACATCAGTGCGCGGCCCCGCCACGTCGGGCAGGTCGGCCGCGCCGACCACGCCGACGAAGTACAGACCGCGGCAGAACGAGCGCGTCTCGTACACGTTGGTCTTGAACAGCGTGCCGAGGAAGTCCAGCGCCGGTCCTTGCAGGCTGCGCATGTGCTGCGGAAACAGGAAGAAGCCGTCGACATCGTCGATGTGGTCCTTGCCGGTGGCCGTCGCCAGCACCAGGTTGCGCTGGCTGTCGATCACCTTGTTGAAGGCCTTGGGCACCCATTCCGCCGGCAGGCCGTTGTCGTCGAGCGTGGGGCTGGACCAGCCGACGATCTGGCTGCGCAGGCGCGGATCCTGCGCCTTCCAGAAGCTGTCGAAGCCGGGGATGGTGTCGCAATGGCTGAACACCACATACACCGGCAAGGCGTAGGCGAAGGCTTCCTGCAGCTCGTGGATACGCGCGTAGGCGTAGCGGCCCAGCGCCGCGCGCTGCTCCGGCGTCGCCGCGCACAGCCGCTCGGCCGATACCACCCAGATGATGCCGTCCAGCGCGCGGTCCGGCCGCAGGCTGTCGATGTCGGCCAGCATCTCGCTCCAGCGCGCGTCGGTGGCGTCGGTCGCCGACGGCTCGCCGAGCACGCTGTCCGGATCGATCAGGATGCCTTTCTCCAGGAAATGCCACTGGCTGTTCGGCACCGCCGCGTTGAGGTAGGCCTCTTGCTTGGACTCGCGCAGGCGCGAGGCGCGCTGCAGGCTCTCCGGCACCGACGCCGCCAGGCTGCTCTTGCCGTCGCCCGGAAAACCCATCAGCAACAGCCAGGAACTCTTGTAGCGCCAGTCGCGCCGCGCCCACAGGTAGCGCAGGGCACGCTCGACCACCGCGTAGCGGCGCCGCACCGCATCGCGGAAACGCACCCACAGCCCCTGCCCTTCGCGGTTCTTCGCTGGCCGCACCGCGATCGCCTTCGAGCGCGCGCGCCACATCAGCCAGGCGATCAGCACGAAGGCCACCGCCGCGAGCAGGGCAAGCACCAGGAACAGCGGGCTCAGGCCAGCGGTGCTGGCCGGCGGCGGCGCTGGCGCGGCGGATAAGGTCATACCGCCCCGCCGATCGCGTCCAGCAGCGACCAAGTCAGCAGCAACCACACCAGCGAAGACAGCACCAGGTAACCCACCGCGCCATACGCCACCGCGCGCAGCCAGGGCGCCAGCGCAATGCGCGTGTTGTCGCGGTCCGACACCACGGTGTAGTCGTAGGCCTGCGGGAAGGCGTGTGCTTCCACTGCGCCGAACTTGCGCCCGCTGGCCAGCGGATACAGGCGCGCACGGTATTCGCGCAGCTTCTGGCGTCCCTCCGGACCACGGTACATGCCCTGGAAGCCGAGCTGCATCGCCAGCAGCAGCACCGAGGCCAGGTCGGCGTCCAAGGCCGTGCGCTCGCCGGCGCCCATCAGGTCTTCGACCAGGGTGAAGAAACGGCGGCCGGCGACGCGCGTGCGCTCGACGGTGTATTCGAGCAGGTGCTCCGGCCAGTGTTCCGCGCCCGGCCAGTGCAGCTCGAGGATGAAGATCTCATCGGCCAGCGCCACCATCGCGTAGCGCGCACGCCGGTAGGCCTCCAGCTCCGCGCCGGTGGCCGCCGCCTGCACGTCGCGCGACTGCCGGTCCAGCACGGTCAGCAGGCGGTGCGCGATGCGTTCGGCCATCTCGTGCGGCGCCAGCTCCGCGTGCGGATTGTCCGGCTGCAGCAGCTTCCCCAGCCCGCCTTTGAGGATGGCGAGCTTGATCTGCGCCACTTCCTCGTAGAACGAGGCGAAGCGCGCCAGCAGGAAGCTGGGAGCGGCGTCGTTCGCGCTCATGGACGCGGCGGCGCTCCTTCGCGTGGCAGGTACAGGGTGATCGCCGCCGGCACGTTCTCGTCCGGCTCACCGAGGATCACAAAGGTATGGCCGTCGTTGATCAACGGCCGCGACGCGCCGTCCTCGCCCTCGATGGTGGCGTTGGCCACCTCGTAGACATAGGCGCCGGCCCGCAGATTGAGCGCGGCGACCTGGGCGGGCGTGGCCTCCTTCACCGTGGCGCCCGGATAACGGCGGCGCACCAGCAGGTAGATCAGCTCCTCGCTGGCCATGCGCGCGCTGCCCAGCCATTGCGACAGCGTGGCGGCGTTCTGGCCCGCGCGCGGTATCAGCTCGATCAACAGCTTGCCGGTGTCGATGCCGCGCGGCAGCTGGATGCGGAAGCCCGAGGCGCCGACGCGCTGGAACTCCAGCACGCGATAGTTGGCATTGAGGCGGCCCAGCTGGTCGCGCACATAGGCGATCGCGCGCATGAAGCCCGGCAGGCAATCGCCGTGATCGTAGGCCCCGAGCACCGGCGGCGGCGGCGCGCCGGGCGTGGCGGCGACGAAGCCCACCAGCTGCGACAGCGCCAGGTAGAGATCGGCCGGATGCGTGTTGCCGGCCTGCAACAGCACGTCGAAGGCCGGCAGCGCCATCACCAGGTGGCGGGCCGCCTGCACCTGCGCGCTGGTCTCGGCGTCCTGGCGCGATTGCCCGCGCTCGTCCAGGCGCAGGCCGAGCAGCTCACGGTATTTCTGCCACAGCAGTTCCGACAGCGAGGCCAGCGCGCGCTGCAAGGCGGCGTCGCCCTGGAACGAAGAGGCATCGATGCGCAGCATCGGCGGATGGAACGGCGCCAGGTGCACGCCGCGCGAGTCGCCGTACAGCTCCAGCAGCGGCACCGAGCAATAGCTCTTGGCGATGCTGTCGCCGCAGGCCAGGCTCACTTTCGGCCGCATGCGGTCCACCACCATCTCGTCCTTGCCGGTGTTCTCGTCCGCTTCCAGCTCGCCGCGCTCGATGGTGTAGCGCTGCATGTCGCCGATATCGCTCGCGGCGCCCTTGCCGCGCACCGGCACGCGCAGGTGCACGCGCAGGAGCTTCTGCTGGTTCCAGTCGTTGCCGCTCAGGTCCAGCGCGAGCATCGCCGGCGCGAAGTGGCCCGGGTAATCGATCACCAGGCCGTCGGTCATCACGCAGCGCAGGCGCTGGAAGACCACCCGGCCCTTGGCCAGCTCGGTGGTATCCAGCGCCATGTCCAGCACGCCCCAGCTGTTGGAATCGAGCATCAGCAGGCGCCGGTGCAGCAGGCTGTTCCAGTAGATGTCGTTCTGCTGGAAGTGATGCGGCGACAGCAGCATGCCCTCCGACCAGGAGACCGGCTCGGGCAAGGGATCGAAGGCGTCGACGGCGGCATTCATGGCGCTTTCCCGGATGAAGTCATGGCTGTTCGGTCACGGCGACCTGGGTGGACTGGAGCCACACCACGGCGCGCTTGAAACGGGTGAGGTCCGCGCGCGCCTGGCCGTCCTTGGCCAAGTAGTCGGCGTAGGCGTAGACGGCGACCGCCTTGCCCGCGCGCTTGGGCAGCGGCACCGGGTCGATCACCAGTGCCGGCGGGATCTCCAGATGGACCACATCGATCTTCTGGGCCATGCCGCTTTGCAAGGCGATCTTCTGGGCGAACCAGTCCGGGCCGGTCTTGGGCAGCATCTCCGCGCTGGCCGCGTCGTACAGGAACACCAGGTCCAGCTGCGCCGCGGAATTGAGGTTGGCGCCGGGCGGCGCCGCCACGCGCACGCTGGAGAGCGTGGTGGTGGGCGTGCGGCCGAGCAGCTTGTCCACCGTGCCGCAGCCGGCGAGGCCGGCCAGCAGCAGCGCGAAAACGGCGGCGCGGGCGAGACGGCGGCGCATCAGCTCAGCACCATCACGGTGACCTGCGACGGCGTCAGCGACACGCCCACCATGTTCGGCAGCAGCCCGTTCTGCCCGACCAGGCCGAAGGTGTGCGTGCAGGGAATGCAGCCCATGAACACCTTGAGGCTGCCCAGCAGCGAGCGGAACGGCCCCATGAACAGGTGCGACACCACCCCGCCCTCGGCGCCCGGCTGGTCGCCGTTGCTGATGGCACCGACCGTGACGAGGTTTTCCGCGAGGCCGCCGCCGATGATCACCTCGAACTGCGCCGGGATGTCGGCGAACGACAGCGCGAAGTTCGGGAACGGCATCGGCGTGGGCACGCCCAGCACCGGCACGAAGCACACGTCCGGAAAGGCCAGGTTGAGCACGCCGAGGTTGGTGTTGACGAACATGGCTCAGCCCAGGCTGATGCGCTCGGCATCGATCTTGGCGTCCTGCCGTGCGGTGATCATGGCCTGCTCGCCGTGCAGCCGGAGGAACTGCCGCGCATCGACCAGGAACTGTTCGACCTGGCCGACGTAGGTCCGCGCGGTCTGCACCAGCGACTCGGCCGCGCTGGCGAACACCTGCCGCGCGTTGAGCGACAGCGCGCCCTGCACCGAGGTCACCTCCACGTCGCCGGCGGCGCGCAACGCGATGCTCCGGGTGGCGGCGATGTCCACCTCCGCCTGGCGGATCGACACCGCCTCGGCGCCGGGCACCGCCAGCGTCGCGCGGCCACCGTCGACCCGCGCCAGCACGTGCAGCACGAAGCATTCGCCGCTGGCCGTGGCGACCAGCAGCACGCGATCGCCCGGCTCGGGCGTGACCAGGCAGGACACCGCCTGGCGAGCCGAGCGGCCATCGTCGAGGCGCCAGCTATCGCGGCCATTGGATGCGCGGATGACGGCTTCGAACCACGCCGGCGCGGCGGGAAGGGATTTGGCTTGGCGGGCGGCGAACATCAGGCTGTCTCCAGGGCAAGGGCGCGGGCCTCGGCGGCGAGGCGCTGCGGCGAGGTGCCGCGTACGCGGTGGGTATGCGCGCCGTGCAGGTCGGCATCGACGAAACGGGTGTGGTGGAAGCTGGCGTGGTCCAGCCGCGCCTTGGCGAAGCGGACGCGCTCGCCGCTGGCATGATCGAAGCGCGCATACGCGAGGACCGCCTCGCGCGCATCGACATAGGTGAGCCGCGCGTGGTCCCACACGGTGCCGGTCGCGCGCGCGCCGGCCAGCGAGACCTTGTTCAGCACCGCCGACTGGAACAGCGCGCCGTCGCAGGCGAGGCCGGCCGCGTCCACGTCATGCCACTGCGATTCCAGCAGCAACGCGTTGTCCAGGCGCGCCTCGCGCAGGCTCGTGCGCGCGAACGTGGCTTTGCGCAGATTGGCTTCGCGCAGGTCCGCGCCGTCCAAGCATGCGCCGGTGAAATCGGCGCCTTCGAGCAGGCAGCGTTGCAGCACCAGGCCGCGCAGATCCATGCCGTCGAAGCGCGCGCCCTGCAGCACGGCCGCCTGCGCGACCAGGCCGGCGACCTGCATGCTGCGCGCATCGATACCCGGGATCACGGCCTGGTCCAGCGTGGCCTGCGCCAGCACCAGGCCGGCCAGCTCGCACTGGGTGGCGACCGTGCGGTGCAGGGTTGCGCCCGCGAAGCTCGCGCCGCCGAGACCGGATTGAGTGAACGCAGACAGCGCGAGGTGGGCGCGCCGCCATTGCGATGCCGCCAGCTCGCACCGGGCGAATGCCACCTGCTGGAACGCCGCGCCTTCCCAGCGCGAGCCTTCGAGGCGGCAGTGGGTGATGCTGCAGCCGTCGAGCGTGGCACCGCTCGCATCGGCCTCGCGCAGGTCGCAATTGACGAAGTTCACGTGGGTCAGGCGCGCGCCGCGCAACAGTGCGCCGCGCCAGGTGCTCTGGTTGACGACGAGGTTGGCGATGGTGCGTCCACTGCCGTCCAGCGCGCCCAGGTCCACGCCGTTCACCGGCCGGCCGAGGCGCTGCAGGTGGGCGATGTCGTCCCAGCCGATCATGGCAGCCTCCGGCCGGGCTCCAGCCGCACGCCGTCGAGGCGTGCCTGGTCGAAGCGCGCCTCGGCGCATTCGGCCTGCACGAAGTTGGCTTCGCGCAGGTCGGCCTGGCGGAAATCCGCCCGGCGGCACATGGCCTGGTAGAAATCCGCCGCTTCCGCGTGGCAGCCGGTCAGTTCGCCGCCCATGAACAGCGAGCGGTAGAACAGCGTGCGTTCCAGCACGGCACGCGGCAGGCGCGCGCCGCTGAAGTCGCATTCGCGGAATTGCCCTTCGGCCAGGTTGGCATCGGCGAGGTTGGCGCCGCGCCAGCTGCTGTGGTCCGCGCGCACGCGCTGCAAGTCGGCGCGCGACCAGTCCGCGCCGCCGCCGCCCTGCACGCGGCTGAGGTCCGCGCCCGTCCAGTGGCTGTCGGTCAGGCGGCACTCCATCAGCACGCTGCGCACCAGCGCCGCTTCGCGCCAGTCGCTGCCGGCGAGACTGGAGCCGAGCAGCACGGTGCGCTGCAAGGACGCATGCGCCCAGCGGCTGCCGTCCGCCTTGGCGTGCAGCAGCACGCAGTCGGCCAGCATCGCGTGTTCGAGGTTGGCGCCTTCGAGCACGATGTTCGGCGCGATCCAGCGCTCGAAGCGCGCGCCGGCGAGGTCGGCGCCCCGCCAATCCGCATCGCCGGCCTGCGCGCCGGCAAAGCTGGCGCCGCGGAACACGGTGTCGTGCGCCCGCGTGCCGCCCAGGTTGGCGCCGTCGAAACGGGCCGAGGTGCAGTCGGCCGCGTCCAGCGTGGCGCCGGTGAGCGCCACTTCGCTCAAGTCCGCACCGTCGAGCCGCGCGCCGCGCAGATCCGAGGCTTCCAGCAACGCGCCGCGCAGATCCGCGCCGGAGAGCATCGCGCCGCGCAAGTCCGCGCCGGCGAGGTCGCAGCCATGCAGCGACGCGCCTTCGCGCAGCCGCAGCAGGATCCATTGCCCGATCGCGGCGGCGACGTCCGGCTGCAGCGGTAGCCCCGGCACGCTGGACTCGGGCGCGGCCAGCCGCCCCTTGCGGTGCAGCTCCTGGATCTGCGTCACGGCGACCGGCGGTATGCCGGCCATGGCGCCGAAATCGTTCAATGCGCCCATCGCACCGGCGTGACCGGCGGCGCGCGCCAGCGCTTCTTCGGTGGTGGTGGCGGCAGCGGGCGATGCGGGAGGCAGTTCGGCGAGCTGGCCGGCGGCTTCGTCGCGCAGGGCCTGCGCCTGCTCGCGCGCCTCGCGCGCCGCGCGGTCGGCGGCGTCCAGCAATTCGCCCAGGTCGAAATCGCCGCGGCGCACCGCAGCCTCCGACGGCACCGGTATCGATATCGCCATCGGCGCGGGTGGCGCGTCGGGCGCGGGCAGGCCGCCCGCTTCTTCGAATTCCGCGGCGAGGCCAGCCTGGCGCGCCGCGCGCTCGGTGCGGCGGCGGGCTTCCTCCTCCTGGGTTTCGGCATGCCAGGCGGCGCGCAGCGCAGCATCCGGTTCCGGGGTGAGCTGGGCTTCGTTGAAGACGTGGCGCGCGGCCGTTTCGCGGTTGAGCCGCAGCGCGAGCACCTGGCCGTAGTGCGACAGCGGCCGCGGCGCGTCGGCGGCGTGCTCGTACGCCACCATCAGCGCCTCGACGTCGAGCGCGAGGCTGTCCTCCACATCGATCTCCCCGCGATGGATCGCGATGCCCAACTCCACGTCGGGGAAGAACCACACGGTGTCGAACGCCAGCACGATCTCTTCCGCCGCATCCGCCGGATGGCCGGCCCGGTGCGCGAAGGCGCGCGGGCGGAACTCCGGCAGGAAGCCCTCGATCACCGGCTGCTGCGGATGCATGCCTTCCAGCCGGTACGGCTCGCCGCCGGCGACGAAACCATCGATGCGCTGGTCCAGCGGCGCGGCGTTGAAGAACTCCGCATGCGTGTCGTCGGCCAGGCCCGGATACGACTCGCTGCGCCAGCGCTTGCCGTAGCGGCCGATCCACTGCCGCCGCGGCGTCCAGCTCACGTCGAGCTGGCCGAAACCGGCGGGCGCGAGACGGCGGCGCGGACTGCGCACCGGCCGGCGCGGATCCTCCACGTTGGGCATGTCGCCCTGATTGCGGCCGAAGAAAGCCGCGAGCGGGTTGCGCGCATAGCCGCGTCCTTCCGGATTGGCCGGATGGCCCGCGCCGCCGTAGGCGCGGGCCCAGGTCAGCGGCATGCGGGTGAAGGGCGACGGCTCGGTGACCTGCAGCCACGGCAGCATGCCGTACATCCATTGGCGGTCGCCGAGCACGCGCAACCGCTTGTCGATGCCGCCGACCTGCAGGCGCACCTCCATCGCGGTGGTCGCCAGCCCATGCGCGGCATACGCGCTGCCGGCCAGCAGCGCTTCGCCGCGCGCCTTCGGCATGAGCTCATCCAGCGGACGCCCGGCCGGCAATGCGGCCATCACCTTGCGCCACTGCAAGTTGTCGCGCAGCAGGCTGTCGGGCCGGCCGCCGAGCGTGAAGAAACTCAGCGTCGCCACCAGCAGCCGGTCCCTGCCCTGCCAGCGATACGGGCGGTGCATCAGGCCGAGGGTCATCGGTTTGACGATCTTCATGCGCGCCTCATACGTAGATGTAGACCACCGGGATCGAAACGCTCAGGCCGACGATGTCCAGCGAGATACGGGCGGCGGCCAGCGTCACCGATGCGCCGACGCCGGTGATGTCAACCGAGGTCGACGAGCCGTGCATGCTGACGCGCGTCTCCTTGCCGGTGACGCTGATGTCGGTGCTTTCGCCGGTGACCGACACGCCCATGCTGCTGCCGGTCACATTGATTCGCGACGTGCTGCCGACCACGCCGATGTCGGTACTCGTGCCCGTAACCGAGACCTGATTCTGCTGCCCGGTGACGTTGATGCCGGAGCTCTTGCCGGTCACGTTGGTCTGGTTGCTTTCGCCGGTGACCGACACCTGGTCGCTGCTGCCGGTCGCCGAGATCTGCTGCGAGATGCCGGTGACCGACGTGCTGTCGCTCTTGCCGGTCACCGAGGTTTCCGTGCGCACGCCGGTCAGCGAGACCTGGCCCGTCAGCCCGGTGAGCGAGGTGTTCGAGCTCTCGCCGGTGATCGACGTTACCGTGGTGCGCCCCATCAACTCGGTCGCCGTGTTCTCGCCAGTCGTGGTGGTGCTTTCCTGCTGGCCGGTGAACGTGGTGCTCTTGGATACGTTGGTCGTGGAAATGCGGGTGGCGGTGCCCAGCACGGTGTCTTCGGCATAGGTATCGCCGGTGACAGTGCTGTAGCTGGTGCTGTTGCCGATGGTGCTCTTGCTCCAGGTGATCGCCGCTTCCTGGGTGCTATAGGTGCTGCCATAGGATTCGGAGCGGCTCAGCAGTCCCGACGAGCCGTTCTCGGATGTCGAATAGCTGTAGCTGGCCCCTTGCGAATAGCTGGTGTCGCGGTACTCGCCGGTCTCGTAGGCGCCATTGACGATGCCCACCGCGCGGTCCAGGTCGTAGGCCGAGTGCAGGCCGAAGCGGATGCTCTGGCCGTCGCCGTAGCTGGTCGAGTAGTTGCTGCCGACATGCGTGTTGGCGGTCCAGCCGGATGGCGTCACCACCAGGCTGCCGTTGGGCGCGATGATCTGCTGGACTTCCGGCAGCTCCGATTCGTCGCTGGCGCGCGTCACCAGCACGGTCACGCCGATCTCCGGCACCGTGTTCATGCTCGCCGAGAGCTTCACCCACACCGGCCCCTGCGGCGATCCCGGCGTAGAGAACTGCACGTATACGCCCTTGGCGAGCAGGTTCGGCGGCGCGGCCTGCGAATCGCGCAGGCGGCTGGTGGCGGGATCGAAATTAGCCGGCTAGTAGTAGCGCCAATCGGTGGGACCGCGCCCGGCCATGTCCACCACCTTGGCCAGGATGCCGCCTTGCTGCGTGTCCTGCACCGAGAACGCGGTGAGCATCGCCGCCGCGTCGGTGGCCTCGAACTGGTTGGTGTAGCCGCCGTCGGCGCTGGCCTTGTGCTGCACCTTGCTCAGCACGAACGCCTTGCCTTCCAGCGACGGCCGCACCGGCGACGGCGACGTGCCCTCAGCCATGTCCCCGCTCATGGTGAACTGGCTGCCGACACGGAAGCCGCTGCAGGTGCTGCTGCCGGAAAGCTGGCGCGCGGACGCGGCCATGCTCGAGGCGGTGGTGCGGATGTATTGGCGCACCGTGCCGCTGCTCATGCCGTACTGGTAGGTGCGGTACTGATTGAACGGCAGCTCGCCCGGATCGGCCGGCGTGAAGGCATCGAAGGTCTGGAAGGTCGGCACCGGATCCTCGTCCGGCGCATTCTCCTGATGCACGAAGCGGCCGCTTACGCCGGTGCTGGTCAGCGATTGCTGGTAGCTGTACTGGAACACCACGTCGTCCATCTGGAGCCCGAGCTCGTCAATGGCGGTGTGGGTGTAGCGCAGCGGACGGCCGAAGGCCTGCGGATACGCCGGGCGGTTGGCGAACACCACGGTGTGGCCGTTACCGGTGTGGCGGAAGTAGTAGTAGATCTGCGCCTTGGACATCATCCGGCGCAGGAACTCGAAGTCGCTCTCGCCCGCCTGCAGCCAGTCCTGCACGCGCGCCACGGCGATGTTGTCCTCGCCGGACACCGCATCGAGCGAGAAGTCCACGTAGTGCTGGCGCATCAGGTCCGCGATCACGTCGCGCACGCTCTTCTGCGCGTGCACTACGTAGCGGTTGGTGAGCGCCAGCCGCCACAGCGCCGGCTTCATGCCGATGCGGTACACGCCCGGTTCGTCCATCGCGAACGAGCTGACCATGCCGTTGTACAGCGTCATCGCCGGTGCCGAACCGGTGCGCAGCGCCTGCACGAAACGCGCCGCGGCGTCGGGCGGGCCGTCCTGGGCGGGGCGGTTGATGCCCACGGTGACGGGACGGCCGATCAACGCGTCGAAGGTCAGCGGACGGCCGGCACGCGGGTCGGTATTGCCGCGCAACTGCAACTGGAATTCGAACGGTTCGGAGACCGCCTCCTGCCCCTCGAACGACAGCAGCCTGAACGTCTCGTCGCCGAGCCACTGGTTGCCCGGCATCGAGACCGCGCAATGCAGGTACAGCAGCGGCGAATCGGCCTGCCCGGCATGCCCGATCGGCTGGATCGCCGTGCGCCCGGCGGTATCGGTCGGCAACGCACTCATGCAGCCTCCACCGAATCGTCGGCACGGATGGTGAAGCGGACTTCGCGCGCCTGCGGGGGCTGGCCGCGCAACCATGCGGTCTGGCCCAGGCGCAGGCCGTGGCCGCTGCCGAAGCCGGCGAGCCGGCGCGGACGGCCCAGCCATGCGGGCGGAACATCCGCGTCCGCCACGGCGATCGCGACCACGGCGTCGACGTGGCGGTCGAACAGGTAGTGCACCATCGCCGCCAGGCCGCGATAGCCGTCGCCGAAGCGCGTGTCGTGCACGCCGTCCTCCAGCTTCGCGCAGTCCTGCAGCAGCAGGCACAGGCGCGCATAGGGCACCGGCCCGATATGCAAGGCGACGGCGGCATGGTTCACCCAGACGCGGCGTCCCAGCGGCGCGCCGTCGCGCAGGCGGCGCGAACCCAGCAGGGTGCGGTCGCGCGCCTCGATGTCGCGCCACGCGCCCACCAGCGCTTCCACCCGCACAGCGGCTTGCAGGTACACGCCCAAGACGATCTGCGCCTGCGCGGCGCTCTTGCGGCCGTTGGCGACCAGGCCCGCGATCGCGAGCAGGGCGCGGCGCGGCAACGGCACGCGGTGGGCGAGGATGGCCGCGCCCTCCCCTTCGAACGGCGTCAGCCCCATCAGCGCGCCGACGGCTTCGGCCTGCCGCGTGTATTCCGGGCGCGTGGCGTCGAAGGCCGGCACGCTGGCCGCCTTCAACTCGTAGCGCAGCGTGCTGAGGCGGTGATTGAAGATGTCCAGGAACTCCGCCATCGCCGGATCGCGCTCGGCCAGGCGCTGGCGCACCCATTCGGCGAAGCTGTCCGGCAAGGGGCCGAGCACGCCGGACAGCGCGAAGTTCGCCACGAACAATTCGGTGCGCGGATCGCGCACCGCGCGGCGCCGCT
>JABLTH010057257.1_pt1 | contig 19896 bp, 20 predicted proteins | sample 7875711 | NCBI WGS metagenome assembly JABLTH01 (sample SAMN14941262, study PRJNA633318) | bioreactor metagenome | isolation source: bioreactor | place: China | collected 2019-03-05 | reverse complement strand
TTTTTCTCCGAGCCAAACTGACTCGAAAGCTGGTGATGCCCATCGCGCTGCTGGTCCTGCTTTGCCTGTTTTCGATGGACGTTCTCGCTGCGCCACGTCATGGCGAGCTGGTGTCCAGCCTCACCGAGATGTTTTCGAACCAGAAGGCCCCGGTTCTCATCATGGGTGCCGCCAAGCGGACGTTCTGGATGTTGGCGACCATGGGGCTCGTATGGAACATGGGCGTGCTTCTTCTACGTCGCGGCGACTTCGGTGAGCTCTTCTTAGAACTCATCCGTTTCATTATCTTCACGGGGCTGTTCTACTGGCTGTTGACCGAGTCCAGTTCTTCAAACGGTTTCGTTTACAAATTGATCGACTCGTTTGCCCGCATGGGTGAACTGCAGAGCCCAGGCTCCATCGCCAAGCCCGGCGACAACGTCATCCAGCTGGGCTTGCGCATCTTCTACAAAGTCATGGCGGAGTCGCAGAACTGGGGCGAAGCCGACATTCTCATCGCCTCGGGCTTGTCCCTGGCTATCGTGACCGCGCTGACACTCTTGGCCGCCCAGCTCGCCCTCGTGATCATCATGGCCTGGATGCTCGCCTATGCCGGCGTCTTCCTGCTTGGCTTGGGCGGTACGCGATGGACGTCGCCGATCGCCGTTGGCTTCTATAAAAACGTGCTGGCTCTCGGCGCATCGCTGATGCTGCTCGCTCTGTTGATGAAATTTGGCTATGGCTTTCTCAACGAGCAGGCCGAAGTCGTACTGAACGGTGCTTCGGGTGGTGCGGGGCTGGATTACGTCCCCTTGGCCGATATGTTCGTCGTATCACTGCTTCTGGCCGTACTGGGCATGAAAGTACCTGGTCTCATCTACAAGACCGTGACCGGCTCATCGCTGGGATTGCTCGGTGGCACGGCGAGCCTGGCCGGCAGTGCTTTCAGCGCGGGTGGAAGCCATATGTACAGCACGGCCTATACATCGATCTCGCACTATCGGAACGGTGGTGGATCCCATGGTTCGTCCCCGCCTTCGCACGGTAGCGATGGCGGCGGCAGTGGCGGTGCCGCCAGTGCCATCGACGCTATTCGCGGTGCGAACCTCAGTGCATCGATGGAGGACGTGATCTTCACGCCCATGAATCCGAGCACCCATTCGGGCGCGGAACACGTTAGCGGAAGCGTCTTCGCCCAACCGGGCAACAACCAGACGTGGAGCGGCACGCGTGGCCCCACGGCTGCCGCATCGACGACACATAACTCCGGCCAGGCTGCCCTTGATCAAGCGCAGTCGCAGAGCCACCAGGCGAGTCAGTCTCGTGAGGACAAAGCCATCCAAACGGCCCAGGCTGGCAGGGTGAAGACAGGTACTGCCTCGGCGGCATCGACGGTGAGCCAAGTCCAGGGTGCGCAGGCATTGCAAGGCGAGCATCCGTTCCCGGTGCAGCAGATGGGCAAGGTTTCGGAGGCGATGTCTCCGACGCAGGATGCCATGTTCTTCGCGAAACCTTCAGTGCAGCAGGCCGTTTCCTTCACGAGCCAAGCTTCCAGCCAGAGTGGGATGACCGCGCCGGAGCAGGAAAAGGCGCCGTTGGGGCTGACTCACGCAAAGCCGGACATGCTGGCCGGCAACGTCAAGCTGAGCGCGACGCCGCAGCAAGCGACAACGCCTAGCGGTGGTTTTCAACCCGAGGCGTTGAGCGGTCGGCAGCAAGCCAGTCAGCCGGAAATGCGACAAGCGAGCACGCACCATGCGGGCAGCGTCGAATCGCCGAAGCTGAGCCTGTCCAGTGCCGGCCACCCTGCCGGCAGAGAGGCCATGCCGAATCGCGCGGCCTCGTCCAGTGCGTCCTCGGGCCAAGTCTCGCCCCAGGCGCTGGCGGCACCCATGCATAACCCGCTGGCCGCGCCGTCGAGCACGCGGCAGGGGGCGAACATGACCGAACAGGTGGGCGAGCTCACGGCCAAAGTGAAGCGCAACCTGGAGTCCCGCCGGGCGACGGGCGACATCTCGGAGACGTCTCGATCCCTGCCATCGGACCGCAGGCACGCCGCCGTACCCGCCAGCGACGATGAAGTGGCCGCATTTCGCGATCGGCATCTCCCCAATCCCGAAGGCGATTGAGCAAGGAGCGGACGTGCTGCCGGAATTACCTCAACTTCCGCCGGAAAAGCAGGAGATGGTGGTCTGCGCCATCGGCGCGGGCCTGTCCTACGACGTGCCGGTGAACATCGTACTGGCCGTCGCTGAGCAGGAAGCAGGAAAGCCGGGGCAGCGGGTGAAGAACAGCAACGGCACTTACGACGTGGGCGCGATGCAGTTCAACACCGCCTATCTCACCGAACTGAAGCGTTACGGCATTACTGCGGAAGCCGTTTCTCAACCGGGTTGCTACTCGTATCAGCTGGCCGCGTGGCGCCTGCATGGCCATCTCAAGAACGACAAGGGTGATGTATGGACGCGCGCGGCCAACTATCACTCGCGCACGCCTCAGTACAACCTCCGTTATCGAGCGCAACTGATGCGCCGTGCGCACAAGTGGCATCAATGGCTCGAAGGGCAGTTCCTCACGCACGACATCAACTGGGGAAATGCTGGCCTGTCCCGCTCCACGTGCCCCTCTGATAACCCATTCTGCGGCGTCACCCAAACCGTTTTGACTCGCTTGGAGAACCAGAAATGAAGCCCGTATCCACAGCACTTCTCGGTCTGTTCGTTGCTGTCAGCCTTTATGGTGGGCGGGCCGAGGCTACATGCGAGTTTGATGTCCTTTCCGGCACTACCCAAATGGGTGGCACTACTTCACTCATTGATGTCGTGGTAGATGCCAGCCTTCCCAATGGCTCGGTTTTCCGCAAGATCGATGCCGGCTTTGGCAATGGCTCACCCCAATTCAAATGTACCCAGGACCATCTCGTAGACATCCGCTCGTATGTGGTGGTCGGCGGGGTAGAGAGCGGAGATGTGATTCGCGAACTGCTGCTCCAAGATGGCACGCCGACGGGCGTAGGGCTTCGGTTCGCATTCACAGACGCTGACGGGGTCTCTCACCCCGTGCCATCTCCTCGGCCACGGCAGGTGTGGTTACGTGCCTCCACCGACTGGCAGCCGTGGACTAGCGAGACTCATGTCGAGTACATCAAACTGCGTGACGATATTCGATATGGTCAAATCCAGGCCAATGATCGTCTAGCCCAAACGGATTTGGAGACGCAAGGAATCATCAGCAACACAACATTCAATAAGATCCGCCGTATTCGAACGGGCATGTTGAGGCTCGTTTCACCCGCTTGCTCCATCGATGCAGGCGACCTAACGCAAGAGGTCAAACTGGGTCATTACGGCGTGGATGACTTCCGGAATCAGGCCGAATCGCCGTGGGTGCCGTTCTATTTCACGGTAACGTCCTGTGCCAACCCCTTGGAGCGCTTGGCCGATATCACCTTTGGCGGAGGCGGTGACACCGATCCGAACAACAACGCGCTGTTTTCGATGAATCCCGGTGGCCCCGGCGGCCTCGGCATTGCGATCCAGACCGACGACGGCACCAATGCAGCGATGACTCCTGGTGCAACCCGTGCTTTCGCCGATCCTGTGGCTGACAAGCGCTACGCCTTCCGAGCCCTCCTCGAGCGTACCGTCGGCGACGTGACGCCCGGTACCATCAACCGTCAAGTGACGGTGCGCGTCAACTTCCGCTGACCGAGAAAGCGATGTGGCGTAAAGGTGCAGCAGTCGCGCTAGTCTTCGGCAAAGCCAGCTTCGCCTTGTTGATGTTCACGTTCGCCTTGCTGGTGGTCGGCATGGCGACCGGCGCGCGCCTCAATGTCACCGAGAGCCTGCCGCTTGGCCTTTACTGGGCGGTCGACCGGCCTATTGAGCGCGACGCGTATGTGCGCTTCTGCCCGCCTAGTGAAGGTGCATTCGCGGTGGCGGTAGAGCGCGGCTATCTGAGTGACAGCGGCGCGTGCCCTGGCGGCTCGCCGATGATCAAACGCGTCGCAGGCGTCGCCGGCGACAGCGTAGACGCGGCCGAGGCCGGCGTCAGCATCAATGGCCATCGGCTTCCTCTGAGCGCCTTTCATCGGACCGATGGGCTGGGCCGGCCCATGCCCCAGCCTGACCGCGGAGAGAGACGGTTGCACGACTCAGAACTGTGGGTGATGTCCGATACCAACGATCGCTCATTCGACAGTCGATACTTCGGGCCCATCGATCGCGCATGGGTCAGGGAAGTCATCGTTCCCGTGCTGACCTGGGGGCCTGGCGGCACACTTGCCGACGGCATCTAGCATTCATCTAACCAAGCACGCGTGGGATATCTCCGCGCGCGTGTCAGGAGACTCCAATATGCGCAACTATGTCTTGATCGCCGCGCTTGCGGCACTCACCGCTGGCTGTAGCCAGAAAGAGGAAGCAGCCCTTTCTGAAATACCTCCCATGCCGGCGGCACCCTCCTCGGTCGCCTCTCCCGCTTCTTCGACTTCGACGAAGAACGCAGAGAAACCGGTGTCTTCCATTCGCCAGGGCCTGGGGCCGCGACAAGCGTTCGATGCCGGCGTGAACATCATGATGGCCCGCGACGTCTGCAAGCTCCCCGCAGGCGATGTGGCGAAGTTCGCGGCCTACAGCAAATGGCTCGTGGCGGACGACCAGGAGATGAAGAAGGCCTATGTTTTTGGCGCGAAGACCACAGCGGACTTCTATAAAGCTGCGGCCGAGCAGCGCAAACTGGGTGACATCGAAAAGCAGCTTTGCCCCGGTGTGAAGAGCATGCTGGCCACCATCTCGCGCGGTATCAAGACGACGCCACCGCCTGTCGGCCAGGTCCCCATCACCAACTGACACCGCTTTCGCCCCCTTTCCAACGAATAGAGATTCTCCGTACCCGTCGAGCCTTGCTGAAGGACCGTTCTGCCCTGACGGGCGTGGCGCGCTCAGGCCTTTCAAGCGTTCTGCAGGTTCGCGCGTCGAGCTGCGCGAATGCGAATCGGCCGTCATTGGTGGCGGCTTGCTGTCTCTGCTGAAAACTCTCCAACTGTTTCGGGGCTTTCTGATCGCAACCCGAACATGGCTCTCTTGACCATTGCTGGTTGGAAAGGCTCCGATCGCGAGCCGCAAGTCATTCCATCTTCTTATCGCCTCATCCAGGGGCCTTCGCCATCTCGAAGGTCCGCCGTTCACGACGGGCTATTCCCATGAATGTATCCATCCGACATTTGAAGCGTCGGCGCTACCGATGGGCCGCTGCCGGCGCCGGCATGATCCTCATGCCGATCGCCTCTCACGCGGCCAACCACACCGGCTGGCATGCCGTGGTACAGGCGCCGATCGACGCTGATCGCGCCATGGCATCACGGTCCGGTCCCTCGCCCTATGCCGGCGTTTGGCGACAAGGCATCCTAGGATCGATCGACAGCATCGCGACCGGCAACGTCTCCGTGTCGCTGCCGGCCACACAGCAACCGGTTGGAACGTTGAGTAGTTGGCACGGATTCGCTCACGGGGCGCAAGCCGCGCCGGACACGCAAGCGCCGCCGGTCGAGCGCGACGCAGATGCGCGCAGCCGGGTGCGCGCGAACGAGCAGGACCGCTTCGATTCCGTTACCCCTCAGCTGGCGCACTCCCTGGCCACGTCCACTGCACTCATGGCCTACAGCAGCCAATCGGTGGACGGCTTGCACGAGCGACTCGGCGAGATCCGCAACGTGATGCCCACCAAGGACGTCGGGGGCGACGTATTCGTTCGCTACTCAGGCGGACAGCTCAACTACGCCGCCCGCGACAGGTCACGGGACTTCGGGCAACGGGCCGATGCCTTGCAGCTCGGCGGCGCGGTTGCGTTCTGGAACGAAGAAGGTTCGAGCTCACGCCTGGGGCTGGCTGTCGACAGGGGTACTGTACGCATCAGTCCCGAAGCTGCCGGCGCCTCGCACGTGACGTATCGCGCGACGGGTTTCTCGGCGTGGTACACCCGCCAGCAGGACACCGGTGGCTATCTCGATGCCGTGCTGAGCGGCACTCGCTTCAAGGGAGGCGCCGAGGCCGACCCCGTGCTTTCCGGCGACATCAAAGCCGATCAATGGATCGCCTCGGTGGAAGTGGGCCAGCCGATGATGGCCAGCGAAAATGTGTCCGTGGAGCCGCAGGCGCAACTCAAGCATCAGTCACTGAAAATCGCCTCCATCACCGACGCCGACGGCAGTATCGTCCAGGGCGGCCGCAGTCGGCAGACCACCGCTCGGGTCGGGGTGCGCATCGCCAAGGTCGACAACGAGCGCTTCGTGCCTTACGTCCGGGTGGATGTCAGCCGCGTGCTGCGCGGTGGCTCCTCCAAGGTTTCCGTCCGCGCTCCCGGCGACGGCATGGCGAAAACATTCCAAAGCGAACGCCCCGGCGCGTCCTTCGGTGTAAGCGCCGGCATGACCATCAAGGTCAATCGCACCGTCGATTTCTATGCCGACGCCAAGACGCAGGGCCGCATCGGCGGCCATGGCCAGAGCGGATTGTCGGCGAATGCGGGCGTGCGCATCAGCTTTTGACCCATGAGCGCCGCGGCCAACCATGAACTCCACATCCCTGCCCGCTTTCGTGCCCCGCCACATGTCGCCGATCATGTTCATAGGCAAGCCCTCGCAGGCCATCCATGCGCCCATGCTTGCCACAACCCTGCTCATCCTCGCCGTATGCCTCGTCGGAGCCTTCATGTGGCGCATGCCCTGGTGGCTTCCCACGTTGCCGGGCGTGGTCGCATCGATGGTGCTCGGCTTCAGGGCGCTGGCCACGGCGTGCACCGTGGTCGCGATCGACGCGGAGCGGCTGACGCTGCGCGAGGGCGTGCTCACGAAGACCACCTCCAGCGTCGAACTGTTCCGGATGCTCGACGTGACGCTGGTGCAACCTTGGTGGCAGCGGCCTCTCGGTATCGGCAAGCTGCAGATTCACACCAGCGATGCCAGCCATTCCCAGTTGGTGCTCGAAGGCATGCAAAGCGCCGAATGGCTACGCGATACGCTCAATCGAGCGGTCATCGATATCCGCGAGCGCAAGGGCATGCGGGAGATCACGCTGGGAAGCGCCTGAGCGGATATTCTTCCCTCGGCTGCCTTTCCATCGGCCGCACTGAGTTCAAGCCACGTCTTCGAGCGACGCGTTTCGCGCGGCGGCCGCGCCGATGCGCTGGGACAGGGCTAGCAACGCAGTACGCAGCGCCTGCGGCGAGCGCACAGTGAAATCGAAAGGTTGGCGCGCGAGTTGCCGGGCGAACCAGTCCAGCTCATCCACCTGAGCGAACAGCAGCACGCCCTCCTCGACAGGTTCGAACAGGCCCATGGGTCCGCCCATGCGTTCCAACGCGTCCTGCAACGTGGTGTGCAGAACCACTTCCGCCGCATAGGCGCGAGGCAGCGTGGCGATGCTCGAGGTGAGGTGGGCGACGGCGTCGAAGTCCCGCGGTCGAATAAAGCGCGCGTCACCGGCCATGACATCCACGATGCGATCGAGCCGGAATGACCTGAGCCCTCGTCGAAGATGACAGTGGCCAGCCACGTACCAGAAGCCGCCGCTGTGCGCGAGGCCATAGGGATCCAGATCGCGCTCGGTCTCGCTGCCGTCCTTGGCGCGGTAGCGCAACCGTACCCGCTGGCACTGCTGTGCGGCCGCGCTCAACGCAAACAGCGTATGGCCTGCGCTCGCCGCTGCCGTATGCGCCATGTCGAGCATCACGGTATCGGCAACCGCACGCGTGCGTGCCATCAGTCGCTCGGGCCTCACGCGCTCGAGCTTGGCTTGCGCGCTGGCTCCCGCGGCGGAGGCTTCCGTCAGGCCCAGACCGCGCGCGGCGAGCAGCCCGATCGAGAGCGCCAGCGCCTCGTCGTCGGTGAACATCATGGGCGGCAGCTTGTAGCCGGCCACCAGCAGATACGCCCCGTAGCGTCCCCGGTCCGCGGGGATGGGAATGCCCAGCTCTTCGAGCGCGGCGATGTAGCGCCGCACGGTGCGGCCGTCGATGCCCAATCGTTGCGCGATCTCCGCGCCGCTGATGCGGCGGTGGGTCTGCAGCAGTTCCAGCACGGCGAGGGCGCGGGTAGCGGGTCGGTACATGGGGCGCAGCCTAGCGGATAAACAGGGCTAAATCTGTCCTGATTGAGCTCTAGGCTGAAGGCCACCCATCGGAAGCCGCCACCATGATTCCTGCCGTCCAGCTGGGCCTGTTCTCTCTCCTCGTGCTCGGCATCGTGGCCCTGCCCGGGCTGGACATGGCCTACGTGCTCGGCAGCGCGCTGAGCGGTGGACGCCGCGGCGGCATGGCCGCGGTAGCCGGCATCATGGCCGGCGGTGCGTGCCACGTCGTGATGACAGCGCTCGGCATCGGCATCGTGCTGCAATGGTTTCCGGGCCTGTTCCAGGCCATGCTCTGGATCGGCGCCGCCTATGTCGCCTGGATCGGCTACGGCATGTGGCGCAGCGAAGGCGCTGCGCTCCCTGCCGCCGAGGTGGCAAGGCGGTCCCGCTGGACCACCTTTCGCCGCGGCGCGATGACCTGCCTGCTCAACCCGAAGGCCTACCTTTTCATGCTGGCGGTGTTCCCACAGTTCATGCGCCGGGAGAACGGGCCGCTGTGGCCGCAGGCGCTCACGCTCGGCTTGGTCATCGTCGTCACCCAGCTCGCCATCTATGGCGCGCTTGCCTGCGCCGCGGGTGGCGCCCAGGCCTGGCTGGCCGAGCGACCGGCGTATGCGCGCGCGGCTGTGCGCATCGTGGGGGCATTGTTGATCGGCATTGCGCTGCTGACGATGGTGGAGGGCGCTCGCCGCCTCGCGTGAGCGCGCGGTGTCCCGAACTCCGGCAGGCGCCGTTGCTCAGGTGGACGGCAGGGAGTAGTCGAACGTATACGTGTGCCCGCCCTTGGCATCCCGGTGGATCACCAGGGTCCCGCTCAATCCCGTGAGCTCTTCCGTGCCGGAATCGGGCACCACCGTCACCGACATCGCTGGCGCACCGCGCGTCATCGTCGCACTGTGCATCAACACGAAGCTGCCGCGCTTCCCGCCCAGCCTGCCGGTCACCCGCTCCAGCGCGACATAGGCGCCGGATCCCAGCTCCATCGACATCACCGAGAGCATTTCCCCAAGGCTGGCCGCGTCCAGGTCGCCCTGGAAACGCTTGTCGATGGTCTGGCGGCCGAGCGCGGCCGGCTCGATGCCGGGGGCGGGAGACTGTGGCGCGAGCTTCACTTCGAAGGTCCCGCTGGCGTGCATCATGATCTTCTCCGACATCGGTGGGGTGGGGTGCGCGATCATCGCGGCGGTCAGGGCAAAGGTCGCGAAGGTGCCGCGCAAGGCATATCGGGAGAACATAACGCGTCCTATCGTCGCCGCGGTCTCACCGCCGTGGCCGACATTGCAGCACCGGCGCCGCCTACGTGATTGGAAAAACGCGACAACCGTGAACACCAGCCCGCCCCAGCCCCGTGGCGTCCTGCACCCGCGCCTCCCGCAAGGGGCGTTCCGGCATGAGCGCCGCGTCGCCTGCCCCGAGCTCGCGGGATTCGTCGAGCACTACTGGTTCGTCGCCTGGGATCTGCGCGGGCTGCCCCCGCAAACGCAAGAAACTTTGCCGCATCCGAGCGTGCACCTGGTGGTCGAGCCGCCCGCCGCGCGCGTCTATGGCGTGCATCGTGAGCGCTTCGTACGGGTGCTGGAGGGCGAAGGCCGCGTCTTCGGCATCAAGTTTCGGCCTGGCGGCTTCCGGGGATTTCTGCGCGGCGACGTCCACGTTCTGATGGATCGCTCCCTCGACCCCGCGGACGTATTCGGCGAGGCCGAAGCGCACCGGTTCGAAGCCCAGATATTCGCCGCCTCGGACCTCGACGCTATGGCAGCGGCCGCCGATCGCCTGCTGCTGGGGTGTTTGCCGGCCGCCGATCCGCTGGCGGAACGCGTCGGCGACATCGTCGCCCTGGTGGCGCAGGATCGCCGGATCACCTCCGTGGAACACCTCTGCGAGCGCACCGGCTTCGGCACGCGCACGCTGCAGCGCCTGTTCCGCAGCTATGTCGGCGTGAGCCCGAAATGGGTCGTCAAACGCTACCGCCTGCACGAGGTCGTGGCGGTCCTGCAGGCGGGCGGCAGTGCGAACTGGGCGGATCTCGCGCTTTCCCTCGGGTATTTCGACCAGGCGCATTTCATCCGCGATTTCCGTGCCCTGGTCGGACGCACGCCGGCCGAATACGCGCGCGCCGTCGCCGGTCCCCCGATCTCGGGAAATTGATCTCGGTCAATACGGTTCCTTCCATCCCGGCGCCCAATGCGCCCAACGCTGTTCAGGCAAGCCGGCACCGGATCGCCCATGCGATCCACGTGCCGGAAACGGGGGGCCGGCACGGACATGGCGCATCGCGCCATGTCCGTGAATCCGGCCAAGGAGGGGGACATGCGCAGTAGTAGTTTCTTCCGGTTGGGCCTGTTGCTGGGCCTTGTCCTGCTGGGCCTGGCCATCCTGGTCCCCGGTGCGCGGGCGGTGCCCGCCTACGCCCGGCAGACTGGCCAGGCCTGCGTGGCCTGCCACGTCAGCTTTCCCGAACTCACGCCGTACGGCCGCATGTTCAAGCTCAGCGGCTACACCATCGGCACCCGCCAGGATCTACCGGTGGCGCTCATGGCCCAGCTAGGCTGGACCAGCGTGCGCAACAACCGTGACGACCAGGGCCAGAAGATCGTGCCCAAGACCGACCAGCCCGCGTTCTCCGGCGCCAGCGTCTTCATCGCCGGCACGGTCAACGACCACATCGGCGGCTGGATCCAGTGGACCTACAACAATCTGGCCACCACCAGCGCCAACACCACCGTCGGCCACAGCGGCATCGACAACACCGACCTGCGCGTCACCGGCAGTTCCACCGATCCGTCGAACACCGACCTGCGCTGGCTCTACGGCCTGACTGTGCACAACAACCCCACCTTGCAGGACGTGTGGAACAGCACGCCTGCCTTCGGCTTTCCGTTCACGCTGCCGCCCAACGCCATTTCGCAGGCGGCCGGCACCGCCCTGGACGGGCGCCTGGCGCAGCAGGTGGCCGGCGTGGGTGGCTATGTACTGTGGAATCGCACCATCTATGCGGAAGTCACCGGCTACCAGACCGCCGACGGCTTCTTCTCGCCCTTGCGCAAGGGGCAGGACATCCACACGCCCGGCGGCGTCAACCGGCTCAGCGGAATCAACCCCTACTGGCGCGTCGCCTACACCCGTGACTGGAGCGACGATTCGCTGATGGTAGGCACCTACGGCGCGGTGTTCCGCATCTACCCGGATAACACCATGCCGTACACCGGCACCGATCGCTTCACGGACGTGGCTTTCGACGCGCAGTTCCAGCACATCGGCAACCCGCACACCTACACGTTCCAGTTCACCCATATTCACGAGAAGCAGGACTACCGCGCCAGCTTCCCGGCGACGCTCGCCGGCGCGCCGATCGGTGTCGGCCCCACACCGGAGAATGCGCACGACACGCTGATCACCGACAAGTTCAAGGCCACCTATTACTTCGAGCGTAAGTACGGCGCGACCTTGGCGCTGTTCCGCACCCACGGCACCGCCGACGCGGGCCTCTACGCGCAGGGCTCGGTCGACGGCAGCAACAACGGCAAGCCGAACACGGACGGATACATCCTCGAGCTCGACTATCTGCCGGTGCAGAACGTGCGTCTGATGCTGCAGTACTACGGCTATGGCAAGTTCAACGGCAGTCGCTCCAACTACGACGGCTCGGGCCGCCATGCGAGCGACAACAACACCCTCTTCGCCAACATCTGGGTGGTGTACTGACATGCGCACGACATCCGCTCGTCTTGCTTCAGGCGCGGCCGCCGGCATGCTCGCCGCCATCCTCGTCCTCGCCGCGGCATCGCCGGCCCGCGCGCAGACACCTTCCAATGGCGACGACGCGGCGGCCAAGCTGGCCACGCACATCTGCTCCAGTTGCCATGGACCCGGCGGCGACAGTGCATCGCCCGTCTTTCCGAAGCTGGCCGCGCAACAGCAGGCCTACCTCGTCGCGCAGATCGGTAATTTCAAGAACGGCACGCGCGGCGAGCAGGAAGCGCACGACTACATGCTGGGCATGACCACACTGATCGACGACGACACCGCCGCCGCCCTGGCCCGCTACTACGCGCGCCAGCCCGCGCCGCGCGGCCGCGGCGGTGATGCGGCGCTGATTGCCCGGGGCAAGCACCTGTTCGAGCAGGGCGAGGAGGGCAAGGTCGTCGCCTGCGCCAGCTGCCATGGCGCGCACGCCGAAGGCGCGACCATCTTTCCGCGCCTGGCCGGGCAACACGCGGCGTACATCGTGCGCCAGCTGAAAGTGATCCAGGGCAACCTGCGTAACTCGCCGGTGATGCACGGCATCATCACCAACCTCAAGCCGGAAGACATGGAAGCGGTGGCTGCCTACCTGCAGTCGATCTGACCGTCGGCGCGGACGTCCATCCGCGCCGTTCACGCCACCGGATACGGCATGTCCTCGAACACGGTGGCGTGATACCCCTTCGCGCCGACGTCGCCGGCCAACGGGCTGCGAAAGTCGCCTCCCGCAGCGAGAGATGCCAGCACGTGGGCGAAGTGATACTTCGGTTGCCAACCGAGCTGGCGGCGAGCTTGCGCATTGACGTAGACGCGATCGATGCGCGGAAACATGCGCCAGCCGCGCGCCCCGTACAGTGCTTCGAACGAAGGGAAGAGGCGGCGCACCACCGCCGGTGCATCCTGATGAAGCAAGGCCAGGTCCTCCTGCGCGAACGGCGTGGTGGCCGACACGATGTAGCGTCCGAAGCCCAGTGCCGGGGCGCGCTCCGCCGCCAGCAGGTGCGCGGCCGCGACGTCCGCGATATCCGCGCGGCGATACAGCAGCTCGTTCGCCTGCGCATTGGCCGGGTCGTACGCCGCGCGCGTCGCCGCGTCGTCGTCCGCCTCGGGAAAGAAGCGCGACGTGCGCAGGATCAGCACCGGCAGCCCGTGATGCCGGTGGAACAGCTCGCACAACTGTTCCGCGGCGAGCTTGGTGGTGCCGTAGATGTTCTTCGGCGCGGGAGCCACATCCTCGGTGATCCACGCCGCAGGCGCGTTCGGTGCGGGCGTCAGCGCCGCGCCGAACACGCTGGTGGTGCTGGTGAAGACGAAGGCGCCCACGCCCGCGGCTACGGCCTCTTCCAGCAGCGCGAGCGTGCCGCTGACGTTGGTGTCGACGAAGTCCTGCGCCGTATGCGTGGCCAGGTGCGGTTTGTGCAGCGTGGCGGTGTGGATGACGGCGCGCACGCCGCGCATGGCATCGCGTACGAAGCCGCGATCGGCGATATCGCCGACGCGATGGGTCAAAGGCGATGGCTTCCGATCGATGCCCATGGCCTCGCGCGAGGCCGCTTGCAGCTCGCGCATCAGGGCTTCGCCCAGATGGCCGGCGCTGCCGGTCACCAGAAGAGTCATGGCTTCGCTCCCGTCGTGCTGGAAACCGAAGCCTAGCCATCCTGCCGGCACGCGGCCACGCATAAAATATGCGTGGCGCTCAGTCCAGCGCGGTGACCAGCCGCCCCATGCTCCCGTCCGCCAGCGGAATGCGCTCCCACAGCGCGTGGCCGGGTCGAATCGGCAGCACCGCGTTGGTACCGGTGTCGATACGCAAGGCGCCCTGCCGATCTTCGTACCAGCCACGAGCATCCAGCGAAGCCTCGGCCGCGAGGATCTCCGGCGTCGCATACACCAGCATGCAGGTGCCCAGCAGTTCGGCGGCAGGCCGGCGCCAGTCGGCCATGCGCGCGGGCGATACCGCCAGCAGGCGATGTGTGCGGTCGCAGACCATGTGCACCTTGCGAGCGGAACTTTCCACCAGGCGCCTCAGTGCGGCGTCCTGAGACGGATCGGGCCGTGCTTCCAGGAGCCGGTGCACGGCGAGCCGCTGCGCCGCCGACAGGTCGAGGTCGCCACGCTCCCAGCGCGACACCGTCGATTGCGCGACACCTAGCAGTTGCGCCAGATGGCTCTGTTTCATACCGCGCAGCTGGCGCAGGCGCCGCAGCGCGCGTCCCAGGGGTGCCATGGTCGCCTCCGCTTCCGTCACCGAAGAACCGCTAACACGATAGCGCCAGCAGCCGCTCCAGCGTGCCTGGCCGTCGCGCCCGCTCGATCCACCAGCGCAGCGCGGCGCCGTCCTCGCCGGTGCGCCAGGCCACGTAGAAGGTCTCGGCGGGCTTGGGTTCTTCCACTTCCTTCACTATCAGTTCGCCGGCGCGGATCGCGGCGCGCGCATAGGGTTCGGGCAGGAAGCCGAAGCCCAGGCCCGCGCGCTGGTAGTCGTACTTGCTGCGGATATCCGGCACCGTCAGCGCATCCTGGCCGAAGGCCATGCCCACGGTGCGCGAGACCAGCTTGCGCGCGCTGTCGGCGACCGCTACCGCGCGGTGGCGCTGCAGATCGAGCTTGCCCAGCGGCCGATCGATCGCGGCCAGCGGATGCCGCGGCGCTACCGCGAACACGAACGGCATCGAACCCATCGGCTCGGCCACGTAGCCGCCGCCGGACGGCCCCTCTCCCGCCGCGCCGATCAGCAAATCCGCGCGGCGTTCCAGCAAGGCCTCCCAGGTGCCCGACAGCGCCTCCTGGCCGATGCGCAGGCGGGTGCGATCGGCCACCGCATAGAACGCCTCGATGTCCTCGCGCAATGCGATCGGCGCGAACAGCGAGTCGATGCCGATGGCGAACTCCGTCTCCCAGCCCGATGCCACGCGCCGCACGCGGGCCTCCAGGTCCTGCGCGGCGCGCAGCAGATGCCGGCCCTCCTTGAGCAGCTCGCGTCCGGCGGCGGTCAGGTCGGCCCGCGGGCCGGCGCGCTCGAACAGCTGCACGCCCAGTTCCTCCTCCAGCTTGGCCACCGTGTAGGAGATGGTGGAGGGCACTTTGTGCAATTCCTTGCCGGCCGCGGCGAACGAGCCGCGCCGGTCGATGGCGTCCATGATCTGCAGGGCGTCGAGGCTCAGCCGAAGCATTCGAATTTCTCGATGATAGGCCGGCAATCTGCTCGCTTTTCGCCGCCGGCGGAGGCGCCCATACTGTGCTCATCGGAGATCGGTGGCAAGCAAAACAAGCTGATTCTGAGCCGGGCGGCTCATCTCGGCAGACCATCGAATCCATCGCATATGTTTATGGGAGGCACCATGTTGGAAGTCCGCAAGAGCCAGGATCGCGGCCACGCCGAACACGGCTGGCTGTCTTCGCGCCACACCTTTTCCTTCGCCGAGTACTACGACCCGCGCCACATGGGGTTCGGCCCGCTGCGCGTGATCAACGAGGACCGCGTCGCCGGCGGCCAGGGCTTCGGCACGCACGGCCACCGCGACATGGAAATCATCTCCTACGTCCTCGACGGCGCGCTGGAACACAAGGACAGCCTGGGTACCGGTTCAGTGCTGCGCTACGGCGACGTGCAGCGCATGAGCGCGGGCACCGGCGTGCGCCACAGCGAGTTCAATCACGACCCCAAGTACCCGGTGCATTTCCTGCAGATCTGGATCATGCCGGAGCGTCAGGGCGACGAGCCGGGCTACGAAGAGAAGCATTTCGACGAAGCCTCCAAGCGCGGCCAGCTGCGCCTGATCGTCTCGCCCGACGGCCGCGACAGCTCGCTGCGGATGAACCAGGACGCCTACCTGTACGCCTCGATCCTCGCCGCCGGCGACAAGCTCGCCCACCCGCTGGCGCCGGGACGCCTCGGCTATGTGCACGTGGCGCGCGGCAGCGTCACCGTCAACGGCACGGCGCTGAATGCGGGCGATGCGGTGAAGCTCGCGGATGTGGCGGCGGTCGAGCTGGAAGGTACCGGCGACGCGGAAGTGCTGGTGTTCGACCTGCCACGCTGAGTGCGCTCAGCCTGCCCGTGCTTACGCCCTCTCCCCATCGGGGAGAGGGCTACGGTAAGTGACACCTACGGAGCGCAGAAGCGGGCATCTTCAAAAGCACGCCTTGCCTGGCAAAACATCTACCGCAGCCACCCCGCTTCTTACCTGCCCCTCCGGAGCTTCTTCTCCCGTACAGGGGAAGGATGTCCGCAGAAGGTGCGCTTCACCCTTTCAGGCATTGTCCGGCCGCGCTCGATCGCCGATAGTGCCTGTCGAATTTCAACCACCCACGCCGCGTGAACCAGGACGCTCCACCGCTTCGCGTGCTCATCGCCGACGACCACCCGGTCATGCGCGATGGCCTGCGCGCGGCCATCGACAGCGCGCCGGACATGACGGTAGTCGGTGAGGCCATGGACGGCGAGGAGGCGATCGCGGCTTTCCGCACGCATCTTCCGGACGTGGCCCTGCTCGACCTGCAGATGCCGCGCATGGACGGCCTGCAGGCCATCGCCGGGATCCGGCGCGAGTTTCCCGACGCACGCATCGTCATTCTCACCACCTACCCCGGCGACGCACGCGTGAAGCAGGCCCTGGCGCTGGGCGCGATGGCGTATCTGCTCAAGACCTCGACGCGCGACGACATCCTGCAAGCCATTCGCGGCGCCGCCCTGGGCCGCCGCGTGGTCGTGGGCGAGATCGCGCGCGAAGTGGCATCCCACGTCGATGCCGACATGCTCACCGCCAAGGAACTGGCCGTGCTGCGCCTGGTGGCCACTGGCCACGGCAACCGCCGCATCGCGGAAATGCTGTGCGTGTCGGAAGACACGGTGAAGGCGCGCCTGAAGAACATCACCGCCAAGCTCGGCGCCTCCGACCGCACGCATGCGGTGACCATCGCGATCCGGCGCGGCTTCCTCGATTCCTGATCTCAAGCGTCGGTCCTCGGATGACCGCGTTCGCGCGCCGGCATCGGCCGCGCAGGAGCCGCGCATTGTCGCGGCGCACGCGCATCCACCGCCATGCCCGATCGGGTAGGTCGGATATGCCCAAACCGGGCTGTGCCGTGGTCCGGCCGCGGGCGACAGTGTGCCTCCGGCGCGCATGCGATGCGCCGTCGTCCGCATCACCCGTCACCCCGGTCCCGCCGCGCATCCGTCGGCCGGAACGTCCCGTCCTACCGCTCCGCACGAGGAAACCCGCCATGTCCACGCCGAAGAATGCTTCCGACATCAGCCACAGCCGCCGCGCCCTGCTCGGCCAGGCCGCGCTCGCCTCCACCGCCATGATGGCCATGCCCGCGGTCGCCGCGGTCACGCAGGCCTCCAAGGGCTCGGCAGCCGCCACCCATCCGGGCAAGACGCCGGGCTCGCGCTTCGTCACCAAGGACGGCACCGAGATGTTCTACAAGGATTGGGGCACCGGGCAGCCGGTAGTGTTCTCGCATGGCTGGCCGCTGTCGGCCGACGCGTGGGACGGCCAGATGCTGTTCCTCGGCCAGCACGGGTTCCGCGTGATCGCGCACGATCGCCGTAGCCATGGCCGTTCCGCGCAGACCTGGGACGGCAATCACATGGACCAGTACGCCGACGACCTGGCCGAGCTGATCGAGAAGCTGGACCTGCGCGACGTCGTGCTCGTGGGCCACTCCACCGGCGGCGGCGAGATCACTCGCTACGTCGGCCGCCACGGCACCAAGCGCGTGGCCAAGATGGTGCTGATCGGCGCGGTGCCGCCGATCATGCTCAAGACCGCCAGCCATCCGAACGGTCTGCCGATGGAGGTATTCGACGGCATCCGCAAGGGTGTGTTCGACGACCGTTCGCAGTTCTACAAGGACCTGACCATGCCGTTCTTCGGCTACAACCGGCCGGGTGCGAAAGTCTCGCAGGGCGCGCGCGACTCTTTCTGGCTGCAGGGCATGATGGGTGGCATCGCCGGCCAGTACGACTGCATCAAGCAGTTCTCGGAAACCGACTTCACCGAGGACCTGAAGAAGATCGATGTGCCGACGCTCGTCGTGCATGGCGACGATGACCAGATCGTGCCGATCGACGGCGCTGCGCGCCTCACCGCCAAGCTGGTGAAGAACGCCACGCTCAAGGTCTATCCGGGCGCGCCGCACGGCCTGGCCGTCACCCATCAGGACCAGCTCAACAGCGACCTGCTCGCCTTCATCAAGAGCTGACGCCGACAGCGCGGAAGGCTTGCTCGCCCGCATTCGAATGTCTCGATGCTAGGGCGGCAAGCTTTCCGCTTTTTGCGCTGAAGAACCGCGCAGATACTGCTCCCGCCGCGAAGACATCCACCGCCACGGCGCATCGATTCATTCGCACATATCCACGGTCACCTACCCGCCGCCGCGAGGACTTTCCATGTCCATTACCGCCACGCCTACCCCTGGCAAGCTGCTGCTGACGCCGAACGACCACACCCTGGTCATGATCGACTTCCAGTCGCAGATGGCCTTTGCCACGCATTCCATCGACGCGGTCAATCTGCGCAACAACGCCGGTCTGGTGGCCAAAGCCGCCGCCAGCTTCAAGGTGCCGACCATCCTCACCACCGTGGCCGAGAAGAGCTTCTCCGGCCCGATGTTCAGCGAAGTGACCGAACCCTTCCCGGGCCAGGCGCTGCTGGACCGCACGTCCATGAACACCTGGGAAGACGCCGCGGTGATCGCCAAGGTCAACGACATCGGCAGGACCCGCATCGTGCTTGCCGGCCTGTGGACTTCCGTGTGCATCGTCGGCCCCGCGCTGTCGGCGCTGGACCAGGGCTTCGAGGTGTACGTGATCGCCGACGCCTGCGGCGACGTCTCGTCCGAAGCGCACCACCGCGCCATGGACCGCATGGTGCAGGCCGGCGCGCGTCCGATGACCTCGCTGCAATACCTGCTGGAACTGCAGCGCGACTGGGCGCGCGGCGAGACCTACGAAAGCACCACGGGCATCGCCAAGACGAACGGTGGCGCGTACGGCCTGGGCGTGACCTACGCCAAGGCGATGTTCGGCGCGCACGAAGGCTGAGTTCCGCGTCTTCGGCTCGAAGCCCTTTTCTCGCCGCCTGCTGGCGGGAAAGGGGCCCGGCCCACGCCACCCGCTGCCGTCAGGCCAGTCACCCAAGGAGGCTCCGATGAAGCCCTACATCCTCTCCCTCGCCGCCGGCCTACTGGTGGGCATCGTCTACGCCCTGCTCAAGGTGCGTTCGCCCGCGCCGCCGGTCATCGCGCTGGTCGGTCTGCTGGGCATCCTGGTGGGCGAACAGATTCCGCCACTGGTCAAGCAGCTGCGGCATCGCGACGCCGCGCAGACCACCTGGTTGCGCGGACAGGTCAGTCCCCATGTGTTCGGCCAGCTGCCACAGGGAACGCATACCGCCCGCGACACGAACGCCTCGGAGCCGAACGCATGAACGCCGCGATCCAGACGCCCGACCTGATCCTGCACCACGGCCTCATCACGACGCTGGACCGCGCGCGTCCCACCGCCAGCGCGGTGGCGATCGCCGACGGCCATTTCGTCGCCGTCGGTGGCGATGCCGAAGTCATGGCGCTCGCCGGCCCCGCCACCCGCGTGATCGACCTGCATGGCCGACGCGTGCTGCCGGGTCTGATCGACAACCACCTGCACATCAGTCGCGGCGGCCTCAACTACAACATGGAGCTGCGCTGGGACGGCGTGCGTTCGCTGGCCGATGCCATGGCGATGCTCAAGGCGCAGGTGGCGATCACGCCGCCGCCGCAGTGGGTGCGTGTGGTCGGCGGCTTCACCGAACACCAGTTCGCCGAGAAGCGCCTGCCCAGCATCGACGAACTCAACGCCATCGCGCCGGACACCCCGGTATTCCTGCTGCACCTGTACGACCGCGCCCTGCTCAATGCCGCCGCGCTGCGCGCCGTGGGCTATACGCGCGACACGCCGGAACCGCCGGGCGGCCAGATCGTGCGCGACAGCGACGGTAATCCCACCGGCCTGCTGCTGGCCAAGCCGAACGCGTCGATCCTCTACGCCACGCTGGGC
>JABLTH010073210.1_pt1 | contig 19906 bp, 17 predicted proteins | sample 7875711 | NCBI WGS metagenome assembly JABLTH01 (sample SAMN14941262, study PRJNA633318) | bioreactor metagenome | isolation source: bioreactor | place: China | collected 2019-03-05 | reverse complement strand
TACGACATCATCCTGATGTAGGCAGGCGCACCCAGGCAGGCGCCGCCGCACCAGAGGGTCAGGCTAGAGGTCACACCCGAGGGCCTCGCCGAACCTCCTTGTCGCAAAACCGTCATACAGGCACCGCACGCCTGTACCGCGGCCGTTTTCCACGACAAGGAATCCATGCTGGTCCTCGATGAACTCGCCGTCCCCGGCAATGCTCCGCTGCTGCTCTGGCTCGCCAGCCAGGCCGGGCACTTCGACCCGATCCTGCTGCGCGCCAGCTCGGCACTGTTCGACCCGCGCCTGTTCCCGCTGCACGCCGCCGCCTGCGCCTGGCTGCGCAGCCGCCAGCACAGGCCAGCCGCCCTGTCCGCGGCGGCTGGCGGCTGGCGCGACCTGCTCTATTGCCTGTTCTGTTTCACCTTGGCAATCGGCCTGGTCGGCGCCGCCAAGGTCCTGGTGCAGGCGCCGCGGCCGGCACTGCTGCTCGCCGAAGTGGTGCCGCAGCTGGCAGCCGGCGATCCCTACAGCTTCCCCAGCGGCCACGCGGCCGCAGCCGCCGCTCTGGCCTGCCTGCTGTGGGCGCGCGCGGGGTCGGTGGCACGCGCCGTGCTGGTCTTGCTGCTGGCCTGGGTGATGGCGACGCGTTGCATCGCCGGACTGCACTTCCCGCTCGACGTGGCGACGGGCGCCGCGCTGTCATGCGTTGCTTGCGCCGCGGCGGCGCGGCTGCGCGACCGGTTCGTGCCGCGCCATGTCCGCGGGTCCGTGCTTCCGCCGACGCGCTGAACGGCAGCCGTCCGCGCCGTCCGGCATCGACGGGCCGGCGGTGTGTGGCGAACCACCTGCGTACACGATTCCGCCCTCGTCTTTCCCTCGCCATTGGCTATAAATAAGAATGCAGGCGAGGCTCGCCAACCGCGGCGGACCGTGGCAGCGCCTGGAAGGAGCCAGCATGCGGATCGCACCGATCATGTCCGGCAGCGTGGCCGGACTGCTGGCGACTTGCCTTCTCACCGCCTGCGAGACACCTCTGCTGCCCACCCCTCCAGCCGTCGTCGGCGCACCGCGCGTCTCCTCCGGCCCGGGCCTGCCACAGGTCGCACCGACGCCGATCCCGCAGCGCGATATCGAGCTGGCCGGCGAATGCAGGCGTACCGAGGAAGACGGTTTCCATGAGGAAGCCCAGATGCGCGTCGCCCACAATGCGGTCGAGGTCCTGATCTGGAACGTGCAGGCGGGGCGCCATGGCACCTGCCATTTCGACCTGAGGGAATTCCACCAGGTGCGCCAGACCCCGCACGTGGAACTCCAGGCGGTCGACGGCAGCGCCTGCAAGCTGATGGTCTGGCAGGATCCACGCCGCATCACACTGGCCTTCGCGCAGTGCGAAAGCCACTGCACACCGGGCGCCTACGAGCATGCCTGGCCGGTGCTGTTCGATCCCGAGAGCGGCAGCTGCGCCCAGATCCGCTGAGACGACTGAAGCGACTGGCGCGACTGGCGCGGCCTGCGCGCGGATACGTTCCTTACTTCGCTTTGGGCACCCGCCCCATCAGGAAGAACTCGTCGTTGGGACGCATGCCGATGGTGTTGGCCATGCGGTTGGAGAGCCCGAAGAAGGCCGTGATGGCCGCGATGTCCCAGCCATCCTCGTCGCTGAAGCCATGGGCGCGCAGGGCGGCAAAATCCTCTTCGCCCACCTCGGCCGATGCCTGGCTGACCTTGAGGGCGAAGTCGAGCATGGCGCGCTGGCGCGGCGTGATGTCGGCCTTGCGGTAGTTGACCGCGACCTGGTCGGCGAGCAACGGCTGCTTCTCGTAGATGCGCAGGATGGCGCCGTGGGCCACCACGCAGTACAGGCACTGGTTGGCGCCCGACGTGGCAACCACGATCATCTCTCGCTCGCCCTTGCTCAGGCCACCCTCCTTGAGCATCAACGCATCGTGGTAGGCGAAGAAGGCGCGGAATTCATCCGGCCGGTGCGCCAGCGCGAGGAAGACATTGGGCACGAAGCCGGCTTTCTCCTGCACTTCCAGGATGCGCGCGCGGATGTCCTCGGGCAGATCCGGCAAGGCGGGAACGGGAAAGCGGCTGATGGCGGCTTGCGGTGCGTGAGTCATCGTTGTCTCCTTGTACGGGGTTCCCCCCGGCCGGCCTCGACGGGCCTGTTGGAATGCCGCCGCGGCCCTGCCGCGCCGGCGCTCGGCGTCCCCGCGCCCGGAGCCCGGCACGATGGCCGGGGCCGCGCCGTCTCACTGCACCGCGAACTGGATGCGGTGCAGGCCGGCGTACAGGCCGTCGGCGGACAGCAGTTCGTCGTGGGTGCCTTGTTCCGCCACCCGGCCCTGCTCCAGCACGACGATGCGGTCGGCGTTCTCGATGGTGGACAGGCGGTGCGCGATCACCAGCGTGGTGCGGCCTTGCATCAGCGATTCGAGCGCGGCCTGGACCTGGCGCTCCGATTCGGAATCGAGTGCCGAAGTGGCCTCGTCCAGGATCAGGATCGGCGCATCCTTGTACAGCGCGCGGGCGATCGCCAGGCGCTGGCGCTGGCCGCCGGACAGCTTCATGCCATTGTCGCCGATATTGGTCTCCAGCCCCTCCGGCAAGCCCTTGACCACGTCGGTCAGGTAGGCCGCCGCCAGCGCCCGCTCCACGCGCGCCATGTCGATCTGCTCGCGCGGATGCACGCCGTAGGCCACGTTGGCGGCCACGGTGTCGTTGAACAGCACCACGTCCTGGCTGACGAAAGCGATCTGGTGGCGCAGATCCTGCAACGAGTAGCCGTCGATGGACTTCCCGTCGAGCAGGATGCGGCCCTCGGTCGGATCGAAGAAGCGCGGCACCAGGTTGACCAGCGTGGTCTTGCCGCTGCCCGACGGCCCCACCAGGGCCACCACCTCGCCGGCGTCGACGCGGAAATCGATGCCCGACAGCGCCGCCTTGCCGGCTTCGCCGTAGCGGAAGCCGATCCGCTCGAAGACCAGGTCGCCGCGCGCGCGTGCCAGCGGCAGGCCGCCTTCGCGGCGCTCGATCGGCTCGTCGATCAGGCGGAAGATCATCTCGGCGGCGGTGATGCCGCGCGTCAGAGGCTGGTTGATATCGGTCAGGTGCTTGAGCGGGGAGATCAGCAGCAGCATCGCCATCACGAAGCCGGTGAAGCCGCCTACCGTGGTCTGGTTGCCCTGCGCCTGCACCATGGCGATGGTGATGATCACCGACAGCGCCAGCGCGGCCAGGAAAGCGGTCACCGGCTGGTTCAGGCCACCCGCCACAGCCATGCGCATCGAATAGGCCTTGAGCCGCTCCGACATGCGGCGGAAGCGGTCCATCTCGTAGGCCTCGCCGCCGTGCAGCTTGACCACCTTGAAGCCGCCCGCCGCCTCTTCCACCACATAGGCCGCGCTGTTGGTGAGCGCCTGGTGATCGCGGTTCAGGCGGCGCAGGCGGCGGTTGATCTTCGACATCAGGTAGCCGATCACCGGCAGGATCACGGCCACGATCAGGGTCAGGCGCCAGTTCGTATAGAACAGGTAGATGAGTAGCGCCAGCACTGTGAGCGAGTCCCGCACCAGGGTGATGAACACATTGGTCAGGATGGACAGCACCTGATTGACCTCGAAGATCACGGCATTGATCAGCGAGGCGGCGGTGTTGCGGTGGAAGAACAGCGCGGGCGCGTGCAGCATGCGGTCGAACATCTGCATGCGCATCTTGAGCAGCACCCGGTTGGAGATCAGGCTCAGCAGGTAGCCCGAGGCGAACTGGGCCACGCCGCGGATCAGCGCCACGCCGGTCAGGATGGCGGGCACGTGCCACAGCCGCCCCGCGTAGTCGCCGCCGAAGCCCTTGTCCAGCAGGTCGTTGACGACCTTGGGGATGATACCCTCGCTGGCGGCGACCACCGCCATGGCCAGGATCGCGATGAGGAAAACGCGGGCTTCGGGACGCAGATAGCCCATCAGCCGCTTGCCGACTTGCACATCCTCCGCGGTGGTCTGTTGGGGCTTTGCTTGTATACTCACCATCACTCTTGATTAGAAGGCCCGTGAAGCCGGCATGCCGGTGGAAGGGCCGGCCACCGCCATCGGCGCCGGCGCAGCAGCATCACACATCTGGCACGCGGAGCCGGTGCCAGATGTGTGATGCTGCTGCCGCATTGGCGCACCTGGGCGGCAGCCATTGTAACCGTAATCCCTCGGATTCCCTCTCACTCTCCCCGATGCCTTCCCTGTCCGTCATAGTCATCACCCGCGACGAGGCGGCGCATATCGGCGACTGCCTGCGCTCGGTGCGGGACCTCGCCGACGAGATCGTCGTGGTGGATTCCGGCAGCCGCGACGACACCGTCCGCATCTGCCGCGAACTCGGCGCTCGTGTGATCGAAACCGACTGGCCGGGCTTCGGCCCGCAGAAGAACCGTGCGCTCGACGCCGCCACCGGCGACTGGGTGTTCAGCATCGACGCCGACGAGCGCGTCACGCCCGAACTGGCCGCCGAACTGCGCGCAGCCATGGCCGACGGCCGCGCCGATGCCTACGCCGTGCCGCGCTTGTCGCAGTTCTGCGGTCACTGGGTCCATCATTCGGGCTGGCGGCCCGACTACATCGTGCGCCTGTTCCGGCGTGGCAGCGCGCGCTTTTCCGACAACCTCGTCCACGAAAGCGTGGAGCCGCGAAGCCCCGTCGCCAGGCTCAAGACCTCGCTGCTGCACTACAGCTATACCTCGCGCGCGCAGGTCGAGGCCAAGAGCCGCCAATATGCCGAGGCCGGCGCTCGCGAACTGCGCCGGCGCGGCAAGCAGGTCGGGCCCCTCTCGCCCGCCCTGCATGGCGCCTGGGCCTTCCTGCGCACGCTGCTGGTCAAGCGCGGCATCCTGGACGGCCGCACCGGCTTCGCCATCGCCCGCATGAATGCCGCCGTCAGCTACGAGAAGTACCGCCGTGCCCGCGCATTAGGAGCCTCGGCCTGAGCCCGTCGCCACCCGCCAGGCCAGCCAGCCGGCAGACCATGCCGCTCCCCCACGCGCCCACAACGATCCCGCACCCTGATTGCCATGTTCTCCATCATCATCCCGACCTGGAACAACCTGCCCTACCTCCGCCTGGTCATCGACAGCCTGCGCCGCCATTCGGCGCATGACCACCAGATCATCGTGCACGTCAACGACGGCTCGGACGGTACGCTGGACTGGGTACGCGAACAAGGCATCGAACACACTGCCTCGCCGGGCAACATCGGCATCTGCCATGCGGTCAACCTGGCAGCCGCCCGCGCCACGCGCGACTACATCGTCTACATGAACGACGACATGTTCTGCTGCCCCGGCTGGGACAGCGCCCTGGTGCGCCATATCGAGCGGATGCCGTCGGACCTGTTCATGTTGTCCGGCACCATGATCGAGCCGGTCGACACCGGCAACCCGTGCGTGGTAGTGCAGGATTTCGGCCGTGACGCCGACCGCTTCGACGCCGCCGGACTGGTCGCCGCCACCACGCGGCTCGCCCGCGCCGACTGGCTCGGCGCCACCTGGCCGCCCACGCTGGTGCATCGCGACTGGTGGTTCAAGGTGGGTGGCTACAGCAGCGAACTGAGCCCGGGCATGAGCAGCGACAACGATTTCTCGATGAAACTCTGGCATGCCGGCTGCCGCGTCTTTCTCGGCGTGGGTGACAGCCTGGTCTACCACTTCCAGCAGAAGAGCACCGGCAAGATCGTCAAGAACGACGGCCGGCGCCAGTTCCTGAACAAATGGGGAATGACGCAGGCCACCTTCGACCGCTTCTATCTGCGGCGCGGGCAGGCAGCCGGGACGACGCTGGCACTCGCGGAGCCGGCTGCCAGCGCAGGCCTGCGGCGTGCGCTGCTGAAATCGCGCGTCAAGCGCGCCTTCAGCTAGCCGCACGGTGGACGCGGCGCGGGCGTTCGCGGGAGGCGCCACGCCACTCCCAGGACCGCCGCCCGGCCGCGCTCATCCCTTTTCGCTGAGACAGCCGACAATCTGTGCGGGCAGGTCGGGCTCCCACGCCCGGAGATCCCCAGTCGGGTGCAGGCGCAGCGCGTAGCGCATGCGCTTGTATCGGCTCACGAACCCTGAATGCGGCACATTGGGCAGTGCCGCCGCGTTGCCGCGTGCGCTTGCGGCGATGTAGTCCTGGTTGAACTCCCCCTGGGACACGCCCCATTTGAGCAGGAATTCGTGCCCGCCCTTGTTCTTACGCACGCGGCGCGTGGTCGAGCAGCCGAAGTGGTAGATCCGGCTGGCGTCGACGGCGCGGTAGATGCGGCAACCCACCAGCCACAGCTTGAGCAGGAAATCGTCGTCGCTGCTCATGCCCGGCCCGAACTCGATGCTGTAGCCGCCGACCAGGTGCCAGAGCCGGCGGCTCACCAGCATGGGCTGCAAGGCGATGCCGTTGCGATCCGGTGCCGCGGGCAGGCTGGCGACATAGCCCAGCAATCCGGCCTCGTCGAAATCCTCGGCGCCCATACCGAAATTCGCCACGGTCACCTTCTCGTTGCCGGTGTCCGTCGGCTCGATCATGCGGGCCGCCAGGTAGGCAAACTGATCACCGATGCCATCCAGCGCTGCCTCGAACGCCAGATCCCAGCCGGGCGTGCAGAACATGTCGTCGTTCATGAACAGGATCGAATCACAGGTCGCCAGGCGCGCGGCATCGTTCAGCGCCAGGCAGACCCCGACATTGCCCTTGCTCCAGGTGTGCGCGATGCCCTGTTCGCGCACCCACGCGAGGGTGCCGTCGGTCCCTTCGTTGACGTGCACGATGATCTGGTGCTCGTGGGCGGAATGGCGCCGGATGCTATCGATGCACAGCTTCAGGTAAGGCAGATTGTTCCAGGTCGGAATCAGGATGCTAAACATGGTTGGTCCGCTTTCGTGTTCTGGTTGTCGTTGCCTTACTGGCACCCTTCGCCGGCTTGCTCCCCGTCATTCGTCGCGATACCGGCCAGCAGCGCAATCATGGCTGCGTAGAACGACGCGGTCATCTTCAGATCGAACATTTCGACGGTCAGGCCGAAGACAAAGAAGCAGATGGCGAACGCCAGCCCCAGCAGGCCCGCGCGGCGTACATGCGGCCGGTTCGATCCGAGACAGCGCCAGAACAGCAGGGCCGGCACCAGGTGAATCGCGAGCAGCGCGATGCCACCGAGCAATCCATAGTTGACCATGTAGGCAAGCAATTGATTGTGCACCTCACCGCGCCCGAACTGAGCGGCCTCGGGCGTCATCAGGCCTGCATCCACGCGCGCTTGCAGGCTCTCGGCAAACCCGCCGGCCCCCAGGCCGAAAACCGGATGCCGCGGGATGGATGCAAATGCCGCCTCATAGATCTGGAAGCGGATGCCGATCGAAGTGTCCTTGTAGCCTTGCCCGTACTGTGCCAGGTCGGACCACACCTGGTGAATGCGGTCCTGCACCGAACCCACGCAAAAATAGAGCGCCGCAGCAATCAGCACCATCGACACCGGCAGCAGGATGCGCCACCAGCGCGTCTTGCTGCCGCCGCGCACACAAAGCACGAGCGCCATCGCAACGGGGATCGCCACCCAGCCGCCTCTCGAACCGGTCAGCAGCGAAGCCACCAGCCCCGCACAGAAGCCTCCGATCTTGAAGAGACGGATGGCGAGCCCATCCTTGCGCCACCAGTGCAATGACAAGACAGAGAGCAAGCCGAGCAACAAGGCGATGTTGCCGAAGTGGATGGGATTCAGGAAGGAACTGCCGACCCGCCCCAGCCCCCAGTCGCGCCCTGCAACCAGGCAGATGACGAGCGACACATAGGCTCCGAGCGCAAAAGACAGATCGGACCAGCACAGGGCCCGCGCAGGCTGCCTGCGCACCAGCAGGAACAGGGGAATGGCCGCGACGAAACGGGACGGCGAATCCATCGCGCTCAGCAGCAGCTTTCCGTGCCAGAGTTCGCTCAACAGCACGGAAGCAAGGGGAAGGCACATGGCCACGCAGATAGCACGTCCGCCGCGGACCGCGTCAGCCTGCCGCTCCTGGCGCTGCAATGCCAGCACCAGCAGCGAGATCAGCGAGGCGACCAGCAGCAAGGCACTCGCGCCACCCTTCACTGCCAAGGTGACGGTCGGATAGGTCAGCAGAAGTACGGCAACCGGCAGATGACGGGCAAAAGTGCCGTTCGGGTATCTATTGGAAATGGCAAACATCATTGTTGTTTCTAACGCCGGTTGAAGCCACGAAGTGGTTCACCAGCGGTGCGGACAGAATGGGTCCGGGGAACTTGGTCCGGCTATCCGCGCGATCTGAGTCCCGCCCCACCTGGGCCCGGCGATGGCCGCTGCCCGGTGTCATTTCTGAGAAGTCACAATAGCATCATTCCCCGGCCGCAAACCGCGCTGACCACCCAAGAAGGGCCAAACCCGCCCTGGGAACGAGCGCAACAGATCGCGGAGAATCGCTTGCTTGCAATCAGATATTTCTTAATGCGGCGCACAGTATACGCCAGCACCAGCACCGGCCACCCTGAGACGACGACACTCAGGAACGCGCCGATGCGGACCTCATCGGCGTCCAGTGCAAGGTTTGCAAACTCGCATCGTGCGCGACGATCGGTGCCACGGGCAATTCGAGCATAGCCGAGACGGCGCCGACGACGCGCTCCACGCTCATCCCGGTCAGGCACTTGCTGTAGCTGGCGAGGTTGCGGTCGCACCCTTCCTGCCGGCATGGTACGCAAGCACCTTCGCCCTGCAGGAGATAGACGTTGCCACGCCGCCCGGACCCCTTGAGCTGCCAGGGAGTCTCGTCGGCCGCGGTGCCGACCGGCCAGGGGCCCCAGCGTACCGTGTCGGACGGGCCGAACAAGGCGATCGTCGGCGTGCCGGCGGCCGCCGCGACGTGGGTGGCACCAGTATCCGGCCCGACAAACACGCGCGCCCGGCGGAACAGTTCCGCGCTTTCGCCGAAGGAGAGCTCACCGACCAGGTTCAGCACCGGGACGCCTGCCTGCGCGACGATACGCCCGGCGTACTCGCGCTCGGCGGCCGCCGGCCCGCCACTGAGCGCGACGGCAAAGCCCTGCGCGTGAAACCACTGCAGCAAGGCTACCCAGCCCTCGAACTGCCATTGCTTGTAGGCATACATCGGGAAGGGGTGCAGCACGGCCAGCGGCTGGCCGGGCTGGCAAGCCGGCACGGCAAAGCGCGCCTCGAAGCGGGCCCGCCGCTGCACATCGTCGCCGATGCCAGGCGCCACCACCTCGGGAACCGGCTCGATGCCGATGGCGGCGGCAAGGGCAAGCGTGCTCGTCACCGTGTGCTCCGACTGGTGCCGGTTCAGCGCGATACGATGCAGCATCATGCGCGTCCACCAACTGACGCGCTCGGGATCCACCAGGCCGGCGCGCTTGCGCCCCGCGAACCAGGTGTAGAAGCGGGGCCGGTCGGAGCTCAGCGCGGCACAGGCCAGGTCGTAGCGCCGCCAGATACGCATGGCATCGCGCAGGCGCTCGCCCAAGCGCGCCCGCTGCGCCACGGCGATGATCCGATGTACGTCCGGATTGCCCTCGAGCACGCCTTCCGTGCCGCGAAACACCAGCACGTCGATCTGCGCCTGCGGCCAGCGCGCCTTGAGCGAGCGGATCAGGGGCGTGGTCAGCAGGACATCGCCGATCCGGCGTGTCGCGGCGACCAGGATGGTGCGAGGCGCGCGCTCAGGAGGAAACAAGGGGGACACGATGATTACTGCCTACGGATCTGAATTCGATGCGGCATGGACATGGCTGGGACGACATCGCCTCAACCATAGACCATGCTGACATTCTCGCTCGACAAGGCCTCGCGGAAGCTGGCGAGCGCCTCGTCCGACGGCGTCACTGCCCACTGCCGGCCGAGGATGGCCTCGCATTGCGCACTGGCGGCGGCGTAGCTGACACGCACCGGCAGTCCGGGGCCGCCGGCCTCGCCGGCCAGGTGCGGCGTCAGCAATTCGCGCAGCCGCTGCAGCGACGCATTGCCGTTGAAGGACAAAGCGACCGCTTCGGCAAAACGGCCGCGGGCGGCGACCAGGTCCAGCACCGATTCCGCGGTAAAGCGCACGCCGCCGGTCAAGGTGTCGTGGCGCGCGTTGCCGGTGGCGATCAGCAGTTCGTCTTCCTTGAACATGTGGCGGTTGGCGTCGAACAGCTCGTTGAAGACTGTCATCTCGATCTGCGCCGTGCCATCGTCGACCAGCACGATCAGCATCTTGCCGCGCTGGGTCATCTGGGTACGGATGCCGGTGATCACGCCGGCGATGGTCTTGCCGCGCACGTCGCGGCCGTAGCCGCCGCCGTTACCCTGCACCTCCTTCTCCAGCGCGGCCAGTGTGCCCTTGACGAAGCGCCGGACTTCGTCGCGGTAGGCATCGAACAAGTGGCCGGAGAAGTAGTAGCCGAGTGCCTGCTTTTCTTCCTGCAGCGTGCGCTTGGGCGGCCAGAACGGCTCATCGACCAGCTCCGGCTTGTGCGCATCGCCGGCGTCACCCATGAGGTCGAACAGCGATACCTGATTGGCCGATTCCGCCTTCTGTTCCGCCGCCTCCATCGCACGCGAGACCGACGCCAGCATCTGCGCGCGGTTGCTGTTGAGGCTGTCGAAGGCCCCTGCCCGGATCAGTGCCTCCATGGTGCGGCGGTTGACCTGGCGACGATCGACGCGCTCGCAGAAGTCGAACAGGTCATCGAAGGGACGTTCCTCGCGCGCGCGCAGGATGTCCTCGATAGCACCCTGCCCCGAGCCCTTGATGCCGCCCAGGCCGTAGCGGATGGTCTTGGCGTCGGTCGGGGCGAAACGGTATTCGCTGGCATTGATGTCCGGCGGCAGCAGCTTGAGTCCGTTCAGCTTGCAGTCCTCGAACAGGATCTTCACCTTGTCGGTGTCGTCCATCGCCAGCGACATGTTGGCTGCCATGAATTCGGCCGGGTGGTGCGCCTTGAGCCAGGCCGTGTAGTAGGCCAGCAGAGCGTAGGCGGCCGCGTGCGACTTGTTGAAGCCGTAGCCCGCGAACTTCTCCATCAGGTCGAAGATCTCGTCGGCCTTCTCGCCGCTCAGGCCGTTCTTGTCGGCCCCTTCGCGGAACAGCTCGCGATGCTTGGCCATTTCCTCGGGCTTCTTCTTGCCCATGGCGCGGCGCAGCAGGTCGGCGCCGCCCAGCGAGTAGCCGCCGATGATCTGCGCCATCTGCATCACCTGCTCCTGGTAGACCATGATGCCGTAGGTCTCCTTGAGCACCGGCTCGACGCGCGGATCCGGGTACTCCACCTTCTCGCGGCCGTGCTTGCGCGCGCAGAAGCTGGGGATCAGGTCCATCGGGCCCGGGCGGTAGAGTGCCACCAGTGCGATGATGTCCTCGAAGCGGTCGGGCTTGGCATCCTTCAGCATGCCCTGCATGCCGCGGCTTTCCAGCTGGAACACCGCCACCGTATTGGCGGTCTTCAGGATATCGAAGGCAGGGGCGTCGGCGAGCGGAATCTGGCTGCAGTTCCAGTCGGCCTTGCTGGGGTCGAGGCGCCGGATGTAGCGCTCGGCCCAGTCGAGGATGGTCAGCGTGGTCAGGCCCAGGAAGTCGAACTTGACCAGGCCGGCGGCCTCGACGTCATCCTTGTCGTACTGGCTGACCACGCCACCGTCGTCGCCCTGCGTGTAGAGCGGACAGAAGTCGGTCAGCTTGCCGGGCGCGATCAGCACGCCGCCGGCGTGCATGCCGACGTTGCGCGTCATGCCCTCGACGCGCTGTGCCAGCTCCAGCAACTGGCGGACCTCTTCCTCGTTGTTCTCGCGCTCGGTCAGCAGCGGCTCTTCTTTCTTCGCTTCCTCGATGGTGACCAGCTTGCCCGGCTTGAACGGAATCAGCTTGGCGACGCCGTCGACGAAGCCGTAGCCCAGGTCAAGCACGCGGCCCACGTCGCGCACCGCCGCCTTGGCCGCCATGGTGCCGAAGGTGGCGATCTGCGACACCGCGTCCTTGCCATACTTCTCCTTCACGTAGGTGATCACGCGATCGCGCCCGTGCTGGCAGAAGTCGATATCGAAGTCGGGCATCGACACCCGCTCCGGGTTCAGGAAACGCTCGAACAGCAGCGCGTACTTGAGCGGGTCGAGATCGGTGATGCCCAGCGCGTAGGCGACCAGCGAACCAGCCCCGGAGCCCCGCCCCGGACCCACCGGCACGCCGTTGTTCTTGGCCCAGTTGATGAAGTCCGCCACGATCAGGAAGTAGCCGGGGAAGCCCATCTTGATGATGGTGCCGGTCTCGAATTCCAGCCGCTCGTAATACTCGGGCCGCTTCGCCTCGCGCTCGGCCGCATCCGGGAACAGGATTTCGAGGCGCTTCTCCAGGCCTTCCTTGGCCATGTGCACCAGGTAGTCGTCGAGCGACATGCCGTCCGGCGTCGGGAACAGCGGCAGGCGCGGCTTGCCCAGTTCCAGCGTCAGGTTGCAGCGGCGCGCGATCTCGACGGTGTTCTGCAGCGCCGACGGGATGTCGGCGAACAGCGCGCACATCTCGTCCTGTGTCTTGAAGTACTGGTCGGTGGTGAAGCGGCGCGTGCGGCGCGGGTTGGCCAGCAGCTCGCCCTCGGCGATGCAGGTGCGGGCCTCGTGCGCGGTGTAGTCGTCCGGTGTCATGAACTGCACCGGATGCGTGGCCACCACCGGCAGCCGCAGTGCGGCGGCCAGCTGCACCGCCTGCTGCACATAGCTTTCCGTACCGGCGTGGCCGGCGCGCTGCAGTTCGATATAGAAGCGCTGCGGAAAAAGTGCCGCCCAGTGCTGCGCGGCACGTTCGGCGCCGGCCGGGTTGCCGTTGGCCAGCGCCATGCCGATGTCGCCGCCCATGGCGCCGGACAGCGCGATCAGGCCGGTGGCCAGCGGCTCACCGCCTTCGCCCGGCTCTTCGAACCAGCCCGGGTCGATCTCGGCGCGGCCGCGATACTGGTTGACCAGCCAGGCACGCGACAGCAGGGTACACAGGTTCAGGTAACCGCGGCGGTCCTGCACCAGCAATTGCAGCCGCGGCGCCTTGTCGCGGTCATCGGCGTTGGTCAGCCAGACGTCGGCGCCGACCAGCGGCTTGACGCCGCCGCCGCGCGCTTCCTTGTAGAAGCGGATCAGGCCGAAGGCGTTGGCGAGGTCGGTCAGGGCGAGCGCTCCCATGCCGTCGGCCGCGGCGGCCTTGACGGCGTCCTCGAGGCGGACGATGCCATCGACGACAGAATATTCGGAGTGCAGGCGGAGGTGTACGAAGCGGGGTGCGGACATGGGGCGATATTGTACCGGCTCGGCCGGCCCTGGCTGACGGCTTTGTGTCCGCGGCCGGCCCCGCCACCCGCCCGCCTGGCCTGGCATCCCCCAGGGCCAAGTCCGACGAGGACGCTGGGGCATGCGCGCCACCCGGCCCCGTGGCGCTATAATTTCGCCTTTCCAATCAGGCAGTTACCGCCCGCATAGCGAGAACGCGCGTGGCGGCGCCTGCGCATCGATACGCGCCGTCATGCAGATCATCAATATCTCCGCCTACAAGTTCGTCACGTTGGAAGACCGCGAGACGCTGCGCGAGCAACTACGCGAGCGCTGTGAGGCCGCCGGCCTGAAGGGTACCGTGCTGCTGGCGCCGGAAGGTATCAACCTGTTCCTGGCCGGCCCGCGCGCCGCCATCGACGAGGTCGTCGGCTGGCTGCGCGCGGATGCGCGCTTCGCCGACCTGGCGCCCAAGGAAAGCGTGTCGGACACCCAGCCCTTCAAGCGCATGCTGGTGCGCCTGAAGAAGGAAATCATCACCATGAAGATGCCGCTGATCCGCCCGGAAGAGGGACGCGCGCCATCGGTGGCACCGGTCGAGCTGAAGCGCTGGCTGGACCAGGGCCATGACGACACCGGGCGCCCGGTTGTGATGCTGGATACGCGCAATGCCTTCGAGGTGGCGGTGGGGACCTTTGCCGGGGCAGTCGAGTACGGCATCCACAAGTTCAGCGACTTCCCTGCCGAGGTCGCCGCGCATCGGGCCGAACTGGAAGGCAAGACAGTGGTGTCGTTCTGCACCGGCGGAATCCGCTGCGAGAAGGCCGCCATCCATATGCAGGAAGTCGGCGTCGAGCACGTCTACCAGCTCGAGGGCGGCATCCTGAAGTACTTCGAGGAAGTCGGTGGCAGCCACTACCAGGGCGATTGCTTCGTCTTCGACTACCGCACCGCACTGAACCCGCAGCTGGAACCGGCCGGCCCCAAGCAATGCTTCGCCTGCCGCGCGGTGGTCACCGCCGAGGAGCAGCAGAGCCCGCTCTACGTGGTCGGCCAGAGCTGCCCTCACTGCGCCGCCGGCCAGGCCGCCGCCTGAACCCGGCCGCGCCCCCGGCGCGGGCCCGCGCCTCAGGCAGCCAGCAGGTGGTAGAGGTTGCGCAGCATCGCCGCGGTCGCCCCCCAGATGAAACGGTGGCCGCCGCCCTCGCGCGGGAACGGCATCGCATAGAACATGCGCTCACCGTCGACCCAGCGCAGCAGCCTGCGCTGGTGGTGGGCCGGGTCCATCAGAAATGACAAGGGCACCTCGAACACATCGGCCACCTCGCCGGCATTCGGGCGCAGCGTGAAGCCATCGCGTACCAGCCCCACCACCGGACTGACCAGGAAGCCGGTGCCGGTGATGTAATCGGGCAGGGTGCCGACCACCTCGACGAAATTGCGCGGCAGCCCCACCTCTTCCTCGGTCTCGCGCAATGCGGTCGTGATCCGGTCCGGGTCCGTCACGTCGAAGCTGCCGCCGGGAAAGCTGATCTGGCCCGCATGCGCGCTCAGGTTGGCATTGCGCTCGGTCAGCAGCACCGTCAGCCCATGCTCGCGCTCCACCAGCGGCATCAGCACGGCGGCATCGCGCAAGGCGCGGCCGCGGTCGTTGGCGCGGGAATCGTCGACCAGTTCGGGCTGCCAGGGGGGTGGCAGCTGCAGGCGCTGCCGGATGAAGCCCGGCTGCAGCCGCGAAGCGGCGATCGCCGGGTGGCGCGTATCGGTATCGAGGACGGGAAGGGCTTCGGGATCAAAGGCAGGGCGCATAGCGGCAGTAGTATGACAGAAGCCGCGCCGCAGCATATGAGGCGGCCGCAACCATGCAAAAAGGGCACCCGAAGGTGCCCCTGGAAAGCTGCCGACGGCCGGAGCCGCCGGAGTGACCGCCTTACTGAGCGGCAGCTGCCTTGGTCGAAGCCTTGGAAACCAGCTTTTCCTTGATACGAGCCGACTTGCCCGAGCGCTGGCGCAGGTAGTACAGCTTGGCGCGGCGCACGTCGCCGCGGCGCTTCACCTCGATGCCGGCGATCAGCGGCGAGTACAGCTGGAACGTACGTTCCACGCCCTCACCCGACGAGATCTTGCGCACGATGAAGGACGAGTTCAGGCCGCGGTTGCGCTTGGCAATCACGACGCCTTCGTACGCCTGCACGCGCTTGCGGTTACCTTCCACCACGTTCACGTTGACCACCACGGTGTCGCCGGGGGCGAACGCGGGAATGGTCTTGTTGGCGGTCAGACGAGCGATCTCGTCCTTTTCGATTTGCTCGATGATGTTCATCGTTTTTCTCCTAGACCATCATACCGGCGTTGTGTGCCCCAGGCATTGCCCGGGCCCCGGCAGAGGATGGGGTTTTCACTTGGCGGGAGCGAGCTCCCGCCCTTCCTTCGCGGACCACTCCGACAGAAACTTCTCGTCGGCGCGGGTCAGCAAACCCTGCTTGCGAGCCGCCTCGATCAGGTCGGGACGCTTGCTCGCGGTGTTGGCGAGCGCCTGACGGCGCCGCCATTTTTCAATCTCGGCATGATGGCCACCGAGGAGAATCTCGGGTACGCGCACGCCTTCATACACTTCCGGCCGCGTATAGTGCGGACAGTCGAGCAGGCCATTGACGAAACTGTCCTGTACCGCCGACTGCGCATCGCCCAGCACGCCGGGCAGATGTCGCACCACCGCGTCGATCAGCGCCATGGCCGGCAATTCGCCGCCCGACAGCACGAAATCGCCGAGGCTGATTTCCTCATCCACGCGCCGATCGATCAGGCGCTGGTCGATCGCCTCGTAGCGACCGCACAACAGCACCAGGCCGGGACGCTGCACCAGTTCCATCACCTTGGCATGGTCCAGGCGCGCGCCCTGCGGCGACATCAGCACCGTATGCGGCCGCTCGACGCCGGCCTGCGCCTGCACGGCAGCCGCCGCATCGAGAGCGTCCTCCAGCGGCTTGGCCAGCATCACCATGCCGGGGCCGCCGCCGTACGGGCGATCATCGATCGTGCGGTAGTTATCAGCGGTGAAATCGCGCGGATTCCAGGTCCGCAACGCGTAGCGCTGCTGCTGGGCTGCCCGGCTGGTGATGCCCCAGTCGGTCAGCGCACGAAACATCTCGGGAAACAGCGTGATCACATCGAACTGCATCCGCCCCTCCCCCACCACGCCGCCACCGCGCGGCTGGCCAATCAGTAATCCAGCCCCCAGTCCACCACGATGCGCCTGGCCGCTGTATCGACCTCGCGCAGATAGGCATCGACGAAGGGGATCAAACGCTCGCCCGGCTTGCCATCGGGCAGCGTGCAGGCGACCTGCAGAATCTGGTGCGCGCCATTGTCGATCAGGCCGGACACCTCGCCGAGGGATTCCCCCGACTCGTTGCTGACGGCACAACCGATCAGGTCGACCCAGTAGAATTCGTTTTCCTGCGGCGCCGGGAAGTCGGCACGACGGACCCAGACGCGGCGCCCCTTGAGCGCCTCGGCCAGGTTGCGGTCTGCCACGCCGGCAGCCTGCGCGACCACCGTACCGCTGTGCTCGCGCGCCTGCGCGATCTTCAGGCACAGTGGCGGCACCCCGGCATCCGCACTGCCGGCGAGGCCGGGCCGCGGTACGGCGAGCAGCCACCAGCGACGTGCATTCAGCAATGCTTCGGCGTCCTGGGCATGCGGCTGGACCTTGATCCAGCCACGGATGCCATAGGCAGCACCGACGTAGCCGACCTCCACCAGATCTTCCGGCAGGGCATCGGCATGAACCAGTGCCGCAGGCAACCTGGCAGGCTGCGGGGCGGCGGGCGACGTCAACGGCCGCCGCGGCGCGGCGCCCTGCTTGCGTTCAGTCACGGCAGGAGGACAGATCTGTGCCGGAGACTGCCAGCCACGCACACGGCATGGCCAGGCGCATCTCCCGGCTCAAGCCGATCAGGCAGCGGCCTTGGCGGCGCCTTGCTTGACCAGGCGCGCCACGGTCGGCGACAGCTGGGCACCGACGCCTTGCCAGTAGGTCAGGCGGTCGGCGACAACGCGCAGGCCTTCGGCGCCGTCGGCAGCCAGGGGGTTGTAGAAGCCGATACGCTCGATGAAACGGCCATCACGGCGGTTACGCGAGTCGGTAGCGACGATGTTGAAGAACGGGCGCTTTTTGCTGCCGCCGCGAGCCAGACGGATGACGACCATGGATGAATTCCTCAGAAAACGGGGTGTTCGAACACGAAACACGAGAGTATAGCCCAATTCTCAAGGCCAAACAAACACTTAGCCAATTGACTGTGCACGGCAGGGCAGGCATGGTGGCGGGAACCCCTGCGAAGGAGCGCATCACGAGGATCATGCCGCACTTCCACCCGGGCCGCGCGCTGGCCGCCTGGCGCAGCGCCGCCCTGCTCCCCTGCATGCTGTGCCTGGCTGCCCCAGTGCGGGCGGCCCTCCCGCTCAACGAGATCAAACTGCCGCCGGGCTTCCACATCGAACTGCTCAGCGACAAGGTGCCGGATGCCCGCGGCATGACGTTCTCACCGGGCGGCACACTCTTCGTCGGCACAAGTGCAAAAGGAAAAGTCTACGCCATCTCCGATCCGCTGGGGCCGCGGCCACGGGTGCGCACCATTGCCAGCGACCTGACCATGCCGGTCGGCGTCGCTTTCCGCAACGGCGCGCTCTACGCTTCCTCGGTTTCGCGCATTGTCCGGCTGGATGGGATCGAGGCACGCCTGGACGACCCGCCGCAGCCGGTGACGGTCAGCGACCGTTTTCCGAGCGAGACTCACCACGGCTGGAAATTCATCGCCTTCGGACCCGATGGCTACCTCTACGTGCCGGTCGGCGCGCCCTGCAATATCTGCGCGCCGGACGAGAACCGCTACGCCAATATCATGAAGATGCGGCCCGACGGCTCCGACCTGCAGGTCGTGGCCAAGGGGGTGCGCAACAGCGTGGGATTCGACTGGAATCCGGCTTCCGGTGAATTCTGGTTCACCGACAACGGACGGGACTGGATGGGCGATGACCAGCCCGACGACGAACTCAACCGCCTGTCCCGCCCCGGCCAGCACTTCGGCTACCCCTACTGCCATGCCGGCGACATCCCCGATCCCGAATTCGGCAAGCAGCGCCCGTGCTCGGAATTCGCGCCGCCCGCCGCCAAGCTCGGCGCCCATGTCGCCGCCCTTGGCATGCGCTTCTACACAGGCAATGCGTTTCCGCCGGAATACCGGCGCAATACGATCTTCATCGCCGAGCACGGCAGCTGGAACCGCAGCACACCAGTCGGCTACCGGGTGGTACGGGTGATGCTGGATCAACAGGGCAAGGTCACCGGCCAACAGGTGTTCGCGGAGGGCTGGCTGCGCCGGGGCAAGCCTTGGGGCCGCCCGGTCGACGTGCAGGTCGCACCCGACGGCTCCCTGCTGGTCAGCGACGACTTCGCCGGTGCCATCTACCGGATCCGCTACGCACCGTAGCGCCCTGCCCGTCCAGCCACCCGAACTGCCCCGAAACGGGGAAACAATCCGTTACACCGGTAACGCGATTCGCATAGGCGCACTCGGAGCGCATGCGTACCATGAAGCCATCTCGTGAACCCATCCGCGCGACAGGCTTCTGGAAATCCGTATGCTTTCCCGCTCCCCCCTGCGCAACGGCGTGGCCGGCCTGGCACTGCTTGCAGGCCTGCTCGGCACCGCGGCGATCAGCCACGCACAGGTCGCCTTCTGGCACCAGGCGCGCCCCGATGCCCGCCAGGCGGGCGCGCGCGCGCAAGCAGGCGGCTGGGAGATGGCAAGCGTGCGGGCCGAAAGCCGCGACCATGTCCGCGCGCAGATCGAGCGGATGGAAGCAAGGGCCCGCGCCGACGATCGCCTGAGCGGGCGCCCCGCGCCCTCTCCCGCCGCCTTGCGCAATGAGGAGCGCCCCCCACCCGCCGAACGGGAACGACCGTCCGACAATGCGCGCGGCGATCCGCGCGCGACCGGGATGGGTCCGGGCTGGCAGGCGCGCGAGCGCGAAAACGGCCGCTGAGCAAGGGGCCGGATCGGCGCCCGCCCCTGGCTGGCTGCAACGCCTGGCATCCTGCCCTCCCCTGAACTCCACAAGCTTGCCCGCGCGGCAAGCTCCACCACCGCAAGCCCCCACCCTACATGTGGCGACGATGGCAAGGTACGGCCATCGCGCCTCGCCACGGCTTACAATGTGACCCGCCGCACGCTGGCCGCCAGTCAGCACGCCGCCCGGCGGGGGTGCCTGCCCGCCGCATGACCGGATCCCGTTCTGCCATGTCCGCTGCAAGCCAAGCCTCTGCCACGCCCTCCACTGCCAATGCCCGCCCGGCACGCGGCAAGTCCAAGCTGGCCACCGTCGCGCTCGCCTTCCTGCTGGGCAGCCTCGGGGCACACCGCTTCTACCTTGCCGGCGTGCGCGACCGCTACGGCTGGATGCACCTGCTCGCCACGCTGGCCGGCACGATCGGCGTGGCCTCGCTGCTGGCCGATGCCGGCAATCCGGTATTGAACTGGGTCTTCGCCGTGCTCGGCGGCACCTCGCTGACCTCGGCCTTCCTGGCTGCGATCGTCTACGGCCTGCGGCCGGACGAAAAATGGGATGCGCGCTTCAACCCGCACGG
>JABLTH010060244.1_pt1 | contig 19908 bp, 25 predicted proteins | sample 7875711 | NCBI WGS metagenome assembly JABLTH01 (sample SAMN14941262, study PRJNA633318) | bioreactor metagenome | isolation source: bioreactor | place: China | collected 2019-03-05 | reverse complement strand
GCGATTTATCGTGGATAAGTTGCGCTATCCACAAGGTTTTTCCACCGTTTGGGATGGTGACAAAGTGCGCGCCTGGTCGTGTCGATCTGTCGCCATCCGAACCCCGCCCGATCGAGGGCAAGGGGGGGGTGATTTATCGCACTGGCGCGGCCTGCCGGCCTGTCGAGGGGGGGGCGATTTATCGCGCGTTCAGGCTGGTGATGGTGACGCGGCCGAGCTGGCCAGCTCGATGCGGTGTCACCACGGCCGCCGGGACGGCGGAACGAAAGGGATGGAAGCCCGTAGGGGCGAGACTGCCGGCAGCGCCGGCCGGCTCGATGCGCAGCACGATAGCCCGGCCCTGGCATCGCCAGGGTGAGCCTACTTCGTGAGCTTCTTCGGAATCGGCGGCGGCGAGCCAAGCAACAGAAGCCCGCCCGTCACCTGCTTGACGTTCGCGCTCGGATAGACGGCCTGCACCCTGCGCAGCACCGGCAAAAACTCCTTCTTGAAATCCTTGTCGGGGTCTTTGCCCTTGTATTCCTGGGCGAACTGCTCGCGCAGCGACTTCCAATGCAGCACAACGCCCTTGCCCTCGATGCGGTGCAGGCGATGGGCCAGCCACGCATACACGTCCAAGGCCAGCGCGGAGCCTTTCAGCGCGTGCAGGGCGCGATTGTCCAGCGGCACGGCACTATCCCGCAGCTCGTTGAAATAGTGGTCGGAAAGCGTCATCACGCCCGGCCATAACGGGCGCTGGCTGCTGTCGCGGTTGGACACCCAGGCGTCGAACTGCTCGACGGGCTGGCCGTTGAACGTGCGGCCCCGGAAACCGAGCTGCAAGCGGCACGCGGCCAAGGCGTGCATCTGCTTGCGCAAGGTCGTATAGCGCGCGCCCTGGCTGACGGTATCGGCCCCGAGCATCAAGCGCAGGAACTCGGCCGCGCTGTCACCGATGGGGATTTCCCGCGAACCGTGGCGCACGGCGTAGGTTGAAACCCAGGCCAGGGCAAGGCGCGGCATCACGCCATAGGGGATAGGCTGCTGCACCGGCCCCCTGCCCTCGTCCAGATAGCCGGCCTGCACATTCACCCAGGCCGCGCCGGACTGGCGCATGAACTCGCGGCCCTCGATCTTGGCGCGGGGCAAACCGACTTGGCAAAGCACGGCGTGGGTGAAAGCCATGTCCTCGCCGCTCGGCGGCGTGGTGGCAATGTCGGTCGCTACGTCCAGCAGCTTGTTTTCCTGGGCGGTCAGCACCACGGCGCGCGAGCTGCGCGCCTTCTTCGCCGGCACGGCGTTTTCCTGGGCGCGCTCGACCTTCTGCACGGCCCGCTTGAGGGCCACCGGCAGCTTGAGCGAAGCGCCGACGTTGCCCGGCACATAGTCGCGCTGCCGGCGAGCCTCGGCCGTCTTGGCCGCCACGGCGGCGGCATCGCCCGCCGGGATGCCGGCGGCGATCAGCTCGGCGCGGTAGGTCGCTTCATCGAACTGGTCAGCGCCTTTTTTTGGGCTGTCGCCCAGGTCTAAGGCTGTTTGTCGCCCGCCATTTTTGCTAAGATTGGTCATGGTCATTTGCCTGTTTTGGTGATGGTCAGCGGCCCTTTTTGAGTTCGTCACTCCGGGGCCGCACCCCGGCCCGACACTGTTAGCGCGGTGTCGGGCCTTTCTTTTTCACATCGGGCCGGCGGCCTCCCGCCAGTTGGACGAATCCACGATGATTTCCGGCGCAAGGTGCGCCACGTCGGCCAGCGTCGAAAGCGCCTTCTCGAACGTGCGGAAACGCACCGGGCGGCCGTCGTAGGTGACGGCGCGAAGCGTGCGCCCCTGGCGCGCGTACAGCATGAAACCGGCCGCGTCGTCGGGATAGAGCACGGCTTGCACCGGCTCCCGGCCGGGCGTGTCGCACGCCGCGCTGAAACGGTCGAACGTCCAAGGCCGCCCCTTCCTGGGCTTCGGCTCCAACTGGTCAAAGAAGGCATCCACGAAAGCGCCGATCTGGTCTTGCGGGATACCTGCGTTTTCAAAGTCCTGGTGTTGCTGGTTCATCTTCGTCACTCCTAGAAACCGGCGTTAGCGCGCCGGGGTTGGTATTGGTGACAAGTAGATCTCGCCGGCGAGATCCGCTTGTCACCACGTCACGGCGTTTGCTGCGCCGCGTGTTTCACTCGCAAAATTTCCACGGTGCGGGTTTCGTCCCACACGCGATAGAACACGATGTAATTCCGATGGGCGATCAGCTCGCGCACATAGTCCGGCAGGCCGGGCCGCCCGGTGCGACCAAGCTCCGGGTGCTGTGCAAGGGGCAAGGTCTTGTCGCGTAGCTCCTGGCCGAAGCTGCGCGCCCTGGTCGGGTTGTCTTTGCCGATGTATCGAACGATGCCGCGCAAATCCTCGCGGGCCTTCGGCCGCCACTCGATGCGGTAAGGGGTCTTTGCCTTCGCCATAGATCAGTCGGCCAGCTCGGGACGCCATGCGCGCACGATGGCCTTGAAGTCGGCTTCATAGCCCAGGCTGTCGGGGTACTTGCTGACGCGGGCGATGAAGGCAAACACGGTCGCCATGTCGGCCGTGATTGCATCGTCCAGCGCCCATAGCGCGGTAAGGTCGAAGCTGCCGCAACTGCCGGCGTTCCACCACGCCAGCAGGAAATCGGCAACGCGCCGGCTCTGGCCGGTGTCGGCCTTGGCGATGCGGATAAGGCGCTCAAGCGCCGCCCGCTCGGCGTCGGTCATGTTCCTGGCCGGCTCGGCCGCCAGCGCGGCCAGGATGGCCGGCGGGATGCCCTCGGGCTGGTGCGGTTGCTCCTTCATGCGCGCTTCCTCGCGGCCGGCTTGTGTTCGGCCATCAGGGCGGCAATGTCGGCATCCATTTCGGCCATGACGTCATCGTGCGAAATGTTCGGCCGGGGGTCGTCGATGGATTCCTGAATCTCGGCGGCCAGCCACTCCGTATAGGCGGCGGCTTGGTGCGCCTTGCGCATAGCGTCGGCCCGGCCACGGTTGCCGGCGGTTTCCTCTTTCTCGGCCGGGTTCCACTCGCTGGCGTCGAACTGGCCGATGGTGATGCCCACGTCACGCAGGACGTTCAAGGCTGCAACGGGATTGCCGAAACGGCGCGGCTCGTTGCTGCGGGCCTTCGCCAGCAAGGCGGCGGCCCCGCTGCGCGTGGCGATCTGCACGAGGAACGCCCCGCCCTGCCCTTTCAGGGTCACGCCCTCGACGCCGCCGGCATCGCTTGCGGCGCGTAGCTGTTCAATGGTCATGCTTTGCATGATTCACTCCTTATAGGGTGATGAAAGTAACAGGGTTGATTGTGCATGTTTTCTAGGAAACGTGCAAGCGCCCAGACAAAAAAGATAGGACAAAATTTCATGGTCATTATGGGTCGCGCTTTCACTTATTGGCTATGGCTGATAAGCTAGGCCAATTGAGGCATACCCAAATTGACCACGAAGGAACGGCCCATGACCGGCATGAAGGTGGCGCGCATCTATCTGCGCGTGAGTACGGACAGACAGGACTTGCAGCGCCAGGAAAGCATCGTGGAAGCCGCGAAGGCGGCCGGGTACTACGTCGCCGGCATCTACCGGGAAAAGGCATCAGGGGCGCGGGCTGACCGCCCCGAGCTGCTGCGCATGGTGGCCGATCTGCAAGCCGGTGAAACCGTCGTCGCGGAAAAGATAGACCGCATCAGCCGCCTACCCTTGGCCGAAGCTGAAAAGCTGGTCGATTCCATCCGGGCCAAGGGTGCCAAGCTGGCCGTGCCCGGCGTGGTCGATCTGTCGGAGCTGGCCGCGTCGTCCGATGGTGCGGCGCGTATCGTGCTGGAAGCGGTGCAAGACATGCTCTTGCGGCTCGCGCTACAGATGGCCCGCGACAACTACGAAACGCAGCGGGAACGGCAGCGCCAGGGCATCGAACTGGCGAAGCGTGCGAACAAGTACGCCGGGCGACCGACCGACAACGCCATGCACGAACGCATCGCCGCCCTGCGCTCAAGCGGCCATAGCATTGCCGATACGGCGAGGCTGGCCGGGTGCAGCACCAGCCAAGTTAAGCGCGTGACGGCCCTCATGCGGGCCGCCGATGGTGACAAAGCGAGCTGACCAGGTGCGCGGGCCTGTCGCCAGTGAATTAGTAAGGCCAGCCCGATATTTTGGATACACAAACGTGTATCCATGCGATACTGTCACCCTATGTCGAGCAAAGACGCTGGCCTCCGTATCCGTGTTGAAAGGGAACTCCGCGAGGCGTTCCAAGGGGCTTGCTTGGCCGAAAACAGGAGTGCGTCGGAAGTGTTGCGCGAGTTCATGCAGGCATTCGCCGACCGGCATCAAGGTGGCTTGCAACCCGATATGTTCACGGCACCAGCAGCCAGGAAGCCACGTCAATCAACAAAGAGAAAAGCGATATGAGCCAACTTAATTCTTTGGAAGGGCGCTTGACCTCGCTCGACTTGTTTGCAGGCGCGGGCGGACTGTCCGAAGGACTGCGCGAAGCCGGTTTCACGTCGCTTTACGCAAACGAGATTTCCCCGCGCTATGCGCAAACCTACGCCGCCAACCATCCGGCCACGCAGGTCGATAGCCGGGACATTCGCAAGGTCGATGCGCGCAAAGTCCGAAAACTATTGGGCTTGAAGCGGGGCGAACTGGATTTGGTCGCTGGCGGCCCGCCCTGCCAGGGCTTTTCGATCAACGCGCCCAAGCGTTCCACCGAGGATTCACGGAACCACCTGTTCCGCGAATACCTGCGGTTTGTCACCGAATTTCAGCCGCGCGCGGTCTTGATCGAGAACGTCCCTGGCATGGTGTCGTTTGAAGGCGGCGCAACGCTGGATGCGATCTTGGAATCATTGAAGCAGCTCGGCTACGACGCCGACGTGCGGATTCTGTACGCGCCGCATTACGGCGTACCGCAAACCCGCTGGCGCACAATCATCCTTGGCAGTCGCTGCGGCGTCGATCCGATGGCGCTGTTCCCGGAGCCGCTGCGCCAAGCGCCGGTTCGGGTGAATTTCACCTCGCAGTTCGCCGGGAAAAACTTGGTGAACTTGCCGCGCTCCTTGGAATTGCCGTCACACGTCACGGTCAAGGATGCCATTGGCGACTTGCCAGCCCTGCATAACGGCGAGATTGGCGAACAGGTCAAAGACTACCGGCACCCGGCGGATAACCCGTATCAACAATTGATGCGGGCAGGTTCAACGGGCGTGACGTGTCACGAGGCCGCCCGGTTGAGCAAGATCAACCTTGAACGCATGACGCACATTCCGCCGGGCGGGAACTGGACGGATATTCCCGAAGCCCTGTTGCCACGCGGGATGCGCATGGCGCGGCGCAGTGACCACACGAAGCGTTACGGGCGGGTCAATCCTGACGGCCTCGCATCCACCATCCTGACCAAGTGCGATCCGCATTGGGGCGCTTACTTCCATTACGAGCAGGACAGAGCCTTTACCGTGCGCGAAGCGGCACGCATCCAGTCCTTCCCTGACACCTACGTTTTCTGCGGGTCGCGGGTTGAGCAATACGAACAGGTGGGTAACGCCGTGCCGCCGCTGCTGGGTGCAGCCGTCGGGCGAGCCATCGCCCAGGTGCTGGGGAGTGTCCGCAAGAACGAGCGCAAAGTACGGGTGGCGTAGTGGCGGGGAAGATTTGGGAGTTCTTCGGTTATCGCTCCGATGACCACTCTCCGGCGGCGGTGGCCGCCGCGACGGACAAGCAATGCCCCTACTTGTCCGAAGTGTGCGAAAAGCGGCTGAGTGACGGGGCTATCGCCGGCGTTTGCACCATCAAGCCAGCAACTTCCGGCCCGGTTATTTGCTGCCCTATCCGCTTGTACGCGGACAAATACCGTGCCCTGTATGACGTGGCAAAGATCGCGTTTGACGACGATTTAGAGCTGATCGCGGGCCGGCAAGCATCAGCACGGGCGCGGGCGAAACAAGCACCAGTCGTAGCCGTGTTCGGCAAACGCTGGGGCGGCGAACTGCGCTTACCGCAAAAGGACGGCGCGGGCAGTTACTTCGTGGATTGGGTGCTGGCGTTGCTTGATGCCAATGGCAAGCTGAAAGAGTTTGTCGCCGTCGAAGTTCAGACCATCGACACAACGGGCAACTATCGCAACGGTCGGGAAGCCCTGCTCACGCCAGAACGCACGAACCCGGCGACGACGGCGGGCTTGAATTGGGAAAACGTCAATAAACGCATCCTTCCCCAACTGATCTACAAGGGCCAGGTGCTGCAACGTGAAGCGTTGTGCCGGAAAGGCTTGTTCTTCGTCTGCCCGCAACCTGTTTACACGCGGATCATGGCCCGCCTTGGTGGCGTTGGTGGTTTGATCCGCTATGCCTTGCAACCGGCGTCGATCACTTTTCTTGCCTATGAACACGAAGAAGCCGGCATCATCGACGGGGCCACGGTGCCGCTGAAAGCACTGCCGCCACATTCGACCACGGTTTACAAGGTGCAAGAGGCGTTCAACAACGTCACCTTGCCGGATGAGAACGTCTATAAAACCGCTATTGAAGCCGCCCTTGGCTGACGCCATCAAGACAGATTCAGCGCGACCGGGGCGCGACGAACTCGGCAAGGTCGATTTCGCCCGCGATGAACCGGGCCGCGTGTTCCTCGTCGGCCTGGGACGGCTTGAAGCCTTCAAGGCCGACTGACGCGCGGGCATAGTCGCAAGCCGCCTGCCGGCGGCGGCGTTCTTCATCTGTGATTTTATGAGTATGTGAATTTTCGCTCATTTACTCAATTCCTTAACGACCGTAACCATAGCCGGTTTCGGCTTCATAGTTGCCCTGGTGGTCGCGGCTCACTTCCACGTCGTCGCCCACGTCCATTTCCGCGCCCTCGATCTGCGGAACCATCACGCGGTCGCCGTCGGCCTCGATGACGAAGGCCCGGCCCTCGTCGTCGCGCTCGATCTGCTGCACCACTTCACCCGCAAACGATTCATCACGGGCCAGGATTCGCGCCTCGTACTCGGCGGCCAGCTCCGGGCTAACGCCGGCATGGCTCAATTCCTCGGCGTGCTGCTGCTCCTGGGCGTGCTCGACGGCGGAATGCAGGCGCTCGCGCTCCCTGCTGATGCCCTGCCCTTCTGTCGCGGCCAGCTCGGCGCGCAGCTCGGCATTCTCGGCCCGCTCGGCCGCGTACAGCCCGGCATAGTCCGGGCGGGGGTCGGCGGCCTCGATGTTGCCGCCCTCGATGCGCTCGCGCATCACCTGGGCGGGCTGCACGTCGCCGGCAGGCCCGCCGGCCTCTCGGTCGCGGTCGTGGGGCCGGTCGCCCTGCTCGGCCTGGAAAACGCGCTGCCGGCACTCGGCCAGCTCGCGGGCCAGTTCGGCGCGTCGGGTCGGGTCGGTTTCGCGTTCCAGCTCCAAGGCCAGCGTGCCGCACTGGTCGCGCAGCCTGGGCAGCTCGTCGTCGGCCGGCTCGTTTAAGTTTTCGTTCATTGCCTCATTTACTCCATTACTCGGGGAGTTGTGCAACGAAGTCGGTCAGCACTTCCTTGACGCTCTTTCCCTGCTTGGTGGCATACACCTTGAGCTTGATGTGCTGGTCGCGGTCGAGGTCGAAATTAACCCGCACGGTCGCGCCCTTGTCGGCAAGGCTGGCGAGGGTTGCGGCCTTGTTGGTCTTGGCGCTCGGGCGGCCGGCGCTGAGGGTGGTTCCTTTAGTGCTCATTTCCTCAAATCCTCAAATGAGTTTTTGCTTAATCTCGTTCGCCAGGGCGCGAACCTCGGCGGCTGCATCGCTGTCCGGCTCGGCGTCCATAACCGTGCTGCCGGCGGCGGCGGTGCCTGGGTAGCTCACGCGCTGCGTGATGCGGGATTCCAGAACGGGCAGGCCGTAGCCGTTCAGCGCCTCGGTGACTTCCGCGCCGATGCGCGTGCCCTTGATCGCCCGCGACACGACGAAGGCGGCTTGTAGCTTGCCGTCCGTAACCTCGATGCGCTGCTTGACCAGCTCCACAAGGTCAGCGGTCGCCCAAATGTCGTAGGGGGATGGCTGCACCGGGATAAGCACGAAATGGGCGGCCTTGATGGCCGACACGGCCAAATCGGCCGCCTGGGGTGCGCCGTCGATCACGACGAAATCCTTGCGCGCGACGTTCTTCAAGTCGCGGTCGATGGTCGGCCGGTCGATGCCGACGACGGTTAGCGGTTGATCTTCCCGCACGGCCGCCCAATCGCGGGCGCTGCCCTGGGGGTCTGAATCGACTAGCAGCACGTCGGCCCCGTCCAGTTGCAGGGCGCGGGCTAGGTGGGTGGCGATGGTCGTTTTGCCTGACCCGCCTTTCTGGTTGAGTACGGCGATAACCTGCATGGTGGCTCCCGAGTGAATGAACAAAAACGCAATTACTCATTTGAGTATATCGCCAAAGGGCAAGCGAGTAAAGCCGCCATTTACTCATTCACTCATTGCCGCATGGTGACGCCGCGGCGGTGGCCAGGTCGCCGCGGTGTCGCCAAAAGGGCAGGGCGCTACCGGCTGCGGCCGGTGTCGCGTGGTGGGCGCTGCGGTTCCTGGCCGCGCTCCTGGTCCGGCTCGGCCGCGCGGCCTGGGCCGCCCTGGGCGGGCTTGGCGCGCTCGGCCTGGGCCATGTAGGCCCGTCCGGCCTTGATCGCCTCCCGGCGCTGCTCGTATCGCTCCTGCAAGCCCTTGTCGCTGAACTCGACGTAAAGCCCCTTATCGGCCGCAATGTCGGCCATCGCGTGCCTGTATGCCTCATCGCCACCACGTAGCCGGATGCTCGGCCCGAACTTCGCCAGGGCGAGGCGCAGGCCGGTTTCCAGCGTGTCGCGCTCGGTCTGGCTGAACTCAACCGCCGGCCCGGTATCGGTGAACATGGCCCGGCGCTGCTGGTCGTAGTAGGTCACATTGCCGTCCTGATCGACCTTGTACCCGGCCGGGGCGGTCGGCTTCATGATCGGCGCGGCCTCGGGGTGGCGGCCGTCCTTGTCCTCGATGCGCTCGCGTTTGGCCGGATGCGGCTGTCTCATGCGCTGCCGGCGCAGCTCGGCCAGGGCGTCGGCATCGCCACGTCCGGCACGCTCGGCCAGATAGGCGCGGTACTGGTCGGCCGGCTTCATGCGATACCGGGCTTTCAGCTCGGTGCGCTCGGCCTCGATCTGGTCGCGCAAGGCTAGGTCGCGCTTCACCTTCTCCATGCGGGCCAGGGACAAAGCGGCCTTCCGCTCGGTGGCCTTCATTGCGCGGTCGTTCTGGATGGCCCGGCGTTCGGCTTGGTACTGGCGGCGCAGCTCGGCGCGGCGCTCCTGCTCCCGCTGCTTCTGTGCCTGCCAATCCTGTTCCCGGCGTTCGCGCTGTTGCGGTTGCCATTCCCGGCGGTAGTCGGCCCAAAGGTCACGGCGCGGGGCACTCCGGGCCGGCTGCTGCACTTCGCGGCCCTGCTGCTCGGCGTAGGTACGGCGCAAGATCGGCGCGGCCTCGCGCCAGGGCAAATGCAGCTCCTGGGTAAGAAAGTCGGTCACGTTCAGGTTTCGACGGCCGCACCGTATGCGGTCGCTGCCGTCCTTCGCCTTCGTCACCTCGTACTTGTCGGGCATCACGCCATGCGTGCGGCTGACGGTCGCCAGCAGGCGCGCGGCGTCCAGCTCGCGCTTGATCGTGTCGAACTCGGCCCGGCCGGCGTCCTGGCCGCGCATGGTCGCTTCGTGCCGCTCGGCAATGCGCTGGCCGACGACGGTATCCGCCGGCCGGCTGTCCCGCTCCTGGGCCGGCGAGGGCAGGGGGGCCGGCTCCCTGGCTGGCTGCGCCCTGGTCGGGGCCGGTGGCTCGGGCTGCGGCTCGATCTCATGGGCGGCCCGGTGCTTAGCGTAGAAGCTGGCCGCGCGCTCGGCCAGCATGGCCCGGCGCTGCTCGGGGTCGGCCTCACAATAGGCGGCGTATGTCTTGCGGCTCCCGCTGTTGAGATATTTCAGCTCGGCCGCCCTGACTTCGTGCCACTCCTTCAAACGGTCGGCAATGTCGGCCGGGGTAGGGCGGGGCGCTTGCGCGTCCTCGTATCCCTGGCGCAGCTCGCCGGCCAGCCGGCGGCGCTTCTCGTCGGCCGGCAGCTCGATAAATTCACGGCTGAAAACGTGGTCTTTTAGGTTGATGCCCTTGGCCGCGCCCTCGGGCTTCACGTTGAGATATTCGCCGGTCTTGCCTGCGTTGCGGGCCTTGGTGTCGCCATGCTCGGCCACGATGGCCCGGAACTGGTCGAAGTCGGTCACACCCTGGTCGAGCACCACGGACAAGATGCGCTCTTTCAATTCGTGGTTCGCGCCCTTGAAATAATCACCTTTGTATCTGGCGATCATCGCGCTTTCGTCTGTGAACTCTAAGCGCCGGTTATCTTTAGGACTGGCAAGCCCATATTTGGCGTTGATGTGTTCCTGAAAGGCTTCAAGGAATTTGGTCTGCTGATCGACCTTGCCGAACGGGTTTAGATTCCGCTGGCTCAATAGGTTGTATTCAGGAATGACGATGTGAATATGCGGCTTACGCTCGATGAACTCGCCCGTTAGCTGGTTGGTGTAGCTTTTCAGCCTGGGCAAATGGGCCTCGGCATAGAAACTATATTCGTCCAGGTCATAGGCCGTCATGGCGAATTGCCGGAACTCGTCGGTGATCGCCTGCAACAATTCCGGGCTGATTTCGTCCTCTTTGAAAGCAAGGGTGATGTGCAAATACCGCTCGCCCTGCTTGTCCATGCTGTTGATGATGGCGTCAGTCAATTTCAGGTCGCCCGCCAATATCACGCGCTCGTCCAGCTCGGCGCGGTTGTAGTCGCGGCCGTCCTTCCGGCCTTCTTCCAGATATTCGCGGATTCCGGCCTCGCCGCCACGCACCCTAATCAGCATGTTCGACGGCCTCCCGCATCGCGTCGGCAATGGCCTGTAGCTCGGCCAGGATGCCGGCATAGGTCGCAGGCGTGGCCGTGCCTGCCAGCTCGGCCGCGTTTGCCGCATGGGCGAGCTGGTTCATGTTGTTGCTGGTCTTGTTGAACAGGTACAGCAGCCGGCGCTTGTCGCTGCTCGTGGGCACGCGGGCGACAACCTGGGTGCGGTTCTGCAAGACGCACTCGCGGAAGAACTCGGACGGCTTCAAGCCTGACGCCTCGACCTTCGCCAGATAGGCGGCATGGTCGGCGTCGGTAAGGCGGAAGCTGACCGGCCGGGTGAGCTTCTGGCCGTCTGCGGGCTTGCGGGGCATGGGCGGGCCTCCCTTCATTTCCTGCCCGGACGGCGGCCAGGGCAGGGCGGTTGCAGGCCGGCGCGGACAGCGCCGGGCGGTCTTGCCGGATGGCGACGAATCCCCGGCCTGGTGGGCGGGGATCTGTCGCCAGTCGGCGCGGCTCCCGAAGGGGCCGCCGGCAGGGTTTCCAAAGGGGGGCAACCCCTTTGGGCACGGGATATGTGTCAAAACGCGGAGCGTTTTGTAAACATATCCGACGTGCCTATCAGTGTCATGCTTTAGCATAGCACGCGCCGCAAAGCGGCACAATGAATGCGAAGCGACTTGCAAAGGATGCAAAATGGATGCACAATATACGCATATATGGCGCTTCAAGATGCGTTGCGCTATCATTTGGCGTCGCAATGTATGCGATTCCGATGCAATTCAACGCAAGGCGAACGAACGATGAGCAAAGACGATATAGCCGCGCGTATGCGGGCCTTGGCGACCGATGACAAACGGCGGTCGGAAACGGCCCGGCTACGCGAATCTTTCGACGAAGTGGAAGCCGCCCTGAAGGCGGGCGCACCACAAGCTGAAGTGCTGGCCGAACTGCACGCTGCGGGCTTCACCATGACGATGGCGAGCTTCAAAAGCGCCCTGCAACGCATCCGCAAGGAACGGGCAGGGGACAGGCCGGCGCGTAGATCGGCGGCCCCTGCTCCGGCCCCACTTCGTCATGACGAAAAGCCGCCGGCCTCCCCGCCAGCGGAAAACGCACGCGAGGGCGACAAGCCCAAAGCGCGCATCACGAACCCGGCCGACGTGCGCAAAGCACGGAAGCGGGACATTGACTTAGAGAGCCTGGAAGATGGCTCGGACGATCAGGAGTAAAGATTATGAAAGTCGCTGTTCTCAACTACACCGGCACCGTTGGCAAAACCACCATCGCCGCGCACCTGCTTTCGCCCCGCATGGGGGATGCACCCATCTTCGCGGTGGAAACGATCAACGAAACGGCCGCCGGCCTGGGCGTCGATGTGGAACAGATCAGGGGCCAAAAATTCCGCGAGCTGTTCACCAAGCTGCTGAAACTCGATGATGCAATCATCGACGTGGGTGCATCGAACGTCGAAGCGTTCCTTGATGGTGTCGTGAAAATGGACGGCTCGCACCTGGAAATTGATTACTTCATCGTCCCGGTAACGCCTGGAACGAAGGAACAGAAGGAAACCATTTCTCTGGTCGGCACACTGGCGGATATGGGCATCGACGCGGAAAAAATCCGCATCGTGTTTAACCGCGTTGAAGGCGACGTATCCGAAGAATTTCCTTATGTCGTTGCATACGCGAAAAAGGAAAAATCCTGCATCGCCAATCCTGACGCGGCCATCTTTGAAAATGAATTGTTCGATGCTCTTGGCGTCAAGAAGCTGACTCTAAGCGCACTCCTGGCCGATGAAACCGACTACAAGGCATTGCTACGCAAACCGGATGCCAGCGAGAAAGACCGGAACAATTGGGCCGAACTCCACGGCTTGAAGCTGCTGGCGCGTGGCGTGAATCGCAATCTCGATGCCGTCTATGACGCGATTTTCAAGTGAGGGGCAGAATATGGAAGCGGAACGCACGCCCCGCAATTCAAGGGATGCTCTAATCGCTGACCTCTTGGGCGATTTGGGGCGCGTCGATGACAAAATCACGGCCCTGGAACAGCGGATTGATTCCCTGCCGGACGCCTTCAAGGAAGCCATAGCGCCGTCGCTCGGCGCGGTGACGATGGCAACGAAGGAAGCCCAGGCCGCAATACAGCAGGCCGGCAGAACCGAAGTGGCGGCCTTCAAGAACTTCACGGCCCAGGACAAGATCGCCTTGCGCGATGCCCTGAAAGCGGCGCTGCGCGAGGATGCCGGCGCGGCCCTGGCCGATGTGGCGCGCGATCTGTCCAGCTCGGCGCGGCTCCATGAGGAAGCCGCCAAGGCGGAACGTCGGCAGCGGTGGCAGTGGTTGGCCGTCGCCTTGGCTGTCGGCCTGCTCGGCGGGGCGCTCGGCCTCTATGGCTCGCATCTGCTCTACGGCCAGCAGCAGGCCGAACAAGCGGCCTTCGGTCGCGCCGTCATGGCAACCTGGGGCGATCTGGACGCCAAGGCCAAAGAACGCATCCAAGAGGCCAGAAGGAACACGCCATGAAACCCGCCCTTGCCCTGACGCTCGTTCTCCTGGCCGTCTCGGCCTTCTTCCTGGCCCGCAACGTGTTCGGCACGCTCAAGGGCAAGAACCGGGGCGCGGTCGCCTGGGTGGTGTGGTGCTGGCTCGGCCTGTGGGCTGCGGCCCTGGTCTATGGCATCGCCTCGGCCGTACCGCGCTGGCTCGCCTCGGGCGAATCCTCGGCGCTCCTGGCGCTCGGCGTGGCCGTCGTCTCGGTGTTCTGCCAAACGCGCCTATGGGGTCACTACGTCGCCCGCGCGAACTATGCGCCCCACGGTCAGGAAACAGTCGTGCGCGGCACGGAAGTTGTCGGCGGCGGCGATCTACAAGCCCGCATGTACGGCGACAAGGCCAAGCCGGCCGACGTGGATATTGAAATCGGCGGCGTCGTCCTTCCTCGGATGCTGGAAGCCCAGCACATGCTTTTCAGCGGTACCACGGGCGCGGGCAAGACGCAGGCCATCAATCGGGTGCTGCGGGCCGTTCGCCAGCGCGGGCAGCGGGCTTTGATCGCTGACCCTGCCGGCGGCTTCTTCTCCCGCTTCGGCCGCCCTGGTGACGTGCTTTTCAACCCGTTTGATCGGCGCTCGGTCGATTGGTCGCCCTTCGCGGAAATCCGCCATGACTACGATTGCCAGCGCATCGCCAAGGCGGCCGTGCCGGACGGCACGGGCGAGGGTGCAGAGTGGCACCACTACGCGCAAACGCTCCTGGGTGAAACGCTGCTCGCCCTGCATCAGCGCGGGGAACATTCGGTAAAGCGGCTGCTGCACTACGTCAGCGCGGCCGACACGAAGGAACTAGGCGAGCTGCTGGCCGGCACGCCTGCGGCCATCCTGACGGCCAAGGGCAACGACAAGATGCTGAACAATACGCGCGGCATCATCGCTACCTATCTCGGCGTGTGGCGCTACCTGCCCGACGCCGGCACGTTCTCCGTGCGTGAGTGGGTGCAGGACGAAACCCGCGACGGATGGCTGTTCGTCACCTACCGCGACGATCAAATGGGCCTGCTGCGCGGGCTGGTCGCCTCGATCTTGGAACTTGGCATTGTCGAGGGCTTGAGTCTGTCGGAGAACCAAGAGCGCGGGCTGTGGTTCGTGTTCGATGAAGTCGATTCCCTGGGCAAAGTGTCGAGCCTGCGCGGCGGCCTGACGAAGCTCCGCAAGTACGGCGGCCGGTGCGTCCTGGGCCTGCAAACGGTGTCGCAGCTCCGCGAAACCTACGGCCGCGACGAAGCGCAAACACTCCTGGCGAACCTCTCCACCAAGCTGATACTGCGGGCCGGCGACAACGAAACGGCCGAGTATTTCAGCAAGGAACTTGGCGAACAGGACATTGACCGGCTGCAAATGACGACGGGCCAGGGCACCAGCTCGGGCGGCGTGCTCAACCCTGGGCACTCGTCGGAATCCAGCAATACCAGCTACAACATGCAGCGCGTCCGGCAAGCGGCCATCCTGTCGTCGGAAATCCTGAACCTGCCCGATCTGCACGGCTTCCTGAAAATTCCCGGCCAGCCGGTCGGCGCGGTGCAGGTCGAATATCAGGCCATGCCCGAAGTGCAGCCGGGCTTTCAGGGGTGACGGCGGGCCTACACGCCGCCCCCTCTTGGCCCTTCGGGCCAGGGCGGGGAAAGGTGCCTGCGGCACGGCGCTTATTTACTCATTCACTCATTTGTGCTATAGTTTCATTTGAGTGAAACCGGTTGGTGACACGGCGGCGAACCTGGTGCGGGCACCGTGTCACCATTGGACTAGACCGCACCAAAGTAAGAAAATCGGGATGCCATTCCGCTAGGTTTTGGCATATCTGAATCAACAGTTTTGGGCATCGCCCATCTACTCGACAGGCTCCGTGCTGCGCCCTGTCCGACTGGCCGGAAAGACGGCCTGCCACGCGGCAAGCGCGTTGCGAAAGCCCGCAAGGGTGCGCTCCCGGATGGGGAGCAAGACCGCCGCCGATGGCTGCGGAATGGCTGCAAGCCCGATGCCCTCCTTCTCAACAAAAGGAGTGGCAATCATGAAAGCTTTCTCTGTCTCTATCGTTCTGGCCGCCGGCATTGCCATGTCGTCGGCTGCCTTCGCGCAAATCCCGGTCACGGATGGCGCATCTATCGCCAACAGCATCCAGCAGCAAATCGAGACGATGGCGAAGTGGAAGATGCAGTACGACCAGATGACCAGCCAAATCAACCAGATGAAGCAGCAATACGAGTCGCTGACCGGCTCGCGGAACCTCGGGCAAATCCTGAATAACGCGGCCCTGCGCGACTACCTGCCGAACGATTGGCAGGGCGTCTATGACGCTGTGAAGTCGGGCGGGTATTCCGGCCTGAGTGGCCGGGCGCAGTCGATCTTTGAAGGGAACAAGGTCTATGACCTGTGCGCCAATCTGGCGGATTCCCAACAGCGGACGCATTGCGAAGCCCAGGCCGTCAAGGGTGCCCAGGACAAGGCTTTTGCCCTGGACGCCTACGACAAGGCCAAGTCGCGGCTGACCCAAATCGACCAGCTCATGGCGAAGATCAACGACACGCCCGACCCCAAGGCGATTGCCGAGCTGCAAGGCCGCATCGCAGCCGAACAGGCCATGATTCAGAACGAGCAAACCAAGCTCCAGATGTATCAGATGGTCGCGGCGGCCGAAGATCGCTTGCAGGAACAGCGGCAACGCGAAATCAACGCCAAAGTTCTGAGCAATCGTGAATACACGAAGCACCAGCCTTTCAACCTGCTGGACAAGTGAGGGGACGCGCCATGATTTCCTATATTCACGCCCCTGTTCTGGCTGTTTTGTTCTTCACGCTCCTGTTCATGCGGCGATGGTGGCTCTGCATTGATCGCATGGGCTTCTCGCGTGAAGTTGGCCGCCGCGCCCCTTCCCTGGTGCAAGGTGACATTCTGGCCGCAACCCTCGCCATCGTTCCGTTCCTGGTCGCGGCGGTAGATTGGTTCGGTATCACCCTGCCGCGTCAATCGGCCCCGATTTCACCCGGCATAGCGGCCTTCATCTCTGTGGCCTGCCTCGGCGGCTGCGTGTTTGTGCTGCGCAATTCTGGCGAACGCTTCGCCGGCCATTGGGCAGGCACACGGGAAAGCGCCCTGCGCACGGTCGCGGCGCTGCGCATCATCGACGCGGCCGAGCTGGCCCACGCCCTGGACGTGCTGCAACAGCATGAAGCCCGGCAGTTCAACGGCCGAACCATCGACACCGAAGCGCGGGAGGTGCGGAAATGAATCTGCTTGATTACATCCGCGCCCTTGCGACGGGCGATTACATCGACATGGCCCATTTGATCGTTCTGCTTCTCGGTGCGTGGAGCATCGTAGAAGGCGCTCTGAATGTGGCCGCTGACACTATCGAGCATGTGCAAGGGGGGTCGAAATGAAAAAGCTCTCTATCGCCCTGGTCGTCGCGGCCGTCCTGGCCGGCTGCGGCGAGAACACGCCCGTTCAAACCGTCGATTGGTACAAGGCCCATGAGGCCGAGCGCACGGCCATGATTGCCAAGTGCAAGGCCAATCCCGGCGAGCTGGACGCCTCCCCGAACTGCATCAACGCCGTCACGGCGGCAAACCATCTGACCGTCGAAAAGCGCGGCTACACGAAGCACGCCCCGATAAACGCGCTCGAAGGGGGAAAGTGAAATGGCTATCGAATCGAATATTTTCGAGTGGATTGGCGACAGCATCGACATGACCTTGAACACGTTCGTTCAAGTCACGTCGAGCAACGTCATCGACATGTTCACCGACTTTTTCATCTACGGTGGAACGCTGACGTTCGTTCTGATGGGGTTCGCCATCATCTTGGGATACGTCGAAGCCCCGGCGTCCAATTTCCTGAAAACGTCCGGCAAGTTCCTGGTTATCAGCGGCTTGGTGCTGAGTGCCCCAACCTACATGGGATGGGTTGTCGAAGCTCTGCGCGGCCTGGAAACCGGCGTGGCTGATGCCTTCTCGGCATCGGGCAGCAGCACGCCGGCAACCTCGGTCTATCAGGTGCTGGACAAGGCCGTGACGGATGGCTTTCAGATCGGCGGCGACATGCTCGACAAGATGGGCAAACGGCGCTGGTACGAAATCGGCATGGTGTTTTGGGACTTGCTGAACGCCATCATCATCTATGCCGCTACGCTCATCATCGCCATTCCTGCCGGCGCAATGGTCATCGTTTCCAAGATCATGCTTACCGTCATGCTCGGCATCGGCCCGTTCTTCATCGCCATGCTGATGTTCCCGGTCACGGCCAAATGGTTCGATAGCTGGTTTGGTCAGGTCATGACCTACATCTTGCAAATCGCCCTGGTGACAACGGTTCTCGGCATGGGCATGAAGTTTTTCAGTGCGCTTACGGCCAAGGTTCTGGCCGTCACCACTGACCACCCTATCGCCACGATGCTTGAAATCCTGATCGTCACGGGCGTGACCCTGTTCTTGCTGCAAAAGGCATTTGAGGCAGCGGCGGCCCTGGCCGGCGGCATGTCCTCGGCGGGTATCACGCTGCGGCAAGTCACCCAGGCGGCGGCTTCCCCCGTCACCCAGGTTTTGAACCGCCAAAGCACGCGCCGCGACATGCAAAGCGGGATGATGGTCACGGGGGGCCGGCTCAACCATCTGGCGGCGGGTAACTCGATGTGGAACCCGGCCTATCGCCAGCACGTCATGCAGAACCTCGGCAAGAACTGGGGGCCGGCGAAAGGCGGCAACGTCAAGGGGGGTTGAGCCATGTTCACGCTGATGGAACACGATGCCTTGTTGCGCCTCATGAGGCTTTCCACGGGCTTCATTTCTGACAGTCGGCGCGTGGCCCACTGGCTGCAAGAGTGGGAACGGTCGGCCAACCCTCGGGCCATCAAGGCGCGGGTATCTGGCCTTTCCGATCACACGGCTAGGGACATGCAGGAAGTCGCCCAGGCGGCGAAGCGGACAGGGGCGAAGCCCTCCACGCTCGGTCGCCTGGAATACAGCTACAACATGGAGAACATCGCGCGGGCCTACCCGCTGCCGTCGATGGAGTACGAACGATGAAGGACAAGCCGCACGACGACGCAATGGCCGAGGCGTACCGCAAGCGGCCGGGCGAAGCGTTCGCCATGTTCCGGGCGCTGCTGCTCGATGGCGGCCAACCTGGGGAATGGCGCATCTTCTGGCGTCACGTCCGGCTTGCGCTGCGTCGGCGGTAGTTCCTCGATCTGCACCACGGCCCCGCCTCGGCGGGGTTTTCTTTTTGGTGACGGTGGATCTTCCTCGATCGCGCCGGCCTGTCACCATCGCCGGGCATTGGTGACGCCGGCAGCTCGGCCAGGCCGCCGCCGTGTCACCATCGGGAACGATAGGAATAGTAATAGTAAGACTATTACTATTCTTACTCCCCTACCCTACTCCGCGCTTCGCTTGGGCAACCCCTTCGGTTGCATCCCCCGTCCGATCTTGCCGGACTGGCTGCGGGGGCAGGCGCGGCGGGCGTTGCCCTTGACACCACTTCCAGCCAAACGGCCCCAGGTGCCCCGGTTTTCAAGTGGAAAGGGGGTCAAGGGTGAAACCGGAAGCCGCACGCGGAGCGCAGCCCGCAGGGCGAGCACCGAACGGGTGAGGATTTCAGGGCCGCAGGCCCGGCCCTTGATGCCCTTGGAACGTCCCAAGCCTCTAGTCTGGGGGGCAGTCAAGGAAGCGAAGCGCCCCGCCGGCTGCACCCCTGACGACAGAGGGCGACTCGCTCCTTCCCGCCGGGGCGGGAAGGGCGGGGGGATGGGTGGCGGGCGCGGAACGCGCCTTTCTCCCGCTCGCCGGCCCTGCCGGCGTGGGGGCGGTGTGTAGGCCCGCCCCGTTGGAATCATTGGCCTTTTTCTGGATTCAAGACAGATTCAGCGCATGGCAGGGCCGCCGGACGCCCCAGGAAGCGCCGTAGGCGCTTTTTGAGGGCCTGGCAGGGGGTGAGTTGCCCCTACCCTGAAAAACGCTTCTACGGCCTTCCCGCGCGCTCTGGTGCCTGTTCTGTGGCACGCCGGCCCGGCTTGCTCCTTTTCTGAAAGCCCATTGCGGCCTTTCCGCTTGCGCTGCCGGTTCCTGGCGGGGCGCGTAGCGCCCTGCCCTGCGCAGGCGGTCGAGCTGCACCGCGCGGCCTTGGCCGCGCCCTGGTAAAGCGTCCTGGCCGAAGGCCAGCCATTTAGCCGGAGGGAGAGCCGGCTTGTCCGGGGGAACCCCGCAGGGGTGCCCCGGCCGCAGGCCGCTTTGCGGCGGTTCGTTTCGCGCTGCCGGTCGAGTTTTCCACTGCGCGGGGTGCTCCAACTACCAGCAAAAATTTATAGGAGATTCTTTAAAGGCAGAACCGTACCGGTTTTAGGGGGGGGGGAATTTATCGCGCCGGGGGGGTGCGATTTATCGTGGATAAGTGGCCTTGGGGGGGTGCGATTTATCGCACTAGGGGGGTGCGATTTATCGTGGATAAGTTGCGCTATCCACAAGGTTTTTCCACCGTTTGGGATGGTGACAAAGTGCGCGCCTGGTCGTGTCGATC
>JABLTH010010515.1_pt1 | contig 19929 bp, 15 predicted proteins | sample 7875711 | NCBI WGS metagenome assembly JABLTH01 (sample SAMN14941262, study PRJNA633318) | bioreactor metagenome | isolation source: bioreactor | place: China | collected 2019-03-05 | reverse complement strand
GCAAGGGCGCGGAGCGCCCGCGCAGCGAGCCGAAGGCGAGCGAAGGCCGCTGCCGGCGAGCGCAGCGAGCCGATGCGGCTGAGCAAGGGCGCGGAGCGCCCGCGCAGCGAGGCCGTCCTCGGCCGAGCGAAGGCCGCTGCCGGCGAGCGCAGCGAGCCGATGCGGCCTCGAAGAGCCTCGGGCGCGCTACGGTCGGCGGCATGCGGGCCGCCGTGATCCAGATGACGTCGGTCGACGACCTCGCGGCGAACCTCGCCGCGGCGCACGCTCTGGTCGCCGAGGCCGCGGCGCGGGAGGCCGAGCTGATCGCGCTCCCCGAGAACTTCGCGTTCCTGCGCCGCGAGGGCCATCCGGTCCCCTGCGCGCAGAGCCTCGACGGTGAGATCGTCGAGCGGCTTCGCGGCTGGGCGCGCACGCACCGCGTCTGGCTCGTGGGCGGCAGCTTCGCCGAGCGCATTCCGGGAGACGCGCGCACCTACAACACCTGCGTGTGTTGCACGCCCGGAGGCGAGATCGCGGCGGTGTATCGGAAGATCCATCTCTTCGACGTCGACCTGCGCGCGAGCGGTGGGGCGGTCTACGCGGAGTCGGCCGCGGTCGCGCCCGGCGCCGAGCTCGCGCTCGCGGACACGCCGTTCGGCCCCGTCGGCCTCTCGATCTGCTACGACCTTCGCTTCCCCGAGCTCTACCGCGCGCTCGCGGCGCGGGGCGCGCGCATCCTCACGGTCCCGAGCGCGTTCACGCCGCAGACGGGGAAGGACCACTGGGAGGTGCTGCTGCGCGCACGCGCGATCGAGAACCTCGCGTTCGTGCTCGCCCCTGCGCAGTGCGGGCGGCACAACGAGTCTCGATCGAGCCACGGACGATCGATGATCGTCGATCCGTGGGGCGTCGTGATCGCGCAGGCGGCCGACGCCCCGTGCGTCGTCGTCGCCGACTGCCCGGGCGAGCGCCAGGAACGCGTTCGCGCGTCGCTGCCCGCGCTCTCGCACCGGCGCCTGTGATCCGCGCCTCGGGCCGCGGCGGCCCGACCGGCTGCGGTCCCCACCGGCGCTACTGCGAGAGTCTGCAGCGAAGCCGGGGGCCGAGCGCCGACGCGATCGGCACCGGAAGCCGGCTCCACAGCGACGCGAGGCGCCGCAGCGCGCCGCCTCCCGCGCCCGCGGGCTCGTGGAGGACCGCGCCCGCAGGGTCGAGGCGCAGCCACGCGAGCGGCCACTCGGCGGCGCCCCAGCCGAGCTTGAAGCGGTGCGTTCCGCTGCCGGGCGGCGAGCGTCCGAAGTCGAACGCGCGCGCCGCGCCGCGAATCGCCCAGCGAAGCGCCTCCCAGTACAGGAGGTTGTTCGGGCAGCGCGCGCGCTCGGCGCGGAGCGTCGACGCCCACGGCACGGTGACGATCCCCGCGTAGCGGATCGCGACGAGCCCGCCCACCGGGCGGTCGCCGTCCTGCGCGACGACGAAGCGAACGCGGGAGCCGAACGCGCGAGCGATCGCCTCGTAGAACGCGAGCGCGTGAACCGGAGAGCCGAGATCGCGCATGTTGACGCGAAACGGCGTATAGAAGCGCAGGGCGAGGTCGGCCGCGTCCTCCGGCGCAGGCATGAGCCCTTCGCGGGTCGCTTTGCGGGTCTGGTTCCGCACCTTCGCCGGCAGCGACGCCCAGAGCGCATCCTCGTCGCCCGCGAGCGGCAGCACGAGGTCGACTCGCCCGGAAGCCGGGGCTGCCGGGCCGGCTCGAAGCGGCGCCCATTGTCGCAGCTCGAGCGCGCGGGCGCCCCACGCCCTCGCCTCGCCGAGCGCCGCCTCTCGCAGCGCCGCCTCGGCCGCGTCGTCGCTCGCGAGGATCCCGCCTGCGTCGAGGAACGGCATCGAGACGAGCTCGCGGGCGCCGGTGAGGGTGCGGAAGCGAACCAGCGGGAGCACGCCCTGCAGCGCGCCCGCCGCGTCTCGGGCCGCGAGATAGAGCGGCTCGAGGCCATAGGCTTCACGAACGACCGCCGCCCACGCCGCCGCGTGGCCAAGGGTCGCTCCCGGCGCTGATTCTACGAACGCGTCCCACTCCGCGCCCGGCTCGGCCACCCGCTCGACGAGCATGGGCGCGCAGTATACGGCCCGGCCGGCATCCGCCCTCGCCAGCGGGCCCCCGCTCATGTTACCTCTCGGGTGCACCGATTCCTTTGAAGTCGGTGACATGGGGGGGTGAGATGCAGGTCTACGAAGCGACGTTCTCGCAGCGCAGCAGCAGGCTTCGGGCGGGCGCGTGGATCGCGCTTGCTGCGTTGCTCCAGGCGACGGCCTGCGCGTCGATCGAGCCGCAGCCCGAGCCTCAGGCCGAGAGGAACTTCGGCACGTATCGGGCCGGACCGCCGGATCAGCTCCTCGTGAGCGTGCTCCCCGAGCCGCTCCTCGAGCGAACCGTCACGGTCAGGCCCGATGGGATGATCTCGTTCGACCTCGTCGGCGACGTGCCCGCAACGGGCCGCACGCTCGACGAGATCGCGCAGGACATCCAGGGCAAGATCGAGCAGTACAAGCGCGGCGCGCGCGTCACCGTCGCGCTCGCAGGCTCGCTCAGCAGCTCGATCACGATCCTCGGCGAGGTGAAGCAGCCGTCGAACTTCCCGCTCGATCGCGACCTGCGCGTGATCGAGGCGATCGGCCGGGTCGCCGGGACGACGATCTTCGCCAAGCGCACCGACGCGCGCGTGATCCGCGTGCGCGAAGGGCAGACCACCGTGCTCCCGGTCGACCTCGACGCCATCGAGCGCGGCGACCTGCGCACCAACCTCTGGCTCATGCGCGGCGACGTCGTCTACGTGCCGCCCACGATGCTGGCGCGAATCGGCTATGCGATCGCCGGCCTCACGTTCCCGCTCCAGGCGCTCGTCGGATCGGGGATCGGGGGCATCGCGACGACCGTCATGCAGTAGAAGACTGCCACGACGTCGCCGCGCGGCCGGGGTCGGGAGCCGCGGATGGCCCGGTCCACGACAGAGCCGTGGCGGGGCGCCAGCCCGCGGGCGCAATGGCATGCGGCGGCGACGCCTGCCCGCCGGGCCCCCAGGGCCGCCCCCGCGGGCAGGTCCGAAGTTCTGTGACATCCATCACGCGGGTCTATTCGCCCCCGGTCGATCGCCTTCTCGTCCGACGCGGCTCCAGGCCGCCGCCGGGCGGAGGAGACGGTCATGGCGAGAGCCAAACGCGGCGCCCTGCTCTTCGCAGCCGCTCTGCTGCTCCTGTGCGTCGAGGGATGCAAGTGGTTCGAGGTGACGGTGAGAATCCCCGACTTCGACTCGCGCCGGGTGCAGGGCGTATGGATGTGGCGCAAAGACCCGGCAACGGGGCAATTCGTCCGTGCCGGCCAGATCGTCTTCCAGCCTCAGGCCGCCTCCGCGGCAGCCGGCGCGGAGGATCTCCAGTACGCCGTGGTGCAGCCTGATGGCACTGCGTTTCCGCTCCGAGCTCCGATCGAGCGGGACACCACGACGCCGGATCGCGTGACCGTTCGCCTCTGGTACGCCCGCTATCTGGATCCCGGTGAATACAGGGTGAGCACGTACAACGAGTCCGGCGAATCCCCGCTCTCGCCCCAGAGCCTCGACCTGCTCTAGCCGAACGCCGCGAATCCCGACCTCCGCGGCCAGCGTCTCGTCGACAGATCCGCGACGCCAGCTAGACCCTCCATAGGCAGAAATGTCTTCCGTTTTTCCGCGCGAGATGGGCGGTTGCGGATATACTGCCGTTTGATTTCTGGGCCGCGACGAGGGACGCGCGGCCGAAGATTCTCGGACGGCGCCGCGGTGGGCGCGGCGCGAAGGGATGCGAGAAGTCAGGGGGAGTCGAGGGGGGAGCTCCCGAGCAGGTTTGCCTCGTTCGATCTGGGCTCATTCACTGGATCTCATTCGGTCTTGGCGGGGGATCGCCGATACCCACTGCCGAGAAGCTGCGGGACGCATCGGAGGCTGACAGGCACTCACGGATCGGGCTCGGACTCGCTGCGCCGGGTTCGGCCCACCGCTTGCACAGGATGCAGAGCGCGGTGGGAAACGAGCGGGCGGCGCTGCGCGCAGAGCGCGGGGGCACATGCGGTATTACCTCCTGAACCTCTTCCTGGGGCGCGTCGTCGTCGCGGCGGCGCTCGACTTCGCGTGCTTCCTCCTCGCGGGCTTCGCGGCGTTCGTGCTGGGCGGATCGTTCTACGACCCGCTGACGTACATCCCGTGGATCGCCGGCGGCGCGGCCGTCGCCTTCGTCCTGCTCTACTACACCGACAACTACGGCCTGATGACGCTCGGGAGCGGGCGCCTCACGCTCGCGAACTTCGCCGCATTTCTCGGCGTCGCGTCACTTCTCGGCCTTGCGACGTACTTCGTCGCCAGCCCGCGCCCTCAGACGCTCGAGACCGTCGCGACTCTCCTCGCGCTCTATGTGCCGCTCATGCTCGCGGGCAGGCTCGGCTTCCGCGCGCTCTCGTCGCGGCCCGAGTGGAGCCGGCGGATCCTCATCGTCGGCGTGAGCGACCTCGGCTGCGCCATCGCAGAGGCCGTTCGCGATCGCAAGAATCTCGGCGCCGAGATCGCGGGCTTCCTCTCGGACGATCCCGACCACGACGGCGGGTGGGTCGAAGGCTTCCCCGTGCTCGGCCGCGTCCACGAGATCGAGAAGGTCCTGATGCGCGAGCGCATCGGCGCGATCGTCGTCGCGTCGAAGCGCCGCGACGAGCACTTCCCCGCGGACGAGCTGCTCGCCGCGAAGCTCGAAGGCCGGCTCGTCGAGTCCGGCGTCTCGTTCTACGAGCGCGTCACCGGCAGGATCTACCTGCGCGAGCTGCGGCCGAGCTATCTCATCTTCTCGACGGGCTTCCGCGGCGGCGTGCTGCGCGAGGCGGCCAAGCGCACGCTCGACATCGCGCTCTCGGCCGCCGGGCTCCTCGTCGTGTTCCCGTTGCTGCCGCTGGTCGCGCTCGCGATCAAGCTCGACTCGCGGGGTCCGGTCTTCTTCCAGCAGGAGCGGGTCGGCCGAAACGGCAAGCTCTTCCGCTGCGTGAAGCTGCGCTCGATGTACCACGGCGCCGAGCACAAGACGGGCGCCGTCTTCGCGAGCCACGACGACGACCGCATCACGCGCATCGGGCGCTTCCTGCGAATGGCGCGCTTCGACGAGATGCCGCAGCTCTGGAACGTCCTGCGCGGCGACATGAGCTTCGTCGGGCCGCGCCCGGAGCGCCCGGAGTTCGTCGAAGCGCTCTCGGACGAGTACCCGTACTTCCGCGCGCGGCTCTCGCTCAAGCCCGGGCTCACGGGCTGGGCGCAGATCCGCCACGGCTACGTGAACGACGTCTCGGGGTACGAGGACAAGATCGCGCTCGATCTGTATTACCTGAAGTACCGCTCGCTCACGATGGATCTCATGATCCTGTGGAGGACCCTGAGGACCGTCGTCCTGATGAGCGGCCTGTGAGCCGCGGGCGGCGCCTCTGACCTGCAACGCGCTGAGCGTCGACCTGGAGGAGTACTTCCAGGTCTCGAACCTGGCGCGCACGATCGATCGGGCGCGCTGGGATACGCTGCCGTCGCGCGTCGCCGACAGCACGCGGCGGCTGCTCGACCTCTTCGACCGCACGCGCAGCCGCGCGACGTTCTTCGTCCTCGGCTGGGTCGCCGAGCGGCACCGAGAGCTCGTTCGCGAGATCACTCGCCGCGGCCACGAGGTCGCGTGCCACGGCTACGCGCACGACCTCGTCTACGACCTCGGGCCGCAGCGCTTTCGCGAGGACCTGCGCCGCGCGCGCGCAGCCATCGAGGACGCCGCCGGCCTCGCGGTCGAGGGCTATCGCGCGCCGAGCTACTCGATCACGCGCGCGTCGCTCTGGGCGCTGCCGATCCTCGTCGAGGAGGGCTTCTCGTTCGACTCGTCGATCTTCCCGATCCGGCATCCCCGCTACGGCATCCCGGACTTCGCGCGCGAGCCCGTGACGCTCGATCTCGGCGGTGCGCGGCTCCGCGAGTTCCCGCTCACGACGCTGCGGCTCGGGCCGGTCAACTTCCCGCTCGCGGGGGGCGCCTATCTTCGCTTCCTGCCCGGCGCCCTGTTCCGGCTCGGGTTCCGGCGCCTCGAGGCCCGGGGGACGCCGACCGTGCTGTATCTGCATCCGTGGGAGATCGACCCGGACCAGCCCCGCCAGGACGTCGGCTGGCGCGTACGGATCAATCACTATTTCAATCTGCACCGGGTCGAGGAGCGCCTCCGGCGCCTCCTCGAAGCTCACCGCTTCGCGCCGCTCGGCGAGGTCCTCGCACGCCTCGATGCGGCGGGGCGGCTGCCCGTCCATCCCCTGCCCGCGGCGGGCGTGTTGCACTAGGGAGGCAGCCTCCGCACCTTTCCCGCGCGGGCCCTCCTTCCGATAAGGCGGGCGGGGCTCGCGCCGTGAGCCGCGAGCCCCGGCCGCAAGAGAGCGGCCCGAGCCGTCTCGCGGCGAAGGAAGCCCATGGCGAGCGTCGAAGACCACGGGTTCGAGAGCGCGACCTTCACGGTCGAGGACGGGATCGAAGTCCTCGAACGCCGGCGCTGGTGGTTCGTCATCGCCGCGCTCGCCGGCCTCGCCCTCGGCGTGGCGGCGTGGTTCGCGCTCCCGGCCCGGTACACCTCCGAGACCACGATCCTCGTCGAGCCGCAGGAGGTGCCCGACTCGTTCGTCAAGACCACGATCACGCTCGACATCGAGAATCGCCTCCGCACACTGCACGAGCGCGTCACGAGCTATGCGAATCTGAACGCCCTGATCGACAGGATCGGACAGGAGCGCCTCGATCCCTCGGGCAGCCTCTCGCGCGAGGCGATCATGGCCCGGATCACGCGCAATCTGTGGGTGAACCTCAAGACCGTCTCGGGCAAGACCGCGAACGTCGTCGAGATCGCGTACACCGACGCGAGCCCGCAGGTCGCGAAGGACGTCGCGGCCGAGATCTCGAGCACGTTCATCGCCGAGAATCTCAAGGATCGCACGCAGCAGGCGCAGTCGACCGCCGAGTTCCTCGACCGCGAGCTCGACCGGCTGCGCACCGAGGTCTCCGCCGCCGAGGAGAAGGTGCGCGCCTTCAAGGAGGAGCGCATGGGCGCCCTCCCCTCGCAGCTCGAATCGAACCTTCGGGCCCTCGACCGCCTGAACGTCGAGCTGAACGCGAACCTCGAGGCGCAGACCGCTCTCCAGCAGCGGATCTCGATGCTCTCGGGGCAGAGCCCCGGAGGCTCGTCGGGCGGGGTCTTCGCTCCCGATCCGGGAAGCGCGGCCGGCGCACTCGTCGAGGCGCGCCGCAAGCTGCGCGAGGCCGAGCTGCTCTACACCGAGTCGCACCCCAACGTGATCCAGGCCCGCGAGCGCGTCGCGAGCCTCGAGAAGGAGGTCGCGGAGGAGGCGAATCGGCCCCGCAGCCAGGTCCCCGTCGTCGATCCCGTCGCGATGGGCCTGCGCCGCGAGATCGAGACCACGCGCATCGAAGCCGACGCGAAGCGGCGCGAGGAGGCGAGGCTGCGCAGCGAGATCGCCGAGCTCCAGAAGCGCGTCGAGACGACGCCGAAGATGGAAACCGAGCTCCTCGGCATGACGCGCGACTACGAGAACCTCACCAAGCAGTACCAGGACCTGCTCGCCAAGAAGTTCGCCGCTTCGATGGCGCGCAATCTCGAGCAGGCGCAGAAGGCCGAGCGTTTCAACGTGCTGCGCCCCGCGCGCGTCCCCAGCTCTCCGTCGTTCCCGAACCCGCTGATCGTGCTCCCGGCCGGCGTCGTCTTCGGCCTGTTCGTCGTCGTGCTGCTGATCGGCATCGCCGAGTTCCGGAATCCGTCGTTCCGCTCCGTCGCGCGTCTCACGCGGATGACGGGCCTTCCGGTGGTGGCGTCGATTCCGCGGATCGACGACGAGCGGATCTACGAGCAGGCGCCTTCGGGCGAGGTCGACCCGCGGCTCGTCGTCCACACCGCGCCCGAGTCCGCTCCCGCGGAGCAGTACCGCACGTTTCTGCCGATCCTCATGGAGGACCCCGAGCGGCAGGTGGTGCTCGTGACGAGCGCCGCGCGCGGCGACGGAAAGTCGCTCTCGTGCATGAACCTCGCGCTCACGCTCGCGTGCGATCTCGGCCGGCGCGTGCTCCTGGTCGACGCCGACATGCGCCGCCCGACGGCGCACCGGCTGCTCAAGGAGAAGCCGCAGAAGGGCCTCGTCGACGTGCTTCGCCGGCACGCGACGTTCGCCGAGTGCGCGATCAAGACGCGCGTTCCGAACCTCACGCTCCTTCCGGCCGGAAAGCCGACACGAAACCCGCTCGCGCTCATCACCGACGCGGCCTTCCTCGAGCTCGTCGAGCGCGCGCGCAAGGAGTTCGATTACGTCTTCATCGACTCGCCGCCGATGCTCCCCGTGGTCGACACGCGCTTCCTGCGCAAGGTGGCGGACTTCGTCCTCTTCGTCGTGCGCGCGGACGCAACGCCCCGCGAGGCCGTCGTGCGTTCGATGCGCGAGCTCCGAAGCGTGGGGGGCCTCGTCTTCAACCAGGTGAGCCCCGGATCCTTCCGGCGCTACTACTACTACGACGCCTACGCGCGTTATTCGTACGGAGATTCGGCGGCGAGCGCCGAGACCGACGCCGAGGCCGATGCCTGAGCCCGCGCGCGGCCAGGCGGCGCTCCTGACCGCACGCGACCGCGATCTTCCCCGCCTGCTCCCGCCGCTCGCCCGCGGCCGGGACTGGCTGGCGTCCGGGATCGGCGCCGGCCTGTGCCTCGGCGGGGCCGAGGCGCTCGCGCTGCACGCGCAGCGCGCCGCGCTCGCGCCGGGACCCGCGCTCGCGCTCGTCGCCGCCGACGCGGCGAGCGTTGCGATGCTCTCGGCTCCCCTCGCGCTCGCGACGGCGGCGGCGAAGCGACACCTGCATCACTCGGCCGTCGCGGGCGGGACCCTCGGCCTCGTGCTGCTGGCACCCGTCGTGCCGCGCGCCCTCTCACTCGCGCAGGGCGCTGCAGCCGGCGAGGCCGTGCGCGTGGCCGCGGGAGCCGGCGTCGCGGCGCTCTGCGGGCTGCTCGCGGCCGCGGCCGGAGCGAGGCTCGAGCGAGCGGGGGTTCCGATCTCGGGCCCGCCGCTGTGGGCGGCCGTCGCGCTGCTCGTGGCCGCCGGCAGCGCCTTTCGCGAAGGCGGGCCGATCGAGCCGGGGCCCGCGCTCTGGCTCGCCGTGGGCGCGGTCGTCCTCCTGCTCGCGCTCTGCGCCGCCTTCTTCGCGGTCTTCGGCGCGAGCCGCGCCTCGGTCGTCCCCTGGCCGTGGAGCCGGACGCTCTTCGCGCTCGCCCTCGCGGCCGCCGCGATCGCGGTCGCGCCCCGCGCTGCACCGTGGGTCTTCCTCGAACCGCCGGCCGCGACGCCGGCCGGCCGACACCCGGATGTGTTGGTGATCTCGCTCGGCGCGTTCGCGCCCGGCGACGGCCCGGCGCTTCGCGAGCCCGGCGCGGGCGCCGCTCTTCGCGCCGCGCCCAACCTCACGGTCCTCGCGGCGGCGGGCGCGCTCTATCGCCGGGTCGTCGTCGCACCCGACGAGCGAGCCGCCCTCGCCTGGCTCCGGCTTCCGGGGGGCCTCCCTCTCGCGAGCGCGCTTCGCGCCCGCGACTACCGGACGCGCCTCGCCGGGCAGTGGAGCGCGCACGCTCCGCTTCCGCCGGGCTTCGACCGCGCCGACGCGGGCGAGAGCCCGGAGGGCACGGAGCAGGCCGTCCGCGCCACCGTCGGCGGCGCGCTGCTCGCGCGCCTCGGCGCCGGCGGCGCTCGCCCCGCGAGCGCGGCCTCGGTCGCCGCGGGCATCACGGCCGAGGCGCGCCGGCGCATCGTCGCGGCGCGAGCGCTCGGCGACGATCGGCCGCTCCTGCTCGTCGTCGACTATTCGGCGGCCGAGCGGCGGACGGCGCTCCTCGACGACGAGGTCGGCCGGCTGCTCGACTTCCTCGCCGAGCTCGGCGGCGACGAGAACGCTCGCGTCGCCGTCGCGTGGGGCGAAGATGCGCCGGCCGATCCGGGCGAGCTCCGCGTGCTGCTGCGCCCCGAGCCCGCCGCGCTTCGCGCTCCGCGCGGAGTGGTCGATGCCGACGCAATTCTGGCCTCCGACCTCGTCGCGAGGATCGGCGGCCTCGACGACGGCGCACGGGCGGGAGCGGAAGCGCCGTGAGCGAGGCGTCGCGCCCGCTGCGCATCGTCCTCGCGCTCGAGTCGAGCGGCCCGGGCGGAGCCGAGCACATGGTGCTGCAGCTCGCGCGCGAGCTCCGTCGACGGGGCGACGCGGCGATCGTCGCATCGATGCGCCCCGGCTGGATGACCGAGCGCGCGGCCGCGGCCGGGATCCCGGTCTGGATTGCGCCGCAGCGACGAGGCCTCGATCCCTTCTGGACGCCGCGCTTCGCGCTTCGGCTCCGCCGGGAGCGCATCGACGTCGTCCACACCCACGAGTTCGCGATGAACGTCTACGGCGGAGCGGCGGCGCGGCTCGCCGGCATCCCGTCGATCGCGACGCTCCACGGCCGTCACTGGGCGACCGACGCCGCGCGGCGCGCCCTCGCCTACCGCGCGCTACGCCGGCTCGGGATGCGCATCGTCGCCGTGTCGCACGATCTCGCCGGGTTTCTCGCCGAGGGCCTCTCGCTTCCGCCCGGTGCGATCGAGGTCGTGTACAACGGCATCGAGCTGCCGCCGCTCCCGTCCGCCGCGGAGCGCGCGCGCCTTCGGGGCGAAGTGCGCGCCGAGCTCGCGCTCGCGCCCGGCGCCGAGCTCGCGCTCGCCGTCGGAAACCTCTATCCGGTGAAGGACCACGCGACGCTGCTGCGCGCGGCAGCGCCGCGCCCCGGGCTCGCGGTCGCGATCGCCGGGCGCGGCGGCGAAGAGGAGCGGCTGCGCGCCCTCGCGCACGCGCTCGGGATCGCGGACCGCGTCCGCCTGGTCGGCCTTCGCGACGACGTCCCGCGCCTTCTCGCGGCCGCCGACGTCTTCGTCCAGCCTTCGCTCTCCGAGGGCCTTCCGCTCGCGGTCCTCGAAGCGATGGCCGCCGCGCTCCCGGTCGTCGCGAGCCGCGTGGGCGGAATCGGAGAAGCCGTGATCGATGGGAAGACCGGAGTGCTCGTTCCCCCCGCAGATCCGGGCGCCCTCGCCTCCGCGCTGGCGCGGGTCCTCGACACACAGAGCTGTCGCGAAGCGCTCGGAAGCGCCGGCCGGGCGCGCACGGAGGAGGAGTTCTCCGTGGCGCGCATGGCCCGGCGATACCGCGCGCTCTACGCGGTCTGACCGCGGTCACCGCTGGCGAAGCTCGCGCGAAGCCAGTCGCGAAGCTCGCGCGCGAACGGGCGCAGGTCGCCCCGCCTCGGGTTGTCCCAGCGACAGTGCGGCCCCGCCGGGCGCAGCAGGACCGAGAGCGCTGCGCCGACGCCGGAGCGGCCATCGAACCCGCGCGCGCCGCGCGCGAGCGCGAGCGCGTGGTCGAGATCGCCGAGCAGCCACCGCGAGCGAACGCCGGCGGCGAACCGGGGGACCGGCCCGGGCGGCGAACCGAGCACGGCCTCGACGAGCAGCGCGGGGAAGTCGACGCCCGCATCGACCGCGAGCTGCAGCGATCCCCACGGCCGCGCATTGAACTCCATCAGCCAGCGCGTGCGCCCGTCGCTTCGCAGCTCGGCCATCGCGAGCCCGGAGAAGCCGCATGCGTCGAGGATCGCCTCCACCTGCTCCCGCAGTCGCGGGTCGACGGCGATGCTCTCGCACAGCACGCCGACGCCGCCGGAAGGAGGCTTCTCGCGAAGTCGCCGGTGCGCGAAGACGGCCCGCGTGCGGCCCTCCCAGCGCAGCAGGAACAGACCCTCGCCGCGGCCCGGGACGATGGCCTGCACCAGCGCCGAGCCCGGAGCGACCGCTCGCTCCCAGGCCCCGTGCAGCGCCGTCTCGTTCTCCGCACGAACGACGCCCCGGCTTCGCAGCGTGCCGCCGGAGCCGGGTTCGACCGACCGAACGGGTTTGACGATCACCGGCCAGCCGAGGCCGCGTGCGATCGCGAGCGCCTCTTCGAACGAGGTCGCCTCGCCTCCTTCCGGCACGCCGAGGCCCGCCGCGGCGGCAAGGCGCGCCGCATCGCCCTTGTGGCTGAGCCGCTCGTACGCCTCGCGCGAAGGCGCCGCGAGTCGCGCGCCGCCCGGTCGCGGCGCTTCGCCGAGCAGCGCCCGGCACGCGGCGTCGCTCACGGGCACCACGACGTCGATCGCCTCGCCCGCCGCGAGCTCCTCGACTGCGGCGCGAAAGCGCGCGCAGTCCGAGCGCGGCGACGGCACCCATCGCTCGCCCGCCGCGAATCGCGACGCGGCCGCGAGCGAGCCGCGCGCGCTCGCCGCCACGAAGACCTCGTGCCTTCGGCCGAGGCTGCGGACCATCGCGAGAGCGGAACGCAGCTCTGCGTCGGTGACGAGAATCCGGCTCAACCTCCGGCGCCGCCTTCAGTTCGCACGGGCGGAGCCGCGAGCGCGCGCGACACCCACGTCACGAGCGCGACGCCCGCGCCGGTGTAGAAGTACGCGAACGGGTAGTAGCCCGCGGAAAGGAACGCGCCGGCCGCGAGCGTTCCGACCATGCCGCCCGCGAGCGATCCCGCGTAGACCTCGATTTCGTTTCGGGTCTCCTTCGGCAGATCGCGGCGCCTGCGCACGCGCCTGCGAAGGCTCCCGACGGCCCGGAAGTGACCGACGACCATGATCGCGTAGAGCGCCGTTCCGACCGTGCCCATCTCCGACAGGAACTGGAAGTACGTCGAGTGAACGGTCGTTCCCGACCAGTCGCGCTCCTGGTAGTCGGGCGTCTGCCAGCGAGGATCGTCCTTCGGCGTGTACCTGCCCGCGATGTAGTTGAAGTTGCTGCCGCCCACGCCGAGGACCGGATGATCCTTCCAGACGTTCCAGGCCGTGGCCCAGAGGAACTTGCGCGTGTCGGCCGTCCCCTTGTCGGTGTTCTGGATCGTCGACATCTCCTCCACGTAATCCTGCGGCACCAGCACGGCGAAGACGCCCGCCGCGAGGAGCGCGAGCAGGAAGTTCCTCACTTTGTGCGCGGAGACCGCGAAGCAGTAGACCAGCGCCGCGACCAGGCCGACGAACCCGCCGCGCGAGAGGCTCGCGACGACGGCGAGCACGAGGAGAACGCCGCAGCCTCCGGCCACGAAGCGGCGCCAGCCGGGAAGGAGCTGGACACCGTAGAACGCGAACGGAAACGCCCCGACGCACGCGAGCGCGAGGTCGTTCTCGTCGCCGAGGAAGCCGCCCGGGCCGCGCCCGCCGTGCGTGATGCCGAAGATCGCGACCCACGACATCACGAGCAGCCAGGCCCAGTAGAAGCGCCGGAAAGCCGACCGGCCGGCGAAGAGCCACGCCATCGCGATCGCGAGCGTGACGTTCGAGAACAGCATGCGCGTCGTGAAGTACGCCGCGTAGTTGTTGTGCGCGAAGGGAACCATCGATCCGGCCGTGACGAGCAGCAGAACCTGCGCCGTCAGCACCCAGGACCACGGGCGCTCGTGCGCGCCGAGCCAGATGAGCGGCAGCACGAGCGCGATTCCCATCTGCAGCTTGAAGGCCGTGATGAGCGGAGGCCGGTCGAACTCGAGGACCAGGTAGAGGAGGAACAGCCACCACGCCGCCGCGCTCGGCACGTCGTCGAGCGCGCGGGGGCGCCGTGCTCGGGCGAGCGGCGCCGCGGCGCGCTCGGGACGGGGAGCCGATGCGGCCGCCGTCGTCACGACGCCTCCCCCTCGCCCTCGAGGCACACGCGCGCCCACAGCTCGAGGTTCGCGAGACCCCACAGGTGCTCCGTACGATCGGCCGCCCCGTTCTGGTGCTCCGCGAGGAGGCGCTGCGCCGCGTCGACATCGAACAGGCCGCGCCGGCGTGCCCGGCCGTCGCCGAGCAGCCGCTCGACGAGCGACGCGTACGGCCCGCCGCTGCGCAGCCACTCACCGTGCGGAACGCCGAAGCCCGACTTCGGCGCATGCGCGTAGCCGCGGCCCAAGCGCCGCTCGGCCAGCGCCCGCACGGGCTTCTTCGTCGTCCGAAGATCGATGCGCTCGCGCAGCGGAAGCGCGAGCGCGTGCGCGAGGACGCCTTCGTCGAGGAGCGGAACCCGGCACTCGAGGCCGGCCGCCATGCTCATGCGGTCCATGCGCTGGAGCAGCGAGACGAGGTAGGTGCCTCGTTCGAGCGAGAGGAGGGCCTCCGCTTCGCTCTCGCCCCGATCGCGCGCCTCGGCATAGAGCGCACGGCGCGGCGCAAGGATCTCGCCCTCGTCGGCGGCGCCGGCGAGCCGTGCCGCCTCGTCGACCGGTACGAAGGCCGCGTTGATCGCGGCGGCCGTCGCAGCGTCCTCCGCGGAGGCTTCGAGGATCCGCGCCCAGCGCGGGCGCGCGCCGCGAAGGCGCCGCGCCGCCGAGCGCAGCAGCGGCGGCGGCAGCGCCCGGAGCTTTCGCGCGAGCAGAAAGATCCGGTAACGCGGGTAGCCGGCGAAGAGCTCGTCGCTTCCTTCGCCCGTGAGCGCCACGGTGATTCGCTCGCGCGCGAAGCGCGAGAGCGCGAGCAGATGAACGGAGTGCGCGTGATTGAGCGGCGCGTCGAGGTGCCAGACGGCGCGCGCGAGCCCCGCGACGTACTCCGCCTGCCCGAGCCGGATCGTGTGCTCCTTCGTCCCGAGCGCGTCGGCAACGATCTTCGCGCGCGCCGACTCGTCCCAGCCCGCCTCCTCGAAGCCAACGGTGAAGGTCGAGAGCGACGGCAGCGCCGCGGCGGCGTCGAAGGCGACGGCTGCCGAATCGACGCCGCCCGAGAGAAAGACCCCGACGGGAACGTCGGAGACGAGCTGCCGGCGTACCGCAGCGCCGATCACGGCGCCGGTCTCGTCCGCGCGCGCCGGCGCCGGAGCGCGCCCGGGCTGCCACCAGCGCTCGACACGCACGCTCCGGCCGTCCGTCTCGAGGCGGTGTCCCGGCGCGAGGGTTCGAACGCCCGGGAGCAGCGACTCCTCGCCGGCGACGTGGCGGAACGCGAGGTACTCGGCGACGCGCGCCGGAGACGGCTTGCCGGCCGCCGCGAGCGGCGGGAGCGCCTTCGGCTCGGACGCGAAGCCGACGCCCTCGGGCCCCGCGCACCAGAACAGGGGCTTGATCCCGAGCCGGTCGCGAACGAGGTGCAGCGCGCGGCGCTCGCGGTCGTAGAGCGCGATCGCGAACATCCCCTCGAGAGCGGCGAGCCCGCCAACCCCGCGCTCCTCGACGAGCTGCAGGATCACCTCGGTGTCGCTGCTGCTCGCGAAGCGGCGCCCGCACGCCTCGAGCTCGCCCCGCAGCTCGCGGAAGTTGTAGATCTCGCCGTTGTACGAGATCCACCAGCGCCCGCTCGGGCTCGCCATCGGCTGGCGGCCGCGTTCGGAGAGGTCGAGGATCGAGAGCCGCGTGTGGCAAAGGCCGGCGGGGCCCTCCGTCCAGGTGCCGCTCGCGTCGGGTCCGCGGTGCGCGAGGCGCCGCTGCATCTCGCGCAGCAGATCCTCGGAGACCGCTCGCGCCTGGTCCGCGTAGCGAACGCCGCCGATGCCGCACATGGCCTAGCGCGCACCGCCTGCCGAGGCGGTCGCGTCCGTTCGCGGCCCCGTGAGGCCCTGCTCTTCGAGCACGCGGGCCACGTCCCTCGCGATCAGCTCCATTCCCTTCGGGTCCGTGTGCATCGTGTCGAAGAAGTACGGCTTCGGGTCGGCGAGCGCGTCGAAGCGCGCGGCGAGATCGACGAGCGGGACGTTCTCCTCGGCGGCCACGCGGCGGATCACGCCGTTGTACGCGCCGAGCAGATCGAGAAAGTCGCCCACCGCGTACGCCGACGGAAAATACGGAAACACCACGCCCGCTTTTCGCAGGTCCGCCGCCGTCATGTCCGGTCGCACGACCGTCGGCAGCGTCATCACCAGCGGCTGCGCGTGCATCCCGCGCACCGCTGCGATCATCGCGCGCAGGTTCGCCTCGAAGATCGTCGGAACGAAGTGTGCGAACTTGCCCGTCCGGCTCGCCGGGCCCGTCGCCGGCTCGCGGACGTGCGGTCGCAGGTGGTAGAACAGGAGCTTGCGGAGGCTCTTCGTGAGCCAGAGGCCGTCGATCGCACGGGCGACGCCGGACCACGCGCTCGCCTCGCTCTGCGCGAGCGGGTCGAACTTCATGAGGTCGTTCCATCCGATGTAGAGCGTCACGACGTTCGGACGAAGCGGCGGCACGCGGCTCTCGAGGCGGCGCAGCGCGAGCTCGGAGTTGAGGCCGGAGATGCCGGCGTTCACGACGTCGATCCGCTCGCCGGGAGGCTCCTTCGCCGAGAGCAGCCGGCCGAGCATGGCGGGGTAGGTGTCGACCTCGTTGCCGCCGCCGAAGGTGCACGAATCGCCCACCGCAACGATCCGCCACAGGTCGGGGCCGCTCCTCGCGAGGGGGTCGCCGACGAAGCCGTCGGCGTTGATGCGCACGCGGCCGAGCGGTGTCGTGTGCTCGCCGGGGATGAGCTCGAACGTGCCCGCGCTCGTGTCGTAGCGCTGGATCTGCTCGCGGAAGAAGTACGCCCACGTGCGAAGCGCGAGCTCCGCGCCGCCGACGAAGGTGACGATCAGGATGAGGCTGAAGACGATCGATTTCGCGACGCCGAACTGCGGGTCCTGGGGCGCTCGCGCAGCAGCCATGGCCGACCCCCCGGCAGCGATCCGTGAAATGGCGACGTGGGGCTTGGGCTCCGCCCGTGAACTGCCGATGATACCCTGCCCTCACCCCGGTGCATCGGGATCGGCATCCGCATGAAACTGCTGAAGCTCTACGACGGCGACTACCCGTGGGACGTCCGCGTCGAGAAGATGCTGCGCTCGCTGGTGGGCGCCGGACACGCGGTGACGCTCGTCGCGCGGAACCGGAAGGCGCTGCCGCGCCGCGAGGTGCGTGACGGTGTCACCCTGCGCCGGCTGCCGTCGTTCGGCCGCGCCGGTGCGCTCCTGACGTTTCCGGCCTTCGCGAACCCGGTCTGGGCCGGCGCAGCGTGGCGCGCGGCCCGCGAGTGCCGGCCGGAGCGCGTCATCGTTCGCGACCTGCCGCTCGCGCCGCTCGGCCTTTGGATCGCGCGGCGGCTGCGCGTGCCGGCGATCGTCGATATGGCCGAGCCCTACCCCGAGGCCCTGCGCAGCAACTGGCAGTTCGACCGCCTGGGAGGGCTCGACCACGTCCTCCGAAGCCCCCGGGCGGCCGAGGCCGTCGAGCGCTGGGTGCTGCGCCGCTCGCCGCGCGTGCTCGTGGTTTCCCCCGAGGCGGGCGAGCGGCTCGAGCGGCTCGGCCTCGCGCGCGAGCGCTGGACGCTCGTCGGCAACACGCCCGATCTCGCGCGCCTCGATTGCGGGATGCCGCCGTCGCGCCCGCTGCCCGATGCCTTTGCCGGCCGCCCGCTGCTGATCTTCACGGGCATCCTCGTCGGCGACCGCGGCCTCGACGTCGCGATCGCCGGCCTCGCGCAGCTCGGGTCCCGCTCCCCGCGGCCCGCGCTGCTCGTGATTGGCGACGGCCCGGCCCGCGACCGGTACGAGGCGCAGGCGCGCGCACTCGGCCTCGGCGCCGACGTGTGCTTCGCCGGCTGGATCGATCACGCGGAGCTGCCCGCGTGGCTGCGGCGCGCCGACGTCGGGATCCTGCCGTTTCACGCCTGCACGCACATCGACACCACGCTCGCGAACAAGCTGTTCGACTACATGGCGCTCGGCCTGCCGGTGCTCGCGTCCGACGCGCGGCCGATGCGCCGCGTGCTCGCCGAGACGCACGCCGGCGTGACGTTCCGCGCGGGCGACGCCGCCGATTTCGCGCGCGCCGCCGCGTCGATGCTCGACGAACCCGCCGCCCGGCGCGCCATGGGCGAGCGCGGCCGCAAGGCCGCCGCCGAGACGTACAACTGGTCGCGTGACGCCGAGCGCCTGCTCGCGGCCGTCGAGTCGCCGTGAATCCGTGGATCGCGCGCAACCTCGTCTACCGGCCGGCGACCTGGCTGCGCGGCGAGCCCGTGTTCCGGCTGCTGCGGCGCTACGAGCAGACGCAGTGGTGGCCCGCCGCGCGGATCGCCGCACTCCAGGAGGACGGCGTGCGGAGCATCCTTCGCCACGCCGCCGCGAGCACCGCGCACTATGGCGATCTCGTTCGTGAGGCGGGCCTCGATCCCGCGACGCTCGAGACGAAGGACCTCGCGAGGCTCCCGCTGCTCACGAAGCTCGACCTCGTCGAGCGCGGAGGGCGACTGCAGGCGCCGATGCGCCCGGGTGCGACGAGCTGGAAGACCACCGGCGGATCGACCGGCGTCGCGGTGCGGCTTCGCAAGGACCGCTTCGCGACGGCGGCCGAGCAGGCCGCCTCGTGGCGAAGCTATGCGTGGTACGGCATCGGTCCCGGCGACCGGCAGGCGCGCTTCTGGGGAATGCCGCAGACGACGAAGGCGCGGCTTCGCTTCGGCGCGATCGACTTCATTCTCAACCGCGACCGCTTCTCCGCGTTCGCGTTCCGCCGCGAGGACCTCGGCCGCTACTACGCACGCGTCGCCGCAACGCGGCCAGCCTGGGTCTACGGCTACGTCTCGATGCTCGTGCAGTTCGCGCGACACTGCCTCGACGAGGGCCTTGCGCTCGCGCACGCCGGCGTCCGCGCGGTCGTTACCACGAGCGAGGTCCTGACGCCGGGCGACCGGGCCCTTCTCGCCGACGCCTTCGGCGCGCCGGTCTACGACGAGTACGGCTGCGGAGAAGTCGGCGCCGTGCTTTACGAGTGCGAGCGCGGGACGAAGCACCTCATGGCGGAGAACCTCTTCGTCGAGCTGCTGCCCGATCCCACGCCCGAGGAGCCCGAGGCCGCACGCCTCGTCGTCACCGATCTTCACAACCGCGCGACGCCGCTGCTGCGTTACGACCTCGGCGACCGCGTCGTCCCGGCTCCGCCGTGCGCCTGTGGCCGGGGCCTCGCCTCGTTCGCTCGCGTGTTCGGCCGCGCGTACGACGTCGTCGAGACGAGCGATGGCACGCGCTACCACGGCGAGTTCTTCCTGTATGTTCTGGAGGAGGCGCGGGAGCGCGGCCTCGCAGTCCGGCAGGCGCAGTTCGTACAGACGGACGCCGATGCGCTCGAGCTGCGCATCGTCGCGTCGGCGGAAGGAGGCGGCGCCGGAGCCTGGATGGCGCGGGAGCTCGAAGCGAGAACTGCGGGCCGGCTGCGCGTCGCCGTCCGGGAGGTAGGCTCGATCGAGCGCGAGCCCTCCGGCAAGATCCGGCTGATCCGAGCGCTCCCTTTGGGCAATCCGGCGCGGCCGGTGTCCGGGCCAGCGCGGTGATGGGAGTCACGAGACTTCTTGGGAGGCCCGCCGATCCCTTGTGCCGGGACCGGTTCGGCCCGCCGGGTGCAGGCACCCGGACGCGAGCGCGCAACCGATCGGAGGAACGATGACGAGAACGGACCGCCTCGCCCTGGCCACCTTCGCAGCCGCTCTGCTGCTCGCCGCCGCGCCCGCCGGCGCCAAGGACGAGACCTGCACCGACGGCACGAGCTGCCTTTGCGACAAGATCGCGCAGACGGACCCCGGCGTCGTCTTCTGCGAGGACTTCGAGAGCCCGCTCCTCAACCAGGACGGCGCCGGCAGCGGCTGGACCGACGCGTACGGCGCACCCGTCGACGGCTGCTGGCAGAAGGGCCTCGCGAGCGGCCAGTGGGTGAAGACCGTCGAGGGCACCTGCGCCACCTGCTGCGTCAACGTCGTCACCGAGACCGCGTGCGAGGTGCCGGGGCAGACCGACTGCGTGTTCCAGGGCAAGCAGTCACTCGGTCACCGCTATCACCCGGG
>JABLTH010108204.1_pt1 | contig 19948 bp, 16 predicted proteins | sample 7875711 | NCBI WGS metagenome assembly JABLTH01 (sample SAMN14941262, study PRJNA633318) | bioreactor metagenome | isolation source: bioreactor | place: China | collected 2019-03-05 | reverse complement strand
GGGGTGTCGATCACGTTGATCTGGTGGCCCTTCCACTCGGTCGACACGGCGGCCGACTGGATGGTGATGCCGCGCTTGCGCTCCTGCTCCAGGTAGTCCGTGGTGGTGGAGCCCTTGCCGTCCTTGGTGTCGTGCACGTCCACGATCTGGTGCTTCTTGCCCGTGTAGTACAGGACGCGTTCGGTCGTGGTGGTCTTGCCGGCGTCGATGTGAGCGATGATGCCGATGTTGCGGTAGAGCGAGAGCGGTTTCTGGCGTGCCATGCGGCCGGTTCCGAATAGGTGGGTGGATGGGCGGGTTGAATGGTTAGCCGCCTAATGTGAGGGGTTTGGCTTTCAGATTCCAGTGGCTCCGCATCGCGAAGACGTGAAAGCGGGCCCCGGATAGCCCCCGGGGGCTATCCGGGGCCGCGCAAAACCTACGTCCCCGTACGGGTAAAACGGCGCCAATTGGCTAAAATGTCCCGTTTTCACGCCCTAGACGGACCCGAGACTCGTGATCATCAACCCCAAGATCCGCGGCTTCATCTGCGTTACCGCCCACCCCACAGGCTGCCGCCAGAACGTGCTCGAGCAGATCGAAGCGACCCGGAAGGCCGGCGTCTCCGCCGCCGGCCCCAAGCGGGTCCTGGTCATCGGCGCGTCCACCGGCTACGGCCTGGCGTCCCGCATCACGGCGGCGTTCGGCTTCGGCGCGGCGACCCTGGGCGTGTTCTTCGAGAAGCCCTCCTCCGAGTCCAAGCCGGGTACCGCGGGCTGGTACAACTCCGCGGCCTTCGACGAGGCGGCCAAGCAGGCCGGCCTGTACAGCAAATCGATCAACGGCGACGCCTTCGCCGACGAAACCCGTGCGCGGGCGATCGAGATCATCAAGAACGAGATGGGCGGCCCGATCGACCTGGTCGTCTACTCGCTGGCCTCGCCCGTACGCAAGCTGCCGGGCACCGGCGAGGTGGTTCGCTCGGCCCTCAAGACGGTCGGCGAGACCTTTACCGCCACCTCGGTGAACACCGACAAGGACGAGGTCATCCAGGCCTCGGTGGAGCCGGCCACGGAGCAGGAGATCAAGGACACCGTCACCGTCATGGGCGGCGAGGACTGGGCGCTGTGGATCGATGCGCTGAGCGCGGCAGGCGTGCTCGCGGCCGACGCCAAGACCATCGCTTACAGCTACGTCGGCACCGAGATCACCTGGCCGATCTACTGGCACGGCACCCTGGGCAAGGCCAAGCAGCACCTGGACAACACCGCGTGCGAGCTGCGCCAGCGCCATCCAGGCCTCGACGCCCGCGTGGGCGTGATGAAGTCGGTGGTGACCCAGGCCAGCGCGGCGATTCCGGTGATTCCGCTCTACGTGTCCCTCGCCTTCCGGATCATGAAGGAAAAGGGCATCCACGAAGGCTGCATCGAGCAGGCCAATCGGCTGTTCCACCAGTTCCTGTACCGCGAGGACGGTACGCCCGCGCCGCTGGATGCCGACAGCCGCCTGCGCCTGGATGACTGGGAGTTGCGCGACGACGTGCAGCAGGCCTGCAAGGCGCTGTGGCCGACCGTGACGACGGCGAATCTGCGCGAAGTGACCGATTACGACGGCTTCAAGGCGGAATTCCAGAAGCTGTTCGGCTTCGGCCGCAAGGACGTGGACTACACGGCCGACGTCAACCCGGATGTGCATTTCGACGTCGTGCAGCTCTGACCTGCCCGTTCCGGCTTGACCCAAAGGCGTCTCCGTTCGCGGAGGCGCCTTTTTCGTTGCGCAGCCCCGGTCAGATGATCGGCGGCATGATCGCCAGCCCCGGCGGCCAGACTGAATGGATCCCGCACGGCTTCCGGTTGGACGCGCGAGGCTAGGAATTATCTGAGAGAGCCGGCCCCCGCCTATTCCTAGACTGCCGCCGCCCCGTCCGCCTGGACGGGGTCGCGCGGCCGGCGCGCAGGGAGGCGCTCGACCCGGCCGCTCCATCAACGAACGGGAGCTATGGCATGGCAACGCACGGCATCTTGGCTTGGTTGGTCATCGGCGCGGTCGCCGGCTGGCTGGCGGGTCTGCTGGTCAAGGGGGGTGGCTTCGGCCTGCTGGTCGACATCGTGGTCGGCATCGTCGGCGCCTTCATCGGCGGCTGGTTGTCCGGCGCGCTGGGCATCAGCTTCGGCGGCGGCCTGATCGCCTCCATCATCACCGCGACGCTGGGCGCGGTGCTCCTGCTGTTCGTGGTGCGCCTGTTCCGGCGCGCCGCGTGACGGCCTGGCGGGTGCGCCGGGTCATGCCGGCGCCCCGCCCTCTCCGAGGCCCATGCATGCAAACCATCGTTTACCGCATCAAGGAAGACCAGAACGGACTCTGGAGCCTGTGGACGGGCGACCTGGTGGTCTCGGCCGGGCTTCGCCTGGGTCCGGCGATCAAGCTGGCCAGGCTGCTGGCGCGCGAGCGCAGCGACGAAGACGCCAGCATCGAGCTGGTGAGCTGCGGGCACACCATCGCGGTGGACCGCTGCTGAGGCGCTTCAGTACAGGCGCTTGAGCATCATCACGGCGCGCCGGAGCACGTCGCTCATGTCCGGGTCGACCGCGATGAGGCGGTCTTCCGTACGCAACATCGCCAGCGTGGTCTCGTCGCGCAATGCCGGCGCGCCCCATTCCGCCTCCAGGATGCGTCGCAGCAGCGGCAGGCGGATCGTCGACAGCGAGGCCGGATGGTCCGGCCTAACATCCGCGACGATCGCCGCCAGCTCGCGCCAGAGCGCCATGTCGCGCGGACTGTGGTAGGGGCGCGTCCGCGATTCCGCCACCAGTCGGAGCACGTCGGGCAGCATGCGGCGCCGGGTAGGCCAGGGCATGGCGGCGGGCACGGCGCTCAAAGGGCGCGCTCCGCGGCGGCCTCGCTCGCGAACCTGCCGGAACGATGCCGGGCCCTGCTGACGATCCTGTTCATTGGCTACCTCTCGAACATCCATGGGGAACGTCGCGCCAGCGGCGCGATCAACGTTCCCCCGCTTCCTTTCCAAAGAGATCCCGGCACCCAGGCGCCAGGGGGCTAGAGCCTGGGTACCGCCGACGTTGTCTCGCCGACACATACGCATCCTTGGTATGCGGGAAAGCGGGTGCGAGGCGGGGCGGCCGGGGGAAGCCGGAAGAAACGCACGCGTCCCGTCGCACTTGGCACGGCTCATTCTGGTGATATGGCGCACGGTTTGAATCAGAAAAGTCCTATCGGGATCAGGATGTGCTTTCGATCACATCGCCCGAACAAGAACCCGTGATAGCCGATCCCACCTCGCGACAAGGCACCCGCAGACCGGGAACCGGGCGGGGACGGCGCTTCGAGAGGAGCGGCGTTACAGCAGCCCGTTGGAACGGGCGTAATCGAACAGCTGCTTGTCGCTTTCCAGGCCCAGCTTGCGCATGGCATCGCGCTTCTGCTGGCTGATGGTCTTGACGCTTCGATCGGTGCGGCGGGCGATTTCGGAAACGGTGACGCCCTGGGCAAGGAATCGCACCACTTCCACTTCGCGGGGCGAGAGCGCGCTGGCCTCATCCCCGCTTTCGATCTGCCGGCGCGTGCGCTCGCTCAGATAGATGCGGCCTGCCTTGATCATGTCGATGGCGAGCATCAGCTCTTTGGTCATCGCCATCTTGTCGACCACGCCGCGTACGCCGGCAGCGAGCATGCTCTGTACGAGAGCGGGGTTGCTGAGCATGGTGAGCACCAGCACGGGCAGCGCCGGCCAGGCATCGATCACGCGCGCGAGCATGGCCAGGCCGTCTTCGTCGGGATTGCCGCCTGGCATGGCGAAATCGGTGATCAGCAAGTCGCAGGGTTCGCGGTCGAGCAGCGCGAAGAGTTCCTTGCCGCTACGGGCTTCGCCGACGATACGAAAGCGGTCGCCGTAGCTCTGCAGAGCCGCCTTCAATCCCATCAGGACGACGGGATGATCGTCGGAAATAATGACCCTCAACGTACCACCCTATGTCTAGGGAACCTGCCTAGAAAATCTGACCAGAAATCTAACTTGAACACTGCCCAAGGAATGCCTTCGCCACCACGCTGGACCGATCCTCGAGCCTTGGGTCCGGTTTGTACCGGAGCGGCGGCAACAGTAGCATGAACGCGCAGCGGGCCACGGACAGCAGCCGCCTGCATCACGGGGAGAATCGCCAGGACAGGCACGGGGACATCCGCGCTTGCCGCGCATCCGACCAGCACCGCGTCGCCAGGAGCGTCATGCCAACCTCGCCCCGCCTCTTTCCCTCCAGGCCGGTCGCCGCCGCGCTCGCCCTGGCCTGGATCGACAATCAGGCCATGCCGGTGACCGGCGCCACCCTGATGCTGGCCGCGCTGCTGATACTCGTGGCGGTGGCCGCCTTGGCGCTGGCCTGGCGTCTGCAACGCAAGATGGAAAAGCTGCGCCGGGTCGAAGCCGAATTGAGTGCCCAGCGCGCGTTCTCACGGCATACGCTCGATGCCGTTCCTCTGCCGGTAATGGTCCTGGGACCCGATGGCGCCGCCAGTGGCATGAACGCTCAAGCGAGCCTGCATCCGGCCGCGGCCGAAGCGCTGCAGTTGGCTTTGCGCACGCGTACCGAGGGCCCCTGGCCGGCGGAAATCAGCTATGTCGATAACGGAGCCGAACACCAGGCGCTGATCTGGCGACAGCCGGTCGGCGCGGAAGATGGCGCGGAGGATTCGCTCGGCCTCATGTACGACATCACCGCCTTTCGTGCAGCTGAGCAAGCTGCGAAGGCGACCGACCAGGGCTTGCGCGATGTAGTGCAGCACGTACCCGTCGTGGTGTTCACCCTGCGGCGCGATGACCAAGGCGCGCGGCATTTGACCTTTTCCGCCGGCGACGTGCGGGCGCTGTTCGGCCTGGATGCGGCCGATTTGCTGCGCGACGGCGATGTGCTGCAAGAACGGCCACTGAGAGAGCGCATCCACCCGGACGACGTGGAAGCTTTCGCCGGGCTCATCTCTCCGGTCGCCGGCGACTTGGCGCCGCGTTCGCTGGATTTCCGCGCCTTCGGCGCCGAGGGCTTGCGCTGGATCCACGCGATGCTGGCGCCGCGCGCGCTGCCCGACGGCGGACTGCAGCTGGCCGGGTATTTCATCGATACGACCGAACTGAATGCGCGCAACGAAGCACTGCGCATCGCGCGCGACGTGGCCGAGCGCGCATCCAAGGCCAAGGCCGATTTCCTCGCCACGATGAGCCACGAGATCCGCACGCCGATGAACGGCGTGATCGGCATGCTCGAACTGCTGCGCAGGACGCCGATCAATGCTGAGCAGCGGGAACTGCTAAGCGCCGTGGAGGACTCGGCGGCCGTGCTTCTGCAGGTGCTCAACGACATCCTGGATTTCTCCAAGCTCGAAGCGGGCGATCTGCGCCTGGACGAAACCGCCTTCGACCCGCGCGTGCTGACCGACAATGTCGCAAGCGTGATGGCCGCCCGTGCGCAGGCGAAGGGCCTGGCGATGCACCTGGCGGTGGACGCGACGGTCGCGGGCACGCTGCGCGGCGACAGCGTCCGGCTGCGGCAGATCCTGCTGAACCTGCTGAGCAATGCCATCAAGTTCACCGAGCGCGGCAGCGTATCGGTCCGCCTCGTGGTGCTGGGCGACGATGGCGCGCGGCAACAGCTGCGCCTCAGCGTGACCGACACCGGCATCGGCATCCCCAAGGAGACACAAGCGAGCCTGTTCAATCCGTTCACCCAGGCGGAGGCTTCCACCAGCCGGCGCTACGGTGGGACAGGCCTGGGCCTGGCGATCTGCCGGCATCTGGCCCAGCTGATGGACGGCACGGTGGAGCTGGCTAGCGAACCGGGCGTCGGCACCACCGTCAGCTTCGACGTGCGCCTGCCGGTCGAACGGCGCGAGACCGACACGCCACCGTCGCTGCGCGGCCGCCACGCCCTGGTGCGACTGCCGGCATCCGGCATCGCCGCGGCCGTCGGCGAGTACCTGAAATCGCTCGGCATGACGGTGGAATGGACGCCGCCCGGGCAGGCGTTGCGCGAAGGCATGGCAGCCAGCCTGCTGTTCGTCGACCCGTCCGACCATGACAGCGAGATGCGCCTGAGTTCGCACGTCGTCGCGGTATCCGGTGACGCGATAGCGTCCGGCGGCGTCGAACGCCGCGGCGAGCGGACCTACCTCAGCGCTAATCCGCTGCGCTGGCAGGCGATGGTGCGTGCCTGCCTGGCGGCCCTGGAGTTGCGCGACGACAGCTACCTGGCACCTTCCGTCATCGAGAGCGGCGCGCTGCCGGCCGATAGCCCGGATGCACCTTTGGGCGAACTCTCCGCGCATCACGGATGCATCCTGGTTGCGGAAGATCACCCCGTCAGCCAGCAGCTGATCCGGCGGCAGCTGGCTGTCCTTGGGCTGGATTGCGACATCGTGGACAACGGTGTCGACGCGTTCGAGGCCCTGTCTGGCCACGGCTATGCCCTGCTGCTCACCGACTGCAACATGCCTGGGATGAGCGGCTACGAGCTGGCGACCGCATGGCGCCGACACGAGGCTCAAAGCGGCGGCGCGCGCCGGTTGCCGATCATCGCGATGACCGCCAACGCCTTGGCGGGCGAAGCTCTTCGCGTTCGCGAGGCGGGAATGGACGATGTCCTGGCCAAGCCGCTGCAACTGCTCCCTTTGAGCCAGAAACTGCACCAGTGGATGCCCGGCGCGGACCTTGCGAAACCGGACCCGGGCGCCGTCGGAGCAAGCCCCGCGATCAGCCCGCCACTGCCCGGCATGGCCGGAAACGAACAGGACGCGGCGCTCTACTCGGACATGCTCTCGGCCTTCACCAGCGCCAGCCGCGACGATCTCGCCGAGCTGCGGCTCAGCGTCGATCGCCACGATCCGGCCGCCGCCGCGCTCAGCCTGCATCGGCTGCTCGGCGCCCTCCAGCTGTTCAGCGATGGACCGGTATTGAGCCTGGGGCGCCAGCTGCTGGAAAACCTGCATGGTCCGTCCGCCCAGGACGCCCTGTCCCGCCTGGCGCCTTTCGCACAGGACGTAGAGCAGCTGCTCGCCAAGCTGAATCGATCGCCGGCGGACCAGGAAGCTGGTTAGCTATTTCCCCCGGGGTCCGCGACAATAGGCACCGTCTGAATTCCGCATTCGTCGGTGGGTGACCGGATGAGCCCATCGACCTTGAAGGACCGCGCGGTGAGCGTCAGGGGGCGCAACAGGAAAGAGGTTTTCCCATGACATACAGGGTTTGGGGGCGGCCCAGGCGCAACCGCTGGTTGTGCGCCGTCCCGTTCGTTCTGGCTTTCGCCGTCACCCCCATCCAGGCTGCCCCGTCATCCGACTGGAGCTACCGCGTGCGTCCCAAGGACACCATCTGGGATCTCGCTGCGCGTTACCTCAAGGCGGATGTCCCCTGGCAGAAGCTGCAGGACTACAACCAGGTCGCCGATCCGCTGCACCTCCCCCCGGGCATGACGGTTCGCATTCCCGTGGCCTGGCTGCGCCTCGAGCCGGCCAGGGCAACGGTGGTCGCCGTGATCGGCGATGCCACCGCGAAATTGCCCGAGGGCACCCAGCCGGTGCCGGTGAAAGCCGGCATGAGCTTCGGCTACGGCACCAGCCTGGCGACCGGCAACGACACCAGCCTCACCCTGGAATTCGCGGATGGATCGCGCGTGCTGGTGCAGGCCAACAGCGAGCTGGCGCTCGACCGGCTGAGCGCCTACGGCAATACCGGCATGGTCGACACGCGCCTGCGCCTGCAGCGCGGCCGCGTGAACAGCGACGTTCATCCGCTGACCGGCAGCGCGGCGCGCTTCAACATCTCCACGCCCGGCACGATTTCGAGCGTACGCGGCACGCACTTCCGCGTGATCGCGGATCCCGATGCGAAGTCCGCCCGCACGGAAGTCACCGGCGGTAAGGTGGATGTGGGCGGACAGCAGCGGCACGTGCTGGTGAAGTCCGGCAATGGCGTCGCCACTGCCGAGGGCGCGGCGCCAGGCAAGCCCCAGGCGCTGCCTCCGGCACCGGCGCTCCAGTGCCCCACCGCTTCGGTCAATCAGTGTCCGTATGAGCTGCATTGGTCGGCGCTGCCCGGCGCGGCGCGCTATCGCCTGCAGGTGGCGCCCAACGACAAGTTCGAGGCGCTATTGCTCGATCGGGTGGTGACCGGCGCCTCCGCCACCTTGCCCGACTTGCCAGACGGCTCTTACGCCGTGCGGGTGCGTGGCATCGATGCCGACGGCCTGGAAGGTCTCGATGGCGCCTGCCCGAAAGTGGTCATCGACGGCACGCCGCAGCCGCAGCTAGTCGTGTCGCCGCAGCCGGATAGCAAGGTCCGCGACAAGCGTCCGGAGTTCCGCTGGACGGAAAGCACGCAGGCCGTCTCGTATCAATGGCAGCTCGCCGCGGATGCGGGCTTCGCTCAGGTGCTCGCCCAGCAGCCGGAGATCCGCGGCGACCACGCGCGTGCACCGCAACCGCTTCCGCTCGGCCGGTACTACTGGCGCGTTGCGAGCCGGGACAATACCGGCAAGGTGGGGCCGTACACGCACGCGCTCCCGTTCGATCTGGTGGAAGAACCGCCGGTGCCGGTGCCTGGCGAACCGAAGCGCTCGCATGGCGACCTGATGCTCAGCTGGCCGGCCGGTACACCGGGCCAGCGCTATCACGTGCAGCTCGCGCGCAATCCGGCTTTCGAGCAGCCGGAGCTCGATACGACTGTCGACAAGCCGGAGCTGGATCTCAAGAAGCTCAAATCCGGCAAGTGGTACGTGCGCGTGCAGACCATCGACATCGACGGCTATGCCGGCCCCTGGAGTCCCGCGCAGAAAACGCGGATTTCGTGCCTCTCCTGCCGCTGGGCCGCGGCCGGCGGCGGCGCCGCGCTGCTGTGGCTGGTGCTGTGATGCCATGAGTGCAGGCGGTCGCGCCGTCGCATGGCCTTTTCGCCGGTCGGCCGACGCATGAGGCGCATGGATGCCATGGGCCTGCTCGGCCGCGGCCTGGCATGGATGATCGGAGTGGCCGTGCTCACGCTGGTTCTCGCCAGCGGCTTGGCGACGCGCGTGGACAATGCGGTCTACGACATGCACATGCGTTACTGGAGCTATCGCCCCAGCGACGCCATCGTGATTATCGCAATCGATCCGAAAAGCCTCGCGGAACTGGGCAACTGGCCATGGCCGCGCGCCGTGCACGCCAAACTACTGGACCGCATTTCCGAAGCCGGCGTGCGTGCCATAGGCATGGACATCACGATGGCGGAGCCGGACCTGCGGCATCCCGAGAACGATCGGGCCTTGGCGGACGCCATGCACCGCAATGGACGCGTCGTGATGCCCGTGTTCCCCGAGGCCGCCGAACTGGGTGGCACGTTGGAAGAAATGTTGCCGACGCCGCAGATTGCCGGCGAAGCCGCTGCGTTCGGCCATGTCGACGCGGCCAAGGACGACGATGGCGTCGTCCGCGGGGCCTACCTCAAGGCAGGCTTGGGCAGCCCCTATTGGCCGGCCCTGGCGGTCGCCGTACGCGACCTCGGACAGCGCGGCGCCGAGGAACACGAACCGCAGAGCCTGCACCGCTCCACCCTGGAGGGAGCTTCTCCCTATCAATGGCTGCGCGACGACTACGTCATGCTTCACTTCGCCGGCCCGGCAGGCAGCTTCGATCAGGTGTCGTACGTCGATGTGCTTGAAGGACGTACGCCGGCTTCGCTGCTCAAGGATCGCTGGGTGCTGATCGGTGCGACCGCCGCCGGCCTAGGCGATCTGCTCGACACATCCACCTCCGGCGGCAACGAACGCATGCCCGGCGTCGAGTATCAGGCGAATTTGCTGGAGTCGATCCAGAACGGCGGCACGCTGGCCCCGCTCAATTTCTCCGGGCAGCTGCTCACGGGTGCGATGCTGCTCGTGCTGCCCTGCCTACTCTACGGATGGCCAGGCTTCCGCTCGGCCAAAACGGTGGCGCTGGCATCCATGGCGACATGCGTTCTCGTCAGCGTATGCCTTCTGCGCGCGGCGCATTGGTGGTGGCCGCCGACGGCCTGTCTGGCGGTGATAGTCGCGGGTGCGGCACTGATGTCCTTGCTGGAGGGCGTGCAGCAGCGGGGAAACTGAGTCGCCGTCATTGCTGGACCCGGCGACCGGTGCTTGAGCCATGGAAGCGAGAGCGTCATTCGATGATCCGGTGGCATCGCGCCAGCTCGATGACGTCGCGGATATTGGCCAGGCCGAGCTTGTCCATCACATTGCGCTTGTGGGCGCTGACCGTCTTGTTGCTGATGCCCATGTGCCGGGCAATGTCGACATTGGACATGCCCAGGGCCAGGCAGCGAAAGACTTCGAACTCACGACGCCCCAATTCGCTGAGCGGCCCTTGCGGACCTTTCGCGGCCCTGCCGGATGCCGCGGTCATGATGCTGCGGCTGAAATAGATCTTGCCGCGCACGACGAGCTGAGCTGCCGCGATGACGTCCTCCATCGGCGCGCTCTTGTGAATGAAGCCGTCCGCTCCCGCACGAAAAGCCCTCACGCCGCACACGATCTCCTCGCCGGCGGAGATCATGAGAATGGCCATGGGCTTCCCTCCTTCGCGCAGCCTGCCGATCACTTCCACGCCGCCCAGGATGGGCAGATCGAGGTCGATCACGAGGAGATCCGGCTGAAGCTCGGCGGCCACGGAGAACGCCGTCTGCCCATTGGTGCATTCGGCTAGCACTTTGAACTCGCTGGTGCGCTCCAGCATGGTGCGTATCGCACCGTTGACCATCGGGTGGTCGTCGACGATGACGGCGGTGAACATGTGAACGAATCCCTGTTGATGACTGGCCACGGTGTCGCAACGATGCCCCGAACGCAGTCCGGCACGGAGCTGACTATCAGTAACCGACTTCCGAGGCGTACGCGTAGATTTCCATGTCGGAACGGAGGCCGAGCTTCTTCATCGCATCGGTCTTCTGCTTGCTTACCGTCTTCACGCTGCGATCCAGCTTGCGGGCGATTTCGGTCACGCTCATGCCAGCGACTAGCATGCGGATCACCTCGCCTTCGCGGTCCGTAAGCCGATTGACCGAATGCGAACCGAAGCGGGCCAGACGTCCCTCGAACGTCGCGCTGACCAACACGTGTCCCATGGCGGCAAGGCGGACGGCCGTATGGATCTCTGCCATGGCCGTGCCTTTGTCTACGATGGCCTTTACGCCAGCGGTCAACAGCGCCTGGAGCAACCCAACGTTGCGAAGCATGGTCAGCACGATGATCGGCAGGCAGGGTCGAAGCGAGCGCAGCTTCTCGATGAGACGGATACCATCCGGCGAAGCGTCACTGGGCATGATGTAATCGGTCACGACGGCGTCGCATTCGACGCGATCGAGCAGCGATAGCAGCTCAACGGGGCAGGAAGCCTCGCCGACGACCTGGATATCGCTGCTGTCGAGCACGGCCATGACGCCTTTGCGGATGATGGGATGGTCGTCCGCCAGGATGATGCGGATGGCCGATTCGCTCTTACTGTTCACGACATATTCTCCTTGGCTTGAACGCCCCAGATGATTGACGGACCGTGCATAGATCGCCGGCTGCACGAGAGGCGATGGACGAGCTGCCAGCGCCCTCCGTCATGCGTAGTGGCGCTCATAGTTCTAAAGCCGGACCGGACACATTCCTATACGAGCCATCCGAACTACGGATCGCCTGGGTCGAAGTTGAGGAAAAGCCATAAGCACGTGTCTGCAATAAAGCGATGAGCTCGATCAGATAAGCACTCAGCTCGCCCGCATGGGCGATAACGCTTGCAGCACTTTCGGCGCGCTCGACGGAAGTCGCCAGCCCGGCGAGCCATTGCGCGCCAAAGAACGATCCCATGCCGCTAAGCGAGTGGGCAATCTCACGGATTCGACCGGTATCGCCTTCTTCCAGGCGTTTGATCAACCTACTTTGCTCGTTACGCAGAAGATGCAGGTAGTCCTCTACCGAGCTCACATCGTCGCCGAATACCGATCGTAGGCGTTCGATGACCTGATCCGCGTCGTCCACCGCCCGCTCGGCAAAACATCTTGCCTCGCCCACGCTTTCACTTTGGGCATTTCCCACCCATCTGGCCAGCAGGCTCGATAGCGATTGCAGGCTGGTGGGCTTGCACATGACTTGGTCGATGCCGACGTCGCTGAAAGAATCTTGCTCGCTCTCCGCAAGATTTGCAGTGAGTAGGACGATAGGCATGCGGACATCGCCCTGGACGCTTCGCACGCGTCGCGCCAGTTCGAGGCCATCCATGCCCGGCATATAGCGATCCGTGATTAGCAGCGCGTAACTGCCTCGGGCGAGCGCTTGGAGCGCACTTTCGCCGTCCTCGACCAGATCACAGTCCCAGCCTAGCGTGGCGAGCTGGTGCCCGATGACTTCGCGGACGAGTTCGTGATCCTCGGCCACCAGAATGGTGGCGGATTTCGTCCGCGAGCGGCCAAGACTTATGCGGTCTTCCTCGGGCGCATCGAGGGCTAAAGAAAAGCAACCTTGCACCACGAATCGCGGCTCGCTCCAGCTACGCCCCTGCTCTCGCAGCACAAGCCCCATCCATTCGCAAAGCTTGCAGGCCACGATCCACGACAGCTCATCCGCGCGGGGTGCATCCATAGGGAACGGGAATACCGGGGTCTCGGCAACGCCGGCCTCACCCTGGGCTTCCAGCGCACACTCCACCAATTGCCACCGGGCGTCTTGGGCAAGCACCCGAACCTCCAACCGCCATGACTTGCCCAGCTTGCGCGAGAGCGCATGAGCGACCAGCTTGGTCAGGGCTTGACGCAGCCGCGCGCCATCTCCGAGAAGCCGCTGCGCCAATTGGCCGTCCAATTCATTGACGATGTCGGCTTGTCCCTCGAATCCTCCGATGGCATCCATGACCACCTGGCGAAAGTCGAACGGCAGATGGTCCCGCGACGCCATGCCAGTTTCCAGCTTCGCCAACGCCAACACGTCGTCGAGGATGACTTGCAGCGCTTTGGATGCCCCCTCGGCACTATGCAGCAGTTCGCGCTGCCTGTCGGTGAGTTCCGAATAATCGAGCAGTTCGAGCGCCCCGAGAATGCCTGTCAGTGGAGTCCGAACATCGTGATTGATCGCGGACAGGAGCGCGTAATCCACCGCGCCTTCGCTATACGCGTGCGGAACTTCCAAGGCGTACGACTGAGCGTCGCTCTCGCCGTCTGCGAGCATGCCTACGCAGCCCTCATTGCCCTTGCCGAAATCCAAGACAGCGATCCGGAACCGGTGTGCCTGCTCATTCCGGTAAACGCTAGGAAAGGTTCTGCCATCCTTTGCGTCGCGGGGACCGGCAGAGCCGCATTCGGGGCTTTCTCCGATGCGACATCGTTCATCCGCGCTCCTTGCGTCGAACGTCGACGATAAAGCGGCCTCCACGCCAAACACCTTCTCATAGGCTCGATTAACCGCCAGATATTCGCCCCGCCCGTCCTTGCAGAACATGGGACACGGGATAGCCTGGAAAATCGCCTCGTACAGCTCGCCGGATGCAGCTCGGGCCGCCTTCGCGCGCCGCAAGTCGAGATGGCGTCGGTAGGTGAACCACACCGCAGTGGCGAGGCCAAGGAGTGCTGCGCCCCAAGCAGGATGGACGAGCCAATCGACGTATGAGGCGGCCAGCTCCGTAGGAAGCGACACGGGCTCGAGGTCTTCGGGCAAGTTCACTCGCGCCATACCAGGGACAACCGCTTGGGCGGCGTCGAACCCAACTGCATTTGCGACTGTCGACAATGGAAAGAAGCCGTGGCCCGCTCGTGAGGCCTGATGGCGCGACTTCGCAGCTCGCGAAAGCGCCAACCAGCATGCGCCGCTCGTCAGCCAAGCCATTAAGTTCATACCCCTAAGGCGCATTGCCACTCCCTCCCTCTTGTATTCCTGGATGCTTCGCCCGAGGGAGAAGCCACTGAAACGAAGCAGGCGGGCCTTTCGATGTGCCAGGTAGTCCCAAGGAGGACATTCCACGAGCGCTGCGCCTACGCTTAACCAGATTCCGTTGCAGGCATTCTGAAACGGACCGCACTGCACAAGGCATTGGGACTGGTCCTAAAAGATTTGCGGGCCACGTAACCCCCTGAATTGGTCGGCAAAAAGATTCCGCAGGGATGGAGCTTGCACCCCTAACGGCCGTTACGTAGAATTTGCGGCTCGCTGCCGGAATAGCTCAGTTGGTAGAGCGGCGCATTCGTAATGCGTAGGTCGCAGGTTCGACTCCTGTTTCCGGCACCAAAATGCAAAAAGGCCCGCCAAAAGCGGGCCTTTTTCTTTGCGCGAGGAAATCCTCAGAGACTGGCCGACGACCCCGAATCCGCGAGGCGGAGTTCCTTCGGGAGGGCGAAGGTGATGGTCTCGGCCTCTCCGTCCAATTCGCGTACGTCACCCGCCCCCCACGACTGCAAGCGCGCAATGACGTCGCGGACCAGCTTTTCGGGGGCCGACGCGCCGGCAGTAAGGCCGATGTGCCGCACGCCATCGAGCCACTCGCGCTGGATGTGTTCGGCACCGTCGATCAGGAAGGAGCGTACACCCTGCTTCTCGGCCAATTCGCGCAGGCGATTCGAATTGGAACTGTTCACCGAACCGACGACCAGTACCAGGTCGACAGCGTCGGCCAGGCGACGCACCGCATCCTGCCGATTCTGGGTGGCATAGCAGATATCGTCCTTGCGTGGCCCCTCGATGTCCGGGAACTTCTCGCGCAAGGCACTGATGATTGCCTTGGTGTCGTCGACCGATAGGGTCGTCTGCGTGACGTACGACAGGGCGTGCGGAAACCGCGGCTGAAGCTTCGCCACGCATTCCACCGATTCGACCAGATGGATCTCGCCCGCATGGGCGGGATTCCACTGCCCCATCGTGCCCTCCACCTCCGGGTGCCCCGCATGGCCGATCAGCACCACGCTACGCCCGGTCCGCCCCAGACGGGCGACTTCCATATGCACCTTCGTGACCAGTGGGCAGGTGGCGTCGAAGACCTTGAGCCCCCGCCGATCCGCCTCTTCCCGCACCGCCTTCGAAACGCCGTGCGCGCTGAAGATGACCGTGGCAGCGTCCGGCACTTCCTCCAACTCCTCAACGAATACCGCACCGCCGGCACGCAGCTTTTCGACGACGTAGCGGTTGTGCACCACTTCATGCCGCACGTAGATGGGTGCGCCGTAGGACTCGAGCGCACGTTCGACGATCGCGATCGCGCGATCCACGCCTGCGCAGAACCCACGGGGATTGGCGAGAAGAATGTCCAAGAAGGCCTCGACTGTCGGCGGTCGCGCCGGACGCTCCGTCCGGCGCCAAGGGTCGGATTATCTCACGCTACCGGCCGGCGGGCCGGCAAACAGGCCGAACACGATCAGCATGACCGCGCCCACCGTGATCCCGCAGTCGGCAACGTTGAACACCGGGTAATACCAGTCCTTGTAATGGACCTGGATGAAGTCGGTTACCTGCGCCGCGTGCAGGCGGTCGATGAGATTGCCCAGCGCGCCCCCGACGATCAGGCCCAAAGGCAGCGCGGAGCGCCAGTCGCGCCGCTCGGTGCGCTTGAGCCACACCAGCAGCGCGCCGCTGATGACGATGGCCAGGCCGACGAAGAACCAGCGCTGCCAGCCCGCGCTGTCCGCCAGGAAGCTGAAAGCCGCGCCGGTATTGAAAGCCAGGGTCCAGTTGAGGAACCCCGGAATGACGACGTGCGGGCTGCCGGCCGGCTGAAGCGCCGACAGTGCCCACCATTTGGTCGCCTGGTCCAGGCCGATGACCAGGGCGGACAGCCATAGCCAGGGCAATGCGTGGGGTTTGTCGCTCATGCGTTTTCTGCTGACGGCGGAGGATAAGCGGCCGGTTCGCGCCGGCCGCCATGATTCAGAACCAGCGGCGGTCTTCGCCCGGCCCGTCGACGTTGCTCACGCAGCGCCCGCACAGCTCCGGATGATGCGCGTGCTGGCCGACGTCGTCGCGGCGGTGCCAGCATCGCACGCACTTGGTCGCGTCGCTGACCGTGGCCGACACCCATACGTCGGCGCCCTCCAGTTCCGACAGCACCGCTGTTTCCGGCTGCCCGCCAGCCACATCCAACCGGACGTCGGAGGTAATGAAGAAGAAGCGCAGCTCTTCCGCGGCCGGCGCATAGCGGCTCACCAGGGCCGGATCGGCATGAATCGCCAGCTTGGCTTCCAGCGACGCACCGATCTGTTCGGCCTTGCGCATCCCCTCGAGCACGCGCGACGCGGTGTCGCGGATCGCCAGCAGATCGCCCCAATAACGGCGCTGCTCCGGCGAACCCTGCGTAGCTGCCAGCCCGTCATACCAGGTTTCGAACAGCACGCTCTCGCCACGCTCTCCGGGCAGCGCTTTCCAGATTTCCTCCGCCGTGAAGCTGAGGACTGGCGCCAACCAGCGGACCAACGCTTCTGCGATGCGGAACATCGCGCTTTGCGCACTGCGTCGACCGCGGCTGTCGGTCGGCATGGTGTAGAGGCGGTCCTTGGTGATGTCCAGGTACAGCGCGCCCAGCTCGGTGGTGCAGAAGTTCTGCACGCGCTGAACGATCTCCGGGAAATCGTAGCGGTCGTACGCCGCCGCCACGGCCTGCTGCACATCATGCGCCTGCTGTACCGCCCACTGGTCCAGCAGCAGGCACTCTTCCACCGGCAATAGGTGCGTTGCCGGATCGAAGCCATCCAGATTGCCGAGCAGAAAGCGCGCGGTGTTGCGGATGCGCCGGTACATGTCCGAAACGCGCTTGAGGATCTCGTCCGACAGCGACATCTCGTTGCGGTAATCGGTGGAACAGATCCACAGGCGCAGAATGTCCGCACCCAGATTCTTCATGATGTCCTGAGGCTCGATGCCGTTGCCGAGCGACTTGGACATCTTGCGGCCCTGCGCGTCCACGGTGAAGCCGTGCGTGAGCACGTCGTCGTAGGGCGCACGGCCGTGGATCGCAGCGGAGGTCAGCAGCGAGGATTGGAACCAGCCACGGTGCTGATCCGAGCCTTCCAGGTACATCACCTTGTAGGAAGCGGCGTCGCCCTGCTGAAGTTCGGGCCGCTGACCGACCACGGTGAAGTGCGTGACGCCGGAATCGAACCAGACGTCCAGTACGTCGTTGACCCTCTCGTAATCCTTGGCTTCGTCACCCAGGAGTTCGGCCGGATCCAACGCATACCAGGCATCGATGCGGCCCTGCTCCACCCACTTGGCGACCTGCTCCAGCAGTTCGACCGACCGCGGGTGCGGCTCCTGCGTCGCCTTGTGCACGAACAACGCGATCGGCACGCCCCAGGTGCGCTGGCGCGAGATGCACCAGTCCGGGCGGTCGCCGACCATGCCAGCGATGCGTTCCTCACCCCAGGCAGGCACCCAGCGCACCTGGCGGATCGAGTCCATCGCCGCCTTGCGCAGGCCAGCCTGCTCCATGCTGATGAACCATTGCGGCGTGGCGCGGAAGATCACCGGCGTCTTATGGCGCCAGCAGTGCGGATAGCTGTGTTCGATCTTGTGATGGGCCAGCAGTACGCCACGGGTCCGCAGCACGTCGACGAGTGCGTCGTTCGCCTTCCACAGATGCACGCCGGCAAGTTGCAGCGCGTCGGCCACCGGCGTATCCGCGCGATAGACGCCGCGCGGCTCCACGTAATTCAACGTGTCGATACCGTATTTGCGAGAGACGACGAAGTCCTCGACGCCGTGGTCCGGCGATGTATGCACAGCGCCCGTGCCGTCCTCGGCCGATACGTGTTCGCCAAGCAGCACCGGAATCTTCCGCTCGTAGAACGGATGCTGTAGCAGGACGCCTTCCAGCGCCTGCCCGGCGACATGACCCAGCACTGCCGCATGCTCGACGCCATAACGATGCAACGCCTTCTCGACGAGCGCGGATGCCACGACCAGCAGCACGCGGCGGCCATCGCGCGACGGCCCCTCGACCAGCGCGTACTCCAGCTCGGCACCCATCGACACCGCCTGGCTCTCCGGCAACGTCCACGGCGTGGTCGTCCAGATCGGAATGGCGACGATGGCGTCGCCGGCGTCTACGCCGAACTTGGCGGCGAGCGCCTTGGCGTCGAGCGCGTCGTAGGCTACGTCGATGGCGGGCGATACCTTGTCGGCGTATTCGATTTCGGCTTCGGCCAAGGCCGAGCCGCAGTCGAAACACCAGTAGACCGGCTTGAAGCCGCGCACCACGTGCCCGTTGTCGACGATGCGCGCCAGCGCACGCAGCATGTCGGCTTCGAACTTGAAATCCATGGTGCGATAGGGATGTTCCCAGTCGCCGAGCACGCCAAGGCGCTTGAAGTCCGTGCGCTGCAGGTCGATCTGCTGCTGCGCGTACTCGCGGCACTTCTGGCGGAATGCCACGGCGTCGAGCTTGTCGCCCGCCTTGCCGTGCTTCTTTTCCACCGCGATCTCGATCGGCAGGCCATGGCAATCCCAGCCGGGCACGTACGGAGAACGGTAGCCGGCCAGCAGACGCGACTTCACGACCACGTCCTTGAGCACCTTGTTCACCGCATGGCCGAGGTGAATCACGCCGTTGGCATACGGCGGGCCATCGTGCAGCACGAACACCTTGTCGCGCCCTGCCGTGCGCTCTTGGATCTGCGCATAGCGGCCGACCTTTTCCCATTCGGCCAGCCATTGCGGCTCGCGCTTGGGCAGGTCGCCGCGCATCGGGAAATCCGTCTGCGGCAGGTTGATGGTGTTCTTGTAGTCCTGGGTCATTGCTCGGATGCCATCGGGGTTGTCGGGCGCGGCCCTCGTGCCGTCGCCGTGGAGTGTCTGGCCGGCGCGGAACGCACGCCGGACGAAAGCCGAAACGTTAGCCGATTCCCGGCGCTCATGCCTCCGCCAGGCGGGGATTCATGCCGAGCACTTCGCGCGCCATGCGGGCGTCGCGGCGCATCTGCTCGGTGAGCGCGTCCAGGCCGTCGAATTTCTGCTCGTCGCGCAGCTTGGCGACAAACTCCACCGCCATGCGCTGTCCGTAGAGATCGCCCTCGAAATCGAACAGGTGCACTTCCAGCAGCGGCCGCGGCACCTGGTTCACCGTGGGACGGATGCCGAGGCTGGCAACGCCCGGCCAAGCGCACTCGCACTCGCCCAGGCCGACGCGCACCGCGAAGATGCCGTGCACTGGCGGCACCCGGTCGCGTAAATGGATGTTGGCGGTGGGAAAGCCCAGCTGTCGCCCGAGTTGATTGCCGTACTCGACCTTGCCTTCGATGACGAAGGGGCGGCCCAGCAGGGGCGCGGCGCCGGCGAACTCCCCGCCGGCCAGCAGCATGCGTACCCTCGTGGCCGAGACCCGCGCGCCCTCGAGCAGGACCGGCGGCATTACGCAAGTGGTGAAGCCCAGTTCCTTCCCCATCGATTACAGCAACGCGACATCGCCCCCCCGCTTGTGGCCGAAACGGAAATCTCCGCCCACCCAGACTTCACGGGCGCCCAGGCGATCCGCCAGCACGCGGCGCACGAAGTCCTCGGCGGGCATCGACGTCAATGCTTGGTTGAAGCGCAGGATCAGTGCCCCTGCCATGCCAGCGGCCTCGAACCCCAGCAGCTTCTCGCGGACGCTGGACAGCCGCGGCACGGGCTCCTTGGAAAAGAATGCCCGGGGCAAGGGTTCAAAGCTCACGACGATCGGCGCGATCCCCAGCACCTGCGCCCGCTCGCGGACTTCCGCCAGCAGCGCCTGGTGCCCTCGATGCAGGCCATCGAACGCACCGACGGCCACCACGCTACCGCCGGGCGCCAGACAGGGGCCGGCGATATCCCTGGAAAGTCTTGTCATCGCGCGAGTATAGCCTCAGCCCACCGCACTGCGGCGGCGCATCAAACGCCGCGCAGCTCGCGCAGGCGAAAGCCGGCGGCGAACAGCGTCACGGCATAGGCGCCCCCGCCCGCCGCCACTAGCGCGCCCAGATGCC
>JABLTH010022130.1_pt1 | contig 19971 bp, 17 predicted proteins | sample 7875711 | NCBI WGS metagenome assembly JABLTH01 (sample SAMN14941262, study PRJNA633318) | bioreactor metagenome | isolation source: bioreactor | place: China | collected 2019-03-05 | reverse complement strand
GATTTCCCGCAGCCCGAACCGCCGACCAGGATCAGGAACTGTCCGTCCTCGATCTCGATGTCGACACCCTTCAGGACCGGCACCCCGTTCGGGTAGGTCTTGTACACGTCACGGATGGAAAGGCTTGCCATGCTGTGAATCCTCTGTCTCGTCTCGCGCGGCGCACTCCGGCACCGCGTCGGGTTCGTTTCGATGCGCCGCGCGCGAGGCGCGGCCGGTTCGTCGTATCGGATGAAGCCGCGCTTACCCCTTCACCGCGCCCGCCGTCAGCCCGCGCACGAAATAGCGGCCGGCGACGATGTAGACGAGCAGCGTCGGCAGCGCGGCGATGATCGCGCCGGCCATGTCGACGTTGTATTCCTTCACGCCCGTCGACGTGTTGACGAGGTTGTTCAGCGCAACCGTGATCGGCATCGAATCGACGCCGGAGAACACGATCCCGAACAGGAAGTCGTTCCAGATCTGCGTGAACTGCCAGATCAGGCACACCATGAAGATCGGCAGCGACACCGGCAGCAGGATCTTCGTGAAGATCGTGAAGAAACCCGCGCCGTCGATGCGCGCGGCCTTCACCAGCTCGGCCGGCACGCTCACGTAGAAGTTGCGGAAGAACATCGTCGTGAACGCGATCCCGTACACGACGTGCACGAACACGAGGCCCGGAATCGTGTTGGCGAGGCCGAGCATCCCCTGCAGGCGCGCCATCGGCAGCAGGATCACCTGGAACGGAATGAAGCAGCCGACCAGCATCATCGTGAACAGCGCGTCGGCGCCGCGAAAGCGCCAGTGCGTGAGCACGTAGCCGTTGAACGCGCCGATCAGCGACGAGATCAGCACGGCCGGGATCACCATCTGCAGCGAGTTCAGGAAGAACGGTTTCATGCCGTCGCAGCGCACGCCGGTGCACGCGCCGCTCCACGCCTTCACCCACGGATCGACGGTCCAGCTGGTGGGCGGCGTCAAGAGGTTGCCGGTGCGCAGCTGGTCGAGGTCCTTGAACGACGTCGACAGCATCACGTAGATCGGGAACAGGAAATACAGCGCGAACAGGATCAGTGCCGCATAGATCACTGCCCGGCTGATCGTCATCTTAGGCTGCATTGCGGGTGCTCCTCGATTCCATATACATCAGCGGCACCAGCACCGCGACCACGGTCGCGAGCATCATCACCGAGGACGCCGCGCCGAGCCCGAGCTGGCCGCGGTTGAACGAAAACGTGTACATGAACATGGCCGGCAGCGACGACGACGTGCCCGGCCCGCCCGCCGTCAGCGCGACGACGAGGTCGAAGGTCTTGATCGTGATGTGGCAGAGGATCAGCAGCACCGAGAAGAACACCGGGCGCATGCTCGGGATCACGATCTTGCGGTAGATGGTCGGCAGCGTCGCGCCGTCCACCTGCGCGGCCTTGAAGATCTCGGCGTCGACGCCGCGCAGCCCCGCGAGGAACAGCGCCATCACGAAGCCGGTCGACTGCCACACGGCCGCGATCACCACGCAGAAGATCGCCTTGTCCGGATCGTCGAGCCAGCCGAACGAGAAGCTCGTCCAGCCCCAGTCGTGCATCACCTTCTCGAGGCCGAGGCCCGGGTTCAGGATCCACTGCCATGCGGTGCCGGTCACGATGAACGACAACGCCATCGGGTACAGGAAGATCGCGCGCAGCGCGCCTTCGTTGCGGATCCGCTGGTCGAGCAGGATCGCGAGGAACAGGCCGAGCCCGACGCAGATCGCGATGAACGGAATCCCGAACCAGCCGAGGTTCGCGGCGGAGGTCCACCACACGTCGTTCTGGAACAGGTCCGTGTAACGGCCGAAGCCGTCGAATTCGTAGTTGGGCAACAGCCGCGAGCGGGTCAGCGACAGATAGCCGGTAATCAGGATGAAGCCGTAGATGAACACCACGGCGATCGCGACGCTCGGCGCGAGCACGAGCTTCGGGATCCAGCGATCGGCGAAGGCCGACATCGGCGACGTACGCCGTGCGGCGGCAGCGCCGGATCCGTTTCCGCTAAGAGGGGCAGCCACTTGATTCGACTCCTGGAACGAGGGCGACGCAGGCCGGGCCGGCGCCGGGTACGACACGGGCCCGCGGGCGAGCCCGTTTGCTGCACATGCAAAAACGCCCGGCCGATGAAGCGTTTCCGGCCGGGCGCCTGGCGCGCGTTACTTGACCTTCGCGGCCTTCGCGAGCGCGGCGACCGCGCTCTTCGAATCCTGCTGCGAGTTCATGAACTTCGTCACGACGTCGGTGATCGCGCCGGCGGTCGCATCGCTCTGCGCCATGCCGTGCGCGAGCGACGGCACGAAGCCGCCCGACTTGATCGCGGTCTGCTCGTCGGCATACGACTTCTTCGCGCAATCGTCGAACTTGTCCATCTTCACGCCGAGACGCACGGGCACCGAGCCCTTCAGCAGGCTGAACTGCTCCTGGAAGTCCGGCGTCATGATCGTCTTCGCGAGTGCGAGCTGGCCCGGCGTAGCGTTCTTCTCGCCCTTCTGCTGGAAGAACACGAACGAGTCGACGTTGAACGTGTAGGCATTCGCCGTGCCCGGCACCGCCGCGCAGATGTAGTCCTTGCCCGCCTTCTTGCCGGCGTTCTCGAACTCGCCCTTCGCCCAGTCGCCCATGAACTGCATGCCGGCCTTGCCGTTGATGACCATCGCGGTCGCGAGGTTCCAGTCGCGGCCGTTACGGCCGGTGTCGAAGTAACCCTGGATCTTGCGCACCGTGTCGAACACGGACAGCATCTGCGGCGACGTCAGCGTCGCCTGGTCGAGGTCGACCAGCGCCTTCTTGTAGAACGCCGGGCCCTGCGACAGCACGACGTCTTCCCACAGCGTCAGGTCCTGCCAAGGCTGGCCGCCCATCGCGACCGGCTGGATACCCGCGGCCTTCAGCTTGTCGGCCACCGCGAAGAATTCAGGCCAGGTGGTCGGCACCTTCGCGCCGACCTTGTCGAGCGCGGCCTTGTTGATGTACAGCCAGTTCACGCGGTGCACCGAGAACGGCGCCGCGACGGTGTGGCCCTTGTACTTGATGATCTTGTCGATTTCCGGCGGCAGGTTCTGCTTCCAGTCGCCGGCAGCGGAATCGATGTTGACGAGCACGCCCTGGTCGGCCCAGTCCTGGATCAGCGGGCCCTTGATCTGCGCGGCCGACGGTGCGTCGCCGCTGATCACCTTGGTCTTCAGCGCGGTCATCGCCGCTGCGCCCGCGCCGCCCGCGACCGCGAAGTCCTTCCACACGTAGCCCTGCTTCTGCACGTCGTCCTTCAGCACGCCGACGGCCTTCGACTCGCCGCCCGAGGTCCACCAGTGCAGCACCGTTACATTCTCGGCTGCCTGCGCCGCCACGGCGCCAGCCATCAGACCTGCCGCGCAGAGCGCGCCCATGATCGAGCGAACTTTCATTACTTATCTCCTCCAGACTGAATCAACTCGTGAGGTTCCCTGACCGGGAACCGGCTTCTTGATAAACGACGGGGAAATCGAGCCGCGGGACGCATGCAGCGTACGGGGCCGATGACCGGCCGGGCTCTTACAGAAAGCGTGAATCGAGATTCAACGGCGTGTCTCCTCTTTGTGTTTCTGGCCCGCCGCGATGCTGCGGCGCGAGCCCGGGGCTAACGGCGCGCGGACGATGCGCTCCGTCAATGTCCGATAACATTCGGCACAAGGCGTTCCCGAAGGCGAAGCTCGCGCAGTTCATCGACCGCACTTCTTTTTTTCTTCACCCAGGTGCTACCCCTTGCGGCGGATTGTAGTTAAACTACAATTCAGTGTCAAAAATATTTTTATCGCACTACGGATCGCTTCCCAGCACCCCCAACACGGCGGAGACACATGCATACCGATTCCAGCTTTACCTTCGTACTTTTCGGCGGCACCGGCGATCTGTCGATGCGCAAGATCCTGCCCGCGCTGTTCGAAGCGCACCGTGCGAACATGCTGGCGGAGAGCGGCCGGATCGTCGCCGTGGCGCGTCACGAATCGGATCGTGCGGGTTATCTCGAATGGGTCGACACGCACGTGAAGCCGCACGCGGAGAAAGCCGCCGGCAAGGCGCTCGACGAAACCGCGTGGAAGTCCTTCCTCGATCGCATCGAGTATGTAAAGCTCGACCTCGGCCGTGCGGAAGACTACGTCGTGCTGCGCGACGCGATCGCATCGCTGCCCGGCATCCGCGTGTTCTATCTCGCGACGGGCCCGTCGCTGTTCGTGCCGATCTGCAAGGCGCTCGCGTCGGTCGGCCTGAACGAAGGCTCGCGCATCGTGCTCGAGAAGCCGCTCGGCTACGACCTGAAGTCGTCGAATGCGATCAACGACGCGGTCGGCGAGATCTTCGCGGAAGGCCAGATCTACCGGATCGACCACTACCTCGGCAAGGAGCCGGTACAGAACCTGCTCGCGCTACGTTTCGGCAATGCGCTGTTCGAGCCGCTGTGGCGCCGCGAATGGGTCGAGAGCATCCAGATCACGATCGCGGAAGAGCTCGGCGTCGAGGCGCGCGGCGATTTCTACGACAATACGGGCGCGCTGCGCGACATGGTGCAGAACCACCTGCTGCAGTTGCTGTCGATCGTCGCGATGGAGCCGCCGCACTCGATGGATTCCGACTCGGTGCGCGACGAGAAGCTGCGCGTGCTGCGCGCGCTGAAGCCGATCGATCCGCGCGACATCGGCAAGGTTGCCGTGCGCGGCCAGTATCATGCGGGCGTGATCAAGGGCGCGCAGGTGCCGGCCTACGCGACCGAGCCGGGCGTGAAGCCCGACAGCCAGACCGAAACCTTCGTCGCGCTGAAGGTCGAGATCGAGAACTGGCGCTGGGCCGGCGTGCCGTTCTTCCTGCGCACCGGCAAGCGGCTGGCCGATCGCGTCGCGGAGATCGTCGTCAACTTCCGCCCGGTGCCGCACTCGGCGCTGGGGCCGACCGCGCTGCGCCCCGGTGCGAACCGTCTCGTGATCCGGCTGCAGCCGAACGAGACGATTCGCCTGTACTGCCTCGCGAAGCAGCCGGGCGAAGGGATGAACCTCGCGAGCGTGCACCTCGACCTCGCGTTCGACCAGTTCTTCAAGGAAGGGCAGATGGAGGCGTACCAGCGCCTGCTGCTCGACGTGATCAACGGCCGGCTCGCGCTGTTCGTGCGTCGCGACGAACAGGAAGCCGCCTGGCAGTGGGTCGAGCCGATCCTGAACGAATGGGCACGCACGCTGAAACCGCCGAAGCCGTATGCGGCGGGTACATGGGGGCCGGCCGCGTCGAGCGCGATGCTCGCGCAGCACGACACCTGCTGGCTCGAAGAAGAAAACTGATACAAACCGTTGCCGTGTACGCCACCGTACGCGGCAACGTGCATCACGATTCGTACGATTTGAACAGACAAAGCAGTCCGGAGGAGATGTGATCGAGATCCACGCTTTCGACACCCAGGAAGCGCAAAGCGAAGCGCTCGCGCGCGCCGTCGGCGATGCGCTGCGCGCCGCGCTCGCCGGCCCCGCGCGCCCGACGCTCGCGGTGTCCGGCGGCACGAGCCCGCGCCCGTTCCTGCACACGCTGTCGCACGCGGCGCTCGACTGGGCCGGCGTCGACGTCACGCTGGTCGACGACCGCTGGGTGCCGGACGACGACGCGGCCAGCAACGCGCAACTCGTGCGCGACACGCTGCTGCAACACGCAGCGGCCCCTGCCCGCTTCCTGCCGCTCGTCGACACGCGCAGCACGCTCGATGCGCACGTCGCCGCGCTCAACGCGAACGCCGACTACCGCGTGCCGACCGTCGCGGTGCTCGGCATGGGCGAGGACGGCCACACCGCGTCGATCTTCGCCGACGCGCCCGAATGGAACCACGCGATCACGACGCGCGAACGCTTCGTCGCCGTGCATCCGGGCGCCGCGCCCCATGCACGCGTGAGCTATTCGCTCGATGCGCTGAAGCGCGTCGACCGGCTGTTCCTGCTGATCGCGGGCGAACGCAAGCGCGCGGTGCTCGACGCCGCGGCCGCATCGCTGCAGAAGAACGCGATTTCCCAACTGGCCAACGACAAGGGGACCCAGCTCGATGTCTACTGGTGCGCAAAGTAAGGCCGTTGTCGCGGGCCAGCATGCCGACGGCCCGCGCCTGCTCGCGGACGTCGGCGGCACCAACGCGCGTTTCGCGCTGGAAACCGGCCCAGGCGAGATCACGCAGATCCGCGTCTATCCCGGCGCCGACTATCCGACGATCACCGACGCGATCCGCAAGTATCTGAAGGACGTGAAGATCAACCGCGTGAACCACGCGGCGATCGCGATCGCCAATCCGGTCGACGGCGACCAGGTCACGATGACCAACCACGACTGGAGCTTCTCGATCGAGGCGACGCGCCGCGCGCTCGGCTTCGACACGCTGCTCGTCGTCAACGATTTCACCGCGCTCGCGATGGCGCTGCCGGGCCTGACCGACGCGCAGCGCGTGCAGGTCGGCGGCGGCACGCGCCGCCAGAACAGCGTGATCGGGCTGCTCGGGCCCGGCACCGGGCTCGGCGTGTCGGGGCTGATTCCGGCCGACGACCGCTGGATCGCGCTCGGCAGCGAGGGCGGCCATGCGTCGTTCGCGCCGCAGGACGAGCGCGAGGATCTGGTGCTGCAGTACGCGCGCAAGAAGTTTCCGCACGTGTCGTTCGAACGCGTGTGTGCGGGCCCCGGCATGGAGATCATCTATCGCGCGCTCGCCGCGCGCGACAAGAAGCGCGTCGCCGCGACCGTCGACACGGTCGAGATCGTCGAGCGCGCGCATGCGGGCGACGCGCTCGCGCTCGAGACGGTCGAGTGTTTCTGCGGGATTCTCGGCGCGTTCGCGGGCAGCGTCGCGCTGACGCTCGGCGCGCTCGGCGGCGTGTACATCGGCGGCGGCGTCGCGCTGAAGCTCGGCGAGCTGTTCACGCGCTCGTCGTTCCGCGCGCGCTTCGAGGCGAAGGGCCGCTTCACGCACTATCTCGAGAACATCCCGACCTACCTGATCACCGCCGAATACCCGGCGTTCCTCGGCGTATCCGCGATCCTCGCGGAGCAGCTGTCGAACCGCTCGGGCGGTGCGTCGTCGGCCGTGTTCGAACGGATCCGCCAGATGCGCGACGCACTGACGCCGGCCGAGCGCCGCGTCGCCGATCTCGCGCTGAACCATCCGCGCTCGATCATCAACGACCCGATCGTCGACATCGCGCGCAAGGCCGACGTGAGCCAGCCGACCGTGATCCGCTTCTGCCGCTCGCTCGGCTGCCAGGGCTTGTCGGACTTCAAGCTGAAGCTCGCCACCGGCCTCACCGGCACGATCCCGATGAGCCACAGCCAGGTGCATCTCGGCGACACGGCCACCGACTTCGGCGCGAAGGTGCTCGACAACACGGTGTCGGCGATCCTGCAGCTGCGCGAGCACCTGAACTTCGAGCACGTCGAGAACGCGATCGAGATCCTGAACGGCGCGCGGCGCATCGAGTTCTACGGGCTCGGCAACTCGAACATCGTCGCGCAGGACGCGCACTACAAGTTCTTCCGCTTCGGAATCCCGACGATCGCGTACGGCGACCTGTACATGCAGGCCGCATCGGCCGCGCTGCTCGGCAGGGGCGACGTGATCGTCGCGGTGTCGAAGTCGGGACGCGCGCCCGAGCTGCTGCGCGTGCTCGACGTCGCGATGCAGGCCGGCGCGAAGGTGATCGCGATCACGTCGAGCAACACGCCGCTCGCGAAGCGCGCGACCGTCGCGCTCGAAACCGACCACATCGAGATGCGCGAATCGCAGCTGTCGATGATCTCGCGGATCCTGCATCTGCTGATGATCGACATCCTCGCGGTCGGCGTCGCGATCCGTCGCGCATCGACCAACGGTGAGTTGCCGGAGGCCGTCGCGCAGGCGCGCGCGCGGGCGAGCGACGACGAAACGGCCGACGTGCTCGACTGGTTGAGCCACGGCGCATCGCCGGCGGCGAAGGACGTCGCGCGGGACTGACGCTGCGGCGAAACGCCGTCGATCCACGACACCCCGAACGCTGGATTCAAGCCCGGCGTTCGGGGTGTTTTGCATGAGCGGCACCAGCGCAAACAACAGCGGCGCCACAGGCATCGACGATGCCTTCTGCCGAGGGCGCGCGTGACGTCATACGTTCGTACATCCCCACACTTCGATCTGGAACGGAACCCCGACGCGGGCAAATCGCTGGTCAATCGTTTTCTTGCTCGCGACTATCGCAATCCGTTTGTCGAATCCGAAATCAAGGGCGTGCGGTTTGATTTTCTGAAATGCCTGGATCTGTATCACAGTCGGGAACTCGATGCGCAGGTCAAACGGTTCGTAACCAACCCGAAGCGCAGCTATCGACCCGACAATCGCTCGTCAGACCGTTCAAAGTGATGCAGAGGTGGGAAGTTCAAACCCGTCCACCGCCCTCCTCCGCCAGTTCCGCCCCGCCACTCAGGCGCCCGCCTTCACCGGCCGTCCGTGCCAGCGCAGCACCAGATAGCGCCCGGCGAAACACAGCACGCCGGTGACACCGATCGTCACGCCCATCGCGAACGGCGTGCCGTCCGCGAGTGCGCCGATCGCGACGCTCGCCAGCGCGCCGAGCGCAAGCTGCATCGCGCCGAACACCGCCGCCGAAGCGCCCGCGTTGTGCGGATAACGATGCATGAGGTCGGTCGTGCAGTTCGCGGACAGGATCCCGACCACGCCGACGACGAAGAACAGGCACACGACGATCGACCACAGTCCGCCCAACCCCGTCAGCGCGACGAACGCGACCGCGAGCGACGCGATGCAGCTCACGAGCGACGCGGCCGCGATGATGCGCAGCGAACCGACGCGGCCGACCAGCCGCGTGTTCGTGAAGTTGCCGATCATGATGCCGACCACGTTCAGGCCGAACAGCAGCCCGTAGTGCTGCGGCGACACGTGGAAATACTCGATGTAGACGAACGGTGTCGCGGTGATGTACGAGAACATCGACGCGAACGCCATCCCGCCGCACAGCATGTGCCCCCATGCGACGGGATCGGACAGGATGCGCCCGTACGACGCGAACGACGCGAGCACGGCCGCGCTCTTGCGCCGCTCCTTCGGCCAGGTTTCGGGTACGCGCAGGTACGCGGTCGCCGCGCACACCGCGCCGAACACGGCCAGCACGACGAACACGCCGCGCCAGCCCGAGAACCGCAGGATCTGGCCGCCGATCAGCGGCGCGAGCAGCGGCCCGACCGCGGTGACGATCGCGACCATCGACAGCACCTTCGCCGCGTCGCTCGGCTCGTGCGCGTCGCGCGCGATCGCCCGCGCGAGCACCGACGCGGCGCCCGCGCCGAGCGCCTGCAGGAAGCGCACGAGGATCAGCATGTCGATCGAGTTCGATACGAAGCAGCCGATGCTCGCGAGCGTAAATAGCGCGATGCCGCCGAGCAGCACGGGACGGCGGCCCCACGTGTCGGACAGCGGGCCGTACAGCAGCATGCCGACCGAAAAACCGGCCATGAAGCTCGTCAGCGTGCGCTGCGCGGCGCCGGGGCTGACGGAGAAGCCGTCGGCGATCGACGGCAGGCTCGGCAGGTACATGTCGGTAGCGATCGGCCCGCAGGCGGCGAGCGCGCCGAGCAACAGGATCAGCCGGGCATCGGGCCGGCGCCGGACGACGTGAGACATGGGTATCCGGAATGGAGCGCCGCGCGCATCGGGGCGCGCGTGGTGGTGAAGACGGGAGACCGCGCCGCGAACGACGCGCTCGGCCCATGATTGTACGCGCAACTTTTTTTCGTGCCGCCGGCCCGGCGCGCGACCGGCGGAAAAACACCGGCACGGTGCCCGCCGCGCGGGATCGCGAGCAGGGATTCGATTAAGCTTGCAGCGCCTCACTCCCCTATTGTCTGACCCATTCAATTCGACGCACGACCGAACCGATGACCGCTTTCCTGTTGATCTGGAGCCCCAAGAAATGGCCGTGGCCCGAACTGCCCGACGTCGCCGCGCGCGTGAAGGCCGGCGAGGCCGTGCATGACGTGTGGGGCTGCGGCTTCGCGCGCGGCATCCTGCCGGGCGACCGCGTGTTCCTGCACCGCGTCGCGAAGGAGCCCAAGGGCGTGTTCGGCTCCGGCTACGTGACGCGCGCGCCGTACGAGGTACCCGATCCGGCGACGAAGCGCGGCTACCGGCTGTGCATCGACTTCGTCTACGACTGGCTGGTCGACGCGCACCAGGACGTCGTGATCCCGCGCGACGCGCTGCGCGTACATCCGTACTCGGTACAGACCTGGGATGCGCAAAGCTCCGGCACCGTGATCAAGCCGATGGTCGAAGGCCCGCTCGAGAAGCGCTGGGCCGAGCTGACCGGCAAGCGCAAACCGCCGCGATAACGGAAGCGCCCGCCGCGCCGCATCTGCCCCTCCTTTCCGGCCCCGGCCCGCGCAACCCCGCACGCGCCGAAAGGCCGCGGACCGCGCCGCGGGCCCGCCGCGCGCGTCTCCGGTACAATCGGACGATCGTTCCGCCCAGGCGCCGCGGCCCGTGCACAGGCCCCCGCGCCCTTCTCTCGCAGGTTTCGCTCATGTCCAACAATCAGATCCTCTTCGAACGCGCCCAGAAGACCATTCCCGGCGGCGTCAACTCGCCGGTGCGCGCATTCCGTTCGGTCGGCGGCACGCCGCGCTTCGTCGCGCGCGCGCAAGGCCCGTATTTCTGGGATGCCGACGGCAAGCAGTACATCGACTACATCGGCTCATGGGGCCCGATGATCGTCGGCCACGTCCATCCGGAAGTGCTGTCGGCCGTGCAGAACGTGCTCGCCGACGGCTTCTCGTTCGGCGCGCCGACCGAAGCCGAGATCGAGATCGCCGAGGAAATCTGCAAGCTCGTGCCGTCGATCGAGCAGGTGCGGATGGTGTCGAGCGGCACCGAGGCCACGATGAGCGCGCTGCGCCTCGCGCGCGGCTTCACGGGCCGCAGCCGGATCGTCAAGTTCGAGGGCTGCTACCACGGCCACGCGGACAGCCTGCTCGTGAAGGCCGGCTCGGGCCTGCTGACGTTCGGCAACCCGACGTCGGCCGGCGTGCCCGCCGACATCGCGAAGCACACGACCGTCCTCGAATACAACAACGTCGCCGCGCTCGAGGAAGCGTTCGGCGCGTTCGGCGACGAGATCGCCGCCGTGATCGTCGAGCCGGTCGCGGGCAACATGAACCTCGTGCGCGGCACGCCGGAATTCCTCAACGCGCTGCGCGCACTGTGCACGAAGCACGGCGCCGTGCTGATCTTCGACGAAGTGATGTGCGGGTTCCGCGTCGCGCTCGGCGGCGCGCAGGCGTACTACGGGATCACGGCCGACCTCACCTGCCTCGGCAAGGTGATCGGCGGCGGGATGCCGGCTGCCGCGTTCGGCGGCCGTCGCGACATCATGGCCCACCTCGCGCCGCTCGGCGGCGTCTACCAGGCCGGCACGCTGTCGGGCAACCCGATCGCGGTCGCCGCAGGGCTGAAGACGCTGCAGCTGATCCAGGCGCCCGGCTTCTACGACGCGCTCACCGCGCAGACGAAGCGTCTCGCCGACGGCCTCGCGGCCGAAGCGCGTGCGGCCGGCGTGCCGTTCGCGGCCGACTCGATCGGCGCGATGTTCGGCCTCTATTTCGCCGAACGCGTGCCGACCAGCTTCGCCGAAGTCACGAAGAGCGACACCGAGCGCTTCAACCGCTTCTTCCACCTGATGCTCGACGAAGGCGTGTATTTCGCGCCGTCCGCGTACGAGGCCGGCTTCGTGTCGAGCACGCACGACGACGCGGTGATCGACGCGACGCTCGCGGCCGCGCGCCGCGCCTTCGCGGCACTCGCTGCCTGACCCGGGGCCGCGCGCATGTTCTCGGATATCGATTTCGCCCACATGCAGCGTGCGCTCGCGCTCGCCGCGCGCGGCATGTATACGACGGCACCGAACCCGCGTGTCGGCTGCGTGATCGTCAAGGACGGCGACGTGATCGGCGAAGGCTTCACGCAACCGGCCGGCCAGGATCACGCGGAGGTCCAGGCACTGAAGGACGCGCGCGCACGCGGCCACGACGTCGCGGGCTCGACCGTCTACGTCACGCTCGAACCGTGCAGCCATTTCGGCCGCACGCCGCCGTGCGCGAACGCGCTGATCGACGCGCGCGTCGCGAAGGTCGTCGCCGCGATGGAAGACCCGAACCCGCAGGTATCGGGGCGCGGCCTCGGGATGCTGCGCGACGCCGGCATCGACGTGCGCTGCGGGCTGCTCGCGCATGAAGCGGGCGAACTGAACATCGGCTTCGTGTCGCGGATGACACGCGGCCGCCCGTGGGTGCGGATGAAGACCGCCGCGTCGCTCGACGGCCGCACCGCGCTGCCGTCCGGCGAAAGCCAGTGGATCACCGGCGAGGCCGCGCGCCTCGACGGGCACGCGTGGCGCGCGCGCGCCTGCGCGATCCTGACCGGCATCGGCACCGTGCGCGAGGACAACCCGCTGCTGACCGTGCGCGGGATCGACACGCCGCGCCAGCCGCAGCGCATCCTGGTCGACAGCCGCCTCGACCTGCCGCTCGACGCGCGACTGCTCGAAGGCGCTCCGCTGCTGATCTTCTGCGGCCGGCTCGACGCCGCCGGCGAAGTGCGGGCGAAGGTGCTGAAGGCGCGCGGCGCGGAAATCGTGCCGCTCGCGAATGCGCACGGCAAGGTCGACCTGCCCGCGATGCTGGCGGCGCTCGGCGCACGCGGCGTCAACGAACTGCACGTCGAGGCCGGCCACAAGCTGAACGGCTCGCTGCTGCGCGAGCAGTGCATGGACGAGTTGCTCGTCTATCTCGCACCGAGCCTGCTGGGCGCCGATGCGGCCGGCATGTTCGACCTCGCCGCGCCGGCGAGCCTCGATGCGCGCACGCGGCTGTCGTTCCACGGGGTCGAGCGGGTCGGCGACGATCTGCGGATCCTCGCGCGCTTCACGCCGACGGACGCCGCGCACTGAACGGGATCATCGCGCCGCGCGAGCTCGGCCGCGATTTCGCGTACAAGGGGCGGTCAACGGCGTGAGCCTGACCGTCAACACGATCGACGATCACGCAGACGGCTGCAAGTTCGCGATCAACCTGATTCCGTATACGGTCGAGGTCACGACACTGCGCCACGTGAAGGCCGGTGACAAGGTCGATCTCGAAGTCGACATGATTGCGCGCCACGTCGAACGGATGCTGTCGACGTCGCAAGGCGTACATCAGGACTGATCACGCGGGCAGTTTCCGGCGTGGCGGCCGGTACGCTGCCGGCCGCCACGTTTCCTTGTCCTTCGCGCCGCCGCGCACCGGCAATCACGCGCCTGCGTCCTCCCCTCCTGCCCGCGCCGGAATCGTCCCGAGCAACTGCCGCACATGCTCGGGTGCCGCGCGCCCGGCCCCCTTCCGCATCGCGCGCGGCGATCGTGTCGAACACCCGCCGGGGTCCGGCGACATTCCCGCCCCGTCGTGCCCGACCACGGACATGGCCCTGCCGGCGGCCGGTGCGGCCGGGCCGGAACTCGTTTCCGACGCATCTTGTCTATCCGCTTCCACCGATGCGACGAGGAGCTTGCGTGACGGCCGTCCCTTCCGATCCTGCGCAATACCGCCGCTTCACCGTCGACGACCTGCTGTCGCTCGACAGCTTCCAGCGCGACTACGGTCGCACCTGCGCGCTGTCGCCGGACGGCGGCTCGATCTGCTTCGCCGTCGTCCGCCCGCTGGCCGATGGCCGCCGCTTCGACCGCGCGTATCTTGGCGGGCTCGACCGGGCCGAGCTGCACCTGTACGAATTCGCCGGCCGCACGCTGCGCCGGCTGGCCGGCGATGCGCGGGCCGGCCGCGCGTGCGGCTCGCCGTCGTGGTCGCCGGACGGACGATGGATCGCGGCGGTCACGCTGTCGGCCGACGACGATGCGGTGCATGCCGTCCTGATCGACCCGGCGACCGGGGCCACGATGCCGGTCACGACCGCGCGCAGCGTCGACCTGTCCCCGCTCGACCGCGACGGGCCGTTCACGTGGCTGCCCGATGGCCGCGTCGCGCTGCCGCTGCTTGCCGAACGGGCGACGCCCGTGATGGCGCATCTGCACCGCCGGCTGTTCGGGAACGCGCACGATTCATGGGCGGCCAACGCGCTCGGCCGCCAACCGACGGCCGACGTGCTCGACAGCGCCGCGTTCGGCGATCCGCCCGCCGCATCCGCACCCGACTGGTGGGCGTTCGATCCCGCATCGGGCGCGTTGTCCGCGCTGTCGCCGCAAGCGTGCGCGCGGGCCGGGCTGACACGCGCGGCGGTCACGGACACGCCGCCGGACACGCGCGGCACGAACGACGCCGACGAACCGGCAGATCACGACGGCGTGCGCCGCGAACGCATATCGGCAGAACCGGAGCGCCGGTACGCGGCCGTCATCGAACACGGTCGCGACGCCACCCGGCTGACGGTTCGCCTGGCCGGTGCGCCCGACGCGACCGTGGTGTTCGAGACGAATCGCCAGCTGGCCGGCATCGCGACCGGTACGACGCACCGGCTTGCCTGCCGCGGCGCGGAGCCCGGCCGGCAGCGCTTCGTCGATGTCCTGCTGCCACCGGATTACGCGGGTGCGCCAGTACCCGCAGTCGTCTGGGTGTACCCGTACGAAAAGGTCGCGCCCCATCCGCACCTGTTTCACGAACCCGACTGCCCGCTGCCGTTCAACTTCCAGCTGTTCGCCGCACACGGCTTTGCGGTCGTCGACGTGAACATGCGGGGCGTGCTGGGCGAGGCGCCGGCGACGATGGCAGACAGGATGCTCGACGACGTCCACGCGGCGGTCGACGCCGCGGTCGATGCCGGATTCGTCGATCGCGGCCGGCTCCACCTGTACGGCCAAAGCCTGGGCGGCTGGGCCACGATGATGCTGCTCGCCCGTACGCCGATGTTCCGCTCGGGCATGTCGAGCGCCGGCATCAGCGATGCGGCCGCGCTCTACGCGTCGCTCGACGCACGCCTGCGTTACGAAACGGGCCACGACACCCGTCCCGAGCGTTTCGAGCTGCTCGGCAAGGTGCTGGCCGACAACAGCTGGAACATCGACGCGCCGCCGTCGATCCGCCCGGATGCCTATCACGCGATCAGCCCGGTGCTGCACGCGGCACGGATCACGACCCCGCTGCTGCTGATCCATGGCGACGCCGACTACGTGCCGCTGGAACAAAGCGAACGGATGTTCGCGGCGCTGACCCAGCTCAAGCGCGACGTGCGGCTGATCCGCTACTGGGGCGACGATCACGTGCCGCAATCGCCTGCCAATATCGCCGACCGGTACCGGCGGATGATCGACTGGCTGCAGCGCGCGTGACCGGCCGGCGCCGCGCACGCACCGGCCCGCCCGCCGGCGCCATCGGCCGAACGGCCAACGACGCGCACGGGTCATGCGGTCGCGCTAAGATGCGTCGACAGCGGTTTCGATACCGCAATGCACGACGCGCCGCGTAGCGGCCGCCCTCTTCCTCAAGGAGTCGTCCCCATGTCCATCTCGATGTACCAGGCTTCGCTGCCCGTGCTGATCCGCGGCCTGACCAATCTTCAGCACATTCTCGGCAAGGCGCAGGCGCATGCGGCCGAAAAGCAGATCGATCCGTCGGTGTTCGTCGGCGCCCGCCTGTACCCGGACATGCTGCCGCTCGTCCGCCAGGTCTATATTGCGACCGACACGGCCAAGGGCTGCGCCGCGCGCCTCGCCGGCGCCGAGATCCCGAGCTATCCGGACGTCGAGCAGACCTTCGACGAACTGCACGCACGCATCCAGAAGACGATCGACTACCTGAAAAGCTTCGACGCCGCGCAGATCGACGGCAGCGAGACGCGCCAGATCGTGCTGAAGATGCGCGTCGGCCCGATCGAGTTCACCGGCGAGTCGTACCTGCTGAATTTCGTGCTGCCCAATTTCTTCTTCCACGTGACGACCGCGTACGACATCCTGCGCCACAGCGGCGTCGAGCTCGGCAAGCTCGACTACCTGGGCGGGCGCGACCAGCAAGCCTGACGCGCGGCCGGGCAAGGCCCGGCCCGCCACCGTCCGCACCGCGCGTGCAGGCAACGCGCGGCGGGCCGGCCGGGCCGGCCGCGCAGGCCGGCCGCGGCGCTTTCCGGAGCGCTTGCCGGCGGCGCGCGGCCCCTGCCAGCCGAAACGCCGTCCGGCTGGCGTAAAATACGCACTTTCCTCTTTCTCGCCCCCTTATGACGCTCGCCTCCACGCTCGACATCATCGCCGAGCTGAAAGCCGGCCGGATGGTGATCCTGGTCGACGAAGAAGACCGCGAAAACGAGGGCGACCTCGTGATCGCCGCCGAATTCGTCACACCGGAAGCGATCAACTTCATGGCCAAGTACGGCCGCGGCCTGGTTTGCCTGACGTTGACGCAGGAACGCTGCAAGCAGCTGCACCTGCCGCTGATGACCTACCGCAACGGCACGCAGTACGGCACCGCGTTCACGGTCAGCATCGAAGCGGCCGAAGGCGTGACGACCGGCATCTCGGCCGCCGACCGTGCGCACACGATCGCCACGGCGGTCGCGCACGACGTGCGCCCCGAGCACATCGTGCAGCCGGGCCACGTGTTCCCGATCATGGCGCAGCCGGGCGGCGTGCTCGTGCGCGCGGGCCACACCGAGGCCGGTTGCGACTTCACCGCGCTCGCCGGCCTCACGCCGGCCGCGGTGATCTGCGAGATCATCAAGGACGACGGCACGATGGCGCGCCTGCCCGACCTGATCGAATTCGCGCAGGAGCACAACCTGAAGATCGGCACGATCGCCGACCTGATCCAGTACCGCAGCCGCACCGAATCGATCATCGAGCGGATCGCCGAACGTACGATGCAGACCGCGCACGGCACGTTCCGCGCGGTGCTGTACCGCGACCAGCCGAGCGGCTCGCCGCACATCGCGCTGGTGCGCGGCGCGCCCGCGCCCGACGCCGATACGCCGGTGCGCGTGCACGAGCCGCTGTCGGTGCTCGACTTGCTCGACACGGGCGTGTCGACGCACTCGTGGACGCTCGACGCCGCGATGCGCGAGATCGCGGAGCGCGACCTCGGCGTGATCGTGCTGCTCAACTGCGGCGACACGAAGGAACACCTGATCGACGTCTTCAAGGCGTTCGACGAGGAAGAAAAGGCCGCTGTGCTGAAGCGCCGGCCGGTCGATTTCAAGACGTTCGGCATCGGCGCGCAGATCCTGCGCGATGTCGGCGTCGGCAAGATGCAGGTGCTGTCGAATCCGCGCAAGCTGGGCAGCATGTCCGGCTACGGCCTGGAAGTCACGGGCTTCATTCCGATGCCCGGCGGCGAAGCCAAGTCCTGCCCGGCGTCCAACGCGTAACCCGCCACGGCGCTTTCGCCCTATAACCGTTCATCCACACCACGGACAAGATCATGGAAATCGGACAATACCAACCGAATCTCGAAGGCGACGGCCTGCGGATCGGCATCGTGCAATCGCGCTTCAACGAGCCGGTGTGCAACGGCCTCGCCGACGCGTGCGTCGAGGAACTGGAACGCCTCGGCGTCACCGGTGAAGACGTGCTGCTCGTGTCGGTGCCCGGCGCGCTGGAAATCCCGCTCGCGCTGCAGAAGCTCGCGGAAAGCGGCCAGTTCGACGCGCTGATCGCGCTCGGCGCGGTGATTCGCGGCGAGACCTACCACTTCGAACTCGTATCGAACGAGAGCGGCGCGGGCATCACCCGCATCGGCCTCGACTTCAACCTGCCGATCGCCAACGCGGTCCTGACGACCGAAAACGACGAGCAGGCCGTCGCGCGCATGACCGAAAAGGGTCGTGATGCCGCACGCGTCGCCGTCGAGATGGCCAACCTGACGATGGCGCTCGACCAGCTCGGCGATGACGACGAGGACGAAGAGGAAGACGAAGACGACGAAGAGGAGCGCGCATGAAGAAGAGCGCCCGCCGACAATCGCGCGAGCTGGCGACGCAGGGGCTGTACCAGTGGCTGCTGTCGAACGCGTCCTCCGGCGAGATCGACGCGCAACTGCGCGGCGCGCTCGGTTACGACAAGGCTGACAAGGAGCTGCTCGACGCGATCCTGCACGGCGTGATCCGCGAGCACGCCACGCTCGTCGAAGCGCTGACGCCGTCGCTCGACCGCCCGATCGACCAGTTGTCGCCGGTCGAACGCGCCGTGCTGCTCATCGCGACGTTCGAGCTCACGCACCACGTCGAAACGCCGTACCGCGTGATCATCAACGAAGCCGTCGAACTCGCGAAGACGTTCGGCGGCTCCGACGGCTACAAGTACGTGAACGGCGTGCTCGACAAGCTCGCCGCGAAGCTGCGCCCCGCCGAAACGCAGGCGCGCCGCAACGGCTGATACCGTTTGGTCCGGAACGGGAGCGCATGCGCCCGTTTTTTCTTTCGTCACGCCCCTCCCCCTGCCCGCCCGATGAATACCGCCACCGATTCGCTCGTCAAGCTCGCCGCACGCGTCGACGCGATCCAGCCCTTCTACGTGATGGAACTGATGAAGGAGGCACAGCGTCTCGAGTCCTCCGGGCGCGATGTTATCCACATGGGCATCGGCGAGCCGGATTTCACCGCGCCGGAGCCGGTCGTCGAAGCGGCTGCGGCCGCGCTGCGCCGCGGCGTCACGCAATATACGAGCGCGCTCGGCATGGCACCGCTGCGCGAGGCGATCGCCGCGCACTACGCGCGTGCCTACGGCCTCACGATCAGCCCGGAGCGGATCGTCGTGACGGCCGGCGCGTCGGCTGCGCTGCTGCTCGCGTGCCTCGCGCTCGTCGGGCGTGACGACGAGGTGCTGATGCCCGACCCGTCGTATCCGTGCAACCGGCACTTCGTCGCGGCGGCCGAAGGCCGCGCGGTGCTCGTGCCGAGCGGCCCGGACGCACGCTTCCAGCTCACCGAGGACGACGTCCGCACGCGCTGGGGCGACCGCACTCGCGGTGTGCTGCTCGCATCGCCGTCGAACCCGACCGGCACGTCGCTCGAACCGGACGAGCTGAAGCGGATCGTCGAAGCCGTGCGCGCACGCGGCGGTTTCACGATCGTCGACGAGATCTACCAGGGGCTCAGCTACGACGCGGCGCCCGTGTCGGCGCTTTCATTCGGCGACGACGTCGTCACCGTGAACAGCTTCTCCAAGTATTTCAGCATGACGGGCTGGCGGCTCGGCTGGCTGGTCGTGCCGCCCGCGCTGGTCGGCACGTTCGAGAAGCTGGCGCAGAACCTGTTCATCTGCCCGTCCGCGCTCGCGCAGCACGCGGCGCTCGCCTGCTTCGAGCCGGCGGCGCTCGACATCTACGAAGCGCGCCGGCTCGAATTCAAGCGCCGCCGCGATTTCATCGCGCCGGCGCTCGAACGGCTCGGCTTCGCGGTGCCCGTGATGCCGGATGGCGCGTTTTATGTGTATGCGCACTGCGGCGGCGTCGCCCACCCGGCGGCCGGCGACAGCGCCGCGCTCACAACGGCGATGCTGCATGACGCGGGCGTCGTGCTGGTGCCCGGCATGGACTTCGGTGTCCATGCGCCGCGCGACTATATCCGCCTGTCCTATGCGACGGCCTACTCGCGGCTCGAGGAAGCAGTCGAACGGCTCGCGACGTTGTTCGGGCAGCACTGAGCCACGACTGAGCCTCGGCCGGCACGCCGGCGGCTTCTCGCGCCGCAAAAAGCAAAAGGCACCCTGATCGGGTGCCTTTTTCACGTCCTGCCGGCCGGAGCCGCGCGGTGTGCTAGCGCCGGGCGTTACGCGCCGAGCTCCGAACGGTCGCCGTGCGACTTCGCGGTATCGACGCTCGCGTCGTCCTGCGGCGCGGCTTCCTTCGATGCCGTCGATTTCGCCGACGTCGTGGTTTCGAGCGTCGCATGCACGCGCTTCGCGCCGCCCGCTGCCGCCGTCACGGCAGCGGCCGTGACGATCGGCTTCGCCGG
>JABLTH010039797.1_pt1 | contig 20000 bp, 18 predicted proteins | sample 7875711 | NCBI WGS metagenome assembly JABLTH01 (sample SAMN14941262, study PRJNA633318) | bioreactor metagenome | isolation source: bioreactor | place: China | collected 2019-03-05 | reverse complement strand
TCCATCGCGGTCGACCTCGGCGTTTCGGCGACCGGCTTCTTCCCGCTGCAGACGCTCGCTTCCGTCGATGCGCCCGCCGGATGGAGCGCCTCCCCGCCGGCAGCCAGCCTGCGCTTGCAGCCCCATGGCAATGCGGCCCCCGTCAGCGGCGCCATCCCGTTGCAGCTCACCGTCCCCAGCGCGGCGACCGATGGCCACCACCAGGTCACGGCCAACGTGATGGCGGCCGGGCTGTCGTTCGCTACCCAGGCCGATGTGCTGATCGCGCATACGATCGACTTCGATACCGGCACGGTCGACGAAAACCCCTGGCTGTTCGATCCCGACGGCTCGCAGAGCAATGGCGTGCAGAACCGCTTCGCCGATGGCAATGCGCACTTCACGTACCGGTTCCCGCTCCCCGCCGATACCACTTCGGCACAGGTCACCCTGACGATCGATGCCGAGTTCGTGGTGCAAGTGAGCAACGACAATGCGCACTGGACGACCGTGCTGAAAGAGGACCGCCCCATCACCGACGGCTCGAACAAGGCCGACCGCACGATCGACCTGACGCCTTACCTGGGTGCCGCCGCCAATGGCGCCAGACCGGTTTACGTCAAGGTCTCGGATGCCTTCCCCAACGATGGCTGGGGCGGTCGCGTGTACCACGTCAAGGCGGCTATCGTCGAATAGCCCGGCTGGCGCCGCCGTTCCCGATCGCGCGGACACGGCGGCGCCCACCGCGCGCCGCGCTACGAGCGCAGCTTGTAGCCGGTGCGGAAGATCCAGGCGATGGCCGCCGCGCAAACCAGCAGGAAGGCCAAGGTCATGCCCGCGCTCACGACCACATTGACGTCGGACTGGCCGTAGAAGCTCCAGCGAAACCCGCTGATCAGATACACCACGGGATTGAACATGGCGACCTTCTGCCAGAACGGCGGGAGCATGCCGATCGAGTAGAACGCGCCGCCGAGGAAGGTCAGCGGCGTCACCACCATCAGCGGGATGACCTGCAGTTTCTGGAAGTCGTCCGCCCAGAGGCCGATGATGAAGCCGAACGAGCTGAACGTGACCGCCGTCAGCAGCAGGAACGCGACCATCCAGGCCGGGTGCAGGATGTGATACGGCACGAAGAAGCGCGCCGTTACCAGGATCAGCAAGCCGAGCATCACCGACTTGGTGGACGCCGCGCCGACATAGCCGAGCACCGCCTCCAGCGGCGAGACTGGCGCCGAGAGCAGCTCGTAGATGGTGCCCGACCATTTGGGCAGATAGATGCCGAACGATGCGTTGGAGATGCTCTCGTTGAGCAGCGACAGCATGATGAGGCCGGGGATGATGAAGGCCCCGTAGCTGGTGCCGCCGATGTCTCCCATGCGCGATCCGATGGCGGCGCCGAACACGATGAAATACAGCGACGTCGACAGCACCGGCGAAACGATGCTCTGGGTCAGCGTACGGAACGTGCGGGCCATCTCGAAGCGATAAATGGCGCGAATGGCGGGCAGGTTCATCGCGTCCCCCTGACCAGGCTGACGAAAATGTCTTCGAGCGAACTTTCCAGCGTGTGCAGGTCCCTGAAATCCACGCCTCGATCTCCCAGCTTGCGCAGCAGCAGCGCGATGCCGGTGTCGCCACCCTGGGCGTCGAAGGTGTAATTCAGCGTCGCGCCGTCATCGGCCAGTTCCAGCGCGTAATCGTCCAGCCCCTCGGGAATCGCCTGCAGCGGCGTCTTCAGGCTGATCGACAGCTGTTTTTTGCCCAGCTTGCGCATCAGGGTGTGCTTGTCCTCGACCAGGATCAGTTCGCCGCGGTTGATCACGCCCACGCGGTCGGCCATTTCCTCGGCTTCCTCGATGTAGTGCGTGGTCAGGATCACGGTGACGCCGGTCTCGCGCAGCCCCCGCACCATCTGCCACATGTCGTGACGAAGCTCCACGTCCACGCCGGCCGTGGGCTCGTCCAGGAACAGGATGCTCGGCTCGTGGGCCAGCGCCTTGGCGATCAGCACACGGCGCTTCATGCCGCCGGACAGCGTCATGATCTTGGCGTCCTTCTTCTCCCACAGCGACAGGTCGCGCAGCACCTTTTCGATATGGCGGTCATCGCGGGTGCGCCCGAACAGGCCACGGCTGAAGCTCACCGATGCCCACACCGTTTCGAACGCGTCCGTCGACAGCTCCTGCGGCACCAGGCCGATCTTCGACCGCGTCACGCGGTAGTCGCTCAGCACATCGTGGCCATCCGCGCTCACCGTGCCGGCACTGGGCTTGACGATGCCGCAGACGATGCTGATCAACGTGGTCTTGCCCGCGCCGTTCGGTCCCAGGAGGGCGAAGATCTCGCCGCGCCGGATGTCGAGATCGATCGACTTCAATGCCTGGAAACCGCTCTTGTAGGTCTTGCTGACGCCGCGCACGCGAATCGCGTGCGGCGGCGAAGTGGCCTGTTCGCTCATGGCGTTCCTTAGGTCTTGCGTTCGCTGGACCAGGGAGTCTACGCCCAGAAGGCTCGCGACTGAGTCATGCTGTCGTACGCGGACATTTCACCCATTCGTTATCGGGCCAGCGGAGCCAGCCACTGCAGCAACGCATGCGAGAGCTCGATGCGCTTGTCCGAATACGCATGATCGGTAGCCCAGTGCTGTGCGGTCACATGCGTATCGCCATGCGTCCGCAACGCGGCGGTGAAGGCCTCGTTCGCGGGCGCCAGGCCGTCGTCCGACGTCGCGACCAGCACGGGGCGCTGCTGCAACGCATCGGCGTTCGAGGCAAACGCCCAGGCCGCCGCATGGTCGGCGAGCTCCGCGGCCAGGCCGCCGGGCGTGCATCCGCTGAGCGGAGCCATGCCTTCCCCAGCCAGCGCCGCGGCCATTTTCTTTAGCGCGCCCTGGCGGGATCCTTGTGTCCGCATCTGCTCGAAGGCGCCGCCGAGGTCGGCCGCCGAGATCATGGCGACGCCTTTGACGGCCGGATCCATTGCCGCCGCCTCGACCGCCATGAAGCCTCCCATGCTGTGCCCCACCAGAACCAGTCGCGCCGGATCCAGTCGCAGCCTCTGCGCATTCGCCGGCTGCCGCAGATAGGCGAGCACGGCGGCCACGTCCTCGATGCCGTGCGTGAAGGAAAAGTCACCGGGCGTGCCCCACGAGCCGCGATAGTCGAAATACAGCACGTCCCATCCGGCGCGACGCATGTCCTGCGCCAAGTCCAGGTTGCGCTCGTTGCCCGGGAAGCCGTGCAGCAACACCACGGCCGGATGCGGCCCGGCGCCCGCCGCCACATAGACCATGGCGTTCAGCAGCGCGCCATGACTGGGAATCTGCATGACCGCCATGGATGCGCGAGCCTCTTCCACGGGCGCAGCCGGAGCGCTGCCGGCGGCCTCCCCCTCCCCTTGCGCGCGGACAAGAGGCGCCGCGATGGAACCCGCAATGCAGGCAGCCACGACTACGCATATCGCACCGATCTTCATTCCTTGCTCCGTTGCGGGCGAAGCCCGCGGCGACGCCGCCGGGTCCGCGATGGGCGCCACGTTATCGTGGCTAATGGCCTCGTGCGGGAACGGCGCTCATGCACTCGCCGAACAACTGCATCGCCTCCCGCAGCTCGGCGATCGACAAGCTGCAGTAGCCGAGCAGCAGCCCCGGACACTCCGGCGGCACGAAGTAATGCGGCGCCATCGCGTAAAGGCCGAGCCCGCGATCGTGCGCATACGCCATGAGCGCCTCGGCGCGCTCGTGGTCGTAACCGTTCAGCCATGCCACTACGTGCATGCCCGCGGGCGAGTGCACGATCTGCACGCGCTCGCCGGCATGCCGCTCCAGGCCGGCGATCAGGGCGTTGCGGCGGGCGTGCAGCTCCTTGCGGGCATGGCGAAGGTGGCGCTCGAAACCGCCGCTCTCCATGAAATGCGCGAGGGCGGCCTGTTCGATGCCGGGCGAGGAAACGTAACTGAGATACTTGGCCGTGATGAAGTCCTCGCGCAGCGCGGCCGGCAGCACCAGGTAACCCATGCGCAGCGCGCCGAACAAGGTCTTGGAAAAGGTGCCCGCATAGATGACGCGGTCTCCTTCGTCGAGCGAACGCAAGGCGGCCAGCGGATGCGCGTCGTAGCGGAACTCGCCGTCGTAGTCGTCCTCGAGAATCCAGCTCCGGTGGCGCGCGGCGTAGCGCAGCAGTTCGAGCCGCCGCGGCAGCGACATCACGGCGCCGGTGGGAAACTGATGCGATGGCGTGACACAGATGAGCTTGGGTGCCGTCTCCGGCAGTTCGGCGCATACCAGTCCGTCGTCGTCCGTGCGCACCGGACACAGCTCCGCGCCATGCGCGGCCAGGACGTGATACGCGCCGAAGTAATGCGGCTCCTCCAGCACCGCCGTATCGCCCTCGTCGAGCAGGACGCGCGCGCACAGCGCATAGGCCTGCTGCGTGCCGGAGACGATGAGGATGTCGTCCGGCTGGGCTTGCAGGCCGCGCCGCCGGGCGAGGTACTCGCATATCTGCCGGCGCAGTGCCGGCAAACCCCAAGACCCGGTGACCGTCAGCGGCGAATAGGCGGCGGCCCGCGCCAGCTCGCGTCCCCAGGCGGCATTCAACGCCGGATTGGTCAGGGGATCGCCGAAGCGCAGTTCGTAGCGCAGGCCGAAATGCAGCCGCGCGATCCGCCGCTCGCGGAACTGCCGCGCCCGCTCCGCGTAGCGCGATGCCGGCGCATCGGCCGTGGTCGCGACCTGCCGCAGCGGCGGCGTGAGCTGCAGGCCGCTCACATAGCTGCCTGAGCCGACGCGGCCGTTGATGAAGCCTTCCGCACGCAGCTGCTCATACGCGGCCAGCACGGTGGTGCGCGACAAGCCCAGTTCGAGCGCGAACTCGCGCGTGGGCGGCAGGCGCGTGCCCGCACCCATGCGGCCTTCGAGGATCGCGGACTTGAGCGCACGGATCAGTTGCGCGTAATGGGGTCCATCACCATCAAGTTCGAGGAACATGCCGGCGCACTCTGTGGGTCGGGCGGTCGAAACGGGTTCGGCTGCCGCAAGAGTTGCGCATAACACTGGCTGCATCAATCCCGCGCGCGGGCGCGCGCCTTCCTCCGCGCCGCTGGCACGGGATCCCCTGGCACCGTGATTTATGTGCGCGAGGTCACGGTTACCTCGGTGTGCGCCGGAATGACGATGGGCGCGACGCGACGTTCCTGACACGCGTCAGCCGGAATGCGTTGCCGGCGCACACAGGTTGAAGGCCCGCCGATGACCACGCAGCTGGGTGGCGAGCCGTTTGTGAAAGGCGATGAGATGCGCAGCCTCGGCCGGCCTCGGCTGCGCGAGCATGCCATAGAGTTCCACCACGGCCTCGGCTCGCTGCGCAGGGCTCAGCGAGCCGCCGGCCAGTTCGATATACGACTGCAGCACCTGCAAGGCGGAGGCGAGCAGCTCGGCATCGACGCAGGCCCGGCGCGCCGGGGCCTCGGCCAGCGGCGCGCAGTCGGCGGCATCGTCCGTCATGCAGCCCTCGCCGCTGATCAGCCACAGCGGCGACACACGCAGTGCGCGGGCAAGCACGAGGCAACGCTCGCGCGAAATATCGCTGTAGCCGCTGCACCAGTTGCGCACCGTACGCGCCGTGACGCCACAGCTCCGTGCGAGCGCGCCCGCACTGCCGGCGCGCTCGGTCAGCAGGCGAATGCGTGCGGAGAATCGCTGCGCGTCGGTCGGCGCGGCAAGGTCGTGGCTGGCATCGGACGGACCGCCAGCCAGGCCCTGTCCGCCGCTCTTCACGACAGCGGCGAGCGCCAGAGGAAAGAGGGGCACGACGGGAGCGGCCGGCGCCTCCTCGGCGACCATGGCGGTTACGTCTTCACTGACAGATGCCAAAGCGGACACAGAGCGCACTCCGGATCGATAGCGTGAAAAAGTGGCTCGCGCGGAAGTGGGGATCTCCCGGCGAGCCGTGCGGCGGCCCTGAACGGTCGATGGCGGGGGCAGCGACCGTTCGTCTTGCGCAGCCGGGACCAACGATAGGCAAGCGCGCCGCCGGCGGTATAGAGCCAATTGGCGTGGATCGTCCAAAGCCAATCGAGGCCTCGGCGGCGGATATGATCCGCGCAGCGATCCGTCTTTCGACACCACCGCCGTGCGCCATGCGCAGCACGAAGGAGACAGGGTATGGAACGATCGATTCACGCCGACCGCACCGCGCTCGACCGCAGCCTCATGCCGCTTGCGGACACGCAAGCCGCTCCCGTGAGCAAGGCTTGCATCGCATTCGCCATCGCCATGGCCGCGCTCGGCCTTATCGGGTTCGTGTATGGCGACGTCGCGCTGGTGTGGCAACGCATTCCCATCGAGCACCTGCCAGGCCAGACTCTGCTTGCGTACGCCTTCGCCCTGATCGAGCTGGGTACGGGCCTAGGCCTGCTGTTTCGCCCGCTCGCCCGGCCCGCCGCCACCGTCCTGTTCGTCTACATGGTGCTCTGGGCCGTGCTGCTGAAACTGCCGGCCGTGGTGGCGGTGCCACGGATGGAAGCCACCTGGCTGGGCTTTGGCGAGATCGCGGTGATCCTCGCCGGCGCGTGGACGATCTATGCAAGGCTGATGAATGGGAGACTCGCACTGGCCGGCGCCAAAGGGGTGCGCAATGCGCGGGTGCTATTCGCCGTCTCGCTGCCGATGATCGGGCTCTCTCACTTCTTCTACAGTCCGCAGACCGTCGAGCTCGTGCCCGCCTGGCTGCCGTCACCGTTGAGCTGGGCCTACCTCACCGGCGCAGGCAGCATCGCCGCCTGCCTCGGCCTCCTGTTCGGCGTCGTCCCGCGCCTGGCGGCCACGCTGGAGGCGGCCATGCTCAGCGTGATCACCCTGCTGGTGTGGGGTCCGCAGCTGTTTACCATGCCGGTGGACCGCACCGCGCTGACCGCGTTCGTGATCTCCGCGTGCATCGCCTGTGGCGCATGGGTGGTAGCGGAGTCCTACGCGGGTCAGGGCTGGTTGGCGAATGGCCTTGCGGCATGGAGAGAGCCGCCGCTGACGACGATGCCGACGGAATGACGCCGCGTACTCCACGCTGAGGGCGTGGGTTTCGCGAGATCAGGTGCCCGGCCTTGTCCATGCCATGAAGGCGGCCATGAAGGCGGCGAGCGCGACCGGATCGGCGTCCTGCTCGGCGACCTTCGCCAGGAACAGCGAAGGCGTGGGCATGACGCGCGCGCCCAGGGTCAGGAGCACGGTGCGCAACTGCTGCTGGGCGATGCGCGTTCCCCACATGCCCACGGTGGCGCCGACCACCGCGACGGGCTTGCCGCTCAGTTGCGCTACCTGGGGCCCGCGCGAGATCCAGTCCAACAGGTTCTTGGTCGAACCCGGCAGCGCCTGGTTGTATTCGGGCGTCGCGAACACGACGCCATCCGCGGACTCCGCCGCCCGCCACAGCGCCCGGACCGATGCGGGCGTGGCATCGCCTTCCAGGTCCTCGTTGAATACGGGAATGTCGGCGACGGCATCGAAGACGTCCATGTCGACGCCCTGCCCCGCATGTTCCTTGAGTTGCCGCAGCAGGCGGCCGTTGTGCGAGTTCTTCCGCAGGCTTCCCGAGAGTCCAAGCATCTTCATGCGCATATCCAGTGGGGTAGATGAGAGCGAGGGGTGGACGCGCGGTTGGCGTCAGTACCCGATCAACAGGGCGACTGCAGAGGCCAGCAGCAGTCCGCCCATGGCGCGATCGAAACGCCGCCTCACGGCGTCGGCGGACAGCCATCGCGCCAGCACGCCGCCCAGCCAGGCCCAGGCGATGAGGCAAGCGACGGAAATGACGGCGAATACGCCGACGAGCGAAACGTTGGACTGTGCGTTCCATCCGCCGGCCTGCGCCGCGCTGGCCGCCGTGAGCGCCAGTGCCCACGCCTTGGGATTGGCGAACTGAAAGGCGAACAAGCCCAGCGAGCCAGTTGGTGCAAGGGAATGCTGCGCGCCGGAGTGCTGCGCACGATCGTCGCGACTCCGCCGCTTCATGGTGAATCCGAGCATGGCGAATCCTAGCCATGCCAGGTACGCGCCGCCGAGCAGCTCGATGGCGGCCTCTGCATGAGGCACGCGGCTCAGCAACGAGGCCGCTCCCCATTGCGCCAGCCCCATCATCACGACACCGCCGAGCACGATGCCGGCAATGGGCGCCAGCGCCATGCGCAGGCCACCCGCACTGGCGAGACGGAGCACCACCAGATTGTTGGGTCCGGGCGTTATCGCGGACACGAAGATCAGCAGTGCGGTTGCGGCTAAGGCGTGCATGGCACCCCCGGCCGTTCGTCTGTATTTGTGACCATAGTGGAGAATCCTCGAAGGAACGGATGGCATTTTCCATGCGGCACCCGGTGCAAAGTTCGCGGGTTATGGTCTATTTTTGGCACCATGAAGACCCTGCCATTGAATGCCCTGCGCGCCCTGGCCCTGGCCGTCCATCACGGCGGTGTCCGCGCCGCGGCCCGCGAGCTGGACGTTTCCCACTCCGCCGTCAGCCGGCACCTCGCGGAACTGGAGCGATGGCTTGGCGTGCCCGTCACCGAGCGGGGGCCGGGAAAGCGCGGATTGGCGTTGACGCCGCAAGGAGAAAAGCTGGCGGCGGCGACGCGGCAGGCCCTGCTCGACATGGAACAGGCCGCGGACGCGGTGCGGGAACTGCGCTCGCCCTACGCCGTGACGATCTCCACCTCGGCGTCGTTCGCCGCGCGCTGGCTGCTGCCGCGGCTGCCTTTGCTGGAGCGTGCGTATCCGCGCTATGAGGTGTCCGTGGTGGTCGACCAGAAACTCGACGATCCGCGCGCCATGTCGTCCGATTTCGCCATCCGCATGGGCGCTGGCCCCTGGGCCGACGTCGTGGCGCAGCCGCTCATGGGCGACGAGTTGTATCCGGTGATGAGCCCTTCCTTCTAGGAGGCGACGGGCAAGCCGTCCAGGCCGGCGCAGCTACGCGGGCTGCGGCTTCTCCACGATCGCGATCCGGCCGCCGGCTGGCCGTCGTGGCGCGAGGCTTTCGGCCCGCCGGAGTTGAACGTGCGCCAGGGGCCGCGTTTCGCGTCGACGGACCTCGTGCTACGCGCCGCCGCCCAGGGCATGGGGGTCGCGTTGGCCCGCGACCGGCTGGTACGGGACGACTTGGCAAGCGGCGCATTGATCAGGCCGTTTGCGGGGAGCGCAGTACAGCTCGATGCCGCCTACTGGCTCGTCATGCCGAAACATGCCGCCGTCCGGGACGCGGCCAAGGTAGTGATGGCCTGGCTCAAGCGCGAAGCGGCGCGCCGTTAGCCGCATCCTGCGCGCCGGCCTCGATGGCGGCGTCGCGATGCCTCACGCACGCCACGGCGCGCCGCTCGTCACCGCGCGGCGACCGTTCGTCATGGGCCAGTCGATCCCGCACCGGCACTCCGGCTAGCGTGCGCATCCAGTCATCCCGCCCGCACGAAGCCAAGGACCCGCGCATGCGCTTGTCGTTCCAGATGGCCTTGTTGATGAGCCTCGCCAGCTCCGTTACCGCGGTTTCCGCGACGGACCCGGCGACCGCCGCACCGCCGGCATCCACGCAGGACGGCCCGGTGCTCGACCTGCCCTGGAGCATGCCCAACGACGCTTCTCCCGCCTTCACTCCCTCCGGAGATACCGTCGTATTTGCCCGCGGGCGCGGCGCCGCGCGCCGCATCTTTCTGTCCACCCGCCAGGACGACCGCTGGTCCGCGTCGCAACCGGCGCCGTTCTCCGGTGGCGACTGGATGGACATGGAGCCGGCCATGGCGCCCGACGGTTCGTTCCTGATCTTCGCCTCCAATCGCCCGGCCGTTGCCGACGGCAAGGCGCTGGATGGCGCGTACGAGGGCCAAGCCCAGCCCGGTCGCGGCGGCAATCTGTGGCGGATGGACCGCACGAACGCCGGCTGGGCCGCGCCATCCCGTTTGTCCAACGCCGTGAACGCAGGCAACTCGGTGTATGCGCCCGCGATAGCGCGGGACGGCAGCCTGTATTTCATGCAGCCGGATCCCGCGACCGGGCATTTCCGTCTCTACTTGAGCCGCTACGCGCAGGGCCGCTACCAGCCAGCACAGCCGCTGCCCTTCAGCGACGGCAAAACGTCCGACTACGATCCGGCCGTCGCACCCGACCACGCCTTCATCGTGTTCAGCTCGGACCGTCCGCCTTCCACCGCGACATCCAGCGCGATCTTCGTGGCGTTCGCCACGCGCGACGGCTGGAGCACGCCGGTGGCGCTGGGGCCTTCGGGCACCGAATCGCGGCTGAGCCCGGATCGCGCCACCCTGTATTACAGCGGTGCGGACAAGCGCATCCATCGTTTCGCGCTCGCCGACTGGATCAAGCAGCACGCCGCTCGCTGACGCTTCGCACGTCAGCGAGACGCGGCGGACCGGCGCTTCCCTGCCGCGATCCGAAGAGGCTCGGCAGGGAATCCTTCGCGCGGAGCCTCAGTGCTCCGCGCCCGCGCGGATGGTCGCCTCGTTGATCGCGCGCACCTTGGCCTCGTCCACCTTCTCGACTTTGCGGTCGTAGGTATAGAGGCCGTTGTGTTCGCCTTCGACATCGGTGATCTGCGTGTAGACGCTGCCGGACATGCCCTTGGGCACGCCCTTGTCGCGCAGTACGGCGGTGTTGGCCACGTAGCCGGCGTTCAGTGCGTCGCGATCCTTCACCGCGCCGTAGGGATTGATCGCCGTGTTCGGCCACACATGGCCCGGTACGCCCAGGGTCAGTCCGCCATGTTCGCCGTCGATGGCCGCGCGCGTCGCGTCGGGGCTGGGCAGGCCCGGGCCCTGATACTCGTGCACGTCGTAGACATCGCCGGCATGTGGATCGCCCTTCATGTCGCAGCAGTTGGCGCCGCTGCGCGCGTTGACCAGGCGCGACGGATCGAGCTGCTTGATCTGCGCGGCCAACTCGGCCGCGGCCGGGATGCTCCACTGCCCCCAGCCCTCGTTGAACGGGATCCAGCCGATGATCGAGGTCTCGCCCTTGAGCTGTTCGACGATGGCCGACACGTCGGTGCGGAAGGCGGCCTTGTCGGCATCGCTGAGCTTGTCGTTGCGATCGGTCGGCAGCGCCGGCATGTCCTGCCACACCATCAGACCGATGCGGTCGGTCCAGTAGTACCAGCGCGCCGGTTCCACCTTGATGTGCTTGCGGATGGTGTTGAAGCCCAGGTCCTTGGTCTTCTGGATATCGAACTTCAACGCCTCGTCCGTCGGCGCCGTATGGATGCCGTCCGGCCAGTAGCCCTGGTCCAGGGTGGCCAGCAGGAAGGTCGGCTTGCCGTTCAGCACGATGCGGTTGCGGCCGCCCACCTTCTCGATGGCGATGGTGCGCAGGCCGGCATAGCTGGTCGCTTCGTCGCGCTGGTCGCCCTGTGCCAGCGTGGCCTTGAACGTGTACAGGAACGGATCCTGCGGGCTCCACAGATGCGGTTGCGCTATCGCCAGGCGCAGCGGCTGGTCGGCCGGGCCGCTCGCTTCGCCTACGGCCTTGCCGTCCGCATACGCGGTGACGTGCAGCGTGGCGCCATGGCCATCGCCGTGCACCTTGGAGGTGACGGTAAAGGCATCCAGGCTGTGGGCCGGCGTGAACACCAGCTGCGCCAGGCTGGTCGCCGGTACCGGCTCGAGCCACACGGACTGCCAGATGCCCGAGGCCGCGGTGTAGAAGATGCCCGAGGGCTTCAGTCGCTGCTTGCCGACCATGATGTTGGCCGCGTCGACCGGCGCATGCACGGCGACGACGATTTCCTGCGGTCCCTGCGGACGCAGCGCCGAGGTGATGTCCGCACCGAAGGACGTATAGCCGCCCGTATGGTGCGCGACCTGCTTGCCGTTGACGTACACCGTGGCGTCGTGGCTCACCGCGCCGAAGTTGAGCCGCACGTGCCGGCCATGCGCGGTGAAGTCAGCCGGAACGTCCACCATCCGGCGATAGAACATATGGTCCGAATGCTTTTGCACGCCGGAGAGCACCGACTCGATCGGATATGGCACCAGCACCTGGTCCTTCAATGCCTGGCCGAATGGCGGCTTGCCCTGCCCGTCGTCCGGCGCGTACTGCCACAGGCCGTTGAGGCTCATCCATTGCGGGTGTTCCAGCGACGGGCGCGCCAGCTGCGGGCGCGGATATTCCGGCAGCGCGTGGCTGGGCGATACCGCGGCCGTCCACGGTGTCGGCAAGGGCGCGGCCTTGCCGCTCCACGTCGCCGCCAGATCCGAGGCGGCCATCGCCATCGAGGCAAAACCCATGGCCACGGCCATCCCCATCCAGGCGCCCGCGCGCCTTGCCCTGCTGCTACCCGTCATCCGCTCGTTCCTCCTCGCTGTGATTCGGGGCGGTGCGCGCACCGCCGTCGCCGCGGCCGCCTGTCAGCGGTCCGCCACCGGCCAGGCCTGTTCGCTGGCGGCCGGCATGCCGTGCTCCTGTTGTGCGAGCAGCGCCGCCTTGGCCACCTTGGCGGTGTGGTGGTCGCCGTCATGGCTCCAGCCCGGCGGCATGACCAGGTAGAGCAGCTTGTTGCGCAGACCGGGGGCGCGCCATACGTCACGCCCCAGCAGCCAGAATTCGCCCAGATACGCATCGACCACGCTGAAAGGCTTCATCGGCCGGGTGATGCCGTACTCGATGTGGATGTCGTCGCGCGCATCCATGTAGGTGCGGAAGACCCGATCCCAGATCGGCAGCAGGTTGCAGAAGTTAGTGTCCATGTAGAGCACGTTGCGCGCGTGGTGCACGCGGTGGTGCGAAGGCGTCAGCACCAGGCGATGCAGCGGGCCGAGCCTGCCTTTGGGCAAGACGTTCTCGCCCAGGTGGATGAACTGGCCCCAGAAGCCGTCGATCACCATGATCAGAATCAGCAGCGGCGGGCTCACGCCCAGCAGCATGCAGATGCTGGTGCGCACGAAGTCCGCGTAGACGGCCTCCAGGAAGATGTGCGCGTAATTGACGGAGAGATTCATCGCCACCGGCGCGTGGTGGGTCGAATGCAGGCACCACAGCAGCCGCACCTTGTGGGCCAGGAAGTGATAGACGAAATGCGCCAGCTCCCAGGCCACATAGCCGTAAAGCAGTCCATACCAAGTCAAACCGGCCTGGAATGGCGCGAAGCGGTTGAACAGGCCAATGCAGAAACTGACGGTGGCGATGGTCAGGAACGTGCCGATGAAGCGATTGAGCACCATCACCAGCAGCGGAACCTGGTAATCCTCGCGTTTGGTGCGGCGCAAGATGATGCCGCGTGCCAGCTCGAACACCAGCAGCACCGGAATGATCGGGGCAAGCAGGCTGGCGAAGCCGTCCACGGTGAGCAGGGCCCGGTAGTCACCGGTCGAAAACAGCTTCAGCAAAGGCGCCCAGCCGAAGAAGTCGGCCAGCTGATCGTGGATCCAACGCAAGAAATCCATTGCAGCCCCTCTTGGCGACGGCTCAAGGATGAAAAGCCGGGCGCGTGCCCCTCCGCCCTCGCGCAATTTGTCACGATCCAAATGCTCATACAAGCTCAGCGGTGTGACGGACTTGGCCCTACGGCCGCTCCGGCGGCCGCCGCTCCATTAATCGCGGCCGTCCGGCTCCAGCGACACGATGTATCCCAGCACGCCGGCCCGGCTGCGCAGATCCTGCGCGTTGTGCTCGAGCACGCGATACAGGTCCGTCGGATCGCCCGCGCGCAGAAAGCGCAGCCACGCGGCGGGCGCCTGGGCACCGGGGAGATCGTCTTCGCGGACGACACCGAGCAGTTGGCGCTCGGCCGTGGCGAGCTTGCAGTTGGGCCAGTGCGCGCGCCAACGCCGACGCACGGGATGCAGCAAGTCGATGTGGCGCAGGCCCTGCAGCGGACTGACCGTGCGCTCCAGGCGGAACCGCGTGGTCAGCAGCGGCGCGTCGTAGCTTTTCCCGTTGTAGGTGACCAGCACCGTCGCCGGGCTCAGCCAGGCACGAAGCTGTTCGAGCATGGCGGCTTCGCCCGCCAGCGTCGTGATGGTCAATTGGCGCAACACGAACCGCTGCCGCTCCCAGTGCGCCACGCCGATCATGAAAGCGCGCGTGCCGGTGCCACCGGCCAGCCCGGTGGTTTCGGTATCCAGAAACAGCACGTCCGCCGGTTCGACATGGTCGGCCACTTTGGCGAACGAAGCATCGAACCGCGACGGCGCCGGCGGCCCATCGGTCACCGCCTCGGCGAGCCACAGCCCCGGCGCCAGCATCCGGCCAAGGCCGGCCGGCACGGTGGCCGGTCCGCGCGGACGCGCCGAGACGGGACGGCGTACCGCAAGCAGCCGTCCGAGGTTCGCCGGCAAGCGAGCCGCCGGCGCCGCGATGCTTGGCGTGGCCACGGTCGCGCCAGCCTGGCCGCGAAGCTGCCGCAGGCGAGCGGCGAGGTCCGTCATAGATCGGCCAGCAAGGCGAGCACGGTGGTGCCGAGCTCCTTCATGGAGCGCGACGCCGTTTCGTCGGAGGCGAGAACCGGGCCCACGCAGGCGGGGCATCCCAGCCGGCAGTCGCAGCGCTCGATCAATTCGCGCGCGCGGTCTACCAGTTCGGCGCGACGGTCGAACAACGGCGCGCTCAGGCCGACGCCGCCGGGAAACGCATCGTAGAGATAGAGCGTCGGAACGAACGGCGCATCCGGGTCCGCCGCTTCCTCGCCCCAGCCGGTATGGACGCGGGCGTGCCCCGAGCTGTCCGGTGTGGCGAACCAGGCGCCGTCGCCGCTGCCCACCGCTTTCTGCAGGTCACGCCCTTCGGCCATCACCGCCACCGTGGCGACGGTATGCAGCGCGGTCGCCGCAGCGAGAAAGCCATCCAGCGCGTCTTGCCGCCGCTCGAACGCGTCGTCGAGCGTGCGCTGCGCCAGCGACCACCACACGGCCGTCGTGTGCAGCTCGCTGTCCGGCAGGTTGACGTTGCCGTAGCCGATGTTCTCGTGCGTGTAGTAGCGGATCTTCTTGTAGCCGGCCACGCGGCGCACGACGTGCACTTCGCCGTGGTGGGCCTCGCCCCTGCCCGACGCGGACGCGTCGAACCGATCCAGCACCTTGAGCTTGGTGTAGTCGATCGCGTCCGTGTAGTAATCGACTTCCGTGCGGGTCACATAGGCCTTCCGTCCGGTCCAGTCGAGCCGTTCGACCTGGTAAGGCACCGACTGCACCATGTGGATGGCGCCCTCGTAGAGGGTGAGCGGCGCCGCGCTGTAATCGACGTCCGCGATGATCGTCTGGCGCCCGCCGGTCCGGTTGACCACCACGAAATTGCCCTCCGCCACCGAGCGCAGCGACACCGCATTGGCCGGATAGCTGTCGGCGATCCACTCGAAACGCTCGCCTTAGCGATGGAGTACGCCTTCCTCCGCGAGCACTTCGAGCCAGGGCTCGACCCGTTGTCCGCCGAAGGCATCGCCAGCGCGGACCGGCAGCTCGAAGGCGGCGCAACGGATGTGGTCGAGCAGGATGAGCGGCTGGTCCTGCGCCATCCGCGCATGCTCCGGCGAGGCGTCCTGGAAGTATTCCGGGTGACGCACCAGGTACTGGTCCAGCGCTTCGCTCGACGCGACCAGGATGCCCAGCGAAGGCTGCTGGCGTCGCCCGGCGCGGCCGAACCGCTGCCACGTGGCCGCCACCGAACCCGGATAGCCGTTGAGGATGGTGACGTCCAGCGAACCGATGTCCACGCCCAGTTCCAGCGCCGACGTGCTGACGATGCCGTCCACCTGCCCCGCGCGCATGTCGCGCTCGGCCTGGCGGCGCTCGGTCGGAAGATAGCCGCCGCGGTAGGCGCGGATGCGCGGCGGCTTGCGCGGATCGTGGTCGAACACGTCCTTCAGGTACTTGGTGAGCACTTCGACCATCAGGCGGCTCTGGGCGAAGACGAGCGTCTTCAGTCCCGCCCGGATCGCCGTGCGCGCGATGCGGTTGGTCTGGCTGCGGGCCGAGGCGCGCAAGCCCAGGTCGGCGTTGATCACCGGCGGATTCCACAGCAGCACATGCTTGGGGCCCGATGGCGCCCCGCTCTCCACGATTGGCGTCACCGGCTGCTCGATCAGCGCGGACGCATGCTCCGCCGGGTTGCCGATCGTCGCCGAGCACAGGATGAATTGCGGCGAGACGCCGTAGAACGCGCACACCCGGCGCAGCCGCCGCAGCACGTTGGCCACGTGCGAGCCGAACACGCCGCGATACATGTGCACCTCGTCGATCACCACATAGCGCAGGTTCTCGAAGAACTGCGCCCACTTCGTGTGGTGCGGCAGGATCGCCTGGTGCAGCATGTCCGGATTGCTGACCACCACGTCGCCATGCAGGCGGATCGCCTGGCGCGCATCGCCCGGCGTATCGCCGTCGAAGGTGAAGGCGCGCACGCCCAGGCTGCCTGCCGCATTGAGTTCGAGCAGCTCGGCCACCTGGTCCTGGGCGAGCGCCTTGGTCGGAAACAGGTACAGCGCCTTCTTGCCTTCGTTCATCACCGAGGTCACCACCGGCAAGGTGAAGCACAGGGATTTGCCGGAAGCGGTCGGCGTGGCGACCACGATGTGCTCGCCGCGCGCCGTCGCCGACCATGCCTGCCCCTGGTGGCCGTAGAGCTGGGCTACGCCACGGCTGCGCAGAGCCGCGGCCAGCGGCGCCGGCAGTTCCGCGGGCAGCGGCACATAGCGCCCTTCCCGCCCGGCGATGACGAAATGGCCGGTCACGCGATCGCCGTAGCGCTGGAGCAGGCGGCCGGCCAGCTCGTCGCCGCTCAGTGACGGAAGGCGGACGTCGTCTTCATCCGCGATGGCGGCAGGCAGCGGGGCGCGCATGGATCATCTCTTCGGGAGGCGGCCGCATTCGAATGCCCCGCCGTCTCACGGACTGAGACAGCCCCAGCCGGCCCGCGCCTCAGTAGGCTTCGCGGCTCGCCTGGCGCAACGCGTCCAGCATCAGTGCGACGGCGGGCGAAGGCAGCCCGTGCGCCGGGGTGATGAGGCCGAAGTCGTCCATCCTGCACTCCATCGGCAGCGGCAGGACGCTCACCATGCCGTGCGCCGCGTAGTACCGCGCCACGTCCTCGGCGAGCACGGCGATCATGTCGCTCTGCTCCAGCGCGCGGGTGATGAACAGCAATGCCGAGGTCTCGACGATGTTCGAGGGCGGAGCCAGGCAGGCGCGCTGGAACATCAGCTCGAAGCGATGCCGCAGCACGCTTCCGGCCGGAGGCACGATCCACGCGCCGGCTTGCACGTCGGACAGCTCGAGCGACGCGCGTTCGAGCAGCGGATGGCCCCGGCGCACCACGGCATGCACCGGCTCGCTGGCCAGCGGCTCGTAGTGGAGTTGCAGCTTGTCGTGTTCGGGGAACAGACGCCCGATCACGATGTCGAGCTTGCCCTGCTCCAGCCGTTCGAGCAGGACGTTGCTGGTATCGACATCGACCGTGACGCGCAGGTTGGCGTGCATGCGCTTGACGGCGGCGACCGCGTTCGGCAACAGGCGCACGCCGGGCGAGGTGATCGCGCCTACCGCGACCTGCCCTAGGCGACCGACTTTCAAGGCGGCGAGCTCTTCCTGGGCCTGGTCCAGGCTGCCGAGCACCGCGCGCGCGTGACGGATCAAAGCGTCGCCATAGAGCGTCGGCCGCATGCCGCGCGGCATGCGCTCGAACAGGGGCGTCGCCAGGGTTTCTTCCAGTTCGCGCAGCAGCTTGGACGCGGCCGGCTGCGTGATGTTCAGCGCCGCCGCGGCCCGATGAATATTGCCTTCTTCCGCCAACGCCACCACCAGCAGCAACTGGCGGGTCTTCAGGCGCTTGCGGACATACCAGGGACTGGCATCGAGCATGGGCGGGCACCGGCAATCGATATCGATATGGATATCTGAAGCATCCAATTTCTCATTGGTAGGTTATCAGTCCTCTTCCTAGACTGCAGCAGCCCTGTCCGCCCGAGCCAAGGACCCCATGTCGGCAAGCAAACCCAGGCTGCGCTCCCAGCAATGGTTCGGCACCACGGACAAGAACGGCTTCATGTATCGAAGCTGGATGAAGAACCAGGGCATCCCGGACCACGAGTTCGATGGCCGGCCCATCATCGGCATCTGCAATACCTGGTCGGAACTGACGCCTTGCAACGCGCATTTCCGCAAGCTGGCCGAGCACGTCAAGCGCGGCATCTTCGAAGCCGGCGGCTTTCCGGTCGAGTTCCCGGTGTTCTCCAGCGGCGAGTCGAACCTGCGCCCCACGGCCATGCTGACGCGCAACCTCGCCTCCATGGACGTGGAAGAAGCGATCCGCGGCAATCCGATCGACGCCGTCGTGCTGCTGTGCGGCTGCGACAAGACCACGCCGGCGCTGCTGATGGGCGCCGCGAGCGTCGATGTCCCCGCCATCGTGGTGACCGGCGGCCCCATGCTCAACGGCAAGCTCGATGGCAAGGACATCGGCTCAGGCACGGTCGTGTGGCGCCTGCACGAAAAGCTGAAGGCTGGCGAGATCGACCTGCATCAGTTCCTGTCGGCCGAAGCGGGCATGTCCCGCTCGGCGGGCACCTGCAACACCATGGGCACGGCCTCGACGATGGCGTGCATGGCCGAGGCGCTCGGTGTATCCCTGCCCCACAACGCCGCGATTCCAGCGGTGGATGCCCGCCGCTACGTGCTGGCGCACATGTCAGGCATCCGCATCGTGCAGATGGCGCTGGAAGACCTCCGGCTGTCGACCATCCTCACGCGTGCGGCCTTCGAGAACGCCATCTGCACCAACGCCGCCATCGGCGGATCCACCAACGCGGTGATCCACCTGAAAGCGATCGCCGGCCGCCTGGGCGTGCCGCTGGCATTGGAAGACTGGACGCACATCGGCCGCCATATCCCCACCCTCGTCGACTTGCAGCCATCCGGCCGCTTCCTGATGGAAGAGTTCTACTACGCGGGCGGCCTGCCGGCGGTACTGCGCCGGCTGGGCGAAGCGAAGCTGCTGCCGCATCCGGAGGCGCTCACGGTCAACGGCAAGTCGATCTGGGACAACGTGAGCGAAGCTCCGATCCATGGCGACGAGGTGATCCGTCCGGTCGACAAGCCGTTGCTGGCCGACGGCGGCATCCGCATCCTGCGCGGCAACCTCGCCCCGAACGGAGCGGTGCTCAAACCGTCGGCGGCGACGCCCGAGCTGCTCAGGCACCGCGGCCGGGCGGTGGTGTTCGAGAGCTTCGAGCATTACAAGGCGCTCATCGGCGACGAGTCGCTCGACGTCGACAAGGACTCGGTCCTGGTCATGAAGAACTGCGGCCCGCGCGGTTATCCGGGCATGGCGGAGGTCGGCAACATGGGCCTGCCGCCCAAGCTGCTGCGCCAGGGCGTCAAGGACATGGTGCGCATCTCCGATGCGCGCATGAGCGGCACGGCCTACGGCACCGTGGTGTTGCACGTGGCGCCGGAGGCAGCCGCGGGCGGCCCGCTGGCCGCCGTCCGCAGCGGTGATTGGATCGAGCTCGATTGCGAAGCCGGGCGGCTGCATCTGGACGTCAGCGACGACGAGCTCGAACGCCGCCTGCGCGAGATCGACCCGGCCGCTGCGCCCGGCGTGGCCGAACAGCTGGGCAAGGGCGGATACGCGCGGCTGTACGTCGACCATGTGTTGCAGGCGGACGAAGGCTGCGATCTCGATTTTCTCGTCGGTACGCGCGGTGCCGGCGTCCCGCGTCATTCGCATTGAGGGCGATCGATGACGACATCGCTCACCGGCGAACTGCTGATCGACGGCCGCGCGCGACGCGGTACCGGCGCGGCGTTCCACGCCTTCGATGCGGCAAGCAACGAACCGATCGAGCAGCCGGTTTTTCACGGCGCGTCGCTCGCCGACGTCGAACGCGCCTGCGCGCTCGCGGAGGAGGCTTTCGACAGCTATCGCGCCCTGCCGCCGGAGCGACGCGCGGCGTTCCTCGACGATAGCGCCGCGCGCATCGAAGCGCTGGGCGATGCACTGGCCGAACGCGCCATGGCGGAGACCGGCCTGCCGCGCGCCCGCC
>JABLTH010108441.1_pt1 | contig 20004 bp, 20 predicted proteins | sample 7875711 | NCBI WGS metagenome assembly JABLTH01 (sample SAMN14941262, study PRJNA633318) | bioreactor metagenome | isolation source: bioreactor | place: China | collected 2019-03-05 | reverse complement strand
GGGTGGCTCGCCATTCATGTAGGAGCCCACCCTGTGGGCGACCTCTCGAACCGGCAGGATCGCGCACACGGTGCGCTCCTACGGGTGTCGCGGTGGCTCGCCATTCATGTAGGAGCCCACCCTGTGGGCGACCTGTCGAACAAGCAGGATCGCGCACAGGGTGCGCTCCTACGGGTGGCTCGCCGTCCATGTTGGGGTCCGCCCTGTGGGCGACCTGTCGAACAAGCAGGGTAGCGCACAGGGTGCGCTCCTACGGGTAGCTCGCCGTCCATGTAGGAGCCCACCCTGCGGGCGACCTCTCGAACCGGCAGGATCGCGCACACGGTGCGCTCCTACGGGTGTCGGTGTGCGTCGGGGGATGGGCGGCGGAATCCACCAGAACGAGTGGCGATGACGCTCCCTTGCGTGTCGATGAAGCCCTTCATCTGCGGCCGCGACCGCGTTGCGTCAGGCGCCGCCGCGCCGGTCACCGTGTCGTTCAACTGCCCGGCCAGCGCCAGTCGGCATATTCCGGCCGGTCGTAGCCCTCTCTGCAGGCGAAGCGCTGGCAGGCGAGGATCGCGTCCTTCATCCGCTCGCGTACGTGCGCGCCGGCCACCAGCAGACCGGGTACGCGGTCGATGGCGTCGATCACCAGGTCGAAGCGGTCGATCTGGTTGCGGATGGCCAGGTCCATCGGGGTGTTGATGTTGCCCTGTTCCTTGTAGCCGCGGACGTGCACGTTGCGGCTGTTGTGGCGGCGGTAGAGCAGCTTGTGGATCAGCCACGGGTAGCCGTGGAAGTTGAAGATCACCGGCTTGTCGCGGGTGAACAGGCTGTCGAACTCGGCATCGGGCAGCCCGTGCACGTGCTCGCTTTCCGGCTGCAGCCGGAACAGGTCCACCACGTTGACGAAGCGCACCTTCAACGCCGGGAAGTGCTCGCGCAGCAGGGCGGTGGCGGCCAGCGCCTCCATCGTCGGCACGTCGCCGGCGCAGGCCATCACCAGGTCCGGCTCGGCGCCATCGTCGCTGCTGGCCCAGTCCCAGATGCCGATGCCCTTGCTGCAGTGGTCGGCGGCCTCGTCGATGGTCAGGTACTGCAGGTGGCGCTGCTTGTCGGCGACGATCACGTTGATCTTGTCGGTGCTGTCCAGGCAGTGGTCGACGACCGACAGCAGGCAGTTCGCGTCCGGCGGCAGGTAGATGCGGGTGACCCGCGGGCTCTTGTTGGTGACCACGTCGAGAAAGCCCGGGTCCTGGTGCGAGAAGCCGTTGTGGTCCTGCCGCCACACGGTGGAGGTGACCAGGATGTTGAGCGAGGAGACGCTCGCCCGCCACGGCACCTCCAGCGCCTTCTCCAGCCACTTGGCGTGCTGGTTGAACATCGAGTCGATGACGTGGATGAAGGCCTCGTACGAGGCGAGCAGGCCGTGCCGGCCGGACAGCAGGTAGCCCTCCAGCCAGCCCTCCAGCGTGTGCTCGGAGAGGATCTCCATCACCCGGCCGCCGCGTTGCAGATGGGTACCGTCGGCATCCTCCGGCAGCGTCTCGGCCACCCACGCCTTGCCGCTCGCCTGGTAGATGTCGTCGAGCCGGTTCGAGGCGGTCTCGTCGGGACAGAAGAAGCGGAAGCGGTCGGGGTTGGCGCGCATCACGTCGCGCAGCAGGCGGCCGGTCGGCCGGGTGTTCTCCTCGGTGGCGGTGCCCGGTTCGGTGACCGCCACCGCGTACTCGCGGATGTCCGGCCGCAGCAGCGCCCGCCGCAGCAGGCCGCCGTTGGCCACCGGATTGGCACTCATGCGGCGATGCCCGGACGGCGCCAGCGCCGTCAGTTCCGGCACCAGGTGGCCGTCCGCGGTGAACAGCGTCTCAGGGCGGTAGCTGCGTAGCCACTGCTCGAGCTGGCGCAGGTGGGCGGTGTCCTTGTGCGGATCCAGCGGGATCTGGTGGGCACGCCAGGTGCCCTCCACGCGATGACCGTCCACTTCCTTCGGGCCGGTCCAGCCTTTCGGGGTACGCAACACGATCATCGGCCATGCCGGCAGGCCTTCGAAGCTGCCGTTGCGGGCGCGGCGCTGGATGTCGGCGATCCGGTCCAGCACGGTTTCCAGCGCGGCGGCGAGCTGGTGGTGCACGCGCTGCGGGTCGTCGCCCTCGACGAACAACGGCTCGTAGCCGTAACCGCGCATCAGGTCGGCCAGTTGTTCGTGCGGGATGCGCGCCAGCACCGTGGGGTTGGCGATCTTGTAGCCATTGAGGTGCAGCACCGGCAGCACCGCGCCGTCGCGCGCCGGATCGAGAAACTTGTTCGAATGCCACGCGGTGGCCAGTGGGCCGGTCTCCGCCTCGCCGTCGCCGACCATGCACACCACCAGCAGGTCGGGGTGGTCGAACGCCGCGCCGTAGGCGTGCGCCAGGCTGTAACCGAGCTCACCGCCCTCGTGCAGCGAACCCGGTGTCTCCGGCGTGCAGTGGCTGCCCACGCCGCCCGGGAAGGAGAACTCCTTGAAGAAACGCCGCAGGCCGTCCAGGCCCGGCCCCTTGTCGGCATACAGCTCGCCGTAGCGTCCTTCCAGCCAGGCGTGGGCCAGCACGGAGGGCGCGCCATGGCCGGGGCCGGAGACGAAGATCGCGTCGAGGTCGCGCGCGCGGATCAGTCGGTTCATGTGCGTCCACACCAGGGTCTGCCCGGCGTCCGACCCCCAGTGACCGAGCAGCCGGTGCTTGATGTGCTCCAGCCGCAGCGGCTCGTGCAGCAGCGGATTCTCGCGCAGGTACAGCATGCCGGCGCACAGGTACAGCGAGGCGCGCCAGTAGCGGTCGAGCTGGATCAGTTCTTCGCTGGAAAGGACATTCGGGGAAATGGTGGACACGGCAGCCTCCTGGCCGGCGGCGGAAACTAGAGTTCGATGGCATCGCCCTTGCCGGGCATGTGCACCTCGGTGGCGGGAAGGCGGGTGGCGAATGCCTGCATCACCTGCTCGTCGCCGTGCACCAGGATGGTCTTGTCCGGCTTGATCGCCGTGTGCCAGGCCAGCAGTTCGTCGCGGTCGGCGTGTGCGGAAAAGCCGTTGATGGTGTGCAGATGCGCGCGCACCGGGATCTCGTCGCCGAACAGGCGTACGGACTTGGCGCCGTCGATGAGGATGCGCGCCAGCGTGCCGGACGCGGCGTAGCCGACGAACACCACGCTGGAATCCTCGCGCCACAGGTTGTGCCGCAGGTGATGGCGGACGCGGCCGCCGGTGCACATGCCCGAGCCGGCCATCAGGATCGCGCCGCCGCGGATCCGGTTCAGCGCCATCGAGTCGCTGGTCTCGCGGGTGAAGCGCAGGCCGGGCAGGCCGAACGGGTCGCCGCCGTGGGCGAACAGCGCCCTCTCCTTCGGGTCGTAGCACTCGGTGTGGTGACGGAAGATCTCGGTGGCGGAGATCGCCATCGGCGAATCGAGGAACACCGGCAGCGTGCGCGGCAGCCGGCCGCTCTCCACGCCGGCGCGCAGGTAATAGAGGATCTCCTGCGCACGCTCCAGGGCGAAGGTGGGAATCACCACGTTGCCGCCACGCTTGAAGGTGTCGGTGATCGCGGCGTAGAGCTCTTCCACCGACGGCCCCAGCGGCTTGTGCAGGCGATCGCCGTAGGTGGTTTCCATCACCACCGCGTCGGCATGCGGCGGCGGCTGCGGATCGCGCAGGATGGGCCGGCCGCTGTTGCCCAGGTCGCCGGAGAAGATCACCGAACGACCGCCGTCGCCTGCCTCGGCAATGCGGATGCTGGCCGAGCCGAGGATGTGCCCGGCGTCGTGGAAGGTGGCGGTGAGACCGTGCGCGAGTTCGATCGGCTGGCCATAACGTGCGATACGGCCGAAACGGTCCATCGCGTTGAGCGCGTCGAGCGTGGTGTACAGCGGGCGGCCGTCGTCCTCGCCGCGGCGTCGGGCATGCCGCTGGCGCCGCTCGGCGTCGGCCTCCTGCAGGCCGGCGGCATCCAGCATCACCAGCCGCGCCAGTTCGCGCGAGGCGGCGGTGGTGATGATCTCGCCGCCGAACCCCCGATCGACCAGCAGCGGGATGCGGCCGCAGTGGTCCAGATGGGCGTGGGTGAGCAGCAGGATATCGACCGAGGCCGGATCGAAACCGAACTCGTCGCTGTTCTGCTCGTCCAGTTCGCGACTGCCCTGGTACATGCCGCAGTCGACGAGGATCCGCTTGCCGGCGGCCTCGAGCAGGTGGCATGAGCCGGTGACCTCGCGGTCGGCGCCGTGGAAGGAGATTTTCATGGGCGTGCATCCGTGGCGGTGGAGGGGAGCAGGGGGCTGCCGTTGCGTTCATGCCAGTCGAGGATTCCCTGCCAGGCCTCCTCGGCGGTCTCGGCGTACCAGAACAGCTCGCGGTCTTCCTCGTCGATGCTGCCGGCCTCGAGCAGGAAATCGACGTCGAACACGCGCCGCCAGTAGTCCTCGCCGACCAGCACGATGGGAATGGGCGCGCTCTTGCGGGTCTGGATCAGGGTCAGCGCACCGAACACCTCGTCCAGCGTGCCGTAGCCGCCGGGGAGCGCGACGATGGCGACCGCCCGCTTCATGAAGTGCAGCTTGCGCATGGCGAAATAGTGAAACCGCATGCACAGGCCCGGCGTGACGTAGGGGTTCGGGTACTGCTCGCGCGGCAACGCGATGTTCAGGCCGACGGTCTGCGCACCGGCTTCGCTGGCGCCGCGGTTGGCCGATTCCATCGCGCCGGGGCCACCGCCGGTGAGGACGGCCAGGCCGGGGATGCCGGCCAGGCCGACCCGCTGGCCAACCTCGCGTCCCACTTCGTAGTAGCGCGACAGCGCTTCGCGTCGCTCGGCCAGTTGCAGGGCGCGCGTGGCGGCCGGGTCGTCGGGCCGCGAGCTGGTCGCTTCCCGCGCTGCGGCGAGCTCACGCCGTGCCGTTTCCGGTTCGCGCAGGCGGGTGCTGCCGTAGACCAGTACCGTGCGCTCGATGCCGTGCGCGGCAAGCACCAGCTCGGCCTTGAGGTAGTCCACCTGCAGCCGCACGCCGCGCGCGGCGTCCTCGTGCAGGAAAGCCGGATCGCTGTCCGCTTCGCGGTACGACGGGTGCTGCATGATCGCGCGCAGGCGCTCGTCCACCTGCGGTTCTTCGGCATGCGCCTTGGGGTGCTCCCAGGGCAGCGGCGTGCGGCGTTTGCGGGGTGGCGGCGGTGGGCAATGGCGGCGGTGGTTCAAGCGAGGCTCCTTGGATCACGGCCCAACGGCCGCGACCGGGCGGTCAGTTTCGGGAGGCGGAGAGTTCGAGGATCTCGTCGGTGATGTCTTCCTGGCGCACGCGCTGGAACTGAAGCGTGAGCGAGGCTTCGGTGCGTTCGAGGTTGCCGTGGGCGGCGATCATCGCCTGCATGCGCGCCAGGTTCTCCGCCGCGTAGGACAGCATCAGCGCCTCGCACAGGTCGGCGTGCACGTACTCGACCGCAAGCTGCTCGAGCAACGTCGCCGGCGCGAGGTTCATCAGCGGCGCCTGGCCATCGACGAGCCGGGCAGGGAACCGCCCGAAGTCGAACGGCAACAGCCAGCGTCGCTCGATGCCCTGTTCCTCGCCTTCGCCCGGGCTGCCGTACACCAGCAGCACCCGGCCGAGTCCATGCGCGGCAAGCGCCGCATAGATCGCATCGGAAATCCGGTCGGCGAGCGCGGACACCTCGTCGGTATGGGCGGCCATCGGCACGTTCCAGTCGGGTGTGCGGCCGCGATTGCCGGCGACCATCAGGCCGCGGTCGCCGACGATGAACAGGCGGCCCCTGTTTCGGTCCGCCAGCGGCAGGGCGACATCGAGCACGCGCTCGTTGAAGCTGCCGGCGAAGCCCTGCTCGGCGCACAGCGCCACCACCAGCACGCCGTCCGGCTGTGGCGTCGGCACGGCCATGAGCTGGCCGCCCGGCAGCGTGCCGAGCACCTGGCCGATGGCCTCGCCGATGGTCTGCGCGTACAGGCCGATCGCCTGCAGTTCGCGTCGCGCCTGCTGCGACCGGCTGGCGGCAATCGCCCGCATCGCGGAGATCACGCTGCCGAGCTGGCGCGTGGAGTCCAGCCGAGCGGCGACCTCGGCCAGTTGCCCACTCATGCTGGCGCACCCTTGGCGGCGGCGATGCCGGCGACCAGCTCGCGCACCCGGTCTACCAGCGCGCTGCGGGTGGAGGGATCCAGCGTCTCGCCGATCGGTATCGGTTGCCCCTCGGCCAGGTGGGCCGGCAGTTGCCGACGCAGCTCGGCGATCAGGTCGGCGAGCTGGCCGTCCAGCACGCCGTCGTCCAGTGCGGCGAGCAGGGCGAGTTGTTCCGGCAGTTGCTGCGCGGCGAAGCGCGGCTGGGTGAGCAGCGCGCGGATCGCGCGGCCGCGGGTGATCTGCGCCTTCACGCGGGTGTCGCTGAGGTTGCCGAAACGGGTGAACAGCTCCAGCTCGAGGAACTGCGAATAGTCCAGCCGCAGCTTGCCAGCCACGTCGCGCAGCACCGGTGGTTGCGCCTTGCCGCCGACCCGGCTCACCGACAGGCCGACGTCCACCGCGGGGCGCTGGTCGGCAGCGAACAGCGCGGTGTCGAAGACGATCTGCCCGTCGGTGATCGAAATCAGGTTGGTCGGGATGTAGGCGGCCAGGTTGCCCGCCTCGGTCTGCGCGATCGGCAGCGCGGTGAGCGAACCGCCACCTTTGGCCGCGGAGAGCCTGGCGGCGCGTTCGAGCATGCGGGCGTGCAGGTAGAACACGTCGCCGGGGTAGGCTTCGCGACCGGCCGGCTGGTGGGTGAGCAGGGCCAACTCGCGGTGGGTGGCGGCGTGCTTGGTCAGGTCGTCGATCACGATCAGCGCGTGCTGGCCACGGTCGCGGAAATACTCGGCGATGCTGAAGCCGGCGAACGGCGCAACCCACTGCAGGCCGGCCGAGGCCGACGCCGAGGCCACCACGAACACGGTGCGTTCCGGCGCACCGTGCGTGCGCACCGCCTCGATCACCTGCTGTACCGCGTGTGCGCGCTGGCCGACCGAGACGTACACGCAGACCATGTCCGAGTGTTTCTGGTTGATCATCGCGTCCACCGCCAGCGCGGTCTTGCCGGTGGCGCGATCGCCGATCAGCAGTTCGCGCTGGCCGCGGCCGATCGGAAACATCGCGTCGATCACCAGCACGCCGGTGGCGACCGGCTCGCTGACCAGGTCGCGCTCGATAATCGCCGGGGCGGGGCGCTCGATCGGCAGGTGGTCCGCGGCCGGCACCGGCTCGTCCCGGTCCAGCGGCCGACCCAACGGGTCGAGCACGCGGCCGAGCAGGCCCGGTCCCACCGGCACGCGCAGCACCTCGCCGGTGCCCCGCACCTCGGAACCCGCCTCGACGCTGCCGTCGTCGTCCAGCAGCACGGCGGCCAGCGTGTCTTGGTCCAGCGAGAGCACGAAGCCCATGCGGTCGTGCTGGAAGCGCAGCAGCTCGTGCAGCCGCGCCTGGGCCAGGCCGGAGACGATGGCGATGCCGTCGGCGATCCGCATCACGTGGCCCAGGCCGACCGAGCGCGCGCCGAGCCGGGCCTGCGCGACGACCGCCTGGCTGCGGCGCAGCCAGCCGTCGGTGACGGTGTCAGGCGTGTCCGTCGGCATGATCGAGCTCGTGCAGGAGATGGACGAGGTCCGCGCGCAGGTGATTGCTGACGACCAGATCGGAGCTGCGCAGTTCCAACCCGGCGATCAGGTTCGGATCGACCGTGGTCTGCAGCGGCGCAGTGCGGCCGATGGCCTGCTGGATCGCCGGCATGCAGCGCTGCCGCTCGTCCGCATCCAGCGCGCGTGGCGCCACCAGCGCGAGCGGCGTGGCGGCATCGGCGAGTTTCTGGCGCTGCGAATCCGGCAGCGCCCGCAGCGAGGCGACCAGGTCGTCCAGAAAGCCCGCGACGCGCGCCGAGGCGGGCAGGCGCTCGAGCAGCCTCGAGGCGATATCGACCGCCAGCGCGGCGGCGCGCTGCTCGTCGGCGCGGCGCTGCGCGGCGAGCTGCTTGTTCCGCTCGGCCAAGGCCTGCCCGCGCAGGGTGTCGACCTCGGCCTGCGCGGCCGCCAGCAGGCGCGTGCGTGCCGTTTCGGCATCGGTCTGCGCAGCCTTCATGGCCGCCTCGTGCCCGGCGGCGAGTTCGGCCTGCTGCGCTTGCGCCGCGGCCGTGGCCTGGCGGGCGCGATCGCGTTCGGCCTCGGCGTCGGCCAGCAGCTTCGCCGCCGCGTCGCGCCGCTGCGCGATCACCCGCACTACCGGCCGGTACAGCACACGCGACAGCAGCCAGATCAACACCAGCGCATTGATCGCCTGCAGCGCCAGTGTCCAGAAATCGATTTTCATCGAAGGTGGCCGCTCACTTGAGGAACGGGTTGGCGAACAGCAGCAGGATCGCGATCACCAGGCAGTAGATCGCCATGGTTTCGATCATCGCCAGGCCGACGAACAGCGTGAGCGAGATGGTGCCGGCCGACTCGGGCTGGCGCGCGATCGCATCCATCGCCGCGGCCACCGCGCGACCCTCGGCGAGCGCCGGGCCGATCGCGCCGAAGCTCACCGACAGCGCGGCGGCGAGGATGCTGACAACGGGAATCAGGTCGTTCATGACGGGTCTCTCCGATCGGAAGATGCAGGCTCGGTTTGCACGCGAGAGGGCGGGGCGGGGTGCACGGCGGCGCCGATGAACACCATCGCCAGCACGCTGAAGATGTAGGCCTGGATGGCGCCGGTGAGCAGGTCCAGCGCCATGAACGGGATCGGCACGATCAGCCCGGCCAGCGACAGCGCGATGCCGACCACGAACACGCCGCTCATCACGTTGCCGAACAGGCGCACCATCAGCGAGAACGTGCGGGTGATCTGCTCGACCAGGTTCAGCGGCACCATCAGCCATCCCGGCTCGGCGAAGGTGGCCAGGTAGCCGCCCACGCCACGGGCGCGCAGGCCGAACCAGATGGTCGCGATGAACACGATGCCGGCCAGCGCGGCATCGGTCTCCAGGTGGGCGGTGGGCGGTTCGATCCCGGGGACCAGGCCCGACCAGTTCGCGGCCAGCACGAACAGGAAGATGCTGCCGATCAGCGCGCGGTACGGCGCGGGGTCGACCTGCATGGTGTCGTGGATCTGCGCATCGATGGTCTCGACCAGCAGCTCCAGCACGGCCTGGATGCGCGAGGGGCGCAAGGACAGTCGGCGGGTGGCCAGCCAGGCGCCGATCGCCAGCAGCGCCATGATCCCCCAGGTCACCGCCACGGCGGTGCTGACCGGGACCGGGCCGAGGTGGAACAGCGTCTCGGTGCGCAGCGGCGAGCCGATCATGCTTGCCGCTCCCCGCCCGCGGGCGGTGCGTCGGTCGCAACGCGATCGCGCAACAGCGCATGTCGCGCCACCAGGAAGCCGGCGAATCCCGCCAGCAGGGCAGTCACGCCGAAATGGAACAGCGCAGCCAGCAGGAGGGCGCTGGCCAGCACGCGCAGCGCTTGCGAGGCCAATGCCAGGCCAGTGCGGCCGGCAGCGAGCAGGCGCACGGTGTAGCGCAGCCCGACGAAGTGGAGCAGGCCGACCAGGCCACCGCCGAGCACGCCGATGCCGATCGCCGGAGCGAACGAAAGCGAGGCGAGGGGCAGGGTCATCGTGGGTTCCTCATTGACGGTGCATCCAGCGCCAGGCGAACCACATCCCCAGCCCGGCGCCGATGGTGAGCAGGGCGGCGGCGAACATCACGCCGGTACGCAGCCAGCGATCCAGCCAGTGGCCGGCGAGCAGGCCGAGCAGGATCGGCGTGACGATGGTCCAGCCCAGCACGCCGATCTGCGCCAGGCGAATGCTGGCCGGGGTGGCCGGGTCGTCGCGGTTCGCTTCGTCGCGCTGGCGTGCGCGACGGGCAGCCGTGGCGACCGGGTCGCGGCCCTCTTCGTTGCGAGGCTCGGGCGCCGGTGTCGTCATGGCGCGACAATCCGCGGACCGGGACGCAGGTAGCGCAGCAATGTGCGCACGGCGCGGGCATGCAGTTGGAGTTGTTCGACGCGGGCGCGGCGGTCGGCATCGGCCTGGTCGGCACGTGTCGCGCGCACGGTGTTCTCCAGCGTGTCGAGCTCCTCGCCGCGCACGGCGCCACGGCAGGCCACGTGCAGTTGCCCGCCTTCGCTCATCCGCAGCACGCCGCCGCGCAGCGCGCAGTAGCCCTTTTCCCCGTTGGCGCGCTGCCAGCGCAGCACGGTGGGCACCAGCACGGTGATCAGGTCGGCGTGGCCCGGCAGGATGCCGAAGCTGCCGCTGGCGTCCTCGCCGCGCACGGCGGTCACGTCGTTGAGGTCGAGCACGACCTGCTGCGGCGTGGCGAGTACCAAGTGCAGGTGGCCAGTCATGCCGCGGCCTTCGTGGCGGCGGCTTCTTTGGCCTGGGCCTCGGCCAGCGTGCCGACCATGTACAGCGAACTCTCCCGCCAGTCGTCGCAGTCGCCGCGCAGGATCGCCTCGCAGCCGTCCAGCGTGTCGGCCAGCGCCACGCTGCGACCGGGCATGCCGGTGAACGCCTCGGTGACCGCGAACGGCTGGGTCAGGAAGCGCTGCAGGCGGCGTGCCCGCTCGACCAGGCGGCGGTCGTCGGCACCGAGTTCGTCCACGCCGAGCAGGGCGATCACGTCCTGCAGCTGGCGGTAGTGCTCGATCACCCGGCGCACCTCGGTGGCGATGTGCACGTGGCGCTCGCCGAGCAGGTCGGCGTCGAGCATGATCGAGGAGGAGGCGATCGGGTCGATCGCCGGATACATGCCCTGCGCGGCCATCTCGCGCGACAGCACCACCATCGAGTCCACGTGCGAGGCGAGCGCGGTGACCGCCGGGTCGGTGAAGTCGTCGGCCGGCACGTAGACCGCCTCGATCGCGGTGACCGCCACGCCGTCCACCGAGACGATGCGCTCCTGCAATGCGGCGACTTCGTCAGCCAGCGTTGGCTGGTAGCCGACGCGCGAAGGCATCCGGCCGAGCAGGCCGGACACCTCCGAGCCGGCCTGCACGAAGCGGAAGATGTTGTCCATCAGCAGCAGCACGTTCTGCTTTCGCTCGTCGCGGAAGTGCTCGGCCATGGTCAACGCGGTGAACGGTACCCGCCAGCGCGCGCCGGGCGGTTCGTTCATCTGGCCGTAGACCAGCACGGTGTGATCGAGCACGCCGGAGTTGCGCATGTCCAGCAGCATCTCGTGCCCTTCGCGCGAGCGCTCGCCGACGCCGGCGAACACCGAGATGCCCTGGTAGCGCTCGACCATGGCGTGGATCAGCTCCATCACCAGTACCGTCTTGCCGACCCCGGCGCCGCCGAACATCGCCGCCTTGCCGCCCTGGACCAGCGGGGTCAGCAGGTCGATCACCTTAAGCCCGGTGGCAAACAGGGCGCTTGTGCCGCTCTGCGCGGCCAGCGGCGGCGGGGCGCGATGGATCGGCCGGCGCGGCACATCGGCGGGCAGGGCGGGACCGTCGTCGCCAAGCTGGCCGGTGACGTCGAGCAGCCGGCCCAGCACGGCCGGACCGACCGGCACCCGCAGCGGTTCACCGAGTGCCTGCACGCGCAGTCCGCGGGCGATCCCCTCGGTGGACTGCAGGGCGATCGCACGCACGTCGGTCGTGGAAAGCTGCGAGGTGACCTCCACCAGCAGCGGCGTGCCGTCGTCGCGCAGCACATGCAGGGCCTCGCCGACCGCCGGCAGCGGCGGCTGCGCGAAGCGCACGTCGAGCACCGCGCCGCGCACCGCCGTCACCTGTCCCTCGTGCATCCCGGCCATGAAAGAAGCTCTCGTTCTCCAGGGTGGACGCGCCACCCGCATGCGATGTCCCATGGTCGGGCATCGATGTCCTGCGGGAGTTGACTGGCATCAATCCGGAACGGATCAGCCCTGCATCAGATCGAGTGCGGCACGCGCGGCGATCCACTCTTCGTTGGTCGGTTCGACCAACACGCGCACACGGCTCTCCGGGCCGGACACCACCGCAGCGTGCGCCGCGTTGGCGCGGCTGTCCAGCGCCACGCCCAGCCATCCGAGCGCGTCGCAGACCCGCTCGCGGACCACCGCGTTGTGCTCGCCGATGCCGGCGGTGAACACCAGCATGTCCAGCCCGCCAAGCACGGCGGCGAGCGCGCCGATCTCACGCACGATGCGCCGTACGTAGAGGGCCAGGGCTTCGTGCACGGCCACCTCGCCCTCGCGCGGCAGAAGTTCGCGTGGATCGCCCGACGCGCCCGACACGCCCAGCAGCCCGGAGTCGTGGTAGAGCATGTGCCCGACCTGGTCCACGTCGAGACCGCGGACCTGCATCAGGTACAGCACCGCGCCGGGATCCAGCGCGCCGCAACGGGTGCCCATCATCAGGCCGTCCAGCGCGGAAAAGCCCATCGTGGTGGCGACACTGCGCAGCTCGTGCATCGCGCACAGGCTGGCGCCGCTGCCGAGGTGGGCGCAGATCGTGCGGCCACGGGCGCCGGCGCCGTAGCGTTCGTCCAGCGCCGTAGCCATGTAGGCATAGGACAGGCCATGGAAACCGTAGCGGCGCAGGCCTTCGTCCCACAGCTCGCGCGGCAGCGGCAGCATCTGCTCCACCTTCGGCACGGTGTGGTGGAAGGCGGTGTCGAAGCAGGCGACCTGCGGCAGCTCCGGATGCAGGCCGAGCAACGCCTCGATCGCCTCCAGCGCGAACGGCTGGTGCAGCGGCGCCAGCGGGATGTAGCTGCGCAGGTCGGCCAGCACGGCGGCGTCCACCCGTACCGGCGCGAAGTACTTGCTGCCGCCATGCACCACACGGTGGGCGACTGCGGCGAGCCGGCGGCCGCGGAGCCGTACCTGCAGGCGTTCGCGGATGTGCATCAGCGCGCCGGTGTACGGATCGGCGCTGTCGAGCGCGAGCGTTGCGTCCGGCTCGCCGCCGGCCTCGTAGCGCGGCGACGGTCCGGTGATCCCTTCGACCTTGCCGCTCCAGATCGGCTGACGCGGCAGCGGCGCGACGGCCGCGTCGAACAGCGCGAACTTGATGCTGGACGAGCCGCAGTTGAGCACCAGCAGCAGGTCGCCCGCCGCTTTCGCCATGGGGAAGGCACTCACAGCGGATGGGTCCGGTAACGGTGGGCCAGCAGCAGCGCCACCGCACAGGAGGCCATGCGCGACTCGCGCGAGTCGGCGCGGCTGGTCAGCACGATCGGAATCTTCGCGCCGATCACGATGCCGGCGCTGGCCGCGCCGCCGAGGTATTCGAGCTGCTTGGCCAGCATGTTGCCGCTCTCCAGGTCAGGCACCACCAGCACGTCGGCCTGGCCGGCCACCGGCGAGACGATGCCCTTGATCCGCGCTGCGGCGGCCGATACCGCGTTGTCGAACGCCAGCGGGCCGTCGAGCACGCCGCCGCCGATCTGTCCGCGGTCGGCCATCTTGCACAGCGCCGCGGCATCCAGCGTCGCCGGCATGTGCGGGTTGACCGTCTCCACCGCGGCAAGGATCGCCACGCGCGGCTGCGCCACGCCGATCACCTGGGCCAGGTCGATGGCGTTGCGGACGATGTCGGCCTTCTCCTCCAGCGTCGGGGCGATGTTGATCGCCGCATCGGTGATGATGAACGGTCGCGGGTAGGCCGGCGTCTGCATCACGAAGCAGTGGCTGATCCGGCGCTTGGTACGCAGCCCGCTGTCCGCCGCGACCACCGCCCCCATCAGCTCGTCGGTATGCAGGCTACCCTTCATCAGCGCATCCACCTGGCCGGCGGCAGCCAGCTCCACCGCGCGGGCGGCGGCGGCATGGCTGTGCGGCACGTCCTCGATGGCGATGCCGGTCAGGTCGAAGCCGGCCGCAGCCGCCACGGCCTCGATCCGCTCGCGCGGCGCGACCAGCACCGGTTCGATCAGCCCTGCGCGCCAGGCGTCGACCGCGCCACCGAGGCTGGACTCGTCGCACGGATGCACCACCGCCACGCGGATCGAGCCCAGCGGCCGCACGTAGTCGAGCAGGCGTTGCACGCCGTTGCCGCCGCTGAGACGCACCTCGGGCAGGGTGGCGCGCGGGCGCACGATCCGCTCGGTGGGCGCCAGCACCTCCGCCTCGCCGTCGATGGCGCAGTGGCCCGCCTGGTCGGTGCAGCTGCAATCGAGCACCAGGCGCTTGTTCGCCTCGTCCTTCGAGCGCACCGTGACCCGGATGGTCAGGGTGTCACCGATGTGCACCGGGGCGTGGAACTTCAGCGTCTGCGCCAGGTAGATGGTGCCGGGGCCGGGCAGGCGAGTGCCGAGCACGGCCGAGATCAGCGCCGCACCCCACATGCCGTGGGCGATCACGCCGTGGAAGCGGGTGGAGGCGGCGAAATCCGGGTCCAGGTGCTGCGGGTTCACGTCGCCGGACATCACCGCGACCAGCTGGATGTCCGCCGGGGTGAGCGTGCGCTCGATCGCCGCGGTGTCGCCGACGGCGATCTCCTCGAAGACGCGGTTGCGGATGAAGTGGATATCGTCGGCGTCGCCAGGCGTGCCGGCGGGGGCGGCGGGGGTATCGGGCATGGACGCGCTCCGTGGGTCCGTGGAGGGAAATCAGGCCATGTGCTGGCCACCATTCATCGCCAGGTTCGCCCCGGTCATGAATGCGGCCGCATCGCTGCAAACGAAGGCGACCAGGGCGGCCACCTCGTCGGTATGTCCCAGCCGGCCCATCGGGATCTGGGACAGCACCTTGGTCTTGAGCACCTCCTCGGGCACCGCCGCCACCATGCGCGTCTGCAGGTAGCCGGGCGACACCGTGTTGACGGTGATGCCCTTGGTGGCCAGTTCCAGTGCCAGCGACTTGGTGAAGCCGTGCATGCCGGCCTTGGACGCGGCGTAGTTGGTCTGGCCGAAGGCGCCCTTGGAGCCGTTGACCGAGGCGATGTTGACGATGCGGCCCCAGCCGCCGCCGATCATGCCCTCGACGAACACCTTGGTGACGTTGAACAGCGAATCGAGGTTGGTGTGCATCACCGTGTCCCAGTCCACCTTCTGCATCTTGCGAAAGCTGGCGTCGCGGGTGATCCCGGCGTTGTTGACCAGGATGTCCACGGAGTGGCCGTCGGCATGGATGCGCTCGGCACATGCCGCGCACGAGTCCGCGTCCGTCACGTCCATCGCATAGGTGAGGTAGTGGCGCCCCTGGGCGGCATGCTCGTCCAGCCACGCCTGCACGTCGCTGCGGCCGGGCGAGTGGGTGACGATCACGCGGCAGCCGGCATCGTGCAAGGCCTGGGCGATCGACTCGCCCAGGCAGCCCATGCCGCCGGTGATCACGGCGGTGTGCTCAGTTTGCATGGCTCTTGCCTTTGCCTGCGGATTTCGTCGCAGACCCTGTCGCAGGCGGCGTGAACATCTTCATCAGCGCGCTGAAGTCCGGCACCGCGCCGCTCATCGGCACGCCCATCGGCAGCGACTTGCCGGCGTCGCTGACCGCGCGGGTGAGCGATTTCTGCCAGTCGGCGAGCGCGTGCTGGATGCCGGCGACGAAGCGCGTCTGCTCGGCGATGGCGGTCTCGGTGCATGCCTGCGCGTCGCCCACGCGCTTCTGCATGCGGCGCCAGGCAGTGCTGCCGGGCAGGTTGGTGAGGTCCTTCCAGTCGCTGGCGTGGGACAACTCCTCCAGTTCCTTGCGGGTTTCCTCCACATCGTCCCCGAGCGTCTTATCGCCGAGGTCGGCCCATTGCTGGCGGGCCTCCTGCAACAGCAGGCCCATGTTCAACCAGAGCTGGACGTTGGCCTTGTACAACTCCATCGGAAGGTTGGTGTCGATGCTCATGTTCATCTCCTCGCTCGTGATGAGGCGGTTGGCGTAAGGCCGGCATCCCGACGTCATCCTGGCGGGCGATACCGGCGGTCGTCCGCAAAGGTGGCCGCGCTCCATGACAATCCGTGCGGCCATTCAGGGGTAGAGAGCGTGCAGCGTTGCCTTCGTTCCCTTCTGTTCAGTTGAGGATGTGGTAACCGGCGTCCACGTACAGCGTGTCGCCGGTGATCGAGCGGGCTGCGTCGCTGGCCAGGAACACGCACAGGCTGCCCACATCGTCGATGTCCACGGGGTGCCGCAGCGGTGCGCGTTGCACCGCTTCGCGCAGCAGCTGGTCGAACTGTTCGATGCCGGAGGCGGCGCGGGTCGCCAGCGGCCCCGGCGAAATCGCGTTGACGCGGATGCCGGACCGGCCGAGTTCGGCGGCCAGGTAGCGTACCGACGATTCCAGCGCGGCTTTCACCGGCCCCATCAGCCCGTAGTGGTCGATCACCTCATCCGCGCCGAGGTAGCTCATGGTCAGCAGGCTGCCACCCCGGTCCATCAGTGGCTCGGCCAGCCGGGCCATGCGGATGAACGAGTGGCAGGAAATATCCATCGCGCGCAGGAAGCCGTCGCGCGAACTGTCGGTGACGCGGCCGTGCAGGTCTTGCTTCGGCGCGAAGGCAATCGAATGCAGCACGAAATCCAGTCGGCCCCACCGGCGTTTCACCGCATCGAAAACCGCTTCGAGCTCACCCGGCTGCGACACATCCAGTGGCATGCGAAGCGGCGCGTTCAGCGCTTGCGCCAGCGGCTCGACCCACGGCCTGGCCTTGTCGTTCAGCCAGGTGACGGCCAGTTCCGCGCCGGCGGCATGCAAGGCGCGAGCGCATCCCCAGGCGATGCTGTGCTCGTTGGCGATGCCGACCACCAGGCCTTTCGCGCCTTCCAGACCGGTCATGCTCAGGTCTCCCGCACGTTGTGGCCGGGGGCATCGGCGAGCGGACGGTAGCCGGCACGGGCGTTGCCCATCGACGGCGGCGTCACCGGTTCGCCCGAATGCGCGTCCAGCCACTGCGCCCAGGCCGGCCACCATGAGCCGTCCTGCATCGGTGCCCGTTTCAGCCAGTCGTCGGGGCCGATGTAGGCGGTGCCTTCGGGGCGACGCAGCAACTGGTAGCTGCGGTGCGGGTGCCCGGGTTCGCTGACGATGCCGGCGTTGTGCCCGCCGCTGGTCAGCACGAAGGTCAGGTCGGCCACGGTGAGGTAGTGCAGCTTGTAGACCGAGCGCCAGGGCGCGACGTGGTCGGTCTGCGTGCCGACCACGAACGTCGGCAGCGTGATGTCGCTCAGCGCGACCGGTCGTCCATCCACCGGGAAACGCCCTTCGGCCAGGTCGTTGTGCAGGAACAGCCGGCGCAGGTATTCCGAATGCATCCGCGCCGGCATGCGGGTGGCGTCGGCATTCCAGGCCATCAGGTCGTTCATCGACGGGCGCGTGCCCATCAGGTATTCGCCGACCATGCGCGACCACAGCAGATCGTAGGAGCGCAGCATCTGGAACGCGCCGGCCATCTGCTGGGCGGTGAGGTAGCCGGTCTGCGACATCTGCGCCTCGAGCAGGGAGACCTGGCTCTCGTCGATGAACAGGCCCAGCTCGCCCGGCTCGGTGAAGTCGGTCTGCGCGGCGAAAAGGGTCATCGAGGCGAGCCGATGGTCGTCGTCGCGGGCCATCGCGGCCGCGGCGACCGACAGCAGGGTGCCGCCCAGGCAGTACCCCACGCCGTGCACCTTCTGCTTCGGCACGATCGCACCCATGGCGTCCAGCGCAGCCATCACGCCCAGGTCGAGGTAGTCCTCCATGCCCAGGTCGCGGTCGTCGGCTTCCGGGTTCTTCCAGGAGATGCAGAACACGGTATGGCCCTGGTCGACCAGGTAGCGGATCAGCGAGTTGTGCGGCGACAGGTCCAGGATGTAGTACTTCATGATCCACGCCGGCACGATCAGGATCGGTTCCGGCCGCACCTTGTCCGTGGTGGGCGTGTACTGGATCAGCTCCACCAACCGGTTGCGCATCACCACCTTGCCCGGCGTGACCGCCAGGTTGCGGCCGACGGCATATTCACCGGTGCCAGCGGGCTGCGCACCGATCGCCAGCCGGTCCAGGTCGTCCAGGGCATTGAGCCAGCCGCGCCAGAGATTGCTGCCGGCCTGCTCGATGGTTTCCTTCAACACCACCGGGTTGGTGGCCAGCTGGTTGCCCGGCGACCACATGTCCAGCCACTGGCGGGCGACGAACCCGGCGACGTCGGCGTGGTGCTTCTCGACGCCCTCGACGCCATGGGTGGCTTCTTCCCACCAGCGCTCGGCCATCAGGAACGCCTGCTGCATCACGTTGAACGGCCAGCGACCCCACTCCGGCTCGCGGAAACGGCGATCGCCCGGACGGGGCGTCACGCAGCCGCCGTTGGGAGCGGCGCCCGGCAACGCGCAGCGGGCGGCATAGTCCGCCAGCGCCTGCCATTGCCGCAGTCCCAGGTGCATCAGCTGCAGGCGCTTGCCGGGCGACGCGGCCAGGTGCGCCGCCCAGTCGCTCCAGGCCAGTTCGAGCGAGGCCGGGGAGATCGAGGCGGTCCATCGCGCAAGCGCAGCGCGGACCAGCCGGTCGGTGCGCTCGGCAGCAGTGGATTGCGGGGTGGGGGGGATGACTTCCTTCATCGGATGATCCGGAGGCTCAGGCTGGGGTCCGGTATCGGCATGTTGGGTCCGCCATGCCGGGAGAGCGCTCAGGATGCGTCGTGGCATCGCGGCAGGCCTTGACTGAAGTCAATCAGTGCTCCGAACGTTTCTGCGATGCAACATCGGGTCTGCGGCGGCAATGGCTGAAGTAACATGGTGTTTTGCCGATTCAGGAAGCGCACCATGTGGTTTGCCGTCCACGCCAAGGACCACCCCGATTCCCTCGCCAAGCGCATGGCCGCCCGGCCTGAGCACCTGGCGCGCCTGCATGCCCTGCAGGCCGACGGTCGGCTGCTGCTGGCCGGTCCGTTCCCGGCGATCGCTTCGGAGGACCCGGGCCCGGCCGGCTTCACCGGCAGCCTGATCATTGCCGAGTTCGCCAGCCAGGCCGATGCCGAAGCCTGGGCCGGCGCCGACCCCTACGTGGCGGCCGGCGTCTATGCCGAGGTCGAGGTCAAGCCGTTCCGCAAGACCCTGCCGTGAGCGCAGCGATGGTCGAACAGATCCGCGCGCGGCTCGCCGTCGCCCTGGCGCCGACCGAGCTGGAGGTGCTGGACGAGGGCCACAAGCACGCCGGCCACGCCAACGCGGGAAAAGGGCATTTCCACGTCCGCATCGTCAGTACCGCGTTCGCCGGGGTGTTGCCGATCAAGCGCCACCGCATGGTGTACGCCGCGCTGGACGGGCTGATGGACAACGGCATCCACGCCCTGTCCATCGATGCGCGGGCTCCGGACGCGTAAAATCAGCAATTTGCAGTAGCTTTTTAAAGTGATTTGCGTCGCCGCAACGCATTGCGGCGGCGCCTGCCGTTTGGCACAGTGCCCCGTCGCCCCGCGTCCGCGTGGGCGCTCCAAAGGAATGTTGAACCGCCGATGCGCCTGACCACCATCAAACTCGCCGGATTCAAGTCGTTCGTCGACCCGACCACGTTGCACCTGCCCACCAACATGACCGGCGTGGTCGGTCCGAACGGCTGCGGCAAGTCCAACATCATCGACGCGATCCGCTGGGTGATGGGCGAGAGCGCCGCCAGCCGCCTGCGCGGCGACTCGCTGACCGACGTGATCTTCTCCGGCTCCAACTCGCGCAAGCCGGTCGGCCAGGCCACGGTGGAGCTGATCTTCGACAACGCCGACGGCTCGGTGCAGGGCGAGTACGGCCAGTACGCGGAGATCTCGGTCAAGCGCCAGGTGACCCGCGACGGGCAGTCGTCCTACTTCTTAAACGGCGCGCGCTGCCGCCGACGCGACATCACCGACCTGTTCCTCGGCACCGGCCTGGGGCCGCGCAGCTACTCGATCATCGAGCAGGGCATGATCAGCCAGATCGTGGAGGCCGCGCCGGAAGACCTGCGCACCCACCTGGAAGAGGCCGCCGGCATCTCCAAGTACAAGGAACGCCGCAAGGAAACCGAGAGCCGCATCAAGTCCACCCGCGAGAACCTCGACCGCGTGCGCGACGTGCGCGACGAGGTGGACAAGCAGCTCGAGCACCTC
>JABLTH010144714.1_pt1 | contig 20022 bp, 17 predicted proteins | sample 7875711 | NCBI WGS metagenome assembly JABLTH01 (sample SAMN14941262, study PRJNA633318) | bioreactor metagenome | isolation source: bioreactor | place: China | collected 2019-03-05 | reverse complement strand
TGCGCGCGCCGCCGCCCGTCGACACGATGCCGTTCGCGCCGCCGCCGGTCGTCGTGACCTGTGTGCCGGACAGCGCGATCGTCGTATTCGTGCCGAGGTTGTGAATCCCGCTGCCCGAACCGCCGGCCGCGATCGACGTCGCACCGGCCGCGATCCCGCCGCCCGATACGGTCGAGTCGATCAGCACGCCGTCGGCGCTGCCGTTCGCGATCACGGTGCCGGTGCCCGACAGCGCGACCGATGCGCCGGCACCCGTCAGACGCACGCCCGCGACGCCGTCGTCGGCTTCGATCGAACCCGCGTTGGCCAGCGTGGCCGACGCGCCCTGCACGAGCGCACCGGTGCCGTTCGAGACGCGGATCGTCGACGCGTTGTTCACCGTGCCGAGCGTGCCGACCACGACGCCCGTCGAGCCGGCGCCCGTCAGCAGCACCGAGTCGCGGTTCTCGAGCGTGCCGAGGTTCTGCGCGACGAAGCCCGTCACGCCCGCGGTCGACGACGTAACGGCCGCGTCGTTGGTCAGCGTCGTCGCGACCGGCGCGCCGGCATTGGCGCCGGCGAGGTCGTGCGCTTGGCCGTCGACGACGCCCGCGATCGCGCCTGCCGCATTCAGGTTGATCGTCGCGCCCGCGTCGATCGTGCCTTGCGCGCCGCCCTCGACTCCGATCGCGATCCCGTTCGCGCCGTTGACGTTGTAGATCGCGTTACCGGTCGACAGCACGGTGCCGGCGTCGGTCGCGAGCACGCCGTGCGCGCGCTGGCCGTTGACGTCGGTCGTCAGCGTTCCGGCTGCCGACGCGCCCGTGTAGGCAGCGCCGCCCGCGACTCGGAACAGCGTCGAATCGTCGGTGTCGACGCTCAGGTGCTGCGCGGCGACGTTGATCTTCGAGCCGGCGCCATACGCATAGAAGCCGATCTGGCTGGTGCCCGACATGAACGCCGGCACCGCGTTGGCGCCGACGTCGATCGTCGCGCCCGAGCGCGCGTGCACGCCGATCGCGCCGGTGCCCGTCAGGTTGAGTGCGCCGTCGAGCGTGGCTTTCGCGTGCGGCCCCTCGGCCCACACGCCGTAGTTTCGTGTGCCCGATGCGGGATCGAGGCCGCCGGCCACGTTGATCGTGCCGGTCGAGGTCGCGGCCGTCGCGTTCGTGCCGGTCCCGACGACCATGATGCCGATGCCGTTTACGCCGTTCAGCGTGATGGTGCCGGTGTTGGTCACGGTCGCCGCCGTGTTGGCCGCGAGCATGCCGACGTCGGCGAGCGGCGTGCCGGGCGCGGCACCGTTGACGACGATCGAGCCCGCGTTGGTCAGCGTGCCCGACGACGAGTTGATGCTTGCCATGGCGGCGCCGTTCTGCGTCTGCGATCCGATCACGATCGTGCCGAGGTTGTTCGCGGTGCCCGACGGGCCGAGCAGGATGCCGTATGCGTGCGCGGACAGCGCGACGTCGTTCGCGGCCTCCGGCGTGCCGGCATCGTACTGGGCCGCGCGACCGAGATAGATCGTGCCGCCGGCTTCGTTCGTGAAGCTGCCGCCGGCGACGAGGCCGCCGATCACCTGGCTGTCGAGCGTCGTCGCGTTGACGCCGACGTTGATCGTGCCGGCGTTCGATGCGCTCGCACCGTCGATCGCGGCGATCGCGTAGTTCTGCAGGTCGAGCCGGTTGTGGTCGAGATTCCACGCACCGACGTTCATCACGCCGTTGTTGACGAACGTGGTGCCCGTGCCGTTGGCATACACGCCGCTGCCTTCGACGTACGTATTGAGGCCGAAATTGTCGGGCGATGCGGTGCCGCCCGTGCCGAAATTGTCGCCCGCCGTGTAACCGGACGAAATCACGCCGTTGTTGACGCCGCTTGCGCCGCTCAACAGGCGCACCAGGGTGAAGTCGCCCGACAGGCGCCCGTCGTTGACGAAGTGCGCGCCGTTTTCCGCGACGACGGCCGCGCTCGCGTCGATCGTATTGGCGCCGCGGAAGTCGATCTGCCCGTCCTTGCCGATGTGCAGCGTCGCGTTCGCGCCCGTGCCGTGCATCACCGACGGATAGTTTCTGGGGAGCGCGTTCTTGTCGTCGGGCGACACGTTGTTCGCATACTCGAAGGTTTGCGTGGCGAACGTCACGGCCTGGCCGAACGCATTGTCGTAGGCTGCCTGCGAGCCGAGTGCGCCGCTCTGGACCGAACGCACGAGAAAGTTGTTGTACGCGGCGAGCGACGCGGCGTCGGTGACGGTCCACTTGCTGCCGTCGAACGCGGTGAAGGTGCCCGCGTAGGTCGGCACGTCGAGCTCGACGCGGCCGACGGGGCCGCCGCTTGCCAGATAGTCGCCGGTGATGAACCAGACCTGGTTCCGCGAATTCCAGTTGATGACGCTCGGTGTCGAGCCGGTGCCGTCCGCGTAGGTCAGGTCGGTCTGCTTGGCCGCGATCGTGATCGCGTTGCCGGTCGCCGCGGGCGCGTTCGCGGGATTGCCGATCGATACGTCGAGCGTGCCGCCCGAATTCGCGACCGTGCCGATGCGCGTGTTCACGTACTGGTCGCCGTTCACGTCGTGATAGACCTGCACGACCGTCGAACCCGCGTTCGACGCGACGAACGCGGCCGAGTCGTAAGTGGCGACGGACGTATGGCCGCCCGTGATCGAGTCGGGGGTGCCGACGCTCTGCGTCTTGCCGCCGAGCGATACCAGCGGCTGATCCGGATTGCCGGAGATGATGGGCGTGTTGGCGAACGGCATCGGCGTGTAGCCCATGTCGCCGGTTGCGCCGGTCCATGCGCCCGTCAGGCCGACGCGGTCGCCGCCCGAGACGGTCGTGGCGCCGGCGAGGTCGTCATTGACGGTCGGGCTGAAGCTGCCGAGCGCGCAGGTACCGCCGCTCGCGACGGCCGCGCCGCTGCCGCACGTCGATGCGTACGCGGAGCTTGCCGACAGCATGGCCAGCACGGCACCGAGTGCCGCGGCGCGAAGCGGCGTCCGGCGCGCTGCCGTGTGGGCGGCGCGCAGGCCTGCGCCGGATGGGCTGCCCGACCGCTTGCCGCGCGCCCGCGCCGTTTCCGCAACCGCGACCCAGCAGCCGGTGGTCTCGCTCCATATCGATCGAAATGAGTGATTCACGACAAGCCCCTCTCTCTTGTTTTCATGTGGTTTTCACCGCGGTGCAGTGAAATCGCAATCCGCGGTGAGGAATGACGTGAATGGATGCGCGGCGGCCGTGGCCGTATCTCCGCCATTCGCGATCGTTACACCGAGGATGAGCGGACTCTACTGATCGGGAAGGAGGTGAATTGTCGGGAAGCTAACAAATGCGGCAATAGTGCCGTTTTTATTCTGTATTTCTTGATTGTGTGGCGAATCGAACTGAAAGCCTTGTGGGGTAAGGATTCTGCCGATTATTTACGTGCGGGTTCGTGATCGCCGGATCAGTGGGGTGGCGCACGGTTTGCATCAGGTTGGTGCGTTAAAATGCGGTTTCCGGATTGTCTGCATTCCGACTGAGTGATTTATTATTTTCTTGCCTGGATCGCTTTATATTGAAACGAATCGAATCGGGCGAATGTCGTGTTGCTTCGCTTCGATATACGGGAATTTTGCCCGGATGAACCGGAATCGGCCCCCGGCGAGCGATATGACCCGGCGGCGAGCCGTCGACTTGCCGGACAGTGGCTGACAGGGGAGGGGCGCCAGCGCGCCGGGCTCAGAAGTCGATCGCGTCGTCGGAATCGACGTCGGCGGCGGTGGCGAGCGCCTCGCGCGTGTCACGCGGCGCCGACGCCGATGCGTCGAGCGCCGGATTGCGCAGCTTCTCGAGCACGCGTTCGGGCACCGGGATCCGCATCCGCGCGGCGACGTCGCCGCACTGGAACATGATCAGTTCGCCCGGCTCGAACGCGGTCCAGACTTCGTTGTCGGTGAGCGGCTGCGTCGCGATCACCGCGACGCGATCCTCGGGCGTCGTGTATTTCGCGAAATCGATCGACAGGTCTTCGTCGACGAGATGCGCGGTCGAGAACGGCCAGCGCCGCACGAGGTAGTGCAGCCGCGTCGAGCAGTGCGCGAACAGCGCCTGGCCGTTCGACATCAGGAAATTGAACACGCCGTGATCGGTGATGCCGCGTGTCAGTTCGCCGACGCGCTCGAACAGTTCGGGCAGCGGCGGCTGCGCGCCGGGAAACGTTTCGCGCAGCCCCTGCATCAGCACGCAGAACGCCTGTTCGCTGTCGGTCGTGCCGACCGGATGATAGACGCTGCCGTCCATGTCCGGTGCGTAGTCCTGGAGGTCGCCGTTATGCGCGAAGATCCAGTGCCGGCCCCACAGTTCGCGCATGAACGGATGGCTGTTCTCGAGCAGGATGTGGCCCTGCGTCGCCTTGCGAATGTGCGCGATGGTGTTCTTGGACTTGATCGGGTAGCGCTTCACCATTTCGGCGATCGGCGACGTGGCCGATGCCTGGTGATCGATGAACAGGCGGCAGGCCTTGTCCTCGAAGAACGCGATGCCCCAGCCGTCGGCATGGTGATCGGTGAGCCCGCCCCGGGCCGCGAAACCTGTGAAGGAGAATGTGACGTCCGTCGGCGCGGCGCAGTTCATTCCTAAGAGTTGGCACATTTTACTTGGGGCAGCAGGCTGAGGCGGGGGGTAACGAACCGGGCGAACCCCGGTACAATGCGGCTTCTAGCATATCACCGAGCCCTGAGCGGTAAAAAGCGGATTCCGCTGGCCAAAGGCCCCGTGTTGCGGTTTGCCGTCAGTCGGCCCGCGCACGCGCGTTCCGGCCCCGCCGATGGCCCGGCCGTTCCTCACGACGCCTCCTATGACTGCCTCGAACGCTTCCTCCCCGGCGACGCTCTCGCTCGCCCGTCCCGACGACTGGCACCTGCACCTGCGAGACGGCGACATGCTGGCCGCCGTGCTGCCGCACACCGCGCGCCAGTTCGGCCGCGCGATCGTCATGCCGAACCTGAAGCCGCCGGTGACGACCACCGCGCAGGCGCAGGCCTATCGCGAGCGCATCCTCGCCGCGCTGCCGGTCGGGATGACGTTCGAACCGCTGATGACGCTGTACCTGACCGACAACACGCCGCCCGACGAGATCCGCCGCGCGCGCGAAAGCGGCTTCGTGCACGGCGTGAAGCTGTATCCGGCTGGTGCGACGACGAATTCCGACCACGGTGTCACCGATCTCGCGAAATGCGCGAAGACGCTCGAGGCGATGCAGGAAACCGGCATGCCGCTGCTCGTGCACGGCGAGGTGACCGATGCATCGATCGACCTGTTCGACCGCGAGAAGGTCTTCATCGACCGCGTGATGACGCCGCTGCGCCGCGATTTCCCGGGCCTGAAGGTCGTGTTCGAGCACATCACGACGAAGGACGCGGCCGACTACGTGCGCGACGCCGATGCAGCACCCGGCCTGCTCGGCGCGACGATCACCGCGCATCACCTGCTGTACAACCGCAATGCGCTGTTCGTCGGCGGGATTCGCCCGCATTACTACTGCCTGCCGGTGCTGAAGCGCGAGACGCATCGCGTCGCGCTGGTCGAGGCCGCGACGTCGGGCAACCCGCGCTTCTTCCTCGGTACCGACAGCGCGCCGCATGCGCGCGACGCGAAGGAAACCGCGTGCGGCTGCGCGGGCTGCTATACGGCGCTGCATGCGCTCGAACTGTATGCGGAAGCATTCGACCACGCCGGTGCGCTCGACAGGCTGGAAGGCTTCGCGAGCTTCTTCGGCGCCGATTTCTACGGGCTGCCGCGCAGCGCCGAGACGGTCACGCTGCGTCGCGAGGCATGGGAGTTGCCGCGCGAGATCTTCGCGGGCGATACGCCCGTCGTGCCGCTGCGCGGCGGCGAGACGATCGGCTGGAAACTGGCGTGACCTTCGCGCCGCCGCGCGAACCTGGCCAGGCGGCCGGTAGCGGGGCGGCGGATTTTGCGCGGATCGACTGGTCCGTGCCGTGGCTCGCGCCCTACGCGGGCCCCGGCCGCGTCGTACAGCCGGCCGCAAGGGCGGGCGAGGCCGCGCTGCTCGACGCGCTGAACGGCGCCCCGAGCGATACCTGGCCAGACGGCCCGCGCATCAGCGGCCGTGGCCGGCCGCTGCGGTTCGTGCCGCAGGCCGCATTGCCGCCCGGCGTCGCGTACGAGACCCATATCGCGGAGACGGGCGGTGTCCCGACCCGCCCCAATCTTCACGACTTCTTCAACGCGCTCGTCTGGTTCGCGTATCCGCGCATCAAGGCCGTACTGAACGCGCGCCAGGCCGCGGCGATCGACGCGGCGGGCGGGGTCGGCCCCGTGCGCGGCACGTTGCGCGACGCGCTCACGCTGTTCGACGAGAACGCCGCGTTGTTCGTGACGGCCGACCGTGCGCTCGCCGACGCGCTGCGCGGGTTCGACTGGCCGCGGCTGCTGGTCGCCGCGCGCGAGGCGTGGGGCACGCGCTGCGAGGCACGGCTGGTCGGCCATGCGCTGCTCGAGAAACTCGTCGCGCCTTACAAATCCTGCACCGCGCACACGTGGATCGTCGAAGTGGGCGCCGACTATTTTTCGTGGCCCGACGCGCAACGCATCGCGCATGTCGACGCCCGTGTCGCCGCGGAACTCGCGACGCGCGCGCTGACGAGCCGCGATTTCGCGCCGCTCCCGGTGCTCGGCGTGCCGGGCTGGTGCGATGCGAATGCCGAGCCCGCGTTCTACGACGATCCGGCCGTGTTTCGCAGCGGCCGCCGCTCGCGCGCTGCCGGCGGCGGCGCGCAGTGCTAGAATGCGCGTCGCAAAGCAGGCCAGGCAGTCGCGGCCTCGCCGCCTTCGGGCGCGCGGGGGCGAGGAAAGTCCGGACTCCACAGGGCAGGGTGATGGCTAACGGCCATCCGTGGCGACACGCGGAACAGGGCAACAGAAAGCAAACCGCCGATGGCCCGGCGCAAGCCGGGATCAGGTAAGGGTGAAACGGTGCGGTAAGAGCGCACCGCGGCGACGGCGACGTTCGCCGGCACGGTAACCTCCACCCGGAGCAATTCCAAGTAGGCAGGCGCGCATCTTCGGATGCAGGACGGGGCCCCCGTCTCGTCTGCGGGTAGGAAGCTTGAGCGCGTCAGCAATGGCGCGCCTAGAGGAATGGCTGCCACGCGTTGCGTGCTTCGACGCGCAGCGTGCACAGAATCCGGCTTATCGGCCTGCTTTGCCGTTCGAATGCGAAAGGGCCGGCGTCTCCCAACGGAGCGCCGGCCCTTTTTTCATGTGCGCTCGCCGTGCGTTCAGCCGGCGACGATGTCGAACGAATGCGTGAGTTCGGCCGTCTTCGCGATCATGATCGACGCGGAGCAATACTTGTCGTGCGACAGGTTGATCGCGCGCTCGACCGTGGCCGGGTTCAGGTTGCGGCCGGTGACCGTGAAGTGGAAGTGCACTTTCGTGAATACCTTCGGGTCTTCGCTCGCGCGTTCGGCCTTCAGCGTGACCGAGCAGCCGCTGACTTCCTGGCGGCTCTTCTTCAGGATCAGCACGACGTCATAGGCCGTGCAGCCGCCGGTGCCGAGCAGCACCATCTCCATCGGGCGCGGCGCCAGGTTGTGACCGCCGCCTTCGGGCGCGCCGTCCATCGCGACGAGGTGGCCGCTGCCGGTCTCGGCGGAAAACGCCATGCCGTCCTGGCCCATCCAGCTTACTTTGCATTCCATGCTTGCACTCCAGCGTTGCCTGATTCGGATTCGATCCGGCATTGTAGCCCGCGGCGCAACGGTCGGCTGATGCGGTGCACGACGCGCAACGCGGGCGCCGCCTGAGCGGCGCCCCGGACATTCAATTCCCCACCGGACTTAGGGGTTTTGCTCTAGACGAGGGCGGCTCCTGGTCGTGCCTTCCGGAATCAGGTCATTGATTTAAAAGAGAAAAGCAGGGATTCAAACGCGGCGCATTAAATTTCATATTGTGGCGTTTGATTTCGTAATGCAAATTTTCTTGTGGAGTCGACGACGCGTTCGTATAATGAGCCTCATTGGTTGTCGCGCTGCGGCAACCTCCGAATGTCTCCTCCACCCTCCTCCTATGGTGGATTAAGCCCGAACCAGCCGTTCGGGCTTTTTTTCGTCCCATGCAAACATCGGCGCGCGGTTTGCGCGCTCCGGCAAGGTTACGCGGGCTGCCTGGCGGCAGGCTGCGAGGTCGCGTCGGGCGGCGTGCCGCGCGGGCGCGCATCGGGCGCCGGCGCGTGGACGGCCGACGCATGGCCGTGAGCGCGTGCGCAGAAGTGGCGGACGCGTTCGCGCACCGCGCGCAGGCGGGCGACGCGATCCTCGGCATGCGCGGCACGGGCTTCGGCAACGCGTGTATCGAGGGCTTCGAGCTTGGCTTCGCAGTCGGCGCGGGCGGCGACGGCAGGTGCCGCGGCGGCCAGCATCACGACCGCGAGGAAGGGTGTAAGTCGTTGATTCATCATGCTTGTTTGTTGTTTTCCGTGTTCGGCCGGTCTGGCGCGGCAAGGTCATGTGCCGCGCTTCGATGGGTGCCTCCCCGGGCGCTCGGTTCGCCTGGCTTGTCGGGGCACGACCGGATTTTGGCCCATTTCGGCCGCCGTGGACACGGGGAGCGGATTCCCTTTGACCGCGTTGCGGTATTTCCTTTATAATTCAGGGCTTTTCCGCATTCATGCCCACGGAAAAAGAACAGGGAGAGCCTGCACCGCGCCTCGAAGCGCACACAGACAAGCAGGAAGAACACATCGGGCAAAGCAATTTTTTTGGATCGATCATGAAGACGTTTTCCGCAAAAGCCCATGAGGTGACGCGCGAATGGTACGTGATTGACGCGACGGATAAGGTTCTCGGCCGTGTTGCCAGCGAAGTGGCACGCCGTCTGCGCGGCAAGCACAAGCCTGAGTTCACCCCGCACGTCGACACTGGTGATTTCATCATCATCATCAACGCGAGCAAGTTGAAGGTCACGGGCAACAAGACTCTGGACAAGAAGTACTACCGTCACTCGGGCTACCCGGGCGGTATCTATGAAACGACGTTCGGCAAGATGCAGGAACGCTTCCCGGGCCGCGCGCTCGAGAAGGCGGTCAAGGGCATGCTGCCGAAGGGCCCGCTCGGTTACGCGATGATCAAGAAGCTGAAGGTCTACGCAGAAGCGACGCATCCGCATTCGGCTCAACAGCCGAAGGCGCTCGAGATCTAAGGGGACCCACATGATCGGTAACTGGAACTACGGTACGGGCCGCCGCAAGAGCGCAGTCGCACGTGTCTTCATCAAGGCTGGCAAGGGCGACATCATCGTCAACGGCAAGCCCATCGCTGACTACTTCTCGCGCGAAACGTCGCTGATGATCGTGCGTCAACCGCTGGAACTCACGAACCACGGCCAGACGTTCGACATCAAGGTGAACGTGAACGGCGGCGGTGAAACGGGTCAGGCAGGTGCAGTGCGCCACGGCATCACCCGTGCACTGATCGACTACGATGCGACGCTGAAGCCGTCGCTGTCGAACGCAGGCTTCGTCACGCGCGATGCACGTGAAGTCGAGCGTAAGAAGGTCGGTCTGCGCAAGGCACGCCGCGCCAAGCAGTTCTCGAAGCGTTAATTCCGCTTCATGGCCGCGCCGCTCCCGGGCGGCGTCCGCCGGAAAAACCGCCAGCTTTCGCGCTGGCGGTTTTTTTATGTCCGTTTCCAGGCGCGTGCTGCCGCGGCCTGCGCATGCGTGTTTGATGAAATCGACAAGAACCTATTGATTTCATGGACATCAGCACGATCTTCTGATCGGCCCTACAATAGCGGCTAAAGCTTTTTGGAGAGTTCGCAATGAACGCTGTTACCGAATCCGCAGCAACGACGGCCGAAATGCCGGTTCCGTTCGTCTTCACCGACGCCGCAGCCGACAAGGTCAAGCAACTGATCGACGAAGAGGGCAATCCCGACCTGAAGCTGCGCGTGTTCGTGCAGGGCGGCGGCTGCTCCGGCTTCCAGTATGGCTTCACGTTCGACGAGGAAGTCAACGAGGACGACACCGTGATGAACAAGAACGGCGTCCAGCTCCTGATCGACTCGATGAGCTACCAGTACCTGGTCGGCGCCGAGATCGACTACAAGGACGACCTCAACGGCGCCCAGTTCGTGATCAAGAACCCGAACGCGACCACCACCTGCGGGTGCGGCTCGTCGTTCTCGGTCTGAGCGCACGACAGATCCACGCCGGTTCGCCGGAATGAAAAACGGGGCATCATGCCCCGTTTTTTTGTGCCCGTTTTCCATGCGGCGCTCGCCGCGCGGGCGGCATTGCATCAGCGCGGCCTTGCGTCAGCGCGGATAGAGCGCGCCGAGCACGCGGTTGCCGGCCGCGCCAGTAACCGTCGCGAGATTGCCGGGCTGGCGCGCGGTGAAACGGTACGCGAGCCACGCGAACGCGAGTGCCTCGACCTGCTGAGGCGGCACGCCGAGTGCCGCTGTCGTATCGACCGTGGCCGGCACGCCGGCCTCGCGCAGCGCGTGCCGGAGCGCATCGAGCAGCACCGGATTGCGTGCGCCGCCGCCGCATACGAACACGGCCTTGCAGCCCGCTGCATGCTGTGCGATCTCGCGCGCGACCGAAACGGCCGTGAGCGCGGTGAGGGTGGCCTGCACGTCCTGCGACGCGACGTGTGAGAACGCGGCGAGCTTCGCGTCGAGCCACGCGGGATTGAACAGGTCGCGCCCGGTGCTTTTCGGCGGCGGCGCGGCGAAATAGGGCTCGTCGAGCAGCGCGTCGAGCAGCGCTGCATGGACGGTGCCGCGCGCCGCGAACTTGCCGCCGTCATCGTACGGCTTGCCCAGATGGCGGGTCGCCCATTCGTCGAGCAGCGCATTCGCGGGGCCGCAGTCGAAACCGCGCACGTCGCCGCCTTCGCCGGGCAGGATCGTGATGTTGCTGATTCCGCCGAGATTGCAGACGACGCGCGTCTCGCCCGCTGCGCCGAACACCGTTGCATGGAAGCCCGGCGCGAGCGGTGCCCCGTGGCCGCCTGCCGCGACGTCGCGGCTGCGGAAATCGGCGATCACGTCGACCTGGGTCAGTTCGGCGAGCAGTGCCGGGTTGTTGATCTGCCGCGTATAACCGCGCTCGGGGCGATGGCGCACGGTCTGGCCGTGCACGCCGATCGCGCGGATCTCGTCGCGCGACAGCCCGGCCGTGCGCTGCAATTCGTGGCAGCACACCGCATAGCGCGCGACCAGCGCGTTCGCGGCGAGCGATTCGCGGTCGATCTCGTCGTCGCCGGGCTGCTGCAGCGCGAACAGCGCGTCGCGCAGCGATTGCGCGAAGCCGACGAACGCTTCCGCGAGCACGACCGGCGCCTTGCCGGCCTCGAAACGCACGGCGACGCCATCGACGCCGTCCATGCTGGTTCCCGACATCAGCCCGAAGTAGATGCCGTCGGCCGGATGGGCGTTTTGCGGCTGTCGTTGCGGCACGTTGGGTTCTCCTGGATCGTGCGGCGCGGGCCGGTGCCGCGCGCCTTGCGCCCGATTATCCGCGCAACGCGGCGCGCCGTTAAGCGATGGGCGCGCAAGTTATGGGAAAATCCCTGTTTTTGCGACATTCTTCCTGGCACCGATGAGCACCGAACCCAGTTCCAAGCCTGTTTTCCCGATCACCGACGAAGTCCGGCATGCGCTCGCCGTCACGAAGCGCGGCGTCGACGAGCTGCTGATCGAGGAAGAGTTCGCGCAGAAGCTCGCGCGCAGCGCGGCCACGGGCACGCCGCTTCGCATCAAGCTCGGCCTCGACCCGACCGCACCCGACATCCACATCGGCCACACCGTCGTGCTGAACAAGATGCGTCAGCTGCAGGACCTCGGCCACACGGTGATCTTCCTGATCGGCGATTTCACGTCGCTGATCGGCGATCCGTCGGGCCGCAACGCGACGCGCCCGCCGCTCACGCGCGAGCAGATCGAGTCGAACGCGAAGACCTATTTCGAGCAGGCCGCGCTCGTGCTCGATCGCGCGAAGACCGAGATCCGCTACAACAGCGAATGGTCGATGCCGCTCGGCGCGGACGGGATGATCAAGCTCGCGTCGCGCTACACGGTTGCGCGGATCCTCGAACGCGAGGATTTCACGAAGCGCTTCCAGGGCGGCGTGCCGATCTCGATCCACGAATTCCTGTATCCGCTGATGCAGGGCTACGATTCGGTCGCGCTGAACGCCGATCTCGAGCTGGGCGGCACCGACCAGAAGTTCAACCTGCTGGTCGGCCGCGAGCTGCAGAAGCAGTACGGCCAGGAACAGCAGTGCATTCTCACGATGCCGCTGCTCGAAGGCCTCGACGGCGTCGAGAAGATGTCGAAGTCGAAGGGCAACTACGTCGGCATCAGCGAGAAGCCGACCGACATGTTCGGCAAGCTGATGAGCATCTCGGACACGCTGATGTGGCGTTACTTCGAACTGCTGTCGTTCCGCGGCCTCGACGAGATCGCCGGCTTCAAGCGCGAGGCCGAAGGCGGCCGCAACCCGCGCGACTTCAAGGTGCTGCTCGCGCAGGAAATCGTCGCGCGGTTCCACTCGCAGGCCGACGCCGAACGTGCGCTCGAGGACTTCAACCACCGCGCGAAGGGCGGCGTGCCGGACGACATCCCGTCGGTCACGCTCGCGGGCGCACCGCTCGCGATCGGCCAGCTGCTGAAGCAGGCGGGCCTCGTGCCGTCGACGAGCGAAGCGCTGCGCAATATCGAGCAGGGCGGCGTGAAGATCGATGGCGCGACCGTGTCGGACAAGGGCCTGAAGGTCGAAGCCGGCGAGTTCGTCGTCCAGGTCGGCAAGCGCCGCTTCGCGCGCGTCACGCTGACCGCATGATCGCGCTGATCCAGCGCGTGAAGCGCGCCGACGTGCGCGTCGGCGACCGCACGACGGGCGAGATCGGCGCGGGCCTGCTCGCGCTCGTCTGCGCGGAGCGCGGCGATACCGAGGCGGCGGCCGACAAGCTGCTCGCGAAAATGCTCGGCTACCGCGTGTTCAGCGACGCCGCCGGCAAGATGAACCTGCCGGTGTCGAATATCGACGGCGAGGGCCGCGCAGGCGGCCTGCTGCTCGTGTCGCAGTTCACGCTGGCCGCCGATACCAACAGCGGGCTGCGTCCGAGCTTCACACCGGCCGCACCGCCCGACGAAGGCGCGCGGCTCTTCGACTATTTCGTCGCGGCCGCGCGTGCGCGCCATCCGGTCGTCGAGACGGGCGAGTTCGGCGCCGACATGCAGGTGTCGCTCGTCAACGACGGCCCCGTGACATTCTGGCTGCAAGTTCGGCCCTGATTCTTTCCCGGAGACGCGCCGCGATGGCCACCACGCAGATTCTTTTCATCCGCCACGGCGAGACGGCCTGGAATCGCATCAAGCGCATCCAGGGCCATATCGACATCCCGCTGGCCGACACGGGGCTCGCGCAGGCCCAAAAGCTGGCCGCGCGGCTCGCACGCGACGCGCGCGATGGTGCACGGATCGACGCGGTCTATTCGAGCGACCTGATGCGCGCGCAACAGACCGCGCAGCCCTTCGCCGATGCGCTCGGGTTGCCGCTGCTGCTGCGGGAAGGGCTGCGGGAACGCTCGTACGGCGCATTCCAGGGGCACGACAGCACCGAGATCGGGGCGTTGTTTCCGGACGCATACGCGGCGTGGCAGACGCGCGATCCGGGTTTCGCGCCGGAAGGCGGCGAGTCGCAGCGTGAGTTCTATCACCGCGTGCTGCACGCGCTCGAGCCGATCGTGGCCGCGCACCCGGGCGGCCGGATCGCGTGCGTCGCGCACGGCGGCGTGCTCGACAGCGTGTACCGGTTTGCGAACGGCATCGAACTGTCGGCGCCGCGCAGTTATCAGCTGCTCAACACGAGCATCAACGTCGTCGATTACGTGGACGGCCGTGCGCAGGTCGTGCAGTGGGCCGACGTGTCGCACCTCGACGCCGCAAGCGACGACGACGGGTACCGCAAGGTGCTTTGAGCCAGCAGGCCCTGTCCGCCATGGCCGGCCGGGGCTTCCTTCCCGCGTGGCGCTCGCCGCTTACTGCGGCAGTGCGTGGCGGGTCTTGTAGTCGAGCGCGTACGCGACCTTGCCGGGCTTGTCCGCCGCGATCGGCTGGCGCAGCTTGTCGAATTCCCCCTTGTTGTATTTCTTCCCGCCGTTGATCGCGTCCGCGCGCCCGAGGTCGGCGCCCGTCTTGCCGTCGATCACGGGATCCGTGGCCGCGACCATGCGCGCCGACGCATTCCAGACCGCGTTCAGGTACCCCGTGTCGGCCTTTGCCGGATCGGGATCGGTTGCGCCGGCGCGCGTCAGGTCGTAGCCGGCGAGCGAGAACGTGCCCGGTTGCGCGCGCAGCCAGTCGGCCCAGTAGAACTCGAGGTAGTCGGTGGCTTGTGCGGGTTTGCTGTAGGCGATGTCGCGCGTGAAATAGACGAGCGAGCGGTAGCGGTCGTTCGTCATCCCGAGTTTCAGGCCGAGCCCGGTCGGCAGTTGGGCGGCCGTGATCGGCTTGCCTTCCCCGTTCTTGAGGCGCAGATAACCGCGGCTCTGCATCTGCTGCCAGAACGCGTCGCCCGAGTAGTCGCTGAGGTTGTCCTTGACGACGACGTGCACGTGCAGCGCCGGGCCGCCGTCGGGCGTCTCGTAGTAGGTCGACAGGCCGTGGTGGCCGTCGGTCAGGTACAGCGCATCGCCGTTCGGGCCGATCACGACCGGGTTCAGCACCGACCGGTCGCGGGCGTTCGCGTCGGTCGTCGTGCATGCGTAGCTGGCGGGATCGCGCAGCACCGACCTGGCCGTGTAGCCCGCCGAAGCGACACCGCCGAGGCCTTCGTCCGCACAGAAGTCGTCGAATTTCTTGTCGGGCTGCAGTTCGTAGCGGCCGAGCTTGTAGTAGATCTGGTCGTAACCGATTGCACCCTGCGTCGGATGGAGGTCGCCGAGCGTCACGTCGATCAGGTCGCCCGCACGGGCGGCCTTCCACTTGCCCGGTTGCGGTGTGACGGTGGCGGGCGGCGCCGGGGCAGGCGCGGTCGGGGTGCCGCCGGACGGCGTTTGCGCGTCCGAACGCGCGACGGCGGCGACATCGTCGCCTCCACAGGCGCCGAGGGCGAGGACGGCGGACAGGCTGGCGGCGAGGGCGAAACGGATCGGCAGGTGTGGCATCGCGGGCATCGGGTGTCGGTCGGATTGGCGGAGCACCGCGCGGGTCACGGACAGGCGGGACGGACGGCGCGTGCGACCGTGCGCGGGTGCAAGCCCGTCAGCTTGTCACAGGTATTTGACAGCAAATTGAAATGAAAGGAAGAGGCGGATCGTCAGGCGGGCGGGGCGCCGTCGGGCGGTGCTGCCGTCGCGCGGCGGCGCGCACGCTTTGACGCGCCGTTCACGAGGGCCCAGCGCAGCACGGGCGCGACGACCCGTATGCCGGGCCGGACCACCGCGCGCCGCAGCGGCGCGAACGTCGACACGCCGAGCATGCGCTGCGCCCACGGCGGCAGCAGGTCGATTCCGGCATGCATCACCAGTGATGCGGCCGGCCGCAGCGCAGGCTTCGCGACCGGCACGTTCATCAGGATGGACATCACGTCGAACGTACGCGGCCCGGCCTCGAGTTCGGGCTGCATGCGCGCGAGATACGCGGCCACCTCGGCACGCGAACGGGGAACCTCGTGTGCGCCGAGCAGTTCGGCGACCCGTGCCGTTTCGGCGTAGTAGCGATCCTGCAATTCGCCCGGCAGGGCCGGATTCACGTAGCGCAGATGCGCGGCGAGGAAACTCGATACTTCCGCGACGTGCACCCAGGTCAGCAATGCAGGATCGTCGGCGCGATACGGCCGTCCGTCCGGTGCGGTGCCCGATATGTGCGTGTGGATCGATTTCACGCGCTCGATCAGTGCGAGTGCGTCCGCGCGACTGCCGAAGGTCGTACCGGTGATGAACGTGGCGGTGCGCCGCAAGCGACCCAGGATGTCGGTGCGAAACGACGAGTGATCCCAGACGCCCGCGAGGGCGAGCGGATGGAGCGCCTGCAGCAGCAGTGCGGCGATGCCGCCCGTCATCATCGACGTGAAGTCGGCATGCACGCGCCAGCAGACGGCGTCGGGGCCGAACAGCCCCGGATCTCCGGGCGGGGAGGAGAGGTCGAGCGACGGGCCGCCGCCGCCCGCCGTCAGGTGCGTGACGCCGGCCACGAGCCGCTTGCGGATCGGCTCGGCCCAGCGCGGGCCCGGTGCGGGTGCGGCGGGGTGGCGGCTGGGCGGCGTCGTCATGGCGGGTGCGGCTCGGGCGACGGGTTACTTCCCGTCGGGGGTATCCCACTCGCCGCGTTCGGTGCGGCCGGCGTCGGGCACGGAAAGCCCGAAGTGGCGATACGTGAGCAGCGTCGCGACGCGCCCGCGCGGCGTGCGCTGCAGGAAGCCCTGCTGGATCAGGTAGGGCTCGAGTACGTCCTCGATCGTGTCGCGCTCTTCGCCGATCGCCGCCGCGAGGTTGTCGATACCGACCGGACCACCGTCGAACTTGTACAGGATCGCCTCGAGCAGCTTGCGGTCCATCAGGTCGAAGCCGACCGGATCGACGTCGAGCATCGCGAGCGCGGCATCGGCGACGGCCGCGGTGATCTGGCCGTCGGCCTTCACTTCCGCGAAGTCGCGCACGCGGCGCAGCAGCCGGTTCGCAATCCGCGGCGTGCCGCGCGAGCGCTTCGCGATTTCCAGCGCACCGTTCGGATCGATCTGCGCGTTCAGCAGCGACGCCGAGCGCCGCACGATGCGCGACAGTTGATCGGCGTCGTAGAACTCGAGGCGCGCGACGATCCCGAAACGGTCGCGCAGCGGGTTGGTCAGCATCCCGGCGCGGGTGGTGGCGCCGACCAGCGTGAACGGCTGCAGGTCGAGCTTCACGCTGCGCGCGGCCGGACCTTCGCCGATCATGATGTCGATCTGGTAATCCTCGAGTGCCGGATACAGGATTTCCTCGACGACCGGCGACAGCCGGTGGATTTCGTCGATGAACAGCACGTCGTTCGCCTCGAGGTTCGTCAGCAGCGCGGCGAGATCGCCCGCGCGCTCGAGCACGGGGCCCGACGTCTGGCGCAGGTTCACGCCCATCTCCCGCGCGATGATGTGCGCGAGCGTCGTCTTGCCGAGGCCCGGCGGCCCGAACAGCAGCACGTGGTCGAGCGGCTCGGAGCGGCGCTTGGCGGCTTCGATGAAGATCTCGAGCTGGCCGCGCACCTTTTCCTGGCCGACGTAGTCGTCGAGCTGGCGCGGCCGCAGCGCACGTTCGAACACCTCCTCGTGCGACGAGGCGGGCGTGGCGGCGATGATCCGCTGCTCGGTGGCGAGTTTGTCGGTTTCAATCATGCGGCCATTGTACCGCGCGCCGCACTCCGGCCAACCTGGCCGAACGGCCGACTGGCGCGCAATGCCGCGCCGCGCGACACTGGTTTCGACGGCCGGATTGAACGCGCGTTACGCCTTCGACAGCGCCTTCAGTGCGAGCTTGATGCCTTCGGATACACCGGTGCCGGCCGGCACGTTCTTGATCGCGGCCAGCCCTTCCTTTTCGGAATAGCCGAGCGCAAGCAGCGCGTTGAGGATGTCGGTTGCGTGGTCGGACGGCGACGCGGCGCCGGCGAGCGCGCCGAGATCGGCGCCGAGCTTGCCCTTCAGTTCGAGCAGCAGGCGTTCGGCCGTCTTCTTGCCGATGCCGGGCAGGCGCGTGAGGCGTGCGGCGTCCTGCATCGTCACGGCCTGCGCGAGTTCCTGCACGCTCATGCCGGACAGCACGGCGAGCGCCATGCGCGCGCCGATGCCGGTGATCTTCAGCAGTTCGCGGAAGGTCGTGCGCTCTTGGGGCGTGAGGAAGCCGTACAGCAGGTGCGCGTCCTCGCGGACGATCTGCTGCGTGAGCAGCACGACGCGCTCGCCCGTTTGCGGCAGGTTGTAGAAGGTGCTCATCGGCACGTCGATTTCGTAGCCGACGCCGTTGCAGTCGACGAGCAGGTGAGGCGGGTTCTTTTCGAGCAGGATGCCGGCGATGCGACCGATCATGGAGGGCGGGATGCGAGGAATAAAGCGCGAGTGTAGCGCACGTGCGGCGCAATGCCGACGGGATCGGCCGTCAGGCCGGGGCAACGGGTGTCGTGGGTGTGCCGCGTGCGGTCGAAATGGTCGAAACAGTCGACACGGTCGATCCGGCAGGCCGCACGCTGGCACGCGCGATGTCAGCCGACCAGCCGCCCGCGCCGTACGCGCAGCCCTTTTTTCGCGAGCGCCGGCGCGAGGCCGCCGAGCGTGCTGAGCGTGTCGCCGCCGTGCGCGTGGCAGATCGCCATGCCGAGCGCGTCGGCCGCGTCGGAGCCCGGCTGTCCGGAGAGATTGAGCAGCCGCGTGACCATCTCCTGCATCTGAGTCTTGGTCGCGCGGCCGTAGCCGACCACGGCCTGCTTGAGCTGCAGCGCCGTGTATTCGGCGACGGGCAGGCCGCCCGCGACGAGGCCGCAGATCGCGGCGCCGCGCGCCTGGCCGAGCAGCAGCGTCGACTGCGGGTTCACGTTGACGAACACCTTTTCGATCGCGGCCTGATCAGGTGCGTGCTCGCGCACGATGGTCGAGACGCCCTGGAAGATCGTGCCGAGCCGGGTGGCCAGGTCGGCGGTCGGCGTGCGGATCACGCCGCTCGCGACATAGGCGAGCCGGTGGCCGCTGACGTCGATGATGCCGAAACCGGTGACGCGCAGGCCGGGGTCGATGCCGAGAATTCGCATGAGTGAGGAGAAAAACCTGATGCAGCGATACTACACCGAATGGGGCGCGGCGCCGGCCGCACGGTTGCGTGCGCCGGCGCAACGCAATAAAAAACCCGGCGGGTGCAATGCCGCCGGGTTGTCGTGCAGCGGCCGCGCGGGCCGCATGCCGCGATCAGTGACGGAAGTGACGCACGCCCGTCAGGATCATCGCGATGCCGTGCTCGTCGGCTGCCGCGATCACTTCGTCGTCGCGCATCGAGCCGCCCGGCTGGATCACGCAGGTCGCGCCGGCCGCCACGACGACGTCGAGGCCGTCGCGGAACGGGAAGAACGCATCCGACGCGACGGCCGAACCGGCCAGCGTCAGGCCCGCGTTCTGCGCCTTGATGCTTGCGATCCGCGCGGAATCGACGCGGCTCATCTGGCCGGCGCCGACGCCGAGCGTCATGCCGTTGCCGCAGAACACGATCGCGTTCGACTTCACGTACTTCGCGACGCGCCATGCGAACAGCAGGTCGTCCATTTCCTTCGCGGTCGGCTGACGCTTCGTGACGACGCGCAACTCGCTCGGCTGCACGTTCTTCGAATCGAGCGACTGCACGAGCAGGCCGCCGCCCACGCGCTTCAGGTCGAATGCGTTGTGGCCGTCGCCCAGCGCGATCTCGAGCAGGCGCACGTTCTGCTTCGCGGCGAACACCTGCTTCGCGGCGTCGGAGAACGACGGGGCGATCAGCACTTCGACGAACTGCTTCGCGACGGCCTGGGCGGCCGCTTCGTCGACTTCGCGGTTGAACGCGATGATGCCGCCGAATGCGGAAGTCGGATCCGTCTGGAACGCCTTCGCGTACGCGTCGGCCGAATCGTTGCCCACTGCCACGCCGCACGGGTTCGCGTGCTTGATGATCACGCAGGCCGGTGCGTCGAACGTCTTCACGCATTCCCACGCCGCGTCCGAATCCGCGATGTTGTTGTACGACAGTTCCTTGCCTTGCAACTGGACGTAGTTCGCCAGCGCGCCCGGCTGCAACGCCAGGTCGCGGTAGAACGCGGCGCTCTGGTGCGGGTTTTCGCCGTAGCGCAGGTCCTGCACCTTGCTGAACGCCAGGTTGAAGGTTGCCGGATACGTGTTGCGCGACGAGTGTTGCAGTTCGTCGGTCAGGCTCGTCAGGTTGTTCGTGATCGCGCCGTCGTACTGCGCGGTGTGCGCGAACACTTTGGTGGCGAGGCGGAAGTTCGTCTTGTACGAAACGGCGTTGCTGTTCGCGCGCATTTCGTC